>Ga0247780_1000136_pt1 | contig 70657 bp, 70 predicted proteins | sample UWRJL079202R5_FD_179927 | JGI IMG/M metagenome (GOLD analysis project Ga0247780, IMG submission 179927) | Plant litter microbial communities from Arlington Agricultural Research Station in Wisconsin, United States - UWRJ-L079-202R-5 | ecosystem: Environmental > Terrestrial > Plant litter >...
AAAAAAAACATACAACACCAGGGATTCGCTGGTCGTCACCGACCCAACTACTAGTCTGGCCCTCACTGGCTTATCTATGGGAGAGCGGACGGGATCCCGAGTTCTCCAGTGGGTATGGTCGTATGTACAGGAGTTAGCGGGGGATGGGGGTTATGAGCGAGGTTGCTGGACTTGGGGAGGGGACGGCAACAACCAAAACAATGTGTTTCTCACTCATCGAACGGCGAAAGCGCTTCGGATATATTCCCAGGGTTTTCGCCTGCATAAGAAACGTAAAGTCGGAAGCGCAGTTCGGTTATCTGGCAACAACCAAAGTCCAGATCAAGTATGCTCAAAGGTCGTTGCTAAATCTGGCATTAAACTATACAAGTATCTCGACGATCTCCAAATTGCCTCGACGATGCGGCCGTGGAGATAATATGTGAACCGAATTCAAGGCAATTCAATGCAATGCAATATCAGAGGCCGTTGGGTATCTGCCTTCCCGCCCAAAACGCCATACCAATCAGCCACATGTCCACTGTGATCCCTCCCCTCTGTCATCCCGTATCCCGATTCCGTAGAAGAACTTCGTGAAAAAGCAAGCGATCATATTGGCGGTTAGAGCGGCTCTGCCTTAATTGCCAGCTCAACTTCATGATAGGTCGAGTTTTCGGAGCCAGAAAAGGGCTCGGGACTAATAACAGGAGCACCATCTAAGCCCTCGTCGTGGTTGAATGTGTCCTTGAACTGAGCGAGTAAATCAGCCTTGTCGTCGTTGAATGCCTCGTTGAGTTGAGCGAGTAGATCGGCAAACTGGGGATCAACCCCTTCCAAAAGCGGGATCATCTCTGCTCGAAGCATCCGCTCTGCTCTGGGAACTCCGGAGTTGTCGTTGTCAATTGCAGCGGTACCAATCAAAGCTGCAAGGTAATCGTGGGAAAGCCGGCCATGTGTCTCTTGCATGTGAATGAGCAGTTGACCCTCAATGCGGGTATTCAGGTCTTCGAGCTGACCCTGAACAACGTTAGTAGCATCTCGAAACATGCTTCGGCGATTAGTCTCCACATGTGTGGCCATAAGATCCTCTATGGTCACTATTAGTTGACATTTCCCATTTCAGGGCAACCTTGCGTCTCAGGAGCAGACACACACTGCTCTCGAATCCCGAGACAGGATGGAAAGGAGAAGACAAAAAGAAAACGGGTCGGACTGGTGTACTCACTCATTCGCGCAAAAGATCCGGGGCCGCTTTCCGCAGTGCCTGACATCCGATGTTAGAAATGGGGTTTCCGCAGAAAAGGCAGAAATACACTTACATTTTTCGTATGCCTCATTCATGGCTTTCTGTATCTCAGGGGTAAAGCATCGGTTGGTATCCCGTTGCATCTCCTGACCTGTGGCAAATATTAGCCGATGGTTTCCCCTTTTAAACAACCTTTTATATCATTGGAGTATCCGCACAGCTCCTAGAACAGCAGGATGGGCAAGATGGGAGAAACCGCTCGAATCGGGCACTCACAAAGTTGCAAGATGGACGCAGGAAGATCTGAAATATGCTGAAGCAGCGTGCGTAACTGCACGTTAAGCATGTTGACGCCCTCAATGTTGGAACCCCGTTCCTGGGTAACGCGGATAGCTTCGTGATGGAAGGCTTCAATCACCGACTTCACGTTCCTGGCGAACTTATCGAGGCACGATGGTAGGCGTCGCTGAAAAGCCCTCTCCCAGCCACTAGCCAAATTCTTAGAGATAGGGTCGAAGAGCTCGGCATTGAAGTCGCGTGAGCCTAATGAGCCGGTAAATACACCGAACCGCTTGCAGGTCGCTTTATAGGTTGTCCATATAAGGCCGCCGACTGTTTTCGGCATTCCCCAGCCAGTGGCCGTCGGCAGGGCAGCTTCCACCGCATACGGAATCGATTTGTCGAAATATTCGAAAATGTTTTCGGACAAAGCCTTTTTCGTTTTTTGCGAGCACTCATGTGCAGTAGCAGCCAACTCCTAGTGTTGTTCATGTCAGCCCGTAATTTGCCTCGTAGAAGCGAGAGAATACTTACCTGTCCAACATGTTGGAGCAGGCCGCGGAGGCGAACTTCCTCGGACTGTCGGTCGAAGTCATTCAGTTCAGATTGGGAGCCAACATTAGTGGCCCACATCTTCATAGAATTGACGAGGTGCATCAACTCGTTCAAGAAGCGTCGGCAGTTCGCGATTCGGCTGCTCTCCGTAAGCTGTCTCGCATGGGCTTGAAGTTGAGGAACTTCAGTGTCGTTGATATCGGGGAAACCGGAGCTGTTGATGCCGTCTTTTTGCAGTCGACCGCTTAGTTGTTGAAAGGCGCGAGTACTGACACAGAAGACCGGCAGATACTGGGCGACGGCGTCATAGTCTCTGAGGTCAACCTCTGGGTCGAAATTAGCCTCGTCTTCTTCAGCAGCTGTCTCTTGGTCGAGTCTGAGGTTTGTCAGCATATTCATACCCATGATAGATTACGACCATAGTCAGGACCACACTCACTCCTTAATGCCCATCGCGAAATCCATCTTGATAGCTTGCCTTGAGTACTCATTTCGGCCTCTGATGCACGCAGCCCTGATTTCTCCGGAAAGCGCCTCTTTCTCAGCCTGAAGCTGCTTTATCTGAACCCGAATGGGCGACATCTGCTCCTCTTTGGCCTTTTTACTAGCCCGAAACTTGCGCTTATTCGCCTTGAGTTCGACCAGCTTCTCTTCGACGTCCTCCTCGGTAAGAGGTTGAGGGACCTCGTCGTGTGACTGGCTGTTTTCCTTATCACTGCCATCCAACATCTCAAAGTCCGACAAGTCGTCCTCTGAGTCATAGTCTGAGTCGGCTGAGCGCCGGTTTTTCCGGGCTCCTCTGGGTTTCGCTTTCCTCTTGCGCTTGTTCCGAGGGCTTTTTGCGGATGGCGCGTACACAGACTTGCCCTTAGAGATCTTTTTCCCCAGTTTTTCCCATGTTTCCCATTCTTTCTCAATCGACTCGATCTCGTCTTCTAATAATTCCTTCTCCGCCTTCAGGTTGGCAAGCTTGGATTTGAGCTCCCTGATTTCGTCCTTGTTCGAGTTCACCTTGTCGAAGGACTCGGTGAGCAGTTCCTCGAGTTGAAGACTGTCCGCAGCCTCAGTAATCGAAATGTCATCTGTCTTTGAACAGATGAAGGTGACCGCAGAGTAGGTTCCATCGTACTTCAGTTGGCGCCTGAAGGAATCGCCAAGCAGTGACTTGGCGGTTTTGTCGTCCACGGCTCGATTGATGGGCGCGACAATCCATAGGCCCGTACAAGCCTTCATGTAGTTGGACGCGACGGCAGCTCGAGCGGCGTTTGAGTCTTGGATGCCGGGAAGATCCACGAGGCAGGCACCAGTAGCCAGTGCTTTGGCCTTCGTGAAAATGCGGACGACCTTGATCAGCGGCCAGTACTCCATAGCCTTGACGCTATTCTTTTCCTTGCTGTCAACGAATTCTTGCAACTGCCCGTAGATACTGGATGAGGTCGCGGCTTTGAGGCTCTTGACGGCGCCGAGGACGCCACGTACAGCAGGCTCGCTAACCAGCTCATGCGTAGAGGTTCTCGAGATCATCTCCTTGGTCTTCTTGGGGTACACAGCTTTGATCTTTGCGTAGGCTATGCCGGCCTCGCTGTCGGGATTGGCGCAATCGCGCGAGACCTCCCCGTTTGAATCGAGCAGGTCGACATACAGGGAATCGAGCTCCTTTTTCCAGTCCTCGGCGGTGAGAAATTCCACTTCGGCGCGATACAGCTCATCCGGATCATCCGAATAATTGTACGAAATCTCGGTAGGAGACGCCGTGCACGCTCTCATGCAGTTTGTCGGCAGTAGACTACAGTGCAAGTGAGCAACGATGGCCTAGAGTGGTTGATATAACAGTACTTACCGCTCTTCGTCCAACACTGCTGAGATGATTGAAGACTTTCCGGCTCCGGTATTTCCTACGACCCCGACGATAGTACGTGTCGGCTTCGCCCGAGACTTGAGGTCATCAATCAACTTGACCCATTTCGAAGCTTGGGTGATGTCCAGGACAGCCACCACCTCAAGAGGTTGTTTCAGATCCTCGAGAGCCCTTAAGCCAATGGTGACTGCGTCTTCTAACAGCTCAGGAGACTCCAGTGATGTAATATACTGAAGGTGGCGTTGCTGTGGTACCCGTCTTTCGTCGAAGTCGGGAGGGGGGCCAACGCCCGGGACATCCATAGGGTCGGGTTTGATTGCCATGGTAAGGAGCTGTCTGAGCCTTCCCCAGGCGAAAGGAAGCCCTGTCATCAAATTAGAAGGTGGTCATGTAGGTGATGAGCGATCTAAAGTTTGCAAGCAACAACTTTGTTTTTACAACCCCACGCCTTGTTCTGCTTGAGGTACCTTGAACGTCGAAGAGCGCCCGAGGGCCCAAAGGCGGCAGGTAAGAGCAGCAAGTACGGAGGCTCGGGCCAAAGGAAGGGTCTCTCTTCTCCGTGCGGAAACACGTTATCGAAATCCTCACACAGTCTCATACCGAAACAGCAAGGCCTGGGTTTACCACATTACAGGCCTTGACGGCATTGTCAAAGGCCTTTTCGGAGCGCAGGAAGTCCTTTTCAGAATGCAGGTAGGCCCTTTCGGAATGGGAGATAGCCTGCGATAGGTAAAACCAGGGCGGCCTTAGCAGTGAGGAAGCATCTTTCGCACTGGCTGAGGGGACCCTTTCTTTTGGCCCAAGCCTTTGTAAGGCCCCGACTTCCACAGAAACAAGAATTAGGCGCAGGCGGGTTTGGCTGGGACGGGAGGACGAGGGGCTCGGTGCACTCTGCCTGCAAATAGTAACACGCGTAAAAGTGGATTTGCTCACCTGGCAGGTGCCTTTTGACGATGGAGGCGATTCGAAAACCGAGCGGCAAGAACCGGCGCCCCTCGAGGCCAATCAATTGGTCTCGAACCAGTCTGCTGGAATAGTTGATAAAGCAATTCAAAGTGTTTGCAAACGCGCGTGCAAGGTTGGCGCGAGGTTCGGATGGAAACTCGCGTGGTCACGGGAGCTGCAGCTTAGGTGGAAAACGAAAGTTTTGGCAGGGGCTAGAATTGTGGGGATGCCGGGGGAGATGTCGAGGTTCTCATCTGAACCACTACAAGAAAGAACGTCCAAGAACACCGCAAGGTCTTAAGGAAGTTCAACAGCGCATCCCAAAACAATACACTTTCCTGGAGATGCTGTAACCTTTCAGGCCGTTGAATTACTAGAGGTAATCTATAGTTGCTAGATGAGCTTGCAACAAGGCAGGGATCAGGGTTGGACAGACTGTGGGGTCAGTCCTAACCCCCTGCACTTACAGTCAGACCCCCTGTTTTTGCAACCCCCTTTTTATGCAAATTGCCACAAAACGCAAGCCACTTCGCAGTCTAAATTAATTAGTATGGTAAAACGCAAGTCTGCAAGCTGCAACTGCAAGCCTGAAAAATTGCGTAAAAGGGGGGTTTCTTTTAGTGGCATGGACTCAAATGGGTTGTTTTGTTAGGCCTTAGCCCACTAAATCTCCCCTAGAATTCCAGCCACTGGCTGAGACCAATTCTCGCCAAGCCATGAAAAGTGGGCCTTGTAGCACCCCTCTTTCTGCAAAACATCCACAAAATGCAAGCACTTGGGTGGTCTGGAAAGCTTGCATAACAGGGGGTTTGACTGTAGCAGAGCTTCAACTTTTTGGAACTCCAACCCACACGCTGGTTTGGCGCCGTCTGGACAATTGGAAAAGTAAACACCAGCAAAACCAAAAGGTGTCTCGCCATACCGACCCGCATGATGGCGCATATGACCAACCCTTTGGCAACGCCAGATCAGTTATACCAGCGGCGCTCGTTCAGTTCTCTCCCGACCGAGCTCCAAGATGCCATCTTCTACTCGGCGCAATGCCTCACCCAGGCCGCCGGCATTCTTCTCCAGCTGCCACAGTCAGCTACTGCGCAGGCAAACGTTATACTAGCAAGATACTGGCTGGTTGAGCCCTTTATGGCCCACGAGTTCAGCGTACGTCACCACGCGCTGTCGCCATGTCCAATTTGCTGACTTACAGATGGCCAGGACGTCTCCGCCGCAGCCATCTACCTCGTCGCAAAGGTCGGCCCGTCCCCACGATCACCACGCGATGTCTCAAACGTCTACGGATACCTTCTCTCCACGAGCTCCTCGTTCTTTCGCCCGCCATCGTCTCCACCACCCCCCAACGATCCGAGCTCCTACTACCTGAACGATTTCACCTATCAAGCCTTCCATAACCGCGTGCTAGCCATTGAGGCTCGTATATTATACGCCCTTAGCTTCAACACCCACGTTTCGCTCCCACATCCCCTGGCCGTCACATATCTTCAGGCGCTAGAGTTTTTGAACGTGCGCAAGGAGAAGATCTCTAAGCGCGTGGTGGAGTACCTGAATACGGCTCTTCTTTCACCACAAATGCTCTACCTTACGAGCCAGCCGAACGCTTTAGCAGTGGCGGCAATCTACAACGCGGCGAAGGATATTGGTACGAAAATGCCGGAGTGCGAGTGGTGGGAGGTGTTCGACGTGGACCGGGAGGAGCTGGGGTTCCTAGTGGTGGGCATGCGCAGCGTCGATGGCTGGGCCAGGAAAATGCGAGAGGATGTGCCCAAGATGAAGGTGGGGATGATCACTCGAAAGGTCATAGGAGAGGAGATGGAGCGAAGGGGTTTGCATATCGGGAATGGTCATGGCGATACTCTCGACCCAGAGGCGGAGCTTTCTAGGAGGATGGACGAGAAGGTCGCCGAGATGGAAACCGGCCCATGAAACGGCGGTAACGGAACATAAAGGAGACAAAACGCAGCGCCAACAGTGACGGTGTATCGGTATGCTTATGGGTAGCAAGTTGCAGCAAAAAGAACATACAACACCAGGGATTCGCTGGTCGTCACCGACCCAACTACTAGTCTGGCCCTCAACGGTTTATCGATGGGAGAGCGGACGGGATCCCGAGTTCTCCGATGGGTATGGTCGTATGTGCAAGAAGCGGTTGCAATTTCGGTATGAAAGACACCGCTGGGTTTCTGCTACTGCAGCAGAGACACACCCCTCTTTGATCACTGGACCGTCTCTAGGTTTCAGGCTTTCGCAACGACACAGAGTTAAAGCTGCCTTCATGTCTGTATTCGAACGATGCAGGATTAGAAACCGGGTGTTTCTTTTCTCAACGAGCATGGCTTTGAAGGGAAAAGCAAACGGATGAGAGGAGTTCCTACCATGCAAACGGGCGGCGTGCCGAGGACTGGTCATACTTAATCGGCTCCTATATTGCAGCTCCGCTCCGTTCCCGTCAACTTGCGTTTTTCGACCCCCAGGATTCGGTTCTCTTCCCGTTCTTCCCGTCTTACCAGTCCTAGCCGTCTTCCCATGTTCTCGTCGTGTTGCCAGGGCAGCCAAACGGCAAGTGACATAAAGAACGCTTATCTCTCACCACTCCCACTCGCTCTCGACGCAACTCCTCTCTACAAACGCTTGCACTCTCAACTTTCTCCGTACTTTGCTGCCAAACAAGCCGCTGTGATAACAATGGAGGGAGGACAGAAGCAGTCGTCCTTCGACGGTCTTGGAAACCATGTCTACCTGGAGAAGCAGGACCAGCTCCGCGATCTCGGTGTTGACATCAGTACCTCACAGGTGAGATACATCTTACCAAGTACTTACTTCTTTCTGCGTCTGACATTCACGGTTGGTCTAGATCGTGGTCGTGGGCAGCCAGTCGTCAGGCAAGAGCTCCCTTCTCGAGAACCTGACTGGCTTCGCGTTCCCTCGCGGCCAGGGACTTTGCACCCGATACGCAACCCAAATCACCCTTCGACGCCACTCTGTCAAGAGCATCGTCATCTCAATCACTCCCAGACATGATGCCGACGTTGAGCTGAAGGAGAAGCTCAGAGAGTTCCACCGCGAGCTCGACGACTTTGATGGCAGGACCTTGGGCAAGGTCATCGAGGAGGCTAACACGGCTATGGGAATTCGCTCGGGTCCCATGAAGGACGACCAGAGCCTGCCGGTGTTCAGCGAGGATATTCTCAAGGTGGAGATTTCTGGCCCTGAGGTACGCAAGAGGCTTTCACTTATGATGAGGTTTAGTCTTGCTAATTTGCTTCGTGGTAGCATTCTCACCTCACTGTCATTGATGTTCCCGGATTGTTCCAGGTCACGGATGCAGGAGAGACTACCGCTACGGACAAGACAATGGTTGAGAATATGGTACGACGATACATGAAGGATGAGCGTACCATGTAAGCTGGCCAGAACTAATTATACACGCTGTGGATTTCACTGACAATCTTACAGCATCTTGGCGGTCTTGAGTGCCTTGGCGGATCGAGCCACTGAGACGATTCTCCAGCTGGCCAAAGAGGCTGACCCCAACGAAGAGAGGACGCTCGGCATTCTCACCAAAGCCGACCTCGTGAGAGAGGATGCCGTCCGCCGCACAATCCTTGGAGTGGTCAAAGGACCAACGCTCAAGCTCGGCTACTTCGTTGTATGCAACCGAGGAGCCGACGACGATAACATCGAGATTGAGCAATGCAGACAGAAAGAGAAGGATTTCTTCTCGCAGCCCGAGTGGCGCGATCTGGTGAACACCAACCGCACCGGAGTGGCAACGCTGAAATTACAGCTGCAAGTCCTTCTGACGGACCTTGCCAAGCGAGAGTTCCCGAAGCAAAGGGCAGAAGTGGCCAAAAGACTGGCTGATTGTCGCAAAAAGGTGGATGCTATGGGTAAACCGAGAGGCGACGCATATGGTCAGCGTCAGTGCTTGACCGGGTTTGCGTCGAAATTTGAGCGAATTGTCCGCGACGCGCTGGAAGGCCGGTATGACGGTGATCCCATCTTTTCTGAGAGGCCAGAGTTGAAACTCATCACCAAGGTTCTTGATCTGAACGAGGGATTCTCTGAGATAATGTGGAAAATGGGACACACACGGCCTTTCATGGAGAAGCCGCCGCCGACCGAGACGCTTGATGGTGAGCAACCTCCCAGTAAGTCGAACAACTCAGCGCTTTCGCGCACGCAAGTCAGCAAAGCCGACCACACCAAATACGAGAAAATAATCGACGGTATTCACTCGGATGGGGTTTCTCTTGTTGAGTTACGGGATATCATTGTTGAGGAAGAATTCGTTTGCCCTGCACCATCCACCAGCATCCCAATCATGCAGCACATCGACGAGTGCTATCGCAGCAGTCGCGGACCCGAGCTAGGAACTGTAAGCCACTTGCCTTCCCTCCACCCAACAATCATCATGTCTCATATCTCCTAACTTCATAACAGTTCGGCGGTGCGCTTCTAGCCACAATATTCCGCGAACAGACAATCAACTGGCCCTACATTGTCATTTCCCACGTGGAAGCCATCATCGGAATCGTCCACGCCTTTATCAAAGACGTCCTCGAATTCATCGTGCTCGACAAACGCATCCGAGAAGAACTCTGGCACCTCGCCCTCATCGGCAGGCTCTCCACCGCCTACAAAAACGCCCTCAAGCAAGCCAAGTTCCTGCTCGACATCGAGCGCAACATGCGCCCCTCAACCTACAACCACTACTATTCCGACAACCTCCAGAAAGCCCGAGCCAACCGCGACATTGTCAGCAAAGACAACGCCGAGCAGGTCAAGGAAGACCTCCACGATAGCCTCAGGAGCTACTACAAGGTCTCGCGTAAGCGGTTCGTCGACGTCATCTGCCGACAGGTAATTGAGCACCATCTCCTCATTGGAGAGGACAGCCCCCTGAAGATTCTCACTCCGCAGTTTGTTGCGTCAATGAGTGAGGAGAATCTCGGCATGATTGCTGGGGAGGATGCCCTCACGAAGCGAGAGCGGCAGCGGTTGGAGACGGAGATTGCGGGCTTGGAGGAGGCGACGAAGTCGATCTTCAGAAGCTAGGTATTCAGTTTTATTGCTGGTCGTCTCGCTGGTAGGGTCTAGCAGGAGGTGATGAGGTCTTCTTTGGGTATGACATTTGTAACCTACCTAGGAGCAAGGAAAGGAGCCTTCAACCAGTGCGGAAGATGTCTTCTTAGTGCCAAGGCAGCATCTGCTTTGTGTTGGTGCAGGCCATCTCCCATACCGAAAATGTATTCCTGCATTATCCGACGGCCTGTCCTAATGGAGTCAAGGCCTTTCGCGAGGCCTGTAAGTAACAAGCTAGGCCGTGCTGTTCTGGATAAAACTATGTGAGGATTTCCTCATTGCTTTTCCGCACGGAGAGAGACTCTTTTTTATTTTTATTTTACTGAGCCGTCGTACGATAGGAGCTTTCAGTTGATAGGTTCGGTTGGTAGAGAGTTACGGTTACGCCAAATGAGCGACTGAGTCATGTTGCATCACTATCACAGAGAGCCCAATACCTTTCTTGGGATAGACACCAATCAGAACGATTCACACCACAATGGCACAAGCAACGTTGAGAGATGCTATGTTCAATACTTGTTTTAAGCATTTCCAAAGCCAACAACTTTCTACATAGACTACACCATGACCCAAGACCCTGTGTTGCCCTCCCAAGCTACCCAACAGTGATCCTCCAAACCAGGCAAGCAAGCAAGCACCCCTGAAACCATTTAGCCTTCCTCATAGTATATAGCTTTGAGACCTCAACAGCTCCATGTCAAAAACTCCGCCTCCAAAAACATTCCCCCGTTACGGAAGCCCCGTAAACATGACTTCGTTGTCTTCTTTCCCAGTTGACAGTTCCCTTGCATAGTTTCATCCCATAACATGTACGAGTTTGACTTCATGACCAACCGACCGGATCCAAACCCCAACCGAGAAAAGCAATAAGACCGCCTCCCGCCGAAAAGCAAAAGACCAAGCTTGTTTCCGTCCCCTGTGCCGTTTTGAGATTTTTAAAGACCCACCACCCCCCTTATAAGCCAGGGTAAACGCCGACCACCGTCCCCCGTGATCCAGTAACCGCCAGCCAAAATTTAAAAGTAGATGTATGTATAACCGATGAGAAGAGAGAGAGTTAAAGAAGAAGAAAGGAGCAAAAAGGACCGGAAAAACAAGGCAAGAAGTCAAGCCGAGCTCAAAACATGTGAACGAAAGATTGAAAGTTCAAAGGGCCAGTCCAGTGCCGTCGCCGGTCCACCTGTACAGAGCGAGAAGTTCCCGTCGGCGTTGATGTTGCTCGCCAAGATCCTCGGGTACGCGACCACGGACTTGGGCGAGGGCGCTCCGCATGACTCTGCTGAAGTTGCGCTGGAACCGAGTCAGCATTGCCGGTCTGCCATGCGGGTTGAATGTATGAAAACCTACCTGGTACTCAGTGTTTAGAGTAACCACGCATGCCTCATGTGCACGGATGATGGTCTCGCAGGCCTTGACGACGCTGGGTGAAGCCTCGAGCTGGAGCTTGTCGGCAATGAGGAGGAGCAGGAATGATCCCTGGAGAAGGTAGATGCCGAAGAAGAAGGGCATAAACTCCAGACCGGGGTCGAACTCAAGGATGTTGCTGATGGCCTCAGCGGCCGACACAGCGTGTCCGGTGGCGCTGATGAACCCTTGGCTGCTAATCCACAGGTCGTTGTCGTCGAGGAGGTTGATGGGATCCCACTTTCCCGTGAGCAGAATATGCAGAACATGCATGACGTGCGTGCCATACGCCATGACGATGCGAGTCTGGATGTCGCTCTCTGTCATGCGGCTGGAGTTGGTGTGCGCGCTGTGGACGCTTTGCACCGATGGAGTCCCAACATCGTGCGGCATGTCGTTGGCAGTGGGGACGCCGGCTGCCTCGGCGGCCTTCTCATCAGCGGCTTGAGCCTGTGCGCTAAGGCTCAGATGGCGTTGCTCGAACTTCTTCAAGCTTTGCTCGTACGCCTCGAGGTGCCGAGTGATCTCGGTGGTCTGGTCATCCCACTCACGGGATGATCGGAAGCCAACACCAAAGCGAGGGTGGTTCCTTGCGTGGTGCAGATCCACAATCTCGCCGAGGATGGTCATGAGAGGCAGGAAGTAGCCAAAGATGCTGTGGCCGGTGCACTCAAAGGATGGTCCGCGAACTCGGAGTGTTTGAGCAGATGCGGGATCCGAAGCGAGAACGCTTGGGTCGGTGTAGGCATGGAAGTTTCCGTTCTGGTAGTCGGTGTCATCCATGGGTTGGAGCAGGCCGTCACACTCAATGTCAAGAAGGAAGAGGGGCCTGTTGTAGCACAGGGCGAGGTGGCGGTCCACGATGTAGACAAGCCACCAGATGCGTCGCCGCTCTTCCCTCTCCTCTTCGGTGATGACTCCGGGAATATTGCTCATCTCCTCCTCGGCCTCTCCGTCGGCATCCATCTCATTGGACCCGTTCTGATGTTGCATCGAGGGGGCATTTTGAGGGAGCTCGCGACCAAGCTTGAGCTCGCGGGCCAAGGACCACGCTGCGTTCCACCAGCGCAGGCTTGCGCCCTTGTACTCGCTCGCAGAGACGACCGTTGCCAAGTGGATGTAGGTGACTACGTCGTCCAGGGTACCCGCGGCACCAAAAGCGCCAGACTCGCCAGTCAAGGCATCCATGCTGATGGATCCAGGGAGAGCGACACCAAGACCGCCCAAGGCGACGCCATCGGGGATTGGGCTGGAGACTGGCGATGCCTCCTCTGAGGGCGTGTGGATGAGCGGCTTGAGGAGGCTGACGGTGAGCTCCAGAAGCTTTTGGCAGATCTTGCCGCGCGCGGACGGGACGCTCGTCAGGAACGGAGCGTCGCTGGTTTGTGCGGCGACCCAGAGCATGCTGGCTAGGAGAGCGGGTTGGCACTGGCGAGGCTTAGTAGGGTGCAGGAAGGACCGCTTTCGGAACACGAACCCCAAAACGTAAGGCGACATGGGGTGCATCTGGGCCGATGACGAGCTGGCGAAGTAGAGATCGATCAGATCGCACGCCAGAGAGACCGGGATCATGTTGCCCAGATGCGGAATGAGCGGCTCCAGGACCGGATACCGCGATTGCGAGTGGCTGTAGTTGTTCTGAGGTACATGCGAGGCGAACTGCGGCGGCGGCGAGGACATGTTCATCCAGCCTGGCGAGGTCGTCTCCCCTCCCATGCCCGGGTAGGCGCTGAGAGGGCTGGTGCCGAGGCGGAAGGAGTTGGAGGCATTAGCTGAGTAGCTGGTAGGGCTCTGGGTCTGCAGAGCATAGGGTAGGTCTGGATAGCTGGACATGTTGCCTTGGTTGGAGCCGTATTGCGTGTGGGTTGCGCCGTTCATCATATGCGCGCTCATCGCTTGACGCTCGTATGACGGGTGGACGCTCCCGTATCCATTGAGGTCCAGCCCACCAGGGCTATCCATATGGTCTCTGTCGAGAGCCCCGGGGTGGCTTGTCATGTGCCCCTGGTGGCCCATATCACCCAAGCTGTCCATGCTCCCTGTCCTCTGGCTTCTCATCGAGTCATCCATGTCGATGTTCTTGACGTCGTTGGAGGCGGATTGCTGATCGGAGATTGGCTTTGCAGTGCTGGAGCTATCACTGCGGTTCTCGGAGGACTGGCCGTTCTCGCCACTTGGGGACTTCCCACCGGAAGCCTGGGCGGCAGCCTGGGCGGCGGCTTGTTGAGCCAAGTCTTTCCGGGAGGCCTTGCCGCGCTTCTTGCGCTCACGGATATATTCACAGCCGAGTCCGAATTCTGACACGGTCAGAAAAACCAGTTCATGAGAAGGAAGGTCAAGGACTTACCAATGCAGTGGGCACATGGGTGTTGCCCGTCGCACTTTGTCCGCAGCTGGTTGCACTGGTCGCAAGCTCTGCTGATTCTCCTCCGGATAGGGCCAGCGGCGCCGGTTGACCTTGCGGTAGGTCCGTATGGGTGTTGGCGGTGCTTTTGCTGCGGCCCGCCCCTCTGGAGATGCTGGTTGTGAACTCCTACATGTTGCTGGAGCTGCTGGAGGGCGTAGTGAGACCCCTGAGGAAGACCATCGAGGCCGTGATGCATGTGGCCGTTGGGAACATGGCCGTTGGACAACAGTGTGGTGGAGGGAATCTGGTGGTAGGGAGAGAACCGGTGGAGCGGATTGGACAACATCTTGACGGTAATAAATAGTGCTGAGAACGAGTCGTGGTATAAGTTCTGATCAGGTTGAGAAGGAGATGATGGATCCGGAATTAGTTAATAAGAGGTCATCAAGACCATGAATTAGTTGTTGAGACGAACTGCTTCAAGCGAGTGAGGGCAGTTGGTTGAAGCTCTGCTACGTCTGCGATGGGAGAAGAGACAATATGACAAGTTGTCGACAGTGAGGATGGGAGATGGGAGCTATCTATATCTGAGCTCTTGGCGGAAGAGGTTGGCGAGCTGCCGGACGCGAGTACCACCAGACAGGCCAACGGTAGTCAGACGGTCCGAAAGACAGCGTCTCTGTGGGGAAAGGTCAGTGACAGGCATGAGCATTAATGGGACCGTTGGAAAGCATGAAAGACAACCACCAAAACAGTGGGAGGAGATCAACGCGGTTGACGAGGACGGCACGGCCATCTGCACGATGGCTGCAAGAGCCAACACCGCATGGCGGGGTTGGGGTGTAGGAGAAGTGAGGTGGGCGGCCCGGGGGACAGGGGTGACGGTATGGAAACGGGCGCCGTCCAGAACGTGGATGGCAGGGAAGGTGGATCACCAAACGTACGGGTATGGCTTGAGGGGGAAGGAGGACGGCTGGGTCTCGCAAGCTGGGCCGAGCAGTCTCTCACTTTCCCGAACCCCCCAGAACCAAGAGAGATGCGCTCCCCCTGTCGCCTCAGATGTCCTCACGGGTCTCCGTCGTGAGCAGCGAGCGTCTCCCTCTCCGTCTCAGCCTTCGGTGATGTGCCGTATAGTGCTCGAGAGGGGCCGGAGCCAGCAGGGCGAGCCAAAAGGGCCAAAGGATGCCGGATTCGAGCAGGGGCGTAAGTCGGTAGATTTTCGAGCGGTTCCTGCTTCTCCAACTCACTTTCAGCGACTGTCTATGTAGCCTTGGCGTGCAGCTACAGCAGGGCGTTGCGAGCGAGCTTATGGACCGCGGCGGATTCGATTGGCGACTGGCGCAGCTCCGTCTGGTCCAGCACAATATCGAGTCTCAAGTTTATATTGCCAGGTCAATATAAGCGGCGGGACGGGAGGTAGTTGGGGGGAGGGGCGAGAGATGTGTGCGCGAGCAAAGCGGGTAGCATTGGGGTGCGAGAGGGGAATGACAGCGGATTTTCTGGAGCGGCTTTGGGGAAGGCCTTCACCAGGGCAAACGTGAGGATATATGGCCCTCTTTTTGTTCCTGAGGAGCGTGGAGAACCCTTGGGGCAAGGGTTTGCCATCGAGCAGGGGCGCGGAAGCTGGTCTTGGTGGAGAAAGCTCACCACGCTATCGTAGCAACGCCCCAAAGACGATGAGGGCTCGCTCACCCAGCATCTCCGCCCTCCAGATCGAGCCCACAATGCTACTGCCGCATGGTGGCTTCTGCGGTAGCGCAGAAGCCGGCACCGGGGCCGCTGGCAGACCGGCGGCGCTGAGGGCGAGGAGGGTAGCCTCCGCTGCACCCTCGCCATGCTGCGTTTTGTGACATTGTGTGCTTGAACCCTCATACGAAATCGAGCTGGGCTCGGAGGGGCAGCGATTGTGCAGAGGCCTGCTGGTGGTCGACTGGGTGGCGCGTGCCACCCCTGCCCATAACGGGCTTGGCGGTGCATTCGTTCGGCCAGAGTGTCGCCGAAAGGCATCATCACATCATGGTGCTGGCCGCGCGCTGCTGACTTGGGAAGTTGGGGTCTGCTTCGGAGACTCGGGGCCTGCTAGATCGGTAGGCAGGCAGGCTTCTTCCCCTCCACCCTCCATCGCTCCGCTTCCTTCAGGTGCAGACCGCGCTGCACGTCGTGTTGCGCGCAGCGACCCCTGTCGCTTGAAGTCGGGTCTGCTCTCCAGACTCATGGCAAGTCTGGTTGCTCTCCGCTCCTCCAGATGGGAATGGGACTCGACCATCCAGATCCGCCCTCCGCCGCCGCTGCTATAGCACAGGCCGCGCTACTAATCCGCGCCGTGGTATATGTGCCTGTTGCTATGGCTTCGGGGACGGACGGCGAGGATTCCATGTTTGTCGAACCATTCCATGGCTCAGTCTGGTTGGGCCAAGCCCGCCAGAGTGTCGAGATTGCGTTCGTCCAAACTAGCAGCGGCGATGTTTGAGGATGATCGCGGTGACATTCTCACCTCGTTGTGGTCCGAAACCCCAGATCACTCGGATGTCGAGATCTGGGGGCGCATCTGGGGAGGGTGACCTGCCATTCTGGAGAAGGTGTGGACACCCGCGATCCGCGCGGTCAAGAAATCAAGGGACGGCAGATGACTGACGGAGTTTTTTTTCCACACGCTTCTGCCAAGTGCCTGCCCAGTCAGCCCACCGTCCAAGACGGTGGTGGAAACTGTGAGGTGCTCAGGTTGCGCTGTCGGTGGCAGTTGCAGCCCTGGTCGTCGCCGCCACACTTCGATACTTTTCTCAGCTGTTGAAGATGGAGCGACGACGGGCAAGAGCGCTTGAGCCACAGCGAGCCCCTGAGCCCGAAAGTAAACCCGTACGTCACTTTTAGGGCCGATGTGCCACAGTCCATGCCACTTGCTGAGCGATGTGCCACTACACAGGAGATGCCTTCATTACGCGACGGTCTCGACAGCTACTACTACTCTCTCGTTCGGTGTGCGCGTTAATATGTGTTGCATTGACAGTCATCACCGACCACCAGATTGGCGTTGCCACATGACAATTTCCCCGCCACTGCGAACGGAGTCGCCTACGATAGTCCACAATCCCAAAGCCACTGATTCTGAGCTCGATGTGTGGTTTTCGTCAGTGTCGAAATTGCGGAGCATCTGGCCTGTGTTGACGCCGCAGCGGACCTTGGTTGGGTCGGCAGCTTAATATCGGCGCCCTTATGTCAGGGAATTATCGGCCGAGATAGCGACGAGGGGTTTGGCTCAGCAAAGCCAGCTAGTTGCGGATTGAAACAACTTGACGTCCTGGAAGCCAATCAAGCAGAGCCTCAATCTAAGCACCTGCAGCGAAGCTTCCCTCTTGGGACCAAAACACAATGCGAGCAAACTCACCACCGGCCCCTCACTCCGGCAGTGCCCGCTGTCGTGCGAGTCTGTGATTGTGGACGCGACCTGAGGAGCCGACTAATAAACACGCCGGGACCGTCGGGCGGACCGCAGACCACGGACCAACAGGCCACGAAGACACGGCATGGACGCCGACGCAATCGCAAGCGCCAGGCAAGAAACAGCGCTCAGTCGCCAGTCCGAGGGGGGAAAGTCGGGAGGGAGGGGGCGCTAGAACAGCAGGTGATGGCAATCGAGATCCCGTTCTCCGCAGCCAGACGACCCCTCTTCCCAGGAAACAACTTGGAGAGGGAGCGAACAGGTGAGCTGGATTTCGCCCCAGTAAGCACTGGCTTTGGCGAGCCTGTGATGAATTCGCGCCGCATGCAGCGGTCGCATCCCGTCACGAGTCCCTCGTGCTCAAGGCCCACCGGCGGAGCGGTGAAATGCTGTTCAACACATCACTCGAGCCCGGTACTAATCGACGCACAACTTGTGGTACCTGAAATATAGATTGCGAACACCTCACGGCTCAGTTTTCTCGACGGTCCTGATTGGGGACATCCGCGTTTTGCGTTTCGGTTCCGCGCTGGTATCTGTCGTGGGCTCAAACTTTTCGCCCTCTCCCTGCCTGACAGCGGTGGCTGGAGCGCGGTGCCAGGCCCCTCGATCGAGAATGCCGCCAAAGCCCACGGAACGGGATCCTCCTTCGCGAATGCCGTCCCCCGTTGCTCGAGCTCGCACCACCACACCTCACCGCACACCACCAAATCTCGATAAAGCAGAGCGTAGAGCGCAGACCGTGCACGACAGTCATCAAGAAGGCCCCATTTGAGCGCCTAGCGGGATAACTACGGCGCACCTCCAACACCACTGGTGGTTGCGACGGACGGTGCGGGCACACACGCTTTGTGGCTGGAAATTGTATTCCTCTCGACGTTTCGGCCGTTACACACGGAGTTACCTCCCCTCTCGGCAGTCAGAAGAGGAAGTGATCCAGAAGCCTACCGTATCTGCGCCACCAGGTTGGCGGCTTTCTGGGCTTTCTGGGCGCGCAAGCACGGTTCGTCATGATCCCTGCTGCCCGCAACGAGAGGTCTGAACGGCAGACGGACCGAAACTCCACATGCACGCCAGATCGCGACCACGCCGTTGAAGTCTTCAGCGCCTCTGATTCGCGATCCGGCGGCCAGGGCCCCTGTCCGCGCATGTGGCACTCAAATTTACTGAACCAATTGAACGCCCCTGTTGACGCCACATCGCTGATGTGTGCCCGAAACCCCGTGGCCCCCCCTGACAGGTCTCGCACCGCTACTCAAACATGGAGATTTCCGTCATCGCCGTTTTTTGCGCGCGGGACAGCCTCCTCACTACCCACTCCTCTTTGCTCCGGCGTAGGTAGGCGGTGACGAACGTACGTGCACTACCACCCCAGGTGACTTCTCACTCGAGGCCACCACCGCCGCATCGCTGCAGCGCCGCAACTGCCTTCAGCCCAGTGCGCGAACAGGGACAAGGTCACATCTCAAATCTGGTCCCCGTTCCCACAAGCGCCAGACCAGGCTTACACGAGCGACGCTGCCGAATCCCCCAATCCCACATCTCAAATCTCGAAGCTCGACCCATCATGCGCGCCAACAGCCTTCCTACTGCGATGACTAGCAGTCTCCCTTTCCTCCGCCGATACCACGTGGCAGGGGCATACGGCATCCTCCCCCAGATGGTTAGCTATGCTACCGCAACGGCTTTTGGCCTTCCCTACGCAGTAGGCGCTCTCGGAGGTTTGCCTCTGCAGAATGTTTCATTCCGACAGCCACCGCCCGAGACAACGCTTTCTGGTCCATCCTGAGCGAGGGTGAAACCAGATTCTGGGGGATTGCTTTTCAGCCTAGCCTCGAACGGGACGGGAGCGGCCTTGGCCGTATCCAGGAACTGGGGTTCGTGAGCACACAGCGCTGGGCGAAATCTCTTCGCCTGCCGTCTCGTTTGTGCGCAGTCCAGCGGGCTGCCGCGCTGGAGCCTACACTACACAGGTGCTTGATTACAGGATGGTAGGCAGACCATCTCATCAGGCGAGATGAGAGACAGGTATCCACCCCCATGATGGTAGTATCGGCAGCTACCGATCAAAAGTCTCCGCCGCATTCCATTGCCAGGTTCCTGCCAGGCTGCCTCCACGAGGATACAACTGCGAACCAAGAGTCTACTCTGTTATGTACAACTTTGGAGTTAGCTGACATGCCGACGGCGTCTGCCACATGGACACAATTTGGCTTTCTAGATTACCTGCCCACTCCTACCCTTTTCTGGGGCAAATGGGGGGTAGAGCGCTTGCCAGCGGGCAGGAAGTCTTGTTTATCGGTCCCGGTGCAATCTATTTGCTCTATAACGCACCCCACTGGCGTACACGGGAGGGGGACCGCCTTTCCACCAATATCTCGGGCAACACAACATTGGCTTCCATGCTGCCCATGAAGAAACATACATCGACATGCCGAACTTCATCTCAGCTCAGCTCACCTTCCCCATCAAGCTGGAGGAGCACTTCCAACCCCGCAGGCAGCTGCACCCCATGCCAAGACCCCGGCATTGTTTTGAGTTCCAACGGCATCGTGGAGACCCAGTCACGCAGCTGGTGCGCGTCCCAGAGACTACATCCGATCTACTCCGTAATTGCTATGGTCCATGTTCGAAATACTTATAGGTGTGTCGAGCTCCGTGAGGTCAGCTTACGACGAGTCCCACAAGCCCGCACAAGCCAGTATGCTACCGCAGCCACAACGCTCTTGTCCACCATGTCAGGTACGCATGTCAAGCGGAGCTCAGGAACATCTGGTGAGAGGGAAGTAGGCCCACAGGGGTCCCCCGAGCTGCACGCATCAAGCAGGTACATGCAAGCTCGGAAACCTGGTCAGAAGATGACGGTATGGTGCAACATCATATCAACGCTGGCTACTATTGCAGTCGTCATCTATCTCCTACACAATGGGTCCGTCCAGTTAACGACGGCAGTCTCTCACATGATCTGCTGCCAGACAGCCAATAGCCACTGGCCGTTCTGCTCCTGACGGGACAAATATGGAGGCCGATATATTACGACCACGTGCAGGACGGTTGACAAGGTGGCTGGGTCCGTTGGAGAAGCCCAGCGGCTCGTGTATGTGTGTGCCTCACTCGGCTCGTGAGGGCGGATCGAGTTTGATAGACCCCGAGGAGGTCTCGATATGAAGTCGACCGTTGGTCTAGACGGGACCAGACCACGGGCCTGTTAGACGCCCGTTGATCTTATCGACAAGCGCGGTATTCAGCATCCCCATCCGGAATCCCCTGCATTGTCGAGAGACCTATATTACCGGAACTGATGGGCGGCGATAAATTGGTTTTAATTAAGACTGCAATATACATCGCTATCCCCACTAGGTTTCAACCGCCACTGATCTGTGGGATGCGAGGGCGAGGAAGAGCTAGACCCAACGCAGACCGAAAATGTCTACATTTTTGCGCAGCAATCAACACTCATGACAAGCATAATTCGGAGCATAACCTTCGAGACTAGAGCGCACACTGACCAGGTCGGCAGATGGGAAATGGTGTTTCCGCCAGGGGCCATCCGTCGAGCGGAGTAAGACGGCCACTGACGAACTGGGAGGAACCTTTGACTTGCGCGCCATGGACAATATCGTTATGGTCCGGAGGGGCCTCGACACTGCTTTGAGGTTATTCCTCTTTCCTCGGCGGGCATGCGACCCGTGAAGCAAGGCAGGGGGTCGGAGGCGGCTCAAGATGTTTCTCGGATAGGGCAAGCGTCAAACCTGGCAGGCTCTCCGCTTGCCGTCGAAGACGACTGAGCTTCAGGTGAGGGCCCAGACCCCTGCGACAGATGACGGCGGTCAGTGGGCGAACGAGTGGTCGGCAATACTTTGCCCCGCGGCCTGCTGGCCATGGGCCCCTGCGCCCTCGTGTCGAGGTGCCAATCCTCGGGCGCCGCACCCTCAATGCAGAAGTCTGCTCCGCCTGGCGTTCCGTTTCGGCCAACCCTAACGGCACTTGTCGAATCACTCAAGGCTTAAGCCTTGAGGCACAGGGGGCGTTTTGCGGGGAAGGCCTAGGGTTGGGGTGCCATTCCGTGGGCGGTTCCCTAAAGCAAAATGGGGGGCAACGAACTGCGCGGGAACCCCAAAAAACCAGCTGTCAAGTTGCCGTGGTTCTTGATCATCATCCGGGTCCCAAAAAGCAAAAGAGCCGTGGAGGCTCTCTTCCACGTCTCTCTAATACCGCGCAACGACAACGTCGACGGCGATTTCCGAGACAAATCGCACAACCCCGGTGAGCGACGCAGGGCCACGCGCGCCACGTTCGACTCAAGCGCCATCGCAGACGAATATCCTCCGAGTAGATCGATCTGAGTCAATCGGCGCTGTGGCTTTTTTTTTTGTTCTAGTGTACTGAGTAGGCGCAAGCCTGCACAGGTCGACCGACGCAGGAGCGTGGAAGCCCAGTCGCAGCCAAGGCGGCCACCACCACAAACACTCACGGACATGATGTTCCTATACCGTGGGGAAGCGCTTCTTCTGATACCCTCTCACTCACTTTTTTCGCTGTGCCGCACATGTGATTTTCGACCAAAGCATGAAGCCCACCCTTTTCAATCCTCCCAGAAGCCGGAGCACGGCAGGCCGTTCGAGCGGCCACAACGCACAAGTGTGGTGTTGTGCCGTCCTCGACTGATACAATTTTTGTTTTGAGTGCCCCCTGCAGACGCTCCCACCACTCGCCCGTGCTCCCAAAACAACAGCCAGGGGCAGCAAAGCCATGGCCACCAGCTTCACGGGAAGCAGGGGCATCCCCGCAATGATGCGAATAACGTCATCCCAAACCCCTTCGAAGATCAAACAACGATTGCCCATCTGCTCTGGGATGACCCCAACATCCCTACGGTGGCTCGCCCTCGTCTGAACTTTCCCTCCCCTGCCAGAGCCGCTCATTCTCATGCGTGGGCGAGAGTTTTGCCAAAATAAACCCATCGTCTCAAGGGCCACCACCTCTCCGATTCCTCTGTGATCCGGATCATCATTCCAAGCGTTGCCAGTGGCAAGGCCCCCCGACCGCATGATGGGCATGGCTTGACGGTTGTTGCACACCATCCCCATGCTGGATCCATGGCGGTCTTCTAGAAGACTGCCACATCCATCACTGCCTACACCAGGGCAGGCCCCAGTAGGGCGAGTTCAAGATCTCAAATCTGAACCGTGGGGGTTGGACCTCCAGGCTTACCATGTGCTGCATCATGCCCGCTATGACACTCCCAACCGTTCTTGCAGAAATGAGGATCGTGTGGAGTAGTCTGGAGTCATTCGACAGCACAGAGGATGGGCCCTCGCCCTCCGGTTTCTTCAGAACACCGCCTGAGACTCTTTCCCAGCCCCAGTTGAGCGGAGACGATGGGGATCTCCTGTTAGTTCGCAGCAGAGGTCACTGCCCGCCCCATTCCCCGCGAGAAAGGGGATACTTGTTCAGTCGGGGGTTTCCTATCCACTTCTCGCTTTGCCTTATATTTGGGGGGGGGGGGCTCTTGTGAGATCATTATCGTCTGTGGGCTTGACCTGAGGAGGCTTGCCTAACTACGGCCAGGACAGACTGACGTCCAGCCACATCAGCCCTAACACCATTGGGGCTGGTTTGGGATAGACGGCTGGTAAAGACAGGTGAGGCTCTCTCACCACGGGAAGGGGGCAGACACGGCATCCCCAGACCAGATCCGTGTTTTGGATATCGCATGCCGATCCAACCACGGCGAGCAGGCTCACCCTCCTCACCACGATCTTGGGACCTGTCAACCACTCACGGGGTGAGCAGGACTTGCTCGTGGAGCCGCCGAGCGGCCAGCCATCCTCAATGCTCTCGGCCACGGCGAGGCCTTCGAGAAGCATACGACGCACGACTGCACCGCATGGCATTGCATCCCCAGCCGTGTTTCCCTCCATCTGATGTCTTCCGGGCAGACGATCAGTGTCTCGCCGCCTCTTTGCCTCAGGTCACTGCCACCAGGTGTGATGATCTCTGCAGCTCCGGCATTGTTGCCACCCTCCTTCCTCTCTCTCCCTCGTCCCTTCTCTCGACGCCTAGTGTAACGACGGCACGCTGATGCAAAACCGCCCTCGGGCCACGGCCAGCGCGAACAGGGCGCATCCTTGCGCACCACGCGGATGCCGCCGCTGTCTGGATACCGAGCACGGTGTATGCCATCTCTCATGCGAGATCTGATGGAACACTCGCACAGCATGGCAAGGACAGGCCCGGTTGCAAGACTGCAAGATGCCAGGAGATCGGGGACGGGAACGGGCAGAGCGAGATGAGAGATGCAAGATCGATGGTCCCTTCTTGCAGAAGTCTGTTTGTGCAGGCGCTGCCACCCTCCTTCAGGTCGTTTGAAGGGAGATGAGATGCAAGAGGCCTTTCGAGAAGCCTTCCGGCTTGGGAGGAGACGCAAGTCCGGTCTATCTTTGTCATGCCATCCATCATGCTGCGTTTCTGTATGTCTGTCGAGATGTCTGTGTGCTTGCGTCGTCACCGTTGTTGTTGCCCCTCCATACCGTCTTGACGTCTTGACGTCTTGGTGTCAGCTGACTAGCTGCTGCCTTCTGTCTGTCGGTATGTCTGTATGTTTGCCTGTCTGCTCCAAGCATGCTGCCGTCCGCTTCCAGGCATATGTTTTGTTTGTTTCCCGTTTAGCCTCTAGCCCATCTCAGACACAGCCTATGAGGCTTGCGTACGTACGTCGTCAGTCAGGAACTTGACTTGACTTGACTCCCGTCTGGCTCCCGTCTGGCTCCCGTCTGGTATGTATCCCTCCGCGAGGCCTCCCTCCATCCCGAGTAACAGGGACAGGAACAAAACTTGAAGTAGGTAAACAGCCAAATCCGGCTGTGGTGGCTGTTTGGCACTTCCAAAACACGACGACGCGGCCACCCTACCAGGCTGAAGTGGCTGCTTGCTTGCTTTGCGTTGGCGAGCGAACTCAGCCTCACCTTGTTGCCCTGGTGGCCCTTGATGGGGAATTTGGCTAAACCGAATGTGAAGAGGCGGCTGTGGGATTGTGTGTCTGGTCTTGATTAAGACTGATGGGATGGTGGCGTTGGTGACGGTTCGGGAGATTTATTTTGGGAGGGGAGTTTCTTGATAGTTCAGCCGCGGTGGGACGGGGTGGTGAGGTAGATAGATATAAGAATGGGATGCCGTCTTCTTCCTCTGTTTTTGAAAGATGTTTTGAGTTCTCGTGAGATTTTGTGTCGACATATACTGTTTGTTTGGTTGGTGATATGCGGTTTCGACTTCCAGGTTCGACAGGACGACATGACACGACATGATAATTCTGGGCCGTGATGGTAGGCTGAAGCGGTCCGGTATGGATGGACGACGACATGGGTTATCGACTTGAGTGGTTGGAGTTGGGAAGTCGAGGCTGATGATGGGCACCGACAACCACCTGGGAACGAAGAAACGAGGGCTTATCGATCGTCGATATCATCAACCGACAGGACTATCAAGCGATGTTGGAAGAGGACACCGACAGCTATGGAGAAACTTCGCAATGGGATAACACTCGGCAAAGTTAAACTAGAAAGGACCTCGATGACCAACAGATGAACGATGCCAGCGAGCCGTTGCCCAAGCACGCACCGCACGATCCGGTGATTTATGGCCGCCTTAGAAACGGGTTGAAGAGAAACAAGAGAGTCTACTCTGTGGTTTGATGCTGAGAATTCGGCCTCGGAGCGAAGGGGAAAGCGTGAGTTCAGCCATTTGTTCAGGACAACCATCGTCATATCTCGACACAGCAGTAAGCACAAAGGGGTCAAATCGTCTAATACGGACTACACATGGGAAGGAATTTCAGCAGCCACGCCCAAGGACACAAGATGCCATAAACCCCACAGCAGTAAACCAGCATCTCCGGAACCAACCCAGGGGCACCCACTCACTTACCCCTTTTCATCAACCCCACCAGGACAGGAGACCAGCCAGCTATTACATCCACCCAAGCAAAAAAAAGGTGGAGAGAACAGCAAAAAGACATACAACACCAGGGATTCGCTGGTCGTCACCGACCCAACTACTAGTCTGGCCCTCACTGGCTTGTCTATGGGAGAGCGGACGGGATCCCGAATTCTCCAGTGGGTATGGTCGTATGTGGAAGTTGAGCGTCGGATACTGGGTTAAGGGGGATTGGGAGCTCTTTGGGAGGAGGCGGGGTTTGGTGAGGTGAAGTGCGGTGAGATGACGTAAGAGGTGAGGTGAAAGGGGTGAGAATCTTCCAGGTAGGTGATAAGCGCATTCAGTTGCTTGTTGGGCTCTGACGCTCAAAGGAAGTGTTGGTGGCTGTGGTGAACATGCCCCTGCTGAAGAACTCGATGACGCCCCAAACGCTGTAGTCACGCACACACAAGGAAGGAACACTGTCTACCAGGACTTGGATTTACACCTATGATCTGCCCAGGATACCTAGGTAGGTATGTTAATACTTCGAGCCCCCAACGTAGTTGCACACAGCCCGTCCTACAGCAGGTAAGAGCATGAAGTAGGTACCGCTCTCCAGGATCATCAGAAAGTAGCAGCTCCAGCTACATTTGATGCCATTGACGGTCATGACTTGTGGAATGGGCCATCAGTACACTTGGAGACAAGAGGACGTCCTCGATGCGACAGATGTTTCCAGCCTGGGACGAACGAGGTCTCCCTGCAGCTGACTAAAGATCAAAAGTCAACATAAAATAGTTGTTAGCTCTGACCTGGGTTGTGCTTGTGATCGGTTGGTTCAGGCGACTGATCTCTCGACGTAACAATGGTTCTCCTATATACTGTTTCCAGTAGCTGCGGTATGTAATTACCATGACTACTGAGGTGTTGTAAACTTGGCTGTTGAAGAGAGGCGTGTCTACAATTGGATTCTCGGTCACAGCTTTGGTGTGGGCTGAAAAATCACGCTTTCATCTCGATGAGGCGGATTCAGTTGTCCCCTTAGCCATTTTAATCTTGTGGCATATCGTGTTTGTTGCAAGTAAGGGCTGCCTTTTGTGTATAGTAGGAGCTGCCTCGAAATGAACAGCAAAGGCGGCCAACTTCCAGCTCGTCTCCCTGATTCTGGTGGTTTTTCCGTCGGTATATGGACGGTATCTCGATAAGTCTATGTCTACCACATTGTAAGCCTATGTATGTGTTTTGTGTCCAATGATCAGTTTCCGTAACCTCTATATCAACCCTCGCCCCTCGCAACTCAACATTCCCATCTACACCCCCTTAACTCCCGCCGTATCTAACCTAAGACTGGCCCGAAACTCCTCAATTGAAACAGCCTTCTCCTTCAACTCGGCCTTCTTACCCCCCTCAACACCCGGATGAGGCGTCCTCTCCAGCGTCCACACCTCCTTGACCCCCAAGCTCTCCAGATACTCCAAGCCTCTCAGATAGTTAGTCGCAACCTGCGCAATCCCATGGCTGTCGTCCGAGAAGGTAAACCTTCCCCCCATCTCCAACCACGCCTATAACCTGTTAGCACCCGATCCCCATCATTATCACCATCACCAGGAAAAGAGGAACTCACCTCCGCAACCCCCCTAGCCGGGTACGGCTCCTCGAGCCCCTTCCTCAATGCACTAGTATTAACCTCCAACCACCCTCCATACCCCCTCACCTCCCTCAAATTCCTCGCCATCTTCTCCCACACCTCCTTCCACCCCTCATCCCCTCCCTCTCCCTCCTTCTGCACATCCCTCCCCGGCCTCTCACTCATCAACCTCACTAGGTCAAAATGCCCCACCACCCTCGGCCTCAGTTTCCTCACCATCTCCCACTGCTCATCATAATACGCCGCCCATAACCCCCTCTCCGACCCACCACACTCCTCCCTCGCAGCCGCGTACATCTCCTTGTTGTAATCAATCGGTATCCCCTTCGTATGATGCAGACTCCCCAGGAAGTAATCCACCCTCTCATCGGCAGCAAGCTCTTCGATCAGCGAGCTATACTCCCCATCGCGGATCCACTCTCCCTCAAAACCGATAAGAACATGGATCTGGGAAGCGTATTTGGCTTGCAGGAGGGAGGCGGTGGTCAGGAAGGAGGCGTGCAGGGGGGGCAGGGCGGCGAGGGAGGCGGCGGGGGAGGGCAAGAGTTCCTCCGGGTAGAGGTCTGACAGGGCGGTGCGAGGCATGTGTTCGGTGAGGCCGATGGTTTTGTAGCCGATTTTGATGGTGTGTTGGATGATGGATTCGAGTGTGTCGACGGCGTGGCCGGGGCAGAATTCCCCGGAGTGGGAGTGCATTGTGAACGCCATTTTTGGTGGGCGTTGGTTTGCTCTCTTGGGGGATGGTTTGCGATTGTGTGAGGTGAGAAAGTGGGTGTGATGTTGATGAGGAGAGCGAGAATGCCCGCTGTTGAAAGAACGAGCGATGCGATGCGAGGTATGACTCAGAGGCAGGAAGGGAGATAAGAATATATGAGCTGCAAAATTTCACGATGGAAGTATTAAAGTATACCGAAACCTAAACACGGGTAGAGTATCTTGGTTCGAGTTGTGAGTGCATATGGTTGAGTGAGCGTGAAGTTTGTCGTGTCGAGTCAATCGAGCAGAAAAGTGGGAGCGATTTCGCAGCGGAAGCACCACCAAAGCTTCCTCCCAACTGCAAACCATAACCATAACTGAGCAGCTTGGCAGCCATCAAAACCGCATTCCTTTTTAAACTCGAGCTGCTACTTCTTCTTGTTTTCTAGATGAATGAATTCGTTCCACATTGATGCTGGCTCAACAATCCGAGATTGAGCTGTGCGAAGTTGACGGCAAGAGCTACCATGCCCAACTGCCTGCATCAACACACCGCTCCGATAATCCAGACAATCCAACGTCAAGCGAGATGCACCATGATAAGGTTTCGATGCCTGCCTTCCTCCCATCTGTCTCAGATTCTCACTGATTTCCCGGCATTCATACCCAAAGTGAACCCGCCAAATGCCTCACTTCGACGTACCCTCTCCTCCTTCCAGTTGAAAGCACTCAAACCTTCCCCAGATTCCCATGACCGACTCCCTCCAACGCGCCGATCGCTCTCTTTACATCACGGTCCCATCGTCGACCTACCTAGTACGGAAGCGACCTTCACGTCAAGACCCTGCCTTGGGCGGTGTTAGAGGTGCGAGCTGTCGGCGAGAGAGCCCCAGATGGGAAACGTGGTGCCGGTGAATATGGAAGGAGTTCAGTTGCGGAGACGGACATGCTGCGTTGAGGATAATGGGGGTATAAGACAGCGGTTGAGATGATGTAGGCGATGGTGCGAATGACGAAAGAGGAAGGGAAAAGATGAAACCGGGGTGTCCGTGTCATGTGATGGCACCTGTGAAGACGAATGAGGCTGAGACAGGAAGGTGAGTGAGTATGATGTCGGCGATTCATGAGATCCGAGGCATGCGAGCCACATGGTGGTCACATGGTGATGAGGATGGAAAAAGACCCGTCAGAAGTGAGGCGCACTTACCCGTCGGCCACTGGCGACGTTGGAGATGGCGGACGCGCCCGTCTCATACTGAGCGTGTTCACTGCGTGACGGCGACGATTGACGAGCATCGGTGGTAGGTAATTGCAGACGCCTGTCAATTAATTCGCATTGGTAGAACATGAGTTTTGTGTGTCGCCGGTCCTTCCTTCCGTCTGCGCCGCCCGCCCCATCCCCACCCCCCTCATCCCCCGTCGTCGTCGTCCGCACCCATCAATCACATCCACCGCGCTACCCCGTCTTTGCCCGCGAATATCCTCACCGAGACACCGTTCGGAATCCTGATCCGGCCGCTCCCCTTGATAGCCAAACACGGATAAGAGTCGCCAGGTCCGTAAAAATCCACCTGCTGGCAGTTCCTGCAGTACAGCATGTCGCCCTCGGGCGCTGTGAACTCGTACATCTGGCTGCGCGGCGCCGAGTCAAAGAAGCCCTCGGGGGCGTCCAGGCTCTCCCACGCTTCGGTCTGCGGGTGTAAAGCATCAACGCCATGGTCAGTCAACAGCACAACAAACAGAGCAGGCGCGATCCACAGTTCGCAGCATCAGGTGGTCTCCACAGTACCAATTGCTCGGCCAGTCTCGCTCGAGCTGGGTCCGCCATGAATTCGGCGATGCTCGCCTGTCGCTGCGAGTCTGCAGCCGCCATCGACGATTGTCCGATGGGCGCGCGCAATGCGGGGCGGGGTGTGTGTTGGACGCGTTTCGAGATCCGATCCGGGAGAAAAAAGCAGAATTAAAAAGATTTGACGCAGTCGACGAGGGTGTTATAACACGCCACAAATTTATCCTCGAGACTTAGACTTAAATAAAGGCGTCGTGGCGACCAGGCTCCTGGCTTCACCTGCAACCTTATAGTTGGGGATCACGGTGGACCTCAGGTAAATTAGGTTTCGCGGTCAAGCGGTCGAGGGGGCAAGCGCGAATGAGTCTTCATGCAAGGACAAGCAGCAAACCGAACCCGCGAAAAATAAAAGAAGCAATGAAGATGGGACTCGAACCCGCACCCTCGGTTTGGACCCTTTCAAGAGGACCAGTCTGCCAGACGTCAGGCCTGGTTGGTTACGTAAGGCGGGGCACGGTATTTCATTCTTGATCTTCCTCTTCCTCTTTGCGATGGGTTAAACATACGTACATAAAACGTCACGTACAGCATTCCGGGACAATTTTCGCTGGGGTAGTTTCTTCCCTAAAATTTTTCTCAAAAAGAAAAAGAAATTACCTCCTACAAAGAGAGCGGCGGAAATGGGATTCGAACCCACGATCTCGTTCTCAATCTCTGCTGAAAGCAGGCAACCCCGCACATTTTTGAGTGCCGCAAACGTGGGGTCACAGGCCGCATGGCGATAGACGCGTGTGGTGAAACTCGGGTTCCATGGTCCAAGACACCTATTTTTACCTAGAAAGTGATGTGTCTCTTCGCAAAACCAGCCTGGTCTTGGGCAAGCGCCCACAGTAGGCAAATGTTTTGTCATCTTAGGTTATATAATCCAGGCTTATAATAACAGCATAGTACAGCATAATCAGGGGTTGCCATTGCTGCAACCTGTCATGCTTTCCCCTCTGGCGCCGTCGTAGGCTCCGAAGTCACCGGCAACTCCCCACTCTGCTCTGTCCCGGGTCCTAGCAATTCAAAGACCTCCTTTATCTCAGCCTTCGCGGCCGCCTCCCTCAGAGCATTCTCCCTCTGCTCAGTCATGAGAGCCTTTTGCTTCTCTTTCTGTTTCTTTTTCCTCTCCATCGCTTTCTGCTTCCTCACCGTCTTCTTCGCCTGCTTCACCATCTCCTCGAGTGAAATTTCCCATTCCTTTAACAACACCGGCAGATCCTCTTTCGGCTCAGTCCCGAGTGCAAGTATTGCAATGCGCCGCTGCACCACAGCCGTCACCATCTTGTTCTTCTCCTTCCTCTTTTCTCCAGCCTTCTTTTTTCCCTCTCGAGCCAGCGTTTTCCGAGCTGTTTTCACATCTTTCAACATGATCCTCCTCATGTTGATCTTCGCCTTCTTCACAACCTTCTCAGGCGAATCTTGCCCTTGCTTCAAAATCGCCGGCAACCCCCCGCTTGGCTCAGTCCCGAATCTCAGCATTCCAATGCGCCGCGACATCTCAGCCTTTCTAACTGTAGCCTCCTCAGCTGCAGCCTCCTGTCTTGCCTCTTGAGCCAGCAATATCCGAGCCTTCTTCGCCTCTGTCAATATGCGCCTCCTCTCTATCCTCTCCTCCATCTTAGTCACCATTTCCTCCTTCTTCGCCTTCGTTCCCCGACTTGTTTTTAGCAGCTTTTCCTTCTTCCTCTTAGCCTCCCTCAGCGCCTCCGTCCTAGCCTCCTTCAGCGCCTCCTTGCGAGCCTTGTCAGCCTTTCTCCTCTCCATATCTTCCCAGTCCTCTTCCTCCACTCCTTCGGCCCCGCCCTCTCCCCCTCCCCCTCGTGCCGCACTCCGCTAGGCCGAGCTTTCCCCGTCGCCTGCGCCGGTGCCTCAAACCCGATGCAGACCGCCGTCGCAAACTCCCCATCGTGGCTGATGCTCACCTTAGCTTCCTGCGACCGCCCCTCGCCGGCATTGATAATCGCAATCGGCGCCCCGCTCCCGAGCGTCGTCGCGCCGTCGGACGTTATCAGCTTCTTCTGAATGACAATGTCGTGAAACGTCAGCTTCAGATGAGGATGCGCCTTGATGACCGCCTCTTTGACCGCAAACCTACACCACGGTAAAATCACCTCAGTCAGCCTTCTCTCCCTTCAACCCCCGTCCCCCTCCCAGAAAGAAAACGGAAAACTCACCTCCCCGCCATCGTCTCCCCCGCCCTCACCTCCCCCTTCCTTGCCTCCCTCTCCGCCTCCCAGTCCTTCCACTCATCCTTCATCATCTGCCTCTTACTCTTCTTCTCCCCCTCCCCCCTCAAGGCAAATGTATACCCCTCCAACGGCCCCCCAGCGGCACTCAAGGCCTTGGACTCCTCGCCCGTCAATATCCTCTTGACAAACTTCACTCCATGGTTCCCTGTCAAGATCTTCCTCACGCGGCTCACGCTCGCGATATCCGTGCCCACATGCATCGCGTACGGGAACGGAGTCGGAGCGATCTTGCCCTCCACCAGCCCGATCGGGCGCAAAACTCTCGGAGAGACTTGCGAAGTGGAGGTCGCGGCGGCGGCGAGGGCTTTGCCTGTTGATGGTGGTATGCGGCCGGCCATTCTTGTGATGTGCGGTGTTGGTATTAGTGTTGGTGCCTCCTATGGTGGGGTGGTCGTGTGGTGTTTGCTGGGCTGTGGAAACCAAAAGAGTTTTCTTGAAAAGAAATTTGCCAGTGAGTGAATGAGATATCCCCGACTGGTTGCAACCCTCACGCCGCCTCGTCTAGCGAGGGGGCGGAACGGGGCGACACTTGCCAAAGGAGTGTCGGTGCGATGCCTGGGTCGGAGACGCGACGCGATGGGCAGGTCGGTGGATATTGACCAGAGAATGAAGGACGAAGTTCGGAGCTGTTGAGAAAAATGGAGCCCGCCTTCCGGCGTCAAGGCTCGCTAATCGGCGCAACGGCCGCTAGAACCAATGCGGCTAGGCGCCAATACGACCGCTGCTGGAGACATAGTGGGGCTCACCGACGTCATCGACAACTGACTGAGCCTCTGCTCATCAATTGTCGACCCTTCGGGTGTTTCACTGGAAAGACTCGGTGGCTGCCATTAATGCATTACCAGGCCTGACTAAAATGTCTGAAATGAAGCTTAGAAAGCGGCAAAGTCAAGAAACAATATTACACTACCGCCAGCTCATAGAAACGAACAACAGACCGTGCTACCGCACCAATGCTGCGAAACAATTCCATGCCTTTCCCATTACAAGCAATAAGCAATGCGCGACACCTGCCACCCTGCTGTCACCCTCGGGCACCTTTTTGCCGACCACAACCCTGTCCCCCAAGTCGGTGTCATTCTTTTTGATGAGGGCCTCTCTCGTCTCCACTTGCGGCCTCTTCCGTCTACCTACCCTTACGGGTCAGCAAGCAACGGGGCACGCTCAGTATCATTAGTTGTCTGGCGTCTGCCGAACGTAGTCTCCTTGCCAGTCCAGACAATGACAGTAAAGACGAAGAGTACCGCCATAATCGTGAACGCAAAGATCCATTGGAAGGCCACAACCTGTCTGTGGAACTGAGCGACTCCAAGTGAAGCTGACAAGACGCTCAAAGCGAAGCCCATGGTGTAATCCTGCAACATCGATCAATACAAGAACTCGGAACTTGCAGAGCAAAGACTTACCTTGTAGAGGATAATAAAGAACATGCCGTAGCCCAAGATCGACCAGATGAAGACATTGGCGAAGATGCGGGCAACCAGGCTGTTCTGGTGAGGCACCATGATGGCTCCATTCCAGTAGATCGCGACAAATGTCCATGCCAGCGGGCCCGACACAGCGGGCAGGTGGATAAACCGAGGGTAGCTGTTGTGGCGGAAGTAGAGCGAAGTGAGGTTGATAAAGTTGAGGATCAGGATGATCTCTGACCAGACGAAGTGGGAGTGCACGAAGAGCAGCACCCAAACGAAGTGAAGCAGGTTGTTGGTGATGAAGTGGCTACCGACAGCGCACGAGGCGTTCACTGTTTCGACGGACGAGGAGAACAAGTGGCCGATATAACCGAGCTGGAGGATGAAGATGGCGAGCCTAGAGAGGTGCGTCAGCAACGTTCGGGTGTGTTCTCGGAGGAATTGCTATTACCAGAAGAGGGACGTGATCAGGTAATTCTGGGTAAACCCAGAGTAGTTATGGTAGTTTACATCCCAGATTGTTCGGGGGTGGTAATGTCCATTCCAATTCCCTTTCTCGAACGTGTAGTATACCGACACGATAAACGACAGCAGCCATGAGAGAATCGTCAGGACTTTGTATGTGATCACTGAGCCTGCGCTGTGCGAGTCGCGCTTCGCGAAGGGGTTGATGTTGTTCAGCCGATCCATCTTGCAAGGTGAGTCGTACGGGAATTGGCAACAGGCGGCTTGCTCTGTTCTCTAAATGTCGAGAACTTTGGGGGAGAAGTTGGCCGAAGGACGAAGCGGGCCGGCGATGTTCTTAACAACCAAGGAGGACAAGAGCCAAGGCCCGGCTGGTGGTGGCAGGAAAGGCAGCAGGGATCGCAATGATGCGGGGAAGAGATGGAAAGTGCGAGACGGATGCCTGTATTTGGAGGCGAAAGAGATTAGTTCCCAGAAAGAAGGTGCTACGCATGCACAACTGTGCAGCAAAGCAGGGTACAAAACTGGTCTAAGGAAGGGGCTGATCTGCTCCGTGTCGAGATGGATCGGATGAATCCCCACACTGTTTACGTCCGAGATCCAACCTAGCTCCTTGAAGGGCCTGGAAACCCGCAATATGGAAACTTACAGCGTTGCCAGCGTGCATTGTTCCTGAAGTTGGACCTCGTATCTGTGTTGTCGGGTTTGTTTTATCTGGTGGGCCAGAAGAGGAGCAAGACAAGGAAATTATGAGAGCGTCTGTTGAACAGTGGGAGGGGATGTTGCGCACTGGAGAGGGGTGTACCTTCCACAGATGCGGGTTGTTGGAGATGGCCGACTGGCCAGTTGATCATTGCCCTCGTGGGATTGGCACTCAGATGGCATGTATTCTCATTGTCGAATGCAGAAACGTCCAGCTGTCCTAGCAGGCTGTCATCAGAACGAAACTCACCCACGGGGATACGAGCCTCTTCTTTTGTTTGCAAGTCTCCGGAGCTATCGACGTCATCGACGGGAGCCATCAAGGTGTTCAGTGCCCTCCGGCCTTCCGCCACTAACTTGAAGAAAAGCTATCCACGCCATCGTCTTCAGCGTTTCCGAAGAGGATTGCTGACCGGTGGAGTATGACAGTGTGAAGAAATGACCTTTTGCCCTGGGCATTTTCTGCGGGTTCCTCTTGTCAAGCACGCACTTTGGCGGTAACATAAAGCTCGACAGATGGCTGAGGGAGCCGTGAATTCGAGGCAGGGGGTTACCTTGGCCCTCTGCAGCAGCTTCAGTGGCCACTCTGATTGGCGGTCGTTGATTCCATTGCGTCACTGAAACCCCGCAGTACGTAACGATGGGACGCCCGTTCACCTCTTGCGAAGCGCTCATGCGTCAACTCCGCAATGTCTGCGTCGCCGGCTTTGTGCAATGAGGTGAACTGAGGTCCAAACGCGGCATCTAGACCTCAGCGGATCTGCATGAGGCCCGACCGGTTGATGCCGAGGCATACTGGGCTGTCAGGGCTGTCAATTGCCCCAGCAGAATTCCAATTGCCCAAGTTTCGCAAGGCAGCAATGACCGCCGTGAACAGGCGAGTGCAAATAGCATGGGAGTGTGTCCGGTGGAACGCCTGCCATAAATTTACAATTGCCCGCCGCGGGCTAGTCGCTGTCAGCTGGCCACAGAGCGCCGATCGATCTGCCAACCACTTCTTTTGGCGCGCAGCAGGCTGATGCACCTGCAATACACCACATGATGTCTCTCATCAGCGCGGTCTCGAAAAGGGCCGTCGCTTTCTCACGGCCCAAGGCAATCCTCTCAGAAAGACGTTGGTTCGGTTGCAGGTGGGCTCGGGGCGATGATAGGTGGTCTCGATATTATTCAAAAATATTTGCTATGCGAGAGAAGCACTTTTCGATCTAATCAGTACATGACCCCAAATCCGAAGCCTCCATTCCCATCGCGTATTTAGCAGTAAGCCACCGGCATTTTGGGACCGCAACTAGACCCGCAGTCGCTGGCTAGTGTTCGCCCTTCCTCAAAGTCAGCATTTCGCCTGGTAGCGATGGGGCAGGATGATGCAGCAAAACTGCAAACGAACCGATTGAGAAGCGCCGCATCGCGTCCAACCCATCCGACTCCATGGCTTTCACCGAATAAAACACCCACAGCCACCTAGGATATTGGTCTGTCCACTGCTTTTCTTCCACGTCCGGCTCAAGCACAGGCTCAAGTGGGCTCGTTTTTATTGTGTCGACATCACGGTCCGACAAATGGGTGGCAGTTTGCCTTGGGCTTCGATGCAGCACCTTCACCGAGGGCTGTGGCTGTGTTTTTTCTGGTGCTGTGTCGGTGGCTGGTTGGATTTCTAGCGTTATCTCCTCCTCCTCTGCTGAAGATGCGCATTGCACCGCCGGCTCGTTGACCGAGGATGCCGTTTGTTGTTGCTGTGGCTGTTGCTGCTTTGAGACCTTCGGCAGCGGGTATTCTTCGCCGGCCGGGGCCCAGGTCCCGACTCCGAGAATGAAGGATTCGTCAAAGTATTGAGGTTGAGGTTCCATTATGGCAGACAAGCTTGTTTTTGTGTCTTCTTGCAACGACCTGGGAGCAAGGCCATGATATACACGAGCGTTGGCTGCTAGCCTCCAAAACTTACACCTGGAAAGGCAACTGCATTGTTGCGCCTATTTTGCCCTCAATTTCCAATTTACATCCCGGATCACAAGTGAAGGCGAGTTGCAAGCTCGGAGCCCCTTATCTGGCATCTGTCCCGATGCGCTGGCAAACACCACTAGCCCCTTGACCACCCTCTGCCCGAATTTACAATTCTCAACGGTGAATTTACATACAAGCCTCCATGGCGGCAGAGGCTGAGTTGTTGCTAAGTTGTTGCAGTAGTGGCCGGATGCCACGCTGGCGGTGTGCTTTTTATTGGGTTGGGTCCCATCCGTTGCGATCTTTTTTTTTACATCTACCGGATTAGGGCTGTTGCCTTCATGCAGCTGTATAAGGCAGTCTGCTGGGCACCCCCTTGATCCGCGACCCAGTAGGTACTGTTAAAATTCCACGTTCCCAGAGCAGCTATAACCAGTAGCGGTGATAAAAACCATCAACATTCCTTCGCAGACCAGGGGGGATTGCACACATGCAAAGAAGCACGACAGCCAACATGACCAAGTCAGGGGAGATGCGATTCCAAAACGTCGGCATCGATGGTGATGGTTTACATGGCACAACCCGAATCCCTGACGAGAGGTGGGAGAGATTCAAGGATGTTATCCTTGATAAATACCAAAAAGGCACGCTAAAGGCCATGAAGAAAGAGATGGAGGAGGAATATGGGTTCATTGCAACGTAGGTACCACGCTTCTGTAGTGCTACTGTTACTGACGCATGCTTGTAGGACCAGGCAGCTAGTCCATCACATTGGGACGGTATGGGGGGTCAAAAAATACAAAACGGGCAAGAGGAAGAGTCCGCATTCCTCGCCTCCTCGGCTCGGGTACCAGGAGAACACTACCGGGGATGGCACGAACAGTGAGAACTCAACAACAACGCAAGACATGGTGGACGGTCACTCTGATTACTCAAACAACCCACAGGCCCTGGGTGAAAACCACAACATACCCCAAACCCCCATCATGGACACTGCGGGCCAGACACTTCATGCACAATTTGCCGCGGCTTTCGACCACCAGTTGTATCAGCTCGGGACGGGTGCGGCCGAGCCGGCCGCACGTCGGAGCCATCCGAGTCCTGGTCAGAATCATGGCCATAGTAGTCAACAGACGCGTTTGTTGGCCGACATTCTCTTTGCCTGTGGGGACTCGGCCGCTTTCTGGCTGTATAAGAGTTTATTATCCCAGTCGAACTCTCAGGAAGAGCGGCTTCATGACTTGGTTGCTTGCACCCGCGCAGCGCAAACGGCTCAGGATGCAGAGGAGGCGCGCGACGCACTTCAAGAGCACGTTGACGACATTCTCGACGGTCATGATGATATCTCATTGATGGCTACCCTGGTCGACCTTCAAGCGGCTCGCACATACGACTGGTATAACGACAAGGAGAACGCCATTGGTCAAATCGAACAGCGGATACTATCCATCACCATCAACGCCGGCGACCGGCCAGAGCTCAAGCCTGACCTGGGGCGTCGGAACCACAGCCTAGACATCCCCCTGTACGACTACTTTGGTTACGCCTTGAAGCGTTGGAATGATGGCTCAAACGGGGAGCAAGACTCCGAACCCATCGACATCGACGACTTCCTTCGAAGGTTCGTGGTCCTGCAGTTAGGACCTAATAGACTAACCTGCCTATCTTCGTGCTTGCGGTGGTGCATCGATACCTTGGGGAAGAGGCCAACCATCCCGATGACTCTGCGCAACACATCAGGCGATGCCCTCGCAGCAACGTACCAAATAATCGGCGCGCTATGGGAGTCATTACGATCAGATGAATCTGCACCTTTGATCGAAGAAGCCGCCAGGCAAGAGCTAGGCATCTCAGCCGCCGAACTCCTAGTCACCATCACCTGCATGATCATGACTAAAGTAGCCGCCGCCAACCCCTTTCCCGACGATCTTATCCTAGGAGCTCTGGATGGAGCCACAGCCCTCGAAGACTTGGATGACGACGTACTCCTGCACAGCTTCCTTCAGCAAGTACGCCGCAACAACGACAGACGCATCCCCGGAGCTGACCATGGTCCTCCCTCCCCTATCATGCTTGCCCTTCGCGCTTTTGCGTTCGAAGCCATGCGATTTTCGCGGCGACAGGACGACGACCAAAACTGCCCTATTATCCCCGTCGTGTTGGCTCAGCCAAGCGGCAATGCTCATCGTATGACTCGCCGCTCGCAGTACCACGGTGAGCCCTGGTAATTACCTAGTTACTATTACTGAACATCATGTACACTGAGCGTGGATGAGGGTATGGTGTCTCTCAAAATGTTTAAGCCCTGGAAAGTTTCATTCGAGTCGTTTTGGCCTCAGCGGCATATTTCTCTTCTTCCATAAAGTTTCGCACCTCATTTTCCTCCAGCACAATGTTTGAACATGGTTTTCTTCTTTTCCTTTCAATCCCAACTCAGAAGGGTTTCACAACATGGATTACAGTCGGGACTGGGGGTTTCAAGAGGACGGGCGGTCTATGCTCTTATTTGTTTCCTTTCTCATTATATATGGAGCTTCGCTTTGTCTCCTCAACGGGACTGAGCGTGGAAATATTTCCTTTCTCCATTTCATATAGGGACTTCTGGACGGGACGGAATATATTGTGACGGCGCAGAACAGATACAGGTTAGGCGCATGGGGGCATAACACAGCCTGTTTACTCAACAGCACCAGAAAGGTGGGAACGCCTAAAATGAAGACAGCGAATACCGGGTACTCATGATAGATGAATCAATTTCTTAATTATTACGACACCTTTTCCCGTTGGGATGAAACCTTAGATAAACTCGGTAAGAAGACAAAGAAGAATGAATACAGTCTGAATAGAATGTCGGGGGTATCAGTGATCCACCAAGCCCAACCAATCCCTTAATAAAGCAATCCGCCCCTTGTAATACGCCGACATCATGTCCGTTCCGTGCCTTCTGAGTGGCAGTTGCAATGTAGATAAAACAAACACGAAAAAAACCACCGACGCTCATACAACATCTCCCTCTAATACATCATTCCACCATCTCGAGCCATTCCTGTCAGTGACCCAATTCTTAAACCTCTTCTACCACCAAAGCCTCCCCTTCGTCCAGCAAATCTGTCACCTTCTTGACGTTGCCAATAAGGCTCTTGCCGAGTCCTACAAGTAGCAACTTCTCCGCGTTGGCCGGCAAGCCCAGGTATGTGGGCGGCTCGCGCTCGGGCAGCTTCTGAATCCAGCCCATAAACTCCTGCAGGGATGTGCCTCCAGGGACAGCGAGGTCCCCTTCGCCACCGCCGTCCTCAACAAGCTTGTGGCCAAGTTCGAAGGCGGAAGGCGTAAGGAAAGTGCGTACGAGCTGAGCCAACATGCTAAAGTCGCCCTCATCGTCAATCTTACCACCGTAAGTCTCGGTGACAAGGTATCGGATCATGTCCCATGGGATGTTGGCCGGCGCGATGTTTGTACGGTTCTGCGCGGCCGTCTCGACCCACGTATCAATGACGAAGGCGGAGCATTCGTACTAGCGAAATTGTTAGCACATTGTGACAGCGAGGCTAGGACGTAAAACTTACGTCGGCATCGTTGAACTCCCAGAAGCCCTTCCATCCTAAATTTGGCGCATATCGCAATCTCTCCTGTACAACGGCGTGCAAGAACGACAGCAGCAGATACAGACGCGTCCGCTCGACGGGACTCCTCGTCGAGCGTGTCGAAAGCGAGGACATGGAATCCTTCATGTTTGCACGCACACCTGCTGGCTGCTCGTACATGAGAACACGAGACGCACGGAGCAGGTTGACCGGGATCTTGGGGCTTGACTCCATAGACAGGAAGAGCCTGAATTCCGGGTTGGGGTTGAGCGAGTCCATGCGCTTCTCGAGACTCTGTAGCCACGTCGGCGCAAGATGGACATTTTTGATGAGAACCCATGAACCGGTTTGAGCGGCATTAGCGATGGCCTTGTCGGCGCTAGCGAGACCTTCGTTGGATCCCATTGCAATGTTTGTGCAGCGAACACGCATGCGCTCGACGAGGCTGTCAACCTTGTAAGAAGCGTCGAAGCCGGGGCTAGACACCATGGAAATAGGTCGTCTTGCCGAAACCTGGTCAACAGTTTGCTTGAGATCCTCGACAATATCGAAGAGGTCGGAGTCAAAGACTAGGGTTACGAAGCGCTCGGCGGCTGGAACGAATCGGTCGAGACGGAAGAGTTTGACAAGTAGCAAGGCCATCAAAGCTTGGTCGTTGGGCTCTGCGTCGGAATCCCAGATCTTGGGAACAAAATTCTCTGCAAGCTCTTCGGTGAAGAACTTGTCCCAGTCCGACTGCGAGACGCTGTCGAGTTTGTCCTTGAGAGCGGAAATGCGCCTTGCGCGCGCAAAGATCTCGTCCATAGCACCCGTATCAGAAGACACGTCCGTGCCTTCAATCTTCTCGTCTAGGATCACATCGAGCAGGCCCTTGTCCATCTTGTATGGCGAAGCTTGGGCTAGCAGCATTGCAAGAGTGATGCGATCTTTCTGCAGCAGGCCGAGCGCTGTCCTCTGGCAGGTCATTACGAACAGGTCCTTGACGATAACGTCGCGGCGAACGTTGTGGTTCGTTTCACCAGCCAAGCGAAGGTTTCCGTGGAGGACAGAGTGGAAGATGTCGAGGAAGTATTGCAGTGAGAACTGGTAGAAGTGGTTGAGATAGTGGAGTTGCTCCAGAACGGCGAAGATCGCGCTGCAAGACCTAGCGATGATGTTGTACTGGAGGGTGATCTCTTCAACCTCGGCCATGACTCCTTCTGTGTTGCTCATCTTCGCCGAAATCTCAGCGGCCTCTGTTTTTAGAGTCTCGAGAGTTTCGATAACATTGTCGTCGTCGAGAATGTTGCCACGAGACTCATTGAGGGCTTGCAGCAGCCGCTTCTCAAGTTGGCGCAAGTGGACCTTGAACTCGCCTTGGAGTTTGATGAGGTTCGAGCGTCTCTCATCAACATCTGGCCGCTCCGACTTGAGGACCTCAGCCAGCGACTGGGTCTGCAAACTGCTCTGCGTGACAGTGAAATTGACAAATGTAGTGCGACTGCAGATATCCGGAGCGAAAGTTGCAGAGGGATCCCGAGTGGACAGATAGATCTTGAACGAAGGCGAGAAGTCAATCTGCTGCTTGCCGAGCTGGATCAGCACACGGCCGCCAGTCTTCTGATACTCCTTGTTGAGCACATGATTGAGGATAGGGTCGAGATGTTCCGCATCCTGAATGAGGATGGGGTTTCCGAATCGGAGAGAGCTCTCAAGCTGCTTAGTGAACGAGTCATCCAGGAAACTCGTGACGGTGAGGCGACGATCCTTGCACTCCTTCTGGAGGAACTCGGTAACACGCCCCGAGGGGTCGATAATGAGAGGGTATCGGTTGAAGCGCTTGAGGATGATTGCGTTCTCAGTGCAGAGATCATCGACTGGCAGCGTGTGCTCCTGCCAGCCAAGCCGTTCATCTGCAGTTGATAGATACTCCGTGACAGGATTGTGCTGCTTGAAGTGAATGCCCGACAGATGCAGCTGGTGGAGCCAGTCCTCCATCATAGACTTCCGGAAAGTCTGATCATAGAGACCGCTGTATGCCAGGAACGCAGCGGCAACTAAGACATCGCCAACAAGGGTGCTGATTTGAGTCTCAAAAGACTTGCTGCCCTCCTCCCAACGGGTTCTCTCGGACGAGAGGCTGTCGAGAAGCTTCACGCTCCGGTCGACCTTGAACTGGACACGTGCCATCTCCGTCTTGATAGCTTGAGTCTCGCTGATGAGGGATGCATACTCTGTCTTGTACGTAGCAATGCTCTTCTCGAGGTTATCAATGTTCATCTCGACAGCCTTGGCCTCAGCCTTGGTCTGTAGTGCCCGCTCCTCGAGCAGACCGACCTCCTCCCTCAAAGGACCGACACGATCCAGGATTTCGGCGTAGTTAACTTGTGCTTCAACCCACTGGACAAGCGGCCCGCAGGCTCTGCTGGCACGGTTGACTTTCTCGAAAGTGAACTCAGTGTTTGACAGGAATTCATTACGCATCTTTATGCGCAGCGTCTTGTTCATCATCTTTTGGTTGTCGAAGTTGATGATGCAAGCGATAAAGTCGTCTCGCCGAACAACAGCCTGAATCTGCTTCCATTCGCTGACTTTGTGGCCGAGTAAGGTGCAAACCGAATCCAAGGCAAGTCGGACACCCTGTGGAGGCGTCGGCATGGATCGTACTTCGGTGAGATGCTGCCGCTTGATGTTGCTGACGGAAGCCTTTGCTTCCTCGACAGCAGGCTCTGCCTTTGCGAGATCTTCAAGAACGATCTTCCGGCGAGATGCAACTTCCGCCTCCTGTTTCTCCAAGGCGACTTGAATCTCGAGCGAAGTTGTCTTCCTCTGCTCGGCCTCCCGTTGATCTGCCACCATGCGCTGCAGTTTCTCATTTGCCTCTGCATCCTTTTGCTCGAGCTGTGCCTTCTTCTCGGCGAGACTGACACGGAGATCCCGTACTTTGTCTACTGTGTCTCGTAGTTTCTCGAGACCGACGTTGAGATGGCGTTGCTGCTCTTCGAGATCCTCGCGCTTTTCGTTGTACAGCTTGACGTATTGGGCAACAAAGTCCAAGAAGTGACGGGGAGTAAGGAAGGTGACCTTTCCTTGCTGCCTGAGGAGCTTTTCGTTGAACCGCTGCAGGGAGTAATGGATGTAGACCATGGAGTTGACAACTGCCTCCCTGTGCGATGGTGGAAGATTGAGGCCGCGATACGCGACTGGAATAGAGTCTGGCGCGGAGAAGTTGGGCCGATCGAGATCGACGGAGTGGGTGAGCTCGTGTGCAACTTGGAAGAGAGCTTGATCGGACCAGTCGCCAAACCAGTTCAGCACGCAACGGTTGAAGAGAGCGGGAGATGTCGCAGCCTTTGAGGACAGGCCGTCTTCGGGAGGATTCATGGTGAAGACGACGTGCAAATTCTTGACAATCTGTCCGGTAAACCACTTGTAGAGTTCCTCTTGGGAATCAAGGAGCAGGCCTTGTCGCTGGGCACCTTCCTTGCAAGCTGTCATGAGAGCTGCAAGCTCGTCGCCCTCGAAGAGACCGGGAACTTCAGCGTTGGCAAGCAGGGTGTTCATCCGTTCCAAGAATCCTGAATCAAGAACGTTGGACTCGTCCATGATGAAGCAGATCTTCTCTCCTTTGCAGCCGGAGCGGCGAAGAACCTCTCTGAGATCTTCGTCGAAATCCTCCGCCGAGTATTTGCCGTGCACCTTGATCTGGAACACCTTGAGACCATTCATCCAAGCGACGAAGCGAGACAGAGTTGTCTTTCCACTGCCGCTGACACCAATCAAGATCAAATGGCCCTGAGGCTGCCGGAAGACACGATCGATGCGAAGGACGTGCTCCAGAACGTCGTTGAAGAGAATGAGCGGGACGTCGACTTCTTCTTCGCAGAAAGTTCTGAGTCTGGCTTTGACGAACTCACGCAGCTGCTCACGGTCAACCGGAACGTAGTGTTTCGACAGCCAGTTTGAGAACAGAATCGGGCCGCCCAGAGCCTTCTCCTCCTCAATGGTGGGGAAGTACTCCATAGCGATCCGGCGGACAGCATCGTCCGTCCATTTCCGTTCGTCCTCAGCGACAAGACGATCCTGGAAAAGACGAAGAGCCTCGTGAGCCCAGATGCGAATGAGGCCTTCAACTGACAGGGTTTCGAGTGGCCGAATGGCCTCGTAGACACCGCGTACCCATCTTGTCAGTTCACGAGGACTGTAGACATAGTGGGGCTGAATTTTTGGTGTAAATCGCTGCTGCGATTCGAGATAGAAGCGGACCATAGCTTGTGTGAGTGGTTCAGCATAGCCGCGGAGTGAAGGGATGATCTTGAGCACGGCAGAGTTAAAGGTGCCATAGATTTGCATGAGCGACTGCTCGCCAGGATAGTCTACCATAACAAGAGGGGCATGTCTGAGGAAACGAGGGCCCATGGGGGTACGACCAGCATCGGTGGGAGGGTTGCAAGCGCCGACGAACTGGATCCTGTCGAGTGTGACCCAAGACTTGTCGGACGTCCGCCAGAATCCGTTATGTTCGACAAGCTGCCTTAGGAAAGAGATAGCACGCTGTGTGCCATACTTATCGGGGGCAGGCAAGTTGATCTCGTCGCAGAAAATGACCAACCATCGTCCGATCTGGGTTGGTGAAAGCATGACTCCGTTGAGGGTCTTCTTGTACTCGCAGTACTGCTCGAAAGTCTTGATAAGCAGGTCGGGAGTTGTCGCGCTGGAGAAGTTGAGGCCAACAACTTCCATGTTCGGAAGCTTGCGCAGAGCACTGAATAGAGTCATGGTCTTGCCGGAACCTGGAGGACCGCACAGAAGGAGCGGCTTGTGCTCAGCGAGCCAAGAGTATAAGACATCTTCGTGGCGAACAGTATCCAGCGTCGGGATAACGACATCGGTTTGAGTGACTGAATGCGTGTTGACCTCAATGGTCGGCACCTGGTTCTGCCAGGGGGACCAATCTGCCTTGGGGAGCGTCACATCAAAGTCAATGAGCGAGCTCGAGCCATCCAGCGGCGGAGAGCCGAAGCTCGCCATCCCAGCAACCTTGTCGCCGAACGACTTACGGTCCATCAAAGGACAGTCGCCGGTCAAGGCCCAGACCAGGGCGAGAAGAAGCTTCTTGGCGATATATGCCTCAGCCTGCTCCGGCTCAAGCGGGAAGTCCGTGTGCTGCCCGTTATACTCAATGATGTCGCGGACGGCCTTGTTCAACAGGGAGAAGAGTGTGTTGAGGACACGGGCAACTGTGTACTCCATGATATGGTTGTACGCTTCCGCCTCTTGTAACGCCGCGAGGATAAATCCGTCCGTTGTGAGGAATGCATTGAGGAGGTCAGCGGCTTGGCCCTGGGTTGCTAGCGCTTTGGCGGAGCTCTGGCCAGTGGAGATGGCATCCTCATCCAGGTCCTCGAATGCAATGGTGCGCAGAGTCTCGAGATAATTGGCGACCATCATGCTGGGTGTCACCGTGTCTTCGCTGAACCACACCATGCCGCATCGACTGACAGTGGCGAGTGTCGCGTACTTGAGGTTCTCTACCTCAAACATGATGCGGACATTGGCCGGAAGATTGAGACGCTCACCATTTGGCAACGTCAGGAGTTTGTTGTCATCGAGGACACTGTTCAAGTTCTCCACCCATTCAGGATCGACATCACCATCGAAGACAATCCAGTGGCGCTTGGTATCTTCACCGCGCAGGTTGTCGACTATCTTGCGTAGAATGCTGGTGAATAGACCGTCTGTCCATTCTCTTGTTGTGGAATCGAGATTTCCGTAGAGGGCTTCCTTGGACATGACCTTGCTGTCGATGACGTGGGAGACACCCTCGACATTTTCCACCTGCTGCAGGGCTTCCAAGAGTAATCTCCATGCAGCTGTCTTTCCGGAACCGGAGTTGCCCACCATCATGACACCATGATGGATCTTTTGGATCTGGTACAGTTGAAGGATCTTGGTCATCCAAGTATCATTGACAACCAGCTGTCTCTCATCTGCCAGGCGGCGAATGGCGGCTTCAAGTTCTACTAGATTGGCTGGCACATACCTGACACCCGGGAAGCAGACTTCTTCGATGCTAAACATGATCTCCACATCAGACTTGATTAGTTTAGGTGCGATCGTCTCCCGGATGCTCTGGACAATGATCTCGGGCTCAACAACCTCTTCAGCGCCAAGTTGGTCACCATGCGTCAGCCGAGCACGTTTCAGACCACCTGAGCTGACCAGGACACTCTTCAACGCACGTAGACCGAAGTCGTAATGAGCCTGCTTTGACAACTGGGCCGCGCACTGGTCGAAAAAGGGCACCGTATGCTTGGAGAGCTGCTTGGCCTGGCTGAAACCCTGGGAATAGAGCATGACCTCTGCAATAAGCTCCTTGTCGGGCTTGGACATGGCAACACTTCGGAACAGCTTCTTCAGGTTGTCAGGGAGGTTGGATCGGCCAGCATAGCCAGGGTTCATCGTGATGAAGATACCCGTGTTGGCGTTGACACGCAGTTGGCGCCCCACGAGCTCGATCTGTGCTTTTTCGTCCTCGGCGCCCTGCTTCAGACCCAGCTGGATATTCTGAATCTGCTGAGACACGGCCGAAAGAATTCGTTCTTCCAGACGATTGAACTCGTCGAAGCAGCCCCAGGCACCGACCTGGCAGATACCCAAGAAAATGCGTCCCATGGCCTGGAAGTCAAAAGTGTCGTCGCAGCAGAAGACAAGCGTGAAGCGTCCGAGCTGAATGCCAAGGGCTTTGACCGACTCAGTCTTGCCGGTTCCAGCGGGTCCATAGGGGGAACCACCCAGGCGTTGGCAGAGAGCTTGTGTAAGAGTGAGAAAGCATCGATCAGTGAGGGGTGTTCGAACGAGCCTCTCGGGGACTCCAAGGTACTCGAAGCCGTAATTGAGCTTTGCGTTCGCCATCTTGATATGCAGGCGTTGCAAGAAAGGACCTTCGGGGTTGTAGACATATCTCATCTGCAGAAGCCACATGTAGTGGGTGTTGGAGCTGGCATTCAGCTTGATAAGCTTCTCGATGACATCCCGCTGATGCACGCATTCAGTGATAAGCTGTTCACACTTCTTGCGCAGGAGGACCTCGAGATCCCCGAGGACTGTATTCGCCAAGAGACGGAGTACCTGGACCTCACGGTCAAACAGAGACTGTAGACCCTTGCCTCCATCGGCCAGCGCCTGGTCGACAGTGGTAGTCCAAACGGCCTGTGTGGCCAAGACAACAATTTGACTAGGATAGTTGTCCATGAACTTGTTAAGTGCGTCCAGGTCAATGTTATCGCTTGCGAAGATGGGCGTAAACTCGTCAACTGCATCTGCCAAGAGTTCGGCAAGAGTTGCTTTCATTCCGTTCTCAAGGAGTGCCAGCCAGTCGTTGATCTTTGGTGTCTTGACCAGGTTGATCTCCTTCTTGAGGCGCACAGCTTCGCCCTCTTTCGAAGTGAACCCAGAGACGATACCCTCCTCGTCCATGATCAGGCCGTTGAGACCAGCAAACATCTTCTTGAAGTGCTTGGCAATACGCATCGTATCATTGCTGTTGCCGATCATCTCGAGCAAGTCCTCGTCGCCGACGAAATAGAAGCGCGGGAACGAAACACGCTCCTTCTCAAGATACTCACCAAGCGCCTTCTGGATCTTGTTGAGAAGCTCCGCAAGGCGCTCTAGAGACTTCTGGACGTTGGGGATGTTGAGGACATCCAAGACGTTGGGCTGCTTGTATACCTTTTTCATCACGGCCGAGAACTCGCTGTTGATGTTTTGGAACCGCGAGGACTCAATAGGGAGCAGGTGCTTGATGTCGGCATTTCCAGTAAAAACACCTTCAAGATAGACCCACTGCCGCTGAACGTCAATCCAAACATCGAAGAGAACATGGACACGGTTTAGCTTATCCTCCCACGAAGCGGCCTCCTCCTCGAATTCTTTGTAGTAAGGAGAATGTCTCATCGCCTGCAGCGAGTTGAGATTCTCGCTGCATTTAGCAAAGAGATCGTCCCAGCCGCGAATGAGGCGACACTTGTTCTGGTAGTTGACAAGCTCGAGACCGTAACCTGTCCAGGTCTCGCGAACCTGCTTCAGGAACTCCTCCAGAGCCATTTCTCCCTGAGCCTGCATTATGATGTCCTTGACAATGACCTCGGTCGCTATGAGATTGAGATCCCAGACATCACCAAGAGTCATCGAAACTTGGGAGTACCGCTTGCCAGGCTTGATTTGCTTGTAGATCTTGGTCCAGTGGCGGTCTCGAACGGCTTCTGATTTGAGCTCTCCCAGCATCGGATTGACCTTCATATGCTGCCGCAGGATGTTTTGGATGTGCTCAAAGGCGGCATATTGTCGCATTCTGCTCGGCATCTCCTTTGTCATTTTGATGAGGCTGTCGATTTGGGCTCTGATCTTCCTGGGCTGAACACTGTTCCACGGAACCTCGCGCAGCTCATTCAGATTCTTCCAAATGGTCGAAAGCGAGGCCCAAACAGACTTGAAGTCATGGACCTCTTCAAGAATGACAGCGAGCGAGGTGTCTTGCACGGCTGGAAGGTCCAGTGCCTCCTTTGCTTTGGCCACCATTGCTGATTCCCCTTGAAGCTTGGTGATCCGGGTCTCAAAGGCGCTGAGTGTGGCAGAGGCGACATCCGGAGCAATTGTACCTGATACCGGCTTCTCCTCATTCCACTGGATGCCAACCTCTACAATCTTTGCATTGACAACCTGCTCCTCGGCATCAATCTTTGCCCGCAGAGCATCAGTCTGATCTTGCACAATCTTGGCCTTGCGGGTAAGTTGGTCGTTCAGCGCATCCCAAGAACCGTCAACCTGTTCGGCATGAAGCCAGTCGTTAGGAAACTGATACCTCTGCCGCACCAGAGTCGACTCTCCCTGTCTGAAAGTCTCGACCTCGGGCGCCCAGAGCTTTACTTGTCGTTTGCAGGTCTGGACGATAGTGATGAACTGGACAGCCTGTGCCGTAGAATTGTCTGAAATGGTGTGGCCCTCAAGGTCCTTCCGAGCCTTCTCAATCTCTGCATGAACTTCCCGCATGCGCATACCCAGACGACTCGCAAATTTAATGAGGATGTCATGTTGCCACTGATCGTACTTGGAGTTGACCTTTGTTTGAACCTGGTCATAGTGGATTGTGATGTGGCCAAACGAGCGGCTGACTTCGGTAGTATCGAATGTTTGGCGTGCCTTTCTGATCTCCTGGAGAAGCTGGAGCCATCGAGACAGCTGGTCACCAAGGACATCGTACACATGCTCCGATTGAAGATCCCAAAGCGACTGGAATTGGAGCCACTTGTCCACGTAGCCACTGATTTCCCGAATCTTCCTCTCGACCGAAGTCTGAACGCGCAGGAGAGCATCGGTACATTCGCCAGGCAAATCGTTGAAACGAGGTTCATCGTATATTGCCATGCTCAGGCTCATCTGGTAGCGCGTTGCCTTGATCTTCTTCAAGTTGCAGATGACACCAACCCACTCATGGAGCTGGGCGAACCAGCTGGCTCTTGCAAACTCTAGTGGGGGATCAAGGTAGATCACCTGATTGCGCATCGTGATCTCATGCACAAGCTTCTTGATGACCGGTATGTCTGTTCTGGTGCCCTCTGAAGCCTCGAGAGCTCTTCTGCGATCGCTCAATTTTCCGAGGTGTTCGTCCTCGAAAGCCTCAATCCAGGACTGAATGGCGTGCTGCAAACGCGACAGTAGAACGGACATAATCTGCTTGTTCATGCGATCAACCCAGAAGCCGAGGTTGACATACTGTTCGAGGTTGAGCTGATCGACGGCGCTTTGGATAGTCTCAAGGCGGGATTCGAACTCCGAAACCTCATAGGGGCATCTCTCCAGTTCTGACAACGCCTTTTGCACGGTCGTGTGAATGTTGGCCAGGGTGATTGTTTTCGTCTGCAATACGGAAACCGCCGCGGCGAAGTCTCGAATAAACATGACATGTTTGCTTCTTCCGCTGTCAAGCTCTCCGTTAGCAAGGGCCTTAAAATGCACCTCGTATGTGTTGACGAATGTCTCCCATTGGAGAGGAATTCCCTTGGCAACAAGAGAGTAGACCTCGTTCCGGTGACCGCTGAGGAGTACCGCAACTTCAGACATATCTGTGATTTGTCGGTTCGTCTGCGCAAAGGTCCGGACGCTTTCCATCAGACTAACAGCGTAAGGATAAACCCTCTTGGCCTCTTTAGCCACGTTGTTAACTGAATGCGGTACCGGGAAGCTAAGCCACAGCAGATTCCGAGTCTCCTTGAAGAGCGCGATCACCTGGGCATCGAAGTTGACCGAAAGCTCCAACACGTTTCCGGCAGACCGAATCTTGTTGATGCTGAACAATAGGCCAGAGATGGAGACCCCCTTTCTTTGGACATCGTGGAGCCACGCTTCAAAGATCGGACGGGTGTCAAGCTTCTTTCGAAACAAATCACTCTCAGCCTGCAATCTTTGTCCCTCGGCATGAATAGCCCAGTCGGCACCCAGAACATCTTCAACCTTCTTCATGTACCCATCAAGCTGGCGCTCGATTTGCCGTGCCCAGATGATAGCACCAGACACCGGGGGAAGATCGTGGAGCTGAGCCATGGCATGGGCCTCGGAATGACCATATTGCTGCTTAAATCTCTCGTGAAGGGCAGTGATAGCTTGCTTCACGTTATCGATGAGCTGTGTCTGATACTCTGCGATGGCGCCGCGAATCTTGGGTCGCACGAAGAGGGCGTTGAATTTAGAGAATACGCGGAACATCTCGTTTGCGTTTTTGGCCGTGGCCAACCTATCACGGAGGCGCGCGATGATGGAGTTTTCTACTCGTGATGTGCGCTCGTTGTAGATGTTCTCAGCGTGCGCCCATTTCTGGGTTCCCTCAGGGGTGACGTCAAGCAAGTCAACGTCTCTCAAGGCCTCCCAAGCCTGTCTGACCTCTTCGACTGCGTCCACATCGCCAATCTCTTCGACGATAGCAGTGCCATCGGCTCCCTCGACGATGCCATTAATATTCGCCTTGGGCCCAAGGACGTTGACAATGGTCCGCTGGAGCTGTTCGTGGTTATCACGGAAGTTGCTGACATATTTCAGGCGGGCTTGGAGCTCCGCATGTCGAGGTGCGATCTTGATCGGAATAAACTTCTCGTTGCGGCGCCGAGTGACCTCGCGGGCAACATTTGTGAACTCCTTGATGCTCTCGTCCCATGTCCGGAAAATGCTATCAACCTGCCTCATAACGCTTCTAAATTCCTGGTAATCGAGCTTTACCAGCTCTGTTCCTGGAAGCAGACGGTGAAGAACGTCGTCTAAGTCCCCGGAGATGGCCTCCACAAGGGGCAGCGCACGGCGAATAGGATACGGACATATTCTAAGCTTCTTGTTGAGGTGGGCGAAGACCTGGACGATGGATTCTTGGACCTTTGGGAGCGTAGTAGCGGAGAGCAGTTCGTCGAGTGGGAAGTCTCTCATTAGCTGGTTGTATTTTTGAACCTTTTCCATTGCCTCTTTCAGCCCCGTGTCGGCCGAGAAGCTGACCGTGGCCTGGAAACGCTTCGCATGCTTCAGGATCTCCAGGGTAAGCATCACACCTTCACTCCTCAGCTGGTTCTCGATGCCCTCCAAAGCAGACTCCATCGACAGCCAGAAGTTGATCTCTTGGTTTGCTGTTCCCGTTGAAGGGTCCCGGGTCATCTTTGTCACCACCTGAATCGACTTAATCCAACTGTTGACAGTGGCTTGCAGGTTATTGAGGAATGCACTATCTGGCAGTACCGTTGCAGGAATTAAGTCAAGCGTTGGTCTGGTGTGGTTGGCCGACGCTTCTTCGAGAGCGGCTTGGACGAGGGCGTGGAACGGCAGCGCGACCTCGGGGATCTCCACATTTTGTTGAAGGTGGGCGAGACTGAGCTCCAGCTCTGTCCATCTCTTCTTCGTAACAGGTATCCCGGTCTTTGCATCGACATCAGGGCGTCCTCTTCCGCCGCTCAGCATCTGCTGACTCTTTGTGCTCGCATCGAAATATGGCGCCAGACCATTGTGGAGGTAAAGTTGGAGAATCTCGTAGGGGGAGGCACCGGGCCCTTGCTCTCCTCCACTCGAGGTGAGATATGCCGGCCCAGGGAAGTTCGCAACCTGGACCTGGGAGGTGATCGAGATCGTGGGGTCCAGCGGTAGTGGTCGTTTAAGGAGCACGAAGAAAGCAACAGTGTTCTGAGTCGGCGACAAGTCGAGTGTTACAGTGTATATGTGTGACGGGACATCTAGGATAACATCAGCATCGCCCAGAAAATAATCTTCTGAGGCAGAGCAGGTAGGCATACGTTGCTCACCGTTCCCATTCTCGAGAGAGCTTATGGGAACTATGTCCTTTTGTATGTACAAGGCAACCGCGGAATCCGAGGCAAAGCGAAGGCATCGGCTTTCTGTGTTTGCACGCTGAGAGTCCGACAGCAAGCTCCCGGGAGCTGTGAGCTCTTCCCGTCGTGCGCCAAGAGCTGCTTCGAGGAGGGGTGTGAGGTAATCGAGGACGAGGCGCGGGTGGATGCCGAAAGCTGTTGGCACCGCGCCGTTCGCGCCCGGGCTCGGCGTCGTCGACGACGCCGGCGCCGCTTCTATGGCGGAGCTCATTATGGAGAGATCGGTATCGCTATCACGGGTCGGCGGCTGTCATGTCTTCGGGGTCGTTTGCCGTCGAAAGTGTTGGGTGTGAGTGTTGCCGGGGAGGCCCTTCCAGTCGCTCCTTCCGAAAAAGTAACTGGGCGCAGCGAAGCCACAGACCGACAAGGAGAAGAAAATGAGCGTCGAAATAAGGGTATCTTCAGAAATATCGCGCCGTCCTATAGGCAGGATGATCTATCAAAAAAAGGCGATAGGAAAGGAGTTCTTCAAGGCAAATGAGCAGCGTCGACTTTGGCTGCTGGGAGCTGGGTGTTTCTTACCAAGTTCGGCCGACGACGCGACTATGCCGGATCCCTGTCGCGCACAAGGCATGCGTCAGGGGCCTAGACATTTTCATGAGGCGCGCTGATTGGTCCGCCCCACTTGCGTTGCAGAATCGAAGGGACCACTCCCAAGGAATCTGCCGGCCTGCGATCTGTTTCACAGACACATTGATGATGCTGCTGGCTGCTGCCTCGCTCCACGCACCAGACTGTGTTCTCCAATCGACGTTGATGCTAAGCAACTGACGAACTGTGTTTGGTAAATATTTACAACGGCAGCCAACGTAATCCATGCAGCGCCCTCTCCTTTGTTATCTATCCACTGATATCTACTTGCTAAAATGCACCTCATCTCGAATAGTCAACACACAATTAGGGAAGACCCGCCGTCCTCCACAGTCAGGAGACGGGATCCAGCCTATCCAGTGTGTGCCCTTTCCGCCCCCGTTGAGCAGAGGGAAGGAAACACGAGATCCGACTCTGCGGTACAGCGGGGGATGTAACTCTTGTTTTCTCGGATGTGCCACCTACTGTTTTCGAATATTTGCAGCTTAGACAAACAAACAGTCAACGACCAAGAGCTATTTCGATAACAAGGCCCAACAATTTCTGCGACAGGGTGTTGGCTTTACAGTCATTTCTCATCTTCTTTCCTTCATTCAGGACATGCGGCTAGCCATCCCGGTGGCTGATCCCTGGCGGGCGGCCCCGAGGCGTTGCGGCGTCCACCACTCCCGCGAGAAAGATCCCCATTGAACAGAAGGGGTGAACATAGCAAAGATACCACACCCGATGAGAACAAAAATTGCTGTCATTCCAAGCGTGTACATTGAACCAGCAGCACAAGCACATGAGAACAAAACGCCGTGCTTTTCCCGCTGAATCCTGCAAATGCGCCAATCTCCAAAGATAAATACGTACAAGTCGTGGTTGGCCATAATCTCACCAACGTCATACCAGCTTCCGCCAGACCCAAATCCCATGATGCCCGCTTGCAACCCCGACGCCCTTGCTTCGTCCAAAACACCGCAGAAAACAGGCCGCTCCAAAACCAGCCCTATGCTGCCTCATACCTACTAGCCTCATGCCCCTTTCCACCTGGGGACCGTAGTGCCATCGCCATCTCTTTCAAGCATTTGTCGCGGTAGGTCCGTTATCAGAGAGCCTGACTATGACCCGCTGATTGCAGATGTCGATGAACTGCTCGAATTTCTCAATCATTTGGTTTTTCTCTTTGATCGTAGCTTTGAGGTCGGCAATCTCCTTTTGGCTGTCTTCCCGCAACTTATCGAGCTCCTCCCGCGTCTTTTGGATCTCCCGACGCAGATCGGCGCGGATACGCTCCTCTGCAGACGGGTGCGGCTTACTATAGATGGCAGGGCGGTCTTCGGCCAAGGCCGCGCTGACTTTCGTCGGATTGCGGTTGATGGCCGCCCGCGCGTTATAAATGTCCCGAGGTAGAAGAGGGACATGAGGATTATCATGTTGAAGTATCTCTAATGTTTGGCTCACGCCAATTCCTGGCAGTCAAGTCAGTCAATGCCGATTCCGGGGCGAAGGAAGGAGCCATATTCGGCACATACCGCTTTCTTTGAGCGTCTTGACGGCTTGGACCATCTTGGTATCCAGCTTCCTGGCTGCGGGGTGCATGAGGGGACTCTCGCTGGGTCCATGGTTATGCTGTAGATGAGTTGGGTCTGGACGATACCGGACTGTCCATTGCGTCCTTTGTTCGATGGCAAAGAATCCAAACTGGCAATCGCACTTGCGAGATGTGGTCTTGCGCTTTCGCATCTCCGGGCTGACACGCTTCGGAGGCTTCCCGGCACGGTCACACACGAAGAGAACCTTCTTAAGACCAGGGACTGTCTTTTTGGAGCGACCGATGACGATAGCATAGCCCACAGACGTGCAATACCCTAGCACATGCTTGTGGACGGCCTCGAGGGTCGGAAAACTCCCTCCTTCCGGGGGAGCGGACATCATAGGCCCCATCGGCTGGCGCGGAACAAATGGCGTCCCGTCTACCAATTTAGGTTCCAGCGATGAATCCCCCTCGCCAGACTCATCCTGGCTCGCCATCTCGATGTCATCCTCGTGGTGGTCCTCCCGAGCAGGTTCAGCAGGTTCGGGCTGCGGTGGCGTAGGCTGCTGTTGAACTTGTTGCACCTGCTGAACCTTCTGGACCTGCTGAACCTGGGGGAGCTGCGGTTGCGCCGGCGGCAAGGTAGGCTGTGCTGTTGGGCGGGGGGTGGACTGCTGGGAGAGTATAGAGTTGTCATTCTGGGGTGCGGGTTGGCTAAGAGACTGTTGCTGGCTCATAGATTGTGTCATCGGCGGCTGGGACATGGGCTGGAGGTGGAGCTGCTGGCTCATCGGCTGCTGCTGACTGAGACTCGGCTGTCCGAGGGGCTGCTGGTTTAAAGACTGCTGGCTCATAGACTGCTGGCTCATGGACTGCTGGCTCATCGGCGGCTGGCTCATGGACTGCTGGCTCATCGGCGGCTGGCTCATGGATTGCTGGCTCAACTGCTGGGGATTCATGGGCTGCTGCGGCATCGGCTGCTGGTTCAGCGACTGCTGGAGGTAGCTGAGCGGCGGGTTCGGCTGCTGCTGCATCTGCTGGCGAGACGGCGGGGCTCGCTGGCGCGGCCCGGGCAGCGTCGGCGGCACCTGGGGAGGCGGCGCTCTCGCGGCATTTTGGACGCTCGCGACGCCGGGGATCTGGGGTGCGGTGGGATTCGTGAAGAGGTGGTGAGGGTACTGATTCTGCGACGGCTGTTGCGGCGTGTAGGCTTGGGGCTGGTACGGAGACGCGTGCTGCGATAGCGACGGCGAAGGTTTGTTGCTGGGTGGTAGGTGGCCCGGCGGTGGGTACCCTCCTCGTCGCAAGCCGCCAACGCCAAACGACAGGCCCGGGTGCCCTTGGGCGTTCGCCGTCGACATGGTGAGAGAAGAAAGGGGAAACTGAAGCCGAGGATGCAAACGAGCGGACAAGGCAAAGATACCTGGCTTCACAATCCTGGGGTCGAGACCCTCGCTCGTTCCCTTCACCAAATCGCGGGCGGGCGTGTACCGAGTGGTGTGGGTGTGGGATTGCCGGCGAGCACGCTGGACGCTGGAGAGAGAGGGAGTAGAGAGACAGTGAAAACCCCCGGTGACCTGGGGAGGGGGGAAGGGGAACCCACACAGCCGCAGCACGGGTGGCTTGGGGCGAGCCCAGCCAATCACAGCCGCCAAATGCGCGGGCAAACAGCCAGGGGACAGCCCAGCCTGTACCAGTGTCCAATGCCAACCCTCGCGGCCGGCCCAGACAACCACGGTCCCACAATTCCACACCGGAGCGGGAAAGCAACCTAACGTCTGCGAGAGTGCATCATCGCTGACGGGAGTTCGAACATGACAGGCGCCACCGGGAACAACAGCGCAGCACCAGGCCGGTTTCGTTGCGAGGATAGGTGGTTGTTTGACTCGGGATGGAAGCGCTGGGAGAAGCAACACGTACCACGGGCCAGAATGGCGAACTCGATGGAGCTTCACACAAGGTTGAGGTAAAAGGGCTCCGGGAACTACTGCGCAAGGTTTCGAGGCACACTCCCCAGGGTAAACTATCGTAGTGCGGGGATTCCAGGTTGTTTGCAGGTCGCACACCCCTCTTGTCGTCCATCCACCTCCCGTCAGCCACCCTACTGTGTATCGATTCGTCAGATTGGGCACACACACACACACACATTCGGCCGTCGGAGAGCAGCAGCGAGAGCAGTTCGTTCTCGTCAGCACGGATCCGTAGAGCCAGTTATTAGTAGTCCGCAGCGAGATGGAAAGAATGCATGGCTTCCGCGCCTTCAGGCCCTGAGTCCCATCACATCCTTATCGGGCACCGTCACACGTAAGGCACACGACCCGGTCCATGCATCCGGTCTGGCCAACGCCATGTCGACGTCGACGGAAGGGGCGATGAGGTGGCTCTGGGTGGCCAGATCACGCATCTCGATCTGGTTGTCCGCAGCGCCTCGAGACAGCTGGCAAACACAAAACCGTGCTCAAAGCGGATTGCTGCATTGCAGGACACTAAGGGCACCAAAGGCACCAACGGGCGACTGGCAACAGGAAGCGTCCTTGTGCAACCCGACGCCCACAATCAGCCACCCGTGAGCAACCAGTGACTTCCACGCGGCGGCCACTCCGGAGAACTTGTCGACTGCCCGTGGTTCCCCAGACGCTTTCCGACGCTGCCAGGGCTCGCTCCGTCCCTCCACCGACCTTTTTTCCCCTCAGTTGAAGCTTTTTGTGAAAGCATTGATTGACGCCAGGATCTTGCCGCATTTTTCACACAATCGCTTGCGCGGAGCGGGTGATCGAACGGCTGCGCTTCTTAACCTGCAGAATAAGCCCTCGATCCCGCCCGCTGTCATTCGCTACCGGCCTGAGCCTAAAAATACGCCTAAACTGAGAGCCCAGGCGGCCCAGGCACCGAGGTACACTGCCAAATAAGTTGACACATTTTGGCCTCAGGGATGATGCTGGCGGAGCCGCGTCTCTGGTCGAGCGGACCCCCAGGCCCCGATACGACGCTGTCGCCGCGCCGCCGCGCCCGGTCCCACCAAGCGAGCCCCGAACCCACCGAGAATGCCCCACACAAGCGCCGGCGCCGAAGTGCCCTCTCGCTCTTCTGCGGCCTCACTTCCTCTAGCCGTAATCTAACCCCAACTTCTGAGCCTCCCGAGACGCCAAGAACCCCCGGCTTCGAGCCGGCGACCGGAGACGCAAGATGCGAGTTTGCCGACCTCTGGGCCGAGCATCTACAGTTTGCGGGGCCAGAGGAGGACTCTTGCCCGCCTGAGTCGGATAGCATCGACGACTTCCAGTCACCTGCCGGCGAGGCCAAATTTGAAGCAGCGCCCAGCACCTGTCCCCGACCTGGCCAGTTGCAGCCAACGGAGCCGGACGAGAAACATGAGCCAGCGGTGTCGCCTTCCCCCAGCGACATCCACTCACCAAATGGAGGCGTCGGATGTGCAGCACCGCCATGTCCCGTGCTCGAGTCTGATCAAGTGCAGTGTGTGGAGCCTGGTGAGCCAGCGAAATCATCCGGCTGGTGTTTCTACAACTTCCCGGCCGAGATTCGGAATATGATTTATGAGTACTCTCTCGGCTGGCCCACCTCACTCGAGCTCTACGCACCATATAACCGGCTCATCGACAAGTACTACGCCACCAGTACCGAGCAAGGCTTCCCCGAGTACAATGGTGTGCTGAGAACCCCAACCATTCTCCTCGTCTGTCGCAGGATCACGGCAGAGTGCCTTCCCATCCTCCAGTCGAGGCTATTTGTCATCGACCGCCTGCCACCTTGGCCTCCGGGGGCACCACGACCCATGCTTGTGTCCCAGTTCGTTGGTCGGCGGACCATCCAGAGCCTCCGACATATCGAGATACGCCTCCCCATGGGCCAGGGCGGGTGTGGCAGTGGCTGGGTGTGGGCCAGGATAGCTACCGACATCCTCAACATTCTCCAAGAACGAAACTCATTCGAGGACCTGAAGATTGTTGTCTCGATTTTCAACGACACGAGTCGTGCCATCTGGGACCTTGAATCCGGCTACCTGAACACTGTCACCAACACCGTGAGATGTCTCGTCATATCCCGTTCTACAGTACATTACTGACACACCCTGCCAGATTACGACACTCGCCACCAAGAACCCTAGAATCTGGGCTCCCGGCAGGATTGACGACCAATACTGGGTCATCAAGGGCTGTAATGCCCGCCGCCATAGTCCAGATGCGCGCGGAAGTACGAATTATACATCACATCCTTGACTTCACGAACTAACGTTCCACAGATCTTCTTCCTCTCCCAGGCGTAGAGGACCAGCATTATCCGAACGAGACATTCTGGCCTGGGTGCTTACTAGAGTTTATCTAATTTTTGGGCGTATCTTTTTCAACCGCCAAATGAGCCGCGGACTGTCGACGATGGGTATCGTCATCTGAACGCAGGAGTTTATGATCCTCTCACGAACAGCGCTAATAGTCATTATAATTTAGCCGGAGTAAAAGGCTGGGATATGGGAGCAATCTCTTGACAACAGGGAGCAATTTGGTATCGTGGGTATAAATATCTTTTTTGTACGGAGTCCTCGGCCGGGATATCATCGTGCCTTGTCACGCCTTCGCAATGCGTGCTATCTAATCTAGTGTCTTTTTCCTACGCCGGCGCCTCATAGTCATATCATGTGGGTACTGAAGAAGGTATCATTCATAATTCGTCATCAGCTTCCTCCCTCCCGCCAAACCAGCTCCCAAAATCCAACTTCATCAATAGCCGGTCAACACCTCCCACTCTCCTTGGCACATACTGCCCGGACTCCCTGACATGTGCCTCGTCTTCGTCGCCTCCTTCTTCTTCCTCTTCTGCAGCCCAAATTGCCGCGCCCCCTGCTTCGATCTGCCTCAGCTCGGCCACGAGCCCTTCGATGCCGCGCTTCACGCGTCCCTCGACGCCGCGAATGTCACTCTGCACGTCGCGCTCTTCACGCGATAGGTCTACAAAGGCATCGACAACACCGACGTCGGCTTCGAGGTCGGCGGCCGTCCATACGGCGTGCAAGCGGTGGACGAGCGCGACGAGTCGGTCGATATGCACAAGCAGCTCGTATAGCGGGCCAGTGAAAGATTGACGCGTGAGTAGAAGGCGGCGAACGAGGGTGCGGAGGTAACGGCGGTGGGCTGTGGCAAGTGTCTGGGGGTCGTGAGGATGTCGTTGGGAGCCCGTGTCACTATTGTCGTGCCGTTGCTGGTCCGCGGCAGACAAGCTGAGATGAGAGGAGGTCGAAGCAGCCAGCCAGATGTCATCATCTTCGTCGTTTTCTTCTGGGGCTGGCTGCTGCTTAAAAGAGGGGATTTTGCGCGTGTCATCTTGTCGTTGTTCATCCTCTCCTGTTGTAAGCCACTGGTGAAACCCCTCGGAGAGACCGGCGACAACTTCGGTTTGAAGGTAGCCCTCGGTCTCGCCCAGGAAGAATATGGCTGCACTGGCGGTAGCCCACGCATTACGCAGAATATTGGACCGAGAGGTGTGCCGCTGCCGGAGGAGCAGGACCTTGCCTCTGCCACCGCGCGTGCTTCCGAATGGTGGTGCCGGAGGGGCTGGATGATGACGACGAATGGATGTGATTTTCCATAGGTCTGTCAGCCTGAGATGTGCGCGGCGCAGGGAGAGTAGATAGGAGTTGATAGCAGTATATGTCTGGAGGTCGGATTGGCTAAGGAATAAGTCCAGTGGCGAGGGGATCTGAAAGGTCAGAACGACCGGTACTGAGAAGAGGAGGTTCTTGAAGGGCGTAGGAGCAATGGAAGCGAGACCCCCTTCTGCCATAGCGGCCGTCGTAGGTGCGGGCGACCTTGACTTAGCTAGGGTGAGCCGTAAGAGATCTCTCGCCAGCTCCAAACCCTCATCTTCCTCTGCATGCTCACCCTGCATCGACCCCATAGCCGACCACGTCCTTGCCAGGACGGCTGCGACCTCGCCCTCTTTGACTACAACATTAGCAAGGCCGTCTCGCTTCTCATATGCAAGATTCTCGGCTCGCCTCCACCGACTCCTAATCTTTTCGTCCGCTTGCTGTGTTAGTGCCATGGCGAATTCGCCATGGCGGAGGAGGAAGAAATCTCGAAGTAGCTGCAGGATCTCCAGAACTTTGGCAGGGGGTAAAAGTCGCTGCAATGTCGTTCTTGACAAATAATGCCGAATATCTGTTACCGTCCTTGAAAAAGTGGCCGAGTCTAGTGGGTGCCGCAGCCCCGCAAGCTGTGTGAGCTGCGTAAATAAATGGTCGTTCCCCCGAAGGCTGGGGTCTTCGGCGCTCTTAGCGCGAATCTGGTTGAGGGATCTCCCAACAAAGAGCATGGAGGCGGCTGTGGATAGCGTTACAAATGAGGGCAATAGGCTGCTGTTGCATGTATACTCCTGCGAAGCGTTAGCCCAACCGCGCCACAAGGCATAGATAGCTTCACCGCATTCCATACCTCCTCACCGTCTTCGGATTGCTGGACGAAGAAGTCGTCGGCACCAAAGCTGGGGAGCTTCCCATACAGTATCCAGGCCGAGACCTGCTTGAGCCAGGCCATCTCGGCAACAGCAACCAAGCTCTTCGCCGCTTCTTCGACATCCTGATATCCAGTTTGGAGCTCGCTCCTCAGCTGGTCGATGACCATGGACCCTGTGCAGGGAGTCTTGGACCCGGCATCGTCCCTTGACCGCCCCGTCTTGAGCATGAACTGGACGACCTCCCATAGCCACTCCATGCGCCTAGTCCATCCGCCAAACTCCCCCACGATGGCCGTTAGGGGAACAATGTTATACGCCCCGACAAGACCTGCATCCTTGCGCAAAATGCTGTCTTCCACTTCCAAGACCTTGCGCTGAAAGGCGGCGAGGTGAATTGAATCAATCCCGGCAGCCACAGCGCGGCAGATAACCGAGGGGTGCGAGGCGGCGATCTGGGCGGTGAAGCTTATGAGCTTGACGTGTAGATCGCTGAGGTGGCCGAGGGATGCGAGGAGAGCGCGTTCGCTCGGAGAGATGACCCCATCGTCGCCCAGCGCATTGCCATTGGCTCCTGGAGCGCCGGCATTTCTGAACAAGGGGGACGGGTGCCCCGAGAGGGAAAGGAGGATTTCGTGGAGCATGTTGGCGTGGCCGGCCTAGAAGGGGGTCAACAGCAGTCCAGCAGCTTGTGCGGCCCCAACCCTTGGGCAAAGGGAGAGAGAGGTGGTTGACACTGACACTGTCTTGCCCGCATGCGCCGGGGGTTCGTGGGAGTACCGCTCCTTGAGGCCCTGGCAGAAGAGAATAAGGGTTCCAAGCAGCTCGAAGCGGCAGCACATTGAGTGTGTATATTGTCGGTTGGATGGCAATCGACTCGTACTGTTTGTTGCAACTGAGACGGGATTTGGTGGGGTTTTGCTGCGACTTGATTTGCTTTGCTCGGGAGATGAAGGCAACGAACTGAAGGCAACACCACCCAAGCTACCAGCTAATTTTCAGTTTTCATGTCCATAAAGTCATTAGAGACTGGCCCATCGAATAAGAACAGCACACGACTGCCGCATCGCCGTCGGGTAAGGTACCTCTGCTCGCCTGCTTTCCAGTTTGGTCGGAGGCTGCTCCCCGCAACGCGATCCGAGCGTCTTGGACGCGACAAGACAAGGTTCATTCGCGATCACATGACAGCATTTCGCCAATTAAATTCCAAGCACGGTTATCATCAACCTCGAGTCCGTCCCCAGTCTAGAGCAGAACATAAATATATCTTCAACTATCAAACCTGAAAAATCAAGCCCCAGCTCTCCTCGCCTGTCCTCCGATGACCCAGATCAACACCGACCCCAACTCAATGCTTACCATTTAGTGAGCCCTGCGGTTGCTTGCCTTCGACCACGGTGAGAGCACTGCTGTTGACCGACTGCGCATCGGAACCCGCTGTCATAAGCCCGCCGTCACCGCCTCCAACAACAACCTGCTGCCCCCCGACGGTACGTCCGACGACCATGCCCTTCGCTACGCTCTTGATGATCGCTCTTCTCGAAACGCCTGTGACATCGATATAGACAAGACCGACGTTCTTCACACCGCCTCCGATGCTTCGAGATACGTCGCCAGCCTCATCGCCCCACCGGTGGGTGACCACAGTGGAGGCTGCATCAGATGTCGATGTCAACAAGTGCTTGCTAGCCTGCTCCACGCCATCCATGACGGTGCTGAATGCCATGAGACTCTTGTTGAGTAAGCCGGGCTTGTAGTCGGGGTTCGGCTTCCCGTCTGGCCCGAATCCCTTCCCGCCAGCTCCTGCTTTCTTGCCCGAGAGGCTGGCTCCGACATGTTGGGCCAAATTCCCGATCTGGCCGACCGTCTTCGCCGACAGGCTTGCAGCGCCCCCGGTGAAGGCGTTGATGCGCCGAATGTGCTCCTTCGTCGTCGGTTGGAACGTCATAGGCTTCGAGGCCGGCTGTGTCTTCTTGGTGAAGCCGTCAGCTTGGCTTTGGAGCGCCTTGGCTACCATGTCGGATCCTGTGATGATCAGGCGCGAAGCGGCTGACGCGTTGGACACCAGGAACGATTTCTTATATGCGGGATGCAATTCTGCCTCGATCAGCGCGGGGTCCAACGGAGCAATGCCGATGAGCTGCCCGCCTTCAGGGGGTAGCGTGATCTGGACGGGATCTACAGAGCAAGGTTAATCATAAAGTACGAGATCACTGGCAAAGTAACTGACCTTTGGAGCCGTGTTGCAGCTTGCTATCCTCAACCAAGTTGAAACCATCGGCCAACTCTCCGATCACACTGCCGTCCTCCTCGTCGACCAAGACGATTTGCCCTTGCACTGCACCGCTGTGGCTCCCCCGCGCATAGGCCTGCCCGGGCATGAACTCGGCAGGATTATACGCAGGCAAGGCCCCCGCCGACTCTTTCCCCTTAGATATAGAAGCCGCTTTCTCCCCTTTCATTTTTTCAACCTGGCCAGTTTTCGGGGGCGGTGCCCTTTCGAGGAAGGCAGTACATTGCGCCAGAATAGTCTCAAATGTGTCAACGTCCTCTTGGATACCCTTGCGGCTGTCCACGGCAGGGAACTCGATTCTTGTGAAGGCCCCGCTATCTGGTCCCAGGTCCCAGCGAGGGATCAGATAACTCCTGGGCGGTTGGTGGTAGATCTGCGTCGTGGCAGGGAGCGGGAGGTCCAGCTCGGGCGGCAGGTGTAGATGGAGATAAAAGTCCTGCTCGGTGTTTGATCCCTCGGGGTCAACAGTAGGGTCGGCGAAGACAGAACTCGTCGGCACCATCAACAGGGACAACGTCTGCGGTCCGGCAGGCGTGAGCGACTCCTCCTTGCCATTGACAATGTGGGAGGCTGATACGCCGTTAATGGCGTAGAGCAGCCTGGGATCCTGTCGCAACGCCCATACGATTAGTCACGCCTGATTATGGTGCGCCACATGCGCGGAGACTCTTACGTTATGACCTGACGCCATTGTCGTCGGTTTCGATGTCGTCAACAAACGCGACAGCTACAGTCGAGTTGCGATCGCTGCGATGTTCGATGCGCAGCGGGGAAGACAGTAGTCACTGGGTTGGCGCTTACAGGTCGGTCAAATTTCCTCGTAGAACCACGGAAGGATGGATAACCCGTCTCGAGCGCACCCGTGTCCCAACTCAAACTGAAGGCGGGGTCGATCGTTGGCGTTTGGAGTTGAAAATAGCAGCACGCATCCTGGGCATCACCCCGCGGCGCAAGGCGCTTAAAGCTCGCACCTGTGTGGAGCATGCGAGAGGCCTCGCGAGTCGCCTCAAGCGCAGCGACGTCATTGGTGAGGGCAGCTCGTTCCAACAAAAAGCAGTCGCAAACCACTGATCGCCGGACAATCAATACATCATCGCCAAAGAGCTGCAACTCCAAATGATGAGTACCGAACCAGTGGAAGCCTCTGGCGCCAGCTCTTAGGGTAACATAAAACTACCAACATGCGTTGAGGTGCTTGTGAATTTCCCTGGGGATATTTATCTGCGTCTTGATCGCTGAAAGGTAGCCGGAAGCTGAGAGGGCTTTCACATCGCCTCTCTTTTGTGTGGGGCAGCAAGGGGGATCTGCCCCGCAGGCAAACAATGACGGGCATACTGCGCAGAGTGACTCCCAATGCCCGATAACCTTATCGCCCCAGCGCTGTGGATTCCTCAACTTTGGGTCCGGCGCGGAGATGTGAGAACGGCCCGAGTTCGGGCTTCAGGCTGGCGGCGTTCAGCCTCACTCATCAAGGCGCGCTTGAGCCTTGCCATCAGTCACCTGTGGCGCCAGCCTCCCTCAAGGCTTCCTGGCTCCTCACTGCAGCATCAACGGAAATCTGCCGCTCACGTGGTCCCTTGCATTACTTCACGCCGACGGGACTCTACCCGGTCCCATCGCTTCCCTCGTGCGCTTCTGAACATGTAGGCAACTTAATACATGAAGTGGCTAGGCGGGCTTTTGGCAGCTGGCCCGCAACCTGGAACTTAAGTAATAGCCAACGTCGGCAAGTTGGCCCAGTGCGGTTGTCTCTCTCTCAAGAGCCCACGCACAGTTGGCTAGAGAGGGAATAGCCACACCAGCAGCATCGCACACACCCCATGCTGACAAAAGAAAAAAAAAGGTCTGGAACTCTGGTCCCGGCAAGAGGATACCGAGCAGTCCCATTTCGAGTTGCACCTGCATTGTTTATCATCACACGACCAGCCGGAGATCACCAAAGTCTGCTCATGATGCAGCAAGCCGTTTTCGCGTTTCAATGCCAATCAGTCTCCCGCTCCAGGTTATCTTGGCTCATGCTGTGCTGTACGAAGATCTAAGGCGTATCCTATGCGCAAGAGGACACCAGCAAGACAGCTACTCACATCAGGATATTGCGGCCAAAGACCGGTGGCAGCCATCGTGCTGGATCTCGTCTGATCGCCCGCTGTCAGTTGTGACATGTCGACGGTTTTCGGGGGAACCACGGCTGGGTCGAATCAACGGCATGGCCAGAAACCGAGTGGCTGCAGCAAAGTCCCGAATTGGCGGTGACCACCATTCTGGTCAATGTTAGGAGTCAGAGCGCATGGCCCGCCACTCGTTCACTTGGTTGGCTATCGTGACCAGAATTGCTCGATTCCATCATTCCGCGCTGTCCTTGGCAGACGTGTATCCCGCCTCAGGTATCCGCACACACGCCTCGACTAGCGTCGGAGACGCCAGGAACCGAAGGGTGGGCACGGCAATCAGATCGAAAGTTTCCAGGCCGATAGCGAACATCGAGAGCGGCCAGCCAACAGGACGTCCTCCCGGACCAACGCTGAGGACGGGTGTTTGTGAGAAAGAAAGAAAAGAAAAAAGGACGATCTCGACGAGAGCTCATTGCCAGATGCCGCCGCAGCAGAAGGTTTTTAGATCGAGGCCTGACAGGGCATCACCGAGCCCACCAAAATTTATGTCTCACCAGTCCGTCCACCGCTCGCATTCCGCGTTTTGGCGTTGCACCACAGGATTGGAGGCAGTCCTCGGCCAAACTTCCACCGTGTTCGATGGTCGGCAGTGGAAAAGCCATCCCGTAACCTGCCGCCAGGGCCGCTTTGGTGGCTGCCGACCTCGGCAAGCACACGATTTCGAAGGCCCCGCCCTAGCTGCCCCCTCTTGAGACGCACCAGATGTCCGGATGCAACGGCGAGAGATTTCTGGAAATGAAAAGATATATGCAAAACGCGCAGCATTACTGCCAGGCAACTCTGCGATGAATGCCCGTCAAGCCGATAATCATTTCCCCCGGTCCGAGCTAGAGGTGCTGTTGCTGTTGCTAACCACCATGAGGCGAAGTGCCCAAGAACGGAGCCTCGGGCGCCTGGGACAAGGTGCTGAGGCGTAGGGTGCGTGTAGCTAAGAACGCGGGGGTGCCCATCGCGGTGGAGCCTTTGGTGACAAGCATCAATTTAGAGGAGGAAGGAACTCCCAAGTTCCCTCAGGCTCAACAAAGTGCCAGTCTCACCAACTCGGAAGAGACAGGCAATTGAGCAGCTGAACCCGGGTCTGGGCCGATACCAAGGAGCGCTCGACTGCAGATTTGCAGAGCGAGCCGGCCGGCAGGCAAGCTGAACAACCAAAAGGAAGCAGTTTCCTCCCTGGGATGGCTAACTCGGCCGCCGATGAGCGAGCGGTATGGGTCCGCGACTAGCTCAGGCTGCACCTGCAGGCGACGAGCCGGGACTCTGATAGGCCTGCTGGACGCCACCCCGAACACTTTCGCAGGCTTATACAGCGGAGGGAGGACGGGCGGGCGGGAAGACGATTGGAAAACGCATCTCGTCAAATACAAAACAGCGACTCTGGTTCCATCACCTGGGGCGCCTCACCACCACACCTGGATCTGGAACTGGACCTCCAGCCCTCTCTTGCGACACCCGCCCCGGCCGCTGTTCCCGCGCACCCGCTTATATGTCGCTGCTTGTGCCCACCCGAAGCTGCACCCGTCCTCATCCTCGCCTTGTTTGCCTGCACCCAGCGCGCCTCTTCTCATGCTGTCAAACGGCCTAGCACAGTGCTCTGCAGCTCCGCCGGCTTCCCACGACGAGATTGCGAGGTAGACGGGGCGATTCCGAAAATCGCAGCAGGTTGAGGTTGTTCCCAAGCTGGGTTTTGCGAGATTCCACGCGACTACCAACCGACGACGGATCGCCTGCTCGTCCATCTTGGTTCGACCAGAGACGGACTCGAACACACCGTTGCCAGTCGCAGCCCACTCAGCACACACCTCGCCCCCCTGACCCTGTCCCTGTCCCAAGACTAGGGACTGGCAACATCCGCATCCCGCCCGCTCCTCGCCGTGCCTAGAGCTCCCGTTCAGCTCGTAGCTCAGCAGCCCAGTCTGTAACTACCGTAGCCAGCCCGCGGCCCGCACCCAGCTCGCTCGCTGCGCACAACACCCCAACCACGACCACTGCATCACCACGGAACGGCAGCACAACAAGCACAATAAACCACACCCGTCCGTTTCCGCGATCCCCACTCCCCGGCAGACCGTGTGAGAGCCGCTAGAAACGTTTTGGTGCCGCATTGGCTCCTGGCAGACCGGCTTCTCGCACATTTGTGACCGCCCACTCGTCCGGCTGCGGTCGTGAAAGAGACGACCGGCTACCTGCATCTGTGGTAGACGCTGTCACACCTCGCGCAAACACCCGCGTCGCCTGCTTCTCTGTTCTCGCTGCACACCCTTTGCCAGCCTGGCCTCTCTCCGGTTTGGCCCTTTCTGGTCCTCTGGCCCCTTGAGTCGTCGTATCGCCCGCCCGCCGAGCTCGAATCACAGCGTGCCCACCTATTTAGCCCGCCACGCTCGAAAAAGCCCAGGCACAACAAAAACGCGGTGGTCTCCCTCGCTTTATTCGTGCCGCCCACCGCTCTGCGGTATCCGTCGCCGCCTCCTCCGCCGTGGATTCCGTCCCGGGAAGGCCCTGCCTCGCCCTGTCCTGCCCTGCGTGGCGCGGCGCACCAAGTTTCCCGGCTCCGGATCTGAGGGTCTCCCAGCGGGACCCCCGCCGCCGTCAAGATAGCTTCCCAATTGCGCATCCAGTCCATCCTCTCCCCTCCCGACCCGTCGGATGCCGACGAGGCTTCAACAGCGTCAGCGACCACGACCCATTCCACCCCAAAACGCAAGTACCAGGACGCATTCGCCCTCTCGCGGCCGAACGAGCCCCCGACCGAACCCCCCGACCCCCCGGCTGCGCCGCCGCACCACCACCTGCCCGACCGCGATCGCGCGCCCAACGGCCGCCAGCCGCTGCCCAACAGCCCGCCGCGTCCCGTCCTCAGCGCTGGGTTCCGCGGACACGGCCTGCCTGCCGACGATGAGAGCCGGCCCCCATCTGTTACTACCATGATGGGGGGGAGCCCGGGAAGCCCGGGCGCCGCGGATGGCAAGAAGGGCACCAAGCGGCAGCCTCTGCGCTCTAGTATCGCCTGCCAGCGGTGCCGCAAGTCCAAGATCAAGTGCAACAACACTGGCGGTGACGCGCCGTGCGAAACTTGCATCAGGAACGGCAAGGAATGCACGTACCCGGAAGTGACTCCCGCACCGCCGAAGCGGCCCGAGCCGCCAACAGGTATCAAGGCGGAGCAGGGCTCGGAGCGGAAGCGGTTGCGGAAGCTTGACGACATAGCCAAGATGGATGGCGCCGTCCCAGCCGCCATCTTTGCTGAGGAGGTCCTGTCGGCCCCCTATCTTTCTGAAACGATATGGTCCCAGATCTTTGACATATACCGAGTTCACTTCGCGACCGAACTGCCATTTCTGCATCTCGCCACACTAAAAGAGAAGATGAACAGTAAGTTCAGGGCCAAACAAAGCGACACGTCGCCTGAGATCAACCTCGTGCTGCTGGGTATCCTAACTCTGACGGCCCGCTTCCATTCGACCTTGGTATCGTACGTAACCACACCACGTACCGCCCCAGCTGTTGCAGGAGCGCCCAAATTACGACCTTTAGGTTCGAGTCAAGACGCATCCGCTGCGTCTGAGTATTACGCAGAAGTACTTACTAAGGCTATCGGTGGCCTGCGGACTAGCATGACAGTCGCCTCTGTGGAGCGGGTGCAAGCGTTTCTGATGCTGGGGCTGTACGAATGGAGCCAGGCGCGCCCCAAGATTGGCGGAATGGCCGCCTGGATGTACATCGGTGTTGCTATCCGCATGTCCCAGGCATTGGGTCTCGGCGAGGGCGACAAAGATCAGGAGAAGAGTTTCAGGTCTCTGGCCGCAGCTGTGCCGAAGGCGGCCATGACCCAGTCGCAGAAAATGATTGCCAAAGAGATTCGGAGGCGCACTATGTTCAGTTGTCTAATACTCGACCGGCTACTAGGTTGTGGAAAGGGACGGGTATCGACAATCCGCTCCGAGGATCTACAGATCCAGCTCCCGTGTTCCGAGGTGGCTTTTGATCTTTCGGAGGACGTCTATACCGGCTTTTTGAAGCCGATAGGGGACGCGCACCCTAGGACACCAATCAACGACAGCGTCCTGAGTCGTTTCGTACGCCTGGTCGATATCTGGGGAGAGATCTCCAAGTGGAGCTTCGCAGGAGGCCGCTTCACGGAAAAGACAACTCCCCCGTGGAGCCCCGATTCTACGTTTTGCCAGCTACGCAAGAAACTCCAGGTCTTCTACATGGAACTTCCCGAGCTGTTCCAGTGGTCGACGAGCAACTACTACAAACATGAAAACCACCAGGCCAGCAGCGTATACGTCTCCATGCACATGCTCGGTGCTGTATGTAGGATCATGCTTCACCGAGAGTATATTCCATTTATCCCCATTCGCTGCAACGGGCCAGTCGGACCGCTGGACGAACCCACATTCCCTCCTGGGGCTGAACCTGCAGGATTCTGGGACGACAGTGCGGAAGAGGTCTTCAACGCAGCCAGGGACATTGTTGATCTCATCGATATCTGCAGGGATAAGCTCCCAATGTCTGCGCTGGTGCTTTTTGCTGTCTGGACAGCTGCTTTTGTAGGTGTCTACGCTGTATGCTTCCCGCACATGGATGCCAGACGGCACATGCTCCCTACCGAGGAAGAGGCCGCTGCTGAGCCAGATATAACGAAGAGCGGTGCCACAGGTGTAACCTACAAGACGCTCAAGCAAATGTCGATGTGGCTGAAGATGGCAGAAACGTATGCCACGTACTTCCGCGACATGGCTAGTTACTATGAAACAGTGAAGCAAGACTACCACAAACACACGGGCAAAAAGCAGTTTGGCACCGACGGGGCGAGGCTTAGTGTCCGAATGGGAGGCGGTGGGCTGGAAGAATGGAAGCAGCAGGGTCTCAAAATCGTCAACAATGGGGAGATCTTGGCCTACGAGGAGGATGGGCGCAGTTCTTCGCGCGACAGCACGATGGAGCCAGGATCATCGGTTGGTCCAGAAAACGGCTACCACGGAGAACACGCCAAGACACCCAGGTCCACGTCGCTATCTTTTACCCCGATCAATACCGGCCATCACCAGCAGGATTCAGATCCGCGCTCCGATGGGCTTCCGAACGACCATGTTGCGAACCATTGGCGTTTCCCGCCAATACATCCCCATTCGCAGCACCAACAGTCGCCTTCGCAGTCATCCTACGCCATGCCCAGTCCACAGATGGCGCAGACGCCCATAGCACCAGGGTCAGCAATGGCCATGGGAGCGATGCCCAACATGCCCATGTACGGGTCAACAAACGAAGTGGTCGAGTTCCTCACCGCAAATCAGTCCATGCCATGGTACCTAGCTCCAGGGGGCATCGACCAGTTTGCGCACGGCACAGAGGAGCTGGTCCCCGTGGACAACGGGAATGGTTTCTGGGGCTCTATGCTGGAACCAGGGATTGTGCAGCAAGTTGGCTCGTATTCGTAACGAGCACCGTATTATTTGCGTAAGAAGCAATTCCCAGGTGTTAGGGTGTTGAGTTGTTTTGATGTTGTCCATAATAGGGATATTTTGTTGACAAAGTGGCGACAACAGCAGGGAAATGCCGAGTGGTATGCTTGTGTGTCTGCGTGTTGTGTGTGTGTGTGTGTGTGCGTGTGTGTGTGTTG
>Ga0247780_1000137_pt1 | contig 70435 bp, 77 predicted proteins | sample UWRJL079202R5_FD_179927 | JGI IMG/M metagenome (GOLD analysis project Ga0247780, IMG submission 179927) | Plant litter microbial communities from Arlington Agricultural Research Station in Wisconsin, United States - UWRJ-L079-202R-5 | ecosystem: Environmental > Terrestrial > Plant litter >...
CTCCACTAGAAAAGAGAAGGCGGAGCGGAGAATGGTTGAAGTGAAGGGGTTGGAGAAAGGGGAGAGGAGAGGGGGTTTAGGGTTGTCCAAGCCCACCGTGAGGGGTGTGATCAAAACTGGATCAGCACCTCGAATCCTTTAACGCGCCAAGAGGTCTGTCCCAATTATATCGGCTTCATCCGACACACGTTCTGCTCTGCTTTCTTCTCACCAGCCCATCTCTGCAACTCCCAAACGGTGAGCCCAGGACGTTCCCATTACTGCTGGATGCACTAGCGACCCCCCCGGTGGCTTCAAGGGAAGCCCGCCCTCCCCGCAAAAACAACCGAGCGAGCATGCGACGGCGCCTCCGACCAACACGGCGCTTGCGCACGTTCTGGCGTACCCGTTTGCCTTATTACCTACCCACTCTCCTAGTTCATGACACTTGAGCTTGAATCTAGCAACCAAGCACGTGCCTGCAATAAACACACAAATGCTAACCCTCTCGCTGGGCCTGGAATCGTAACCCACGGCCCACAAACGGCGAGCTGAGGTCCCACATCCCTCGACGAGGCTTGAGGAGAGACCCAAAGCTCTAGGACGGGGGTTCCGAGATCCTGGTTGTGTTTGGTAAGAGAAATACTCTTGGTCCCTGGGAAGGTGCCTAAAACGACGGATGACACAAAGAAAGCAGCGGTCACTGGATCTGACATGCCAGTGAGGCAAATAATTGTCTGCGGGACAGCTCAGCTGCTGCTGCCAGGACAGGAAAGGAAAGGGAAGGGCTAAAATAGCTCGGTGCAGTGCAGGCGAGGTGGATAAGATTTCGGCATCTGGCATAAGTGGTGCAGTGCACGACGGGGATGCCCAGTGGAAGAAGCAATGGTGATTGTGGATGCCAGGTTCAAAAGGGGTCTTGCATCTGACTTTTGTTCTTTTTGTTTCTGGAAGGTTGATCGTCGTGAAGTGGGCGGTGGTAATCCGTAATGCGAGTGATGTAGTTTGGGGATCAGCGGTTCTCTGTTGTTGCGACACTTGTTCGCTCTGCCAGCACCGACACTCCTGAGAACAGCACCCTCGCTCTCACTTGGGATCCCTCTCCCCCATACCAACCATCACCCTCATTCCATGGAATCAAGATGAAGACCGCAACCCTAAGACGCACAACCTCGATAGTCCGCTCACTCAGATCTCGTCCTCGCTGCACGTGCCGTGATTTCCCACCCAAAGCAGATATATCGTCCTCTGCAGCTATTCTGCATCTGGTCCGGCAAGGGCGGTGTGGCTGAGAAGGAACGAGAGGAACAACGCGCCAAGATCCTGGGTCTCGGATGATCTGCAGAACATAGCTACTGCAGGCAGATTTAATATGCGAGACCACGGCCGCGGAACAAGCAGTGTTGCCACTGCTACTGCTCGACTGCCTTGGCTGATGCTGCATGCGGGCGGCAGCCTGGCGGTTGGACATGGGCTGGCGGAGGAGCGCTCGCACCATGCGAGCGTGATAAACGGACGAGATGCCTGGTGGTATGGATTATGGGACTTGTTATTTGCTGGGTTCCAGGCTGTCTGGGTCTTGGAGAGTCGCACGAAGGTGGGGGTGGGATACTCAGAAGCGACGTGAGTTTTTTTCTCGGTTGGTTCCATGTCTTGGGAGCTGGTCCTGGGAGCTGAGTGTGTGTGTGTCTGGTAGTTTTGTCTGGCTGATATTGGGTTCGGCGCGTACCCTGGGACGCGGGCTCTGCTCTCAAAGCAGGTACGTTTAGCTATTCCACTTAATCAGCCAGCCATCTCAGGAACGACAACACGAGAAGCGGTGCGAAGGTGACAAAAGCTGCGACTCATGACCTCTGCGAACGGATCATCTGCATCCGGCTGAGACCTGCGTGCATCCTCATTCCCATCGCAGATCATCCCCGCACTCTGAGGCCAGGGTCCCGCGGGTAACAGTGGGAGCGCTCGGGAACTTTGCAACGCGAGCAAATATTGGGTCGGGGAATACCACTCACGAAGTGCGGTTGTGCAAGGTCGATAACACCCTGCTGCCCAACCTGGCCGCCTGGCACTCACACCGCGCACGTGAAGTTCCAGAGCAGCTTGGCATTAGTCGCCGACAGCTCTTGGCGGAGAACGTGCCAGTGGGTTGGGGTCGGGATCCTGGCACGTTGACCCGCGTTGGCCTGATAAGCATTGGCGCGATAGCTTATTCCCACGGCACCAATGCTGGCTGTCGAGATGCGATTCGGAGGACTCGGGTCGAACAAAGAGTGCTCCTGGCATGGCGTGCACTGCTCACGCAATTCAATACTTTGTGCAAGACGATTCTCCGCATGGCATCGTGTCTGCCGAAGTCAGGAACAAAGGAACGAGAGATCTCCAGAACGCACCCCGCTGACTCGGAGAAAGCAGGCCCCATCACTCAGCTCACTGCGGGGATAGCTCCACGGGTTGCGGTGTTGGTTGCGCCTGCTCAACCCGTGCCTGCAGCCAAGCCCAGGGCCTACCCGTGCCTTCCCCCAGTTGAGAACCCCGTGCTCGTTTCAATTGGCCACTTTGAGCAAGAAACACTCTTTCTCCCCAGAGTTCCACCAGCGACCCCCAAATGACGACATGTGAGGCTGGTCTCTCATCTTCCGTAGGCGTTGGGGGGACGGCGACTGAGAGCCGCTCATTGTCCTGCGCCAAGGCCCCAGCCGGGCACGACCCTGGCAACCCAGCTGCAGGCCAAGAACCACTCCCGACGACTCTCCCCAATTGCGTGCTCACTTTGGTCTGTGTCGCCATCTCCCCCAGAGCAAAGGAGAGCTCCTGTCGAGCTGCCTCAAGGTCCTAACGACCGAAAGCGCAAATGCCCAGGACGCGCCCAGGAATGCCCAGGACGCCCCTTGGACGGAGAGTCGCGCCTGGCCTGTCTTTCGACGAGCGCAAAAGTCTTGGGAGAACAAAGACGAGCGATGGCTTGCTGCCCAGAGAACTTGGCGGGTTCTGGGCATCGGGGGAGGAGGAGTTATAAGGTCAGACGGGTTTCCGAGCCTTTTGTGTGTGTTTTGTAGTATGGGCAGTCTCTGAGTCGCTTCTCTGCAGATCCGAAAAGCAGAATTCCGCGGAAAACATCCCAGTTTCCAGGTCTCTCCACCCACAGAGTCGCATCGTGAGAGCGACTGCCGGCGCTAAGATGGGCTTCCTCTCCAAGCTCAACGTGCCCGATGAACCGAACCAGTTCCCCCCGCCAGGGGAGGACGAGCAGGCCCTGGCCCTGGAAAAGGATTGGACGCTTGAGGAGGAGGTAAAGGCGAAGCGCAAGTGAGTTGAACCTATCGGCAGTCTTGGCGAGAGCCGCCGGGACGGGCCCTCCCCACCTCCCTGCGAAGACACCGGCTAACACGGCATGCAACTTCTAGGCTCGATTTCATCATCATGCCGCTGCTCACCTTGGGCTTCTTCTGTCTCCAGCTCGACCGCGGCAACATCTCCAACGCCATCACCGACAACTTCATGAAGGATGTCGGCATCACGCAGGATGAGTTCAACGTCGGCCAGCAGATGCTGTCGCTGGGCATCGTGCTCTTCGAGATCCCCTCCAACATGATCCTGTACCGCGTCGGCCCCGGCAAGTGGCTCACGCTCCAGCTCTTCCTCTTCGGCTTCGTCTCGACCTTCCAGGCCTTCCAGAGCTCGTATGGGTCCTTCATCCTCACGCGCTTCCTGCTGGGCATCACCGAGTCAGGCTTCATTCCTGGCGGTCTGTGGACCCTCTCGACATGGTACACCCGCCGTGAGTCCGCCAAGCGCATCATGTTCTTCTACTTCGGCAACCAGTTCGGCCAGGCCTCGTCCAAGCTGCTCGCATTCGGCATCCTGCACATGCGCGGCGTCGGCGGCAGGTCCGGATGGTTCTGGCTCTTCACTATCATGGGCGTCTTCACCATCTTCTGCGGCTTTGTCCTCGGATTCTGCCTCCCCGACAGCTTCAAGAACCCGTGCTCGACCTTCCTGCCGGGTATTTCGTGGTTCAGCCAGCGCGAGTTGCACATTCTGCGCACGCGCGTGCTGATGGACGACCCTATGAAGGGCAAGAAGAAGAAAAAGATCAACTGGGGTGCGTTCAAGAAGGCCTTCACCAGCTGGAGGCTGTGGATGCACACCTTCATTTCACTGTTGAACAACGGCCCGCAGAGAGCCTTCGACACCTATGCGCCCAGCATTGTGACGAGCTTCGGCTTCGGCGCCCTCAACTCCAATGCCATGGCTGCCGTGGGCTTGTTCCTGCAGATCCCGACCTCGTGGCTTTTCAGTTGGTTCTCTGACCACTAGTAAGTTCCTCTTGGTCTGGGTTTAAGTTCCCTGAAACAAATGCTGACCAGAGTGATTAACAGCAACCGACGTGGTGAGGCCGTCATCGCTGGTCTTTCGATGCATTTGATCGGTTACATCTTCAACCGGTCGTTCACCGAGCTCATCGGCGTGCGAGGCGCACGCTACTTTGGCGTCGTCTGGACACAGACCTTTGGCACCTTCTCTCACCCGCTGAACATCGCGTGGATGTCACTGACATGCCCCGATTCCGAGGTTCGCGCGTTGGCTATGGCCATGTAAATCCCCCCAGACTCTCTTCGATCTCGACTAGATTACTAACACTCAACAGGGTCATCATGGGCGCCAACATCGCTGGTATCTACGGCGCGCAAATCTTCCGCTCCGACGACAATCCTCTGTACAGACGCGGATTCGCCATCAACCTGGCCATCATCTCCACTGCCATCGTGCTCGCTACCATTCGCTACATCGACGACAGGATTAAGCGCAGCAGAGCGAAGGGCCAGGTCGAGCTTGTGCCTGAGTCTGGCAGCGAGGAGAACGCCGATGACAAGGGCATCAAGGAGAAGGGCACATATGTTGATGAGAGCCAGCCTATCAAGGTTGTGGGTTAGAATTAGGTTAGCCATTGGGGATAAGAAGGGGATAAGAGACTTGGGTTGTTCGTTCTAGCTAAAATGCCATGTGCTTTTCTCGAGTCTCAGTCTTACTGGGATCTTGTTGCTGTGATTTCTTGGCTGGCCAGTTTATGAGTGCGCGGATGTTGCCAGTGGCCTGTTGAGCCTGGCGGCGTAGATGATAATAGCGAGATGCAGTTCTGCATTGCGATACACCTTACACACGATATGATAGGCTCGAGTTACTTGAGGCATGCCCAAACTACGTTGTCACGGGCGCTGACGCGTCGCAACAGGCCTCAGCTTGATCGGTATACGCCTCAACTATACCGGGATACTCGTTTACTACAATAGAACAGGCAACCCAAGAATACAAGAACGTCGCTCCCAGGTGAAACAGGAACCCTAACCCCAAACTGTAACCCAGGAACTCTTGCCCCTCGCCACAAACCCTCACCTCGTCATGATCATGACGATCACCGTGACATAATCATCACAATATCGTCAAAATCCTCCGCCGTCAACGTCGCATCGTCCCCCCAGAACTGCTCCGGGCAGATCTCGAAGTACAGATCTTCTGCTTCGCTCCTCGCCTTTGCAGCGCCGTCCAAATCGCCGATTGAAGAAAGGAACTCGCTCTGCTTGAACAGTGTCCGGGCTCGCTCGGCTTTGTAGTACTTTGCTCCGGTGAAGTATTGGAGGGCGGTGGTGAACATTTTCCTGGTAGGGGGGAGGGTTAGCTTGGAGGAATGAGGTGATGGTGAAGGATAAGTTGATAGTGGTGAATGGATGAGGTGGCAGGGAATCGGAGGAGGGGGAAACTCACGCTGCTGCCTCGGCCTTTCCCTGCTTCCCGTAGTGCTCGCCCAGCTTGATGCGTACCTGGTTGGTCCGGAATGAGCTGTCGCCTTCGACTTTCTCGTACAGGAAAAGCGCCTGCTCCCAGTTCAGGATCGCCTCGTCTGTTCGTCCGGCCTTCTCCTTCGCAACGCCTAGGATCTGAATGGTGTATGCGGTTCTGTACAGACGCACCGGAGGGCAACGGTTAGCAGGGCTCGCTCGCTCTGGGAATAAAAGGGCATGGTAAAACTCACTTGATCGACTCGGTTGCATAGTTCTTGACATTCTTGCGCCGCCACTCTAGCATCTCCTCGAGTATTGGGCACGCTTCCGCGGCTCTGTCGAGCCCGATCAGCGCCCAAGCGTGGTGATAGTCTGCCCAATGCGGCCAGTAGTCACCCTCCAGAAACTCGGGCGTTTCCTCCAGTAGCTTTCGTCCCTGCTCCGCCACGGTGATAGCCTCCTCGTACTCGCCATTCATCACCAGACCGAGTGCGAGTTCCGTGTATGCCATTGCCGTAAAGGCACCGTCTTGTTCGGCTGGCGGCTTACTGTCCTCTACGAGGATCCGCTGCTTGAAATGGGCTTGGGCGTACTCGAGGCCTTTTTCGCGCTCGCCGAGGCAATGGCAGATGCTAGAGAGACACATCAGGATGTTAGCATGTTGCTCTGCCATACCGGGCTTGTGCTTCAGGACGATCCTTAGGGCAAGGTCTGCGAGCGAAATGGATCGGTCCCAGTTTCCGCAGTCTTTTAGGTGGCTAGGACCACGGATGTTAGCTCGCGGTTGAAGAATGGGTTGGTTTATGAAGGCTCAGACTCGAAGGGCAGGTCTTTCTGCTCTGTGTGAAAACCATGATGAGGAGTGCGGTAGGGTCTGCAACGTCACTCCTCACACTAGCTTGAGGACCCTCTCTCTTGACCGGAGCCTTCATACTCCAGAATTTGAGACTCACATGCTGGCGCGGGTGACCAAGGTGACAAATGTCTCCAACATCGGGAAAGACAACTTCGGAGTATACCGTTCGAAATGGCTCACAAGTCTTGAGACATGAGGGACAGCGATATTAGCAACCTCCCAGGCTTCAAGACGATGCCCAAAGGCGAAATACCGGTCATCGTTCCAATGCGACGCCAGGAGGGTTATTGCCAGCTGAAACGACTCGACAAACTCATCCGCAGACATCATCTGCCGTGTAACATCTCGCACAACACGATGAACCGAGACAGCCTTGGTCGTCTTGTTTTGACTCAAGAGATTGGCCGTGTTGAGCATCGTCGTGATGACACCGAACTCGCTAGCGAGAGGATATTCTTCGAAACATCCTTCGTCAGATTCGAGGAGCCTTTCCGGGATGGCATCGCGGTCGAGAAGGGATATGACTCTGAGCAGGGCCAGCGCCGTGGGTAGTACGGCCATCAAAGCCCAGGCCGTAGGGAGGGCCTCTGAGCATGTAAACTTCCCGTCGCGTAGAGCGGGCAGGTCTGATTCGTATGTGGACAAGGCTTCTTCGAGCGTCAGCCCTTGGATGTTGATGACGCCCGCAACGTGTTGGACCGCGATGTGCGAGCGACCCAGCCGTTTAATCAGTTGGAAGGCGGCTTGCTCCTCTTGAAGAGGCAGATGAGGGCGCGTCAGCCAATGAAGCACCTTTAAGGCCTCGTCGACTGTCGGAGGAGATAAGTCCGCGCCAGCGCCCGTTGGGGACAGATAGTGCCTTGCCACTTGGTCTCGGCTCGTTAACAAGATCGATCCTCGCCCTCGTTGGGGGATGTACTCCTTGAGTAGCGTTACGCTCTCCACGTTGTCGAATATAAGAAGCCACCGGACGGGCTCTTCTTCGCGTGAAACAGCATTTTGCTCTTCGGCCGTGTCTGTGGGCGTCTTCAAGCTGTAGGGACAAGAAAGCCAATTCATCACGGTTATCCTGCTTGCCGTGTGGTCCTTGGACTGCGAAGGTGTGAGCAGTTGAAGCTGTACCGCGATTTTCGAGAACGCATCGGCAATTTTGAAGCTGTCCTCGGCAGAGATGGAGAAGACGGCATCAAATTCGCTCCCGCGAGTATGCATGTATTGCTTCGCGATCACGCTTTTGCCGACGCCTGCGGCCCCACAGAGCGCAAAACTACGGAGCTCTGAGGTACCATCGCTCTTCGTCGACGGCAATAAGTTGTCGTCTAGGAGCTTGAAAAGAGGCTCCCGGTCGACAAAGAATGCGCGCATTGTTCAAGTATTCTTTGTTTCTTGTGTCTCGAGTGGGGTTCCACCTGTCGCGCTGGTCATCGGTTAGCAGATCTTCAAAATCCCGCGATTGAGGCAACACGAACGAGGTTGGCGGAAGTGAATGCGCACGACTTGCCGGTCTTGGTCTTGCTGAAATGTTGGCGCGGGGCTGGCCTCGTTTGGCGCTCCGAGACCTGGCCTTGCGGTTGGAAGGTGAGATGAAACGGCGCAGCGAGGGAGCCGAGGCCCACACCAGCTGCGAACTGCTGGGGATGAGAGCCGGGCGAGCGAGAAAACAACGCAAACATTATTCACATTGTGAGAGGGCTTGGTTGTAGTGATTGAGGTGCTAGGTATATAGCAATGGGCCATTTGTTGTACCAATGCCCTTGAGAATATGGTATAGCCTCTACGTCAACACGTCCTGTCTTGATGCCGAGAAGCGTGACTCACTGAAAGGAACCCAGTGCTTGGGTGACGACGGGGGCTGGATGGGAATTTTCGCAGAGAATTGTGCCAGAAGCTCGCAAGCACCGCAAATCTGTGATGATTTCGGCGGATCTCCAGCTCCATCATGGGATGCGGGCTCCTATTCGGGGCCGACGGAAAGGAAACCCCATCTTTTTGCCCAAGGTCGATCCTCTGGCCCCACTCACGAGAATGCATGACCACTGTCCTCGAGCGCGCCTACCTTAGCAAGTGAATAAAGGACGCAAGTCATTGCCGCGGACCAAATCCGCTGTGTTCTCAGCCTCTACCTCGGTTCCGCTTCCTGATGCTGCGGCGTATCGTTGTTTTTCCGCTTCTGGAGCGGTCTTGTCATCGACTTTATGGTCTGCCGGAAAACGGTCTTCTTCGGTGGGCTTCACACATTCTCCCAGAGCAGTGCCTCACTGTCTTCGCAAACTTCCCGTCGCAGCAGACCAGTTTGCAGCCAGTCTTCAACGTTCAAGATCGACGCTCTCTCCAGCCTAGCCATTGCCTCGTCCCAACTACCGCGAATAAAACCCACTGATCGCGAAAATGGAAACATTATGAAGCGCATGCTATTGGTCGTGTTCAACCATTAGGTAGAAACCCTGGCACTCGATATGCGCGGTAGGGCACCTGGCATCCAAATCACCGCGCTCGCTTGAGGTTGCGGCGGATACGGCAGTTGAGGCTCCCGTTCGTCGGCACCATGGAGTCGCAACTCAGCTGCATGTTCGTTCACCTGCGGCTGGTGAAAGCCTCTCCGCCTTCTGTACTAATGAGGTTTCGTCAGATAACGGCCGACCCTTCTTGCGCTCGAGCCGCGATGTTCCCGACACGGCATTCCGTAATGTGGCGGTGCCTTGGATGTTAGGATGTGTGCTGCATAATAACCGGACCACCATTCTTAGAGCGGATTTGCGGCGAAGACATTAAGCTCCGGCGTCGTATGGCCCATCCAAGCGCAGGCGACCGGCTAAATGTTTTGTACCACCCGACGGTTCCTCCCGTTGGCCATAGGGCGGACGAATGCCGATCCGGATAATGTGTGAGCTGTATGGGACTTGTCACGCCGGGTGTAATATATGCTCGTCATAGCTTCCATGCGCTGGACATTGCGGACAAGTTCGAGACAGGTCATTGTCCTCTTTCAACTCGGTCGACTCGTCAGAATCGTCAGCATTCGCATCTTGCCCGCCACGGATACACTGAACCTAGTGATGGCAAAACTATCACACATCTGACAAGATGGAGATGGTCGGGGCTGTTGCTGGCATCCTGGATGTCACCGTCAGGTGCACGTCCAAGGTGTGGAAGCTATGTCAAGCATGGCACGATGCACCCGAAGATGTCCACTATTTGCGAGACGATCTCGCACGAACAGAGCACTTCTTCAGCGAGACGAAACAAGGTATTCAGAATACGATTCTGGGTCCTGAAGAGTTTCTCGAATTGAAAGGGACGACTCTGCGCCAGGAAAACCTGAAGATTCTGGTGGGAGAGGGAATCTGTGTTATTGAGCGCATTGAAGAGATCATCAACGACTTGTACATGGGTGGAGACCACTCGGAGCTGCTGTCCAAAACTATGCGCATGGTGTGGTTGAGGTACAAATCCAAGGTTGCCAAGTTGCGAAAGGAGCTAAATACCATCTCTCTTGGTATCTGCCGGCTTCTAATCGCCCAGAGCGTGTAAGTAGTTGTCATTCCTCTCAAGGAACCCGGTCAAGCTTACCATTCCTAGGACCATCTCCGCTGAGGTCCACGCCTCGATCGAGCGATCCGGGGGGGAAATTGTCGCCCATATTGAGGACCACCTGGTTGGTACAACAGGGAAACTCACGTCTCATATCGACAACGCCCTTGGGTCCTCTGAGAGCGCAATTCTGACCCACTTCAACCATCGCTTCGACAAACTTCAGCATGAGATTGCGAGCTTGATGAGGGAGGAAGTATCCAAGATGAAGGGCCAGGCTGTAATAGGTGAACAGCGGGGCGGTATACACTACAAAAACGTCCCCTCCCATCTGTTCAACGATTCCAGGCAGCCCGTTGTACCCCAGGACGTTTCACACATCCAACAGGACTCGCAATGCGACACCAGCTGTCCCTGCATATGTCATTCCAGCAAGACCGGCAGCCACTACAGCTGGGGAGTAGCAGCACTTACTCCTATCATGGGGTCAATCTCAGTGACCTGGTCAGGAAAACCGACTGAAGCTTGCACAGACTCCAAGTGCCGCGAGACACAGAGCCGTCGACCAACCCGCGAAGTAAGCATTCTCTATAAATTTCCGGACTGGGTCACCCGCGCGGCGCTCTCCGTTCTGTACTCAAGCAACCTAAACGGCACACCAGAGTTGGTGATACGTGTTCTGAATCCCATCGACGGTTCCCGCGTACTTATCACCGAGAGCATCTTTGGCTACATCGCCCGCAAAGACGTCGCTGGCATTAAGAAACTCCTGTTTGAACGCCGCGGCTCCGTCTACGACGTTTGGGGCCGCGAGCTCCAATCTCCCCTCGCCATGGCCGTCATGAGGGGCATCATACCCATCGTCAAAGTCCTTATGCAAGCCGGTGCCGACCCATACCAAGAAATGTGGGTAGATGGTAAGAGCTCCCGGGGCGTGAGCGTATCCAGCCTCGCCCTGAAGCAATTCCTCTCTCACCGCGAGGCCGAACTCCCCGAGCTTCTCCCAATCGCGCGTCAGTTTGACCTCGAGGACCGCCCCGTCCTCCACATGGCTGTTACCGGCTTTCTCCACCTGGACCTCGCTTCCGCCCTCCAGAACCCCTCCCACCAGCCCGATATTAACCGCCTCGCGATGGGTGGCCTCACCCCCCTCCACCTGGCCTCCATGTGCGGCGACCTCGCGGCAGTCCGCCTACTCCTACGCGCTGGCGCAAACATCAACGCCCCCTCCGCTCATACCGGCACCACCCCTCTCCACCAAGCGTGCTCCACCGGCCGCTACCCTGTCGCAAAACTCCTTATCGCCGCCGGTGCAGACGTTAACGGCCGCGATTATTATGGCCAAACCCCCTTGCTAACCACGGCCCAACACAACCACTCCGAAAAGACCGCCTACCTCATCACTTCTCTCCTCACCCAAAACGGCGCCAACACGGAAATCCCACCGAGCATAACCTCCTGCGGCGGAAGCCCGCTCATCTTCGCAGCCGCGTTTGGGTCCTACGGCTCCGTCCGGGCATTGGTAGAAGGCGGGGCGAACTCGAATTTTGTGGATATGGACGGGGACAACGCTCTTCTCGGAGCAGTGTATCACCGGAATTACGACAGTGCGGAGTTGCTGCTGAAGAATGGAACGGATTTGGCGCATGTTAATCGGCAAGGGAGGACGGTGCTACATTCACTAGCGAGGTGTGCGGATGAGAGGATGTTGGAAGTGTTTGGAAGGTGCGAGATGAAGGGGTTGAGTACCACTGCCAAGGATATCCATGGGAAGACGCCGTCACAACTATTTAATGAGCGTGAGGGGGTCACAGAGGAGTTGAGGGTGCTCTTTGAGAAGTTGTTGGATATGGTGGAGGGGCATAACTGGGGCGGAAAGGTGAAGGGAGTGCCTGGTGAGGAGGTGTTGCTGGTGGAAGGACAGGGAGAGGAGGAAGGCGGAGAGTTTGTTGATGCGAAGGAGGTGCAGGAAGATTGATGTGTTTGGTGAGGTGACACATCTTTCAGGCTGCTCTGCTCCTATTAAAACTGCACGATGGAAAGAAAAAATGATGAGCGGCCAGGAAATATGACAAATGAGCTATAACAAAATCGAAATCACCTCATACATCTGTCTATCTCTACATCATCAATCATGAAACGTGCATCCAACGAGGTTCCCTGCTCAGTTAAAGTTCTTATGAGCTGTCCCCTTTTTCTCAAACTCCTTGTTCATGAATTCCCTATCTCCAGCGCGAGCAATAGCCTCGTCTCTTGGTTGTTTCGCCGTGTCGCCCACCAGACTATCGATACCTGAGTTGATGTTCCCCCGGAGCGACTCCGTGAGACCCTGTATAGCTACGTTAGCATCTTACTCTTCTCGGACGGGCTCCCAGTGACGTACATGACCCTGAGCTACAACGCCCTTGATGTTCCTCGCAACCCTCTCCCCGGTATTCTCCCCTGTCGGACCAGCCGTGCTTGTGAGACCGGTGCCCGTCGTGGCGGTGTGTGTTGGCGCAGCGGTAGAACTATGGGCTGATGCAGCGCGTCCATCTCTATCGGAATCAACGCGCGGGTCGGCGGCGTTGGCGAGGCGGGTGCTGTGTGGGCCGAAGGTGCCTTCGGGGGGGTTCTGGGCGGTGCCCGCGGGGATGGTGTTGTTGTAGTAGTTGCTTGTCATTTTGGTGTTTGTGATGTCAAAGTGTTATATCGAGTGAGTAATTGGGATGTTTGTTAAGATTCTGAGCGAAAAACGGCAGAGATATAGGTGGTTGTGAAAATTGACGTCATTGGATCCGGTGCGCTGGACTGGGCAGGCAGGCCTGACGTCAAGGTCGGGCTGTCAGGTGGACCGGAGGGCTAGCACTTGTGGTAGATCAAACGAATGCGAATGCGGAGGAAGCAAATAAGCGATGACAGAGAGGGAGGTAGCAGACTGAAGACTCATTCTTACTTGCAAGATTGCAGAATCATCTTGGTCTTTTTGCAAAAATTCCTGCGCGTCCCATGTTCAGCTCAGAGCGGTGTTCTTCATGAGATGGTGGTGGGGTTAGATTTGCTGGCTTGGTGTGCGATAAGATCTTGGAGATACGATACGATAAGATAAGATAAGATAAGATGCACAACTCAACTTTGCAGGCCAACCAAGACCTGTCAAATTCAACCGACTGTTTAGGTAAGCAGCGGTAGCGCGGCTGGTCCGCGCTTTACGTGCTCACGGTTGCTCTGCGAGCTTCTCTCCAATACAACACTCTTCACGGCTTCCAATTACTGCGTTTCTGGTGACCACGTTGAATTCAACAAGACCAGCAAGATTCGCGCAGCAAAACTGTACGGAATTACACAGCGATGCAAGCTCCTGTTCCTATCGAATGAATCATTCGCGTCTGTAAAGCGCATCAATGTCTCATTCTTCCTTGAAGTCCCCGAATCTCCCCGATCAACTCGTGGCATCGCCAAGAAATGTCGCCGAAGCGGGGTCCTCGCGCAGCCGACCTCGTGGCCCTACTTCTCACTTACAGCTGAAAAGCCGTTGCGACTGACACCTCATCTTGACCCCACCAACTCCTTCGTCGGAACTTCACACCTGCAGTCAAACTCAAAAACAACCTCACCTCCCTCAAACCATGCCCTCCCATCGATACATGCTTAGCACACCTCTGCTGCGCGGCATCACCATCCAGGACGTAATCTCCCACCTGCAAAACCCCCTGACGGTCTTCAGCCTCAGCGACATCATCATCGGACACGAGAAACTCCCCCAGGCCTCGGCCTCGACGATGGCGAGAGCAGCAAAATAAGATACAAAGTCACAGACGCAGTGTCATACCTTCCGTCCGGGCTCTGGAAGAGCACAGTTTCGGTAATCATGGAGTTCACGAACCTTCGTCGCGGGGTGGCGATTGTGAAGCATGCGCCGCTGGGGTTTACGATTCGGGAGTCCCGGAGAGTTCTCGAGCTTGATGCTGTGCAAGATGGGAGAGCCGTGCAGCTGGAGGCCGAACTGGAAGGGAGTTGGCTGGTGCTCGTGGCCTTTTCGTGGTTCATGGATGGGAATCATCGGTTGTATTTGGAGACGATGGTACAGGCGATGAGGGACGGTGCTGGTTCTGGGGGCTGAGCTGGGGGCAGGGCTGCAGTGGAGTGGGCTTGGCTATGCTTAACCTAAACAGATTGAAGGCTATGGCTGTTGGGAGCGGCGTTGGCAAGGTTCAAGACTGGTGGAGGATTTCGCTCACCGCATCGGGTATATTTTCTTGTCCTTCGGCCATCGCTCTCATTTCCTCGCATCTTCATCGCATTGCCTTTCCGTCGCATGGCATCTTCAACGCACGAGGCATCACACTCGTGCTCCCGAAACACACCAAAGAAACCCGCAACACATCAGCAGACAAGCCATTACCTAGTACCCACGCACGGTCGTCAAACCGACACTCGTCAGGCCAGACTCGTACCGCAGTCATCACTGCTCGATCTGGCCTGACGGGCCCTCATACGACATCATCACAAACGAGGCTTCTCCACCGCCACACGCTCACGACAATGAGCTCTTCGTGGACCACCAAGTCCTCACGGAAGAGGACGACCAAGAAGGGCGGTCTGGCTCAGGTGCTCTCTTCGCGCGTTATCAAGTGCTCTCGGAAGAGACTGGCCATGAGGGACGGCCTGACTCTGGCGCGATGCATCCTCATGTGGGACACCGACAAAAGCTCGAAGTCCAAAGAGACCCCAAAGTTATTCCTCAATGGCCTGCCGCCCGAAATCCGCCTTCAGATCTATCGCGAACTCCTCATCGCGCCCGGCGCCATAGACATCGACTGGGAAAAGCCAAGACTGCACCCTGAAATTCTTCGAACATGCAAGAAGGTGCTAAACGAAGCCCGCCCAGTTCTTTACGACGAGAACACATGGAAGCTACACATTGGGGTGCCGCAGAGAAGGCTTGATGAGAAAGCCATCCCTAATACGCCCCCAGTCCCGAGTAGCTATGACCAAATAAAGCAACTTGATCGCACCTTCACCTCCAGCGTTTGGGGCACCAGTCACAAAGACTTCAACGAACGGCTTCAACATGATGAAGATCCCAGGTTCCGAAATGGCGAGCGGAGCTACTTCAACGATATATACCCTGACTTCTTCGGGTTCTTCCCATATTTTGGCCATCGCGGCCTGGAGAGACTCCGACGCCCCGCGTCCTCCCGATCGCCCGAGATATGGGATAAAGCCAAGCACCCACGCCGCTTTGAGATAGAGATCGAGTACGCCAAGATATATCCCAGTAGGTTCATGAGTTCATGTTGGATACTCAGAAATACCAGGAGGCATATTGTCGATCTGACCAAGGTCCTGAAAGCCCTCCCAAGGATTGACTCGCTCGTCATCACATGCGAGAACACTACTATTGAGAGGGCTTCTGGAAGTCTCGACATATGGAACACTACGCAAGGAGAAAGCTGCTTGCATATGTTGCAAGCCTACTTTGGCTCGATACGCAACGGTATGCTAACCCCCCTCCCATTTCTTCCCCGTCCTCGAATATCATTCCAATCGCCTAACGTCAACCACTACCCAGTTCGCACCGTCACAATCCACGGCGTCCCCGCCCCGGTCGCTACCCAACTCAAACACAAAATGATGGCGGGTCCCGACGTGCCTCTCGACCCTCTCTTCGCCATGTTCAACGCCTTTGAACAGTTTCGTTTTCGGACCTACGGCGAGCTGCGCAATTACGCCGATCGCCTTGGCGATGCTGCGCCGGTCGACTTTCTCCATGGCGATGACCAGGACCGGATACAAGTAGCCATGGAGCGTGGGGATGGCGAGGCGTTCCGGCGGTTCCGGAAGGAGGCGATGCGCGGGCTCAAGGCTATCTTTCCGGGAAAGGACGTCGATCAGGTGTATGTCGGTGACCCGGATGGCGAGATGTATGAGGAGGATGAGGATATCGAGATGGGAGGGATGGAGGACGAGGGCGTTGTTGGCTAGGAAATGGAAAATGAGGGTGACAGGGTTGATTTGGGTGTAAGGGAGTTTTGAATGGGAATCGAAATTGTTTGGGCTGGATGGGAAGCAAATTGGACATCTGGACTTGGTGCGGTTTTGAGGTACGAAACATGGCTAGATTGGAGTTTGGATCGGAGGTACTTCGGGGTTTTGCTTGAGATAGATAGATGATGATCAACGGGCTGAGTAGAGGTTGCTGCGGTTTTTATTATGCCAGCCTCTCAATACATTTTCATTCCTCGTTGCAGACAAAGCGATTCATCAGTCATGTACAGAAAACTTTTGCCCTTTGAAGCCAACACAAAGCGGATGGACTCGATCAACGACCCCGTCGAGTTGAGCCAGAGTGATTCAGGACCCCGCAGGCCGCATCAGTCAACAATGCACAAAGAACTGAACAGCGCGACACCTCAACGAAATCTGCGAAGACAGCATAACGACAATTGATGGCAATTAGATCCGGGAGAGCACTGAGGTCGGAAGAAATCTTGCCTTGCCCTGCCAACCAACCGAGAGCACAGTCAGTTTCAGCTCCCATCGACGGCAGAGCCTGGCGTGCTGAGTCCTGCTAAGATGTGGTTGGCCATCTGCTAAAGAAGAAGTTGCTTCTATTGAAGCTTGATGATGGAAAGCTGTCATCCTTGGTCGTTCCACTACCTTTGGGCGACCCCTGCGGGTTCACGTCACTGGGGCAACAGACCGAACCTCAGTTCCCTCACCGGCAGACAGCAGACGCGCGGCCCACCACTGTTGAGATTACCGCAGACGCCCCAGGGCTCGAAATGGGAGTATTGACTGTACCAGCTAGACGCAACCATGGCCGGCGATCGGAGGTGCGACCCTGGAATCACCGTTGGCTGTGTCCAAAGGGGTGATATTTTGTGCCGAATATCAGGGTCAACAAGGGTCCTTAGATGGGAGACGATGGCTGATGATTTCCGCATCTTAGGGACGGCCTGGACCCCGCAAGAGCGACCACATACGAAAGGGGAGGCCGCAGATGAGGGAGTCAGTGACATGACGACTTATGTCGATATAGACATGCTTTGTGCTCTTTTGAGCCCGGGGTTGGGATTGTCGTTATGCCATTCGGTGTGGGGGTCCAAGGCTGGGTTAAGGGGCATGCCATCATTTTAGACCCTTCAGGCACAATGAGACTGGATGTCATGGTGTATGAGGATACAAAGGGGTGATTTCTTTTTCTTTTTTTTCTTTTTTTACATCTTGAGTTGAAGTCAGCGTTAAAGGACGCTAAGTCTTGTCGATACATAGGACCACAACCCCTGTCATCTCTGTCGCTCTGCCTCCACAACGGGCTCACTGCTAGGGAGACCCCAGGACTCGGACACTACAGTTTGGACCCTCAAGCGCCATGACTGCAAAAAAGGTTTGAGATTGAGTATATATAGACGAGAATCACTATTGAGGGACGTGCTCACGAATTTAGGCAAGACTTTACCCACTCTGAGTTGAAGCTTGGGCGTGGGCCTATTTCAGGCAAAAGGCACCTTGCCACCGTAGCAACCATCACCGAAAAGCAATAATACCACGGGCAAAGTACTATGTATGTGGTGGGTTAAGAGAAGGATAAAAGCCCTCAGAGGCTCTCCTGCCGCTGTCACTGGAAGCACCCAACTGCTTCCCCCGTTTCGCTCCCAGCACATGAACCAAAAACTCGCAATGAAAACTTCACTCTTACTCGCCGCCGTCATTTCAGCCCTGGCCATATTAGCGGCTCCAACACCTCTCCTCAGCAGCTATGGTGCCAACATGGCCACAGCTGCCCAGCTTGCGGAATCGCCAACGGCCACAATCCTCTTCGACATTGACGGCAACGAAGCCCGTGCCAGCTTCAAAGTTCCAGTACCAGGAAAGAAGACTGCCAACGAGCGACTAGTCGCGCTCTCGGTGCAGGGAGTTAGTGGTCTGGGCCCTGGACAGGATGGGAAAAGCGTCGTCTGCCAGGCGTACGGCGATGCTGGTCAGGTTTTGGGAAAGCCGTTTGATTTGCTTACGCGGAGTTTGATATCGGGAGATGAGAGGACGAAGGTTGTTGTTGGGGCGATTGAGTGTTGGTGGAGGAGGTAGGGGGGTCTTCGGTGGTGAATGTTGGGCCGTTACGAACCCCTCGAATCACAGAAAACAGCCTGGCTGTATGAGAGGTTAATCTGAGCACGCGAAATTTACATTTCGTTTCTAGTCCTGAGCTGGGGTGAGCTGTGGCTACCATGTCGCCTGGCAGAATGCCATTTTCATTCCACATACCCTTCTTCGCCCTGAATGTCATGGTCTTCGTTGTGTCGCTCGACGCCACCATACTTGCCGTGGCGATACCGGTTGCGTCCCCATTTCCCATCAAGACCTCAGCAAAGCTCGGCCGAATCTCACGCCAGAGAATTTTGAAGCGCGCTAAACAAACCCAACGGCCTGGATGAGCTAGGGCAAGGTGAGGCTGCATAACGGTACTGAGTCATAGTGCCCAGAAAGCTACACGGTCTTGTGATTAGGAGAAGCACATCGGGGCATTTCCACTTTCAAGTATAACTCCCAAGTTCTCATTCTGTGACAATCTATGTACCTAGGTATTCTCAACTCGTTAGGGAAATTCAGACTACCCTGTAGCTCTTGATCTTCTTCGCCGGGCTGAAAGTCGTGACGCCCGAGGGGCAGCGATCGTAACCCCCGTCGCACTTGCGGCTGGTGTACACCCTGACGGCGGTCGGGTCCTCGTGGAGATCGGTAGCCGGCCGGAAGTTCACAAACTTGGTGTTGTGAGTGTCCCACCAGTCCGGGGACAGATCGATGCAGCCTCCAAAGCTTGTTCCATGGGTGTTCCTTCAATAACGTTTAGTCTAGGGATGCATCCAGCGGGGCATATGGATAGGCTTTACCATTCATGGCCGGCTCCATCCTGGAAGAAGATCTCCCAAGCCGAGCTGCCGCTAATGGCCAGGAGGGCAGCAGTGAGGACGCTCGCCTTAAACTGCATTGTGCTGTCTCGGTAATAGTTCGGTTAAGCTGAGTGGTAGTAGTGTGTTTGGAACGAGGATGACTGCTCTGGCTCAGGTTTATAGGTCGCATGTAGTAGAGATAGCCAAGGCAAGGAGCCCAGGTATTTATCTTCACAGGTTGAATTACGGATCCGTAACGGAACGGCAAGTTTTTGGCCACGAATTTCGATGTGCAGTTGCATCATATGATTCGTTAGTCCGCTTAAATTTTACGACGGAGCGTCAGGCCAGAGTCCAGAGCACATGGAACCGCCTGGCCGAATCGGATTCTCGTATTCACGTATGATAATCGGAAATTGAATAGATGAAGAAGGTGCAAAGCCGTCCAAGCATCTGATCTTGATTAAGCAATGACCCCAGTCCCTTATTGGCGGGGTCCTCAGACCTATCATTTCTCCATCGCCATCCTAATTAATGCACGCACCAGTAAGCAATTAGGAGCGGTCAGCCCACCGGAATTGTTATCCTGGCCAATTCGCCTGCATCACGGTTTTCACGTATGATTCCGAGCCGAAGAGCTGTGGCATTTCGATTGACGATGGCGTTTGCACGAGCGAGGAGCTGGTGATGCTCCCCCATAGGTGGAAACAAAGCTGACCGGCGTCCACTTGGGCGCAATAATCAGTGTGCCGCGCCCCAATACAGCCCCACCGACCAGATCCGGTCCAGCATGATACATACACAACCCCGGCGGCTGCCACAGCAACCAATCCTTCGGCAAACGTATCCAGCTTCCTTGAAGGCGCCGCCGAGATAGGCCAGCCGCAGGTGCAGCATTTCCGGGTCAGGAAAAGGGCTGTCGATGAGTAAAAGATCGAAAGATTCATTAAACGCAAGAAGATCGACTTTGCTGGTGAGGATCAGCTCCCATCGGCATCAGGAGCAGGTAAGGCCTTGCCAGGCGCAACTAACTCCAAAATTATAGCCGGAGTCTACATGATCTCAGAGGTAGACCTGCCGTCTGGCATTAGCGCCTTTACTCCGTCAGAAACCGCATCAGCCCAGCAGGGGCATTCGAAGTCTGGACCACATCAGCTGCCCGATCCTGAATTGCCGAATGCGCCGAAACAACTAGACGACACGATGATTCCTTCGGAGCCATTTTCGACCCCTCTCTACGGAGCATCCATGGATTGGGAGGAGTTCATCGACTTTCTTTCTGAAAAACCGATGGGATTGCCGATGCTGGCGAAACGATTCATGATGCTGGCGAAGTCCACAAATAAGCAGGTCGAACTGGACAGGGTAACCTTTCACCAGCTACGGTCCTTGGGGGGAGGCCGTCAAGTCTACCTGAGCCGGTAGAAGAGCCACCAGCTGCTGGCCCTGCAAAGTCTCAGTCGCTACCACGGGACAGGACCTCGGAGAGTGGCGAAGAAAGCGCAGGCTTTTTTCTGGGTACCCCGCCTCCCATTCCCTTTGCTGACTTTATGCGATTATTCGCGAAAGAGAACGGCTAGATCATCAACGGGTATGTCTCCCAGATTGGCGCCGAAGACGACACGGACGATCTAGAGGATTTGAGAAACAAATACCTTCAAAAGCCGATGGTTCCGATAAAGAAACATTTCGCCGATCTCTACAGTCGGATGATAGATTTTCCCGAATTTTCGATATTTTCCCTTAAGGGGGAACAGCTCTTTAAGGCTGAGGTAAATATGGCGGAACTAGCCCAAATCAACTACATCGGCTTTGGCCTAGACGACTATGCCACGCAACAGACTAAAGTGTTAAGCGACCGGGAACTCTACTGTCTACTTTACACTAGAGCCATCAACTTCAGTACCGGCAACTGCTCCCGCGCCAAGATGCTATTCCTAGAATGCATCAAACGCCACAAGTAGATGGAGGCGAAAGATGGGCTCGCGGCAAAGTTTGCACTTGGCCTAATCCTCTTACTCCAGCAAAAATAGCGGCGGATTTCCGCCGCAATCCGCATCCTAGGCGCTATCGCTACAGAATCTCAAGCTAGATTTGGGCTACAAGACACCCAGACGCTATGTTCGATGCTATCTCTCGGGTACGCTTACCATTAGAGAATTGGTCCACGACATCCCAGGTTCTAGAGATAGCGTTAGAGTGTTATATGGCCGCCACAGGACGATGGAAATCAGCGTTTGTCGACCAAGCAACAAGTAAACTGGCAGAATGCTATCTTAAAAGTCATTCAGAGACCTCGTATTTTCAGCTTACGAGGTTGCTCCAGCGGGTGCTCAGTTGGGCAAAGGAAGCAAAGGAGTCTCCGGATTTGACGTCCAGCGACTCCTCTGATTCCGACGCAACTGGGGATGATGGATCTGATGCAACGCAAAGCTGTGTTGATGAAGGGGAGACCAGTAGCAGTAGTTCTAAATAAGTGCAAGGCGTCAATGACAACAATTTCCCCACGACTAGCTTGTCCCCGTCGGGGTCAGCAGAGCTACGTAGCGCCTAGGTTTTTCATATGAGCCTCAAGTCGCTAGTCTCATTATTCCGCGGAATTCATATCCATGGTAAGGTTCTTATCTGTAGGCCGGAGCACATGGATGGGAGCTGTTGCGTGAATGTGTCAAGCCTGTAATCACTATCAGCAGACAGCCAGGTGTTTTGCAAGCACACAAGGAGCTTGAACGGACTCACTCATCTAACATGATACCCAAGTAGTGTTGTCCGGTTTCGTAGTGATCGTCAGCCGACTCGGTGGCAATGGACTGCCATAAAGCCTCGAGTCTAGACAGTACCCCAACCGCCATCTTGGATTGTATGAATCCCCCAAGGAGGAGGCATAGTACAACACATGTGCTCAGAAGGAGCCGTCGTGGTAAAAGACGATTGACCCACTTCCTTGGCGTTTCGTTTTCTCAGCTGGGATCGTGCACAAGCGGAGCGTCGCCCAACTTCGCATCTCGCACATCGCAGATCAAGATTCGCTCGTCCATAATGGTTGACTTTGGGAGAGCAACAGGTGGGACGGCTTGGCACTTAAGTCTAACGAGACGCGGCAGATATCACGTACTTTCAGAATGGTGTATCACACTGGCACTCTGTTTGTGGTCTGCGATCCACCTCAACCTCCTAGAACATGGGAAGCCGAGAGCGCATTTATGTAGGAGCACGTTATGTGTGCTGATGGGAGGTTTCGAGCCTGAGCTGGTGGTGTGGGCTGCCTCTAAGCAGAACATAGAAGCCCGAACGCTGCTAAGGGAGGTATCTCGATACATTCGATTCAACGCACCGCCCACTTCCAATAACGCAAAGAACGCAGCTGTCAGCAAAGGCACTTTGGAGACCACAAAACCAAGACCCCAAGCCGCCCAACACCACCAATGAACGATAACACATGGGCTCTATGCCAGCATAGGTGGCCTTGCATTTAACACTAAGCGTTTTTATCTTATCTAAGAACTAGGTAAAGAAGTACAAACTAACACTCCTAAAACCTAAACTCTACCTTTCAGCTAATCATAGCACGATTATAATGCTATACCGTCCTTACTGTCAAAAAGAAAGGGGTTCTGGCCCCTGGCCAGAACGCTATCAAGACTAAGTGTTGGAAACGAAGGGCCTGGAAACGGTTGGAAGCGTGGATTTGTAACAATAGCCACATGCGCCCAATTATTGCTACACAGCAAGCTTGCTAGTGCATACATCAATAAGAAAAGCCCTCTGGCAAAACCAGAGGCCATAAGGAATATAATTACGCCGTTGCAACCCATCAATTCCACCGAATCCAGTGTACAGTGTTGCTAACATTACGCGCTGTCTCCTTTCCATCGACGAGAAACTTTAGGCGGGGGATTGAAAACGGGTCTCTGAGGCTGTGCAGCGGCTGCGTATAGGATCACTATATCTCAAGGATCAGGAGCAGCTCAGGACAAATCAGCCACAGCTCACCTCAGCTCAGGACTAAGAACGAAAAAGGAAATTTCGCGTGCCCAGATTCGTCTCAGATTACCAGTCTGTTACTCATCTCTGCATTCCCTGTGTTCCTCTGTCTCTGCTACCCGCTTCTGTCCGACCTCTCACAATGTCGAAACCCAGAGTCTTCAGTAGCACTGGCTCTCTAAACCTCGAGGATGCTGAGATGGTCATTCTACCCTTGAAGAAGGCTGATTTTAGAATGCAGGGTTTCTGTCTCATGGCACCCGGCCGCGTATGTCGGGAGCTCGTCCGAGCATGAGCAGCAGTCCGAGAGCTGAGCGGACGAGAGGCACTTCGAGGAGGAAGAAAGCTCAACACCCAGCCTTGATCTTGTGCAAATCCCTTTTCCAGAGGGCGGTGGGTTGAGCACAACTGACAACCACCTGCATGAATCCACGCGCGGGAGCCATGGAACAAGAGTTTCTGGTATCGCTGCCGGGTCGACATCGATTGGAAAGTCTGCAACTTGCCCCCCAAGCACTGACCTTATAAATTTCATCCCATCTTCAGCACCTAGAGCGTGACCTCTCTTCAGCAACTGAGTGGGTCGCCAGGAACTGGTCCCATTTTCCCGCACCTACTGTTTTCCCTTTTCTGCCACCACGCAACCACTATTTTGGCAACTGCTCTCTCCATCCGCATTCTGCCTTCTGGCAAGCTTTCTTACAAGACATTCGCACAGAAATATCTGCAGGACCTAGATCATTTGGGCTCTCATACCACTTGCTTCGACGAACTTGCTACTCAATCAGCGAGGGCGACCCAAGACCTCATTGCGGCCGACGCGTCGACTCATCTCTCACCGCCTTGCGCTTCCCAACTGTTCGTACCCTCGCCCATTTCCCCAAAGCAACCCCATCTAATAAAACGTAGACAGCAGTCAGGATGTTCCCGCAGGCTACAAGAGCCTCACGAAGGATTCGCGGCCTTGATCCGCTTCCGCAGGAACTCGAAATTATTCCGGGTCTGATTGTGGAGGCGCTGCCCGCGCAAATTGCTTCGAAGAACTCGACTTTCCACCGCTTCGGAGCTCTTCCGGCAGAGATTCGCAAGATGGTGTACCGGGAACTCCTCGTCTCAAATCAGCCGATCGATATCGACTGGGTCAAGCCCCGTCTCCAACCAAACATCCTCCAGACCTGCAAGCAGGTCTTTCAAGAAGCGCATCCCATTCTGTACGAGGAGAATACCTGGAAGATTCGAATTGGCAAAACGGAAGAGTTGCTCCTTCTAACCATACCCATTCTACCGCCTGGCCCTCCGCGGCCGCTCTGCCCGAAGCTCAGAATTTTCTCGGTGGAGGAGTGCATGGAGATGAGGAAGTACGACGAGAACCCGGTGATGCGAACATTCGACAAAAGCTACATCCACGATATCATGCCTGATTTCATGCAAGGCACACTCGCAAAGGGACTGTGGGTAAACAGCAGCTTCTGCGTTGATGGCTGTCCCGGATGCACCTGGCCCCGGCATTTCTTCCGAGAGAAAAAGCTCCCTCGTCACCTGATTGTGGCATTCGAATGCTCAGACCTTAAATACGACGAAGTCATCCGGCGCTACAACATCGAGGTGCTTGCCAAAACACTTGAACACATCCCTCATATCCGCTCACTCGCTATCACCTGCGAGAATGCGCCCAAAGATATGTGGGACACTAAGGAGGGAGCTGAGCTCGGTGGGCAGCTCCAAGCATGGCTCGGTGGAACAGTCCGCGGGGTGCGGTCAATGAGCACGGTCGGAATTCCCAAGAGTCTCTCGACGGCGTTGATCTCCCAGATGATGTCGCACGGCCCGAAAAGCCGGCTGCTCTTGATGTACAAAGCATTTGAGCAGTACATGCGGAACCTATGGTTTGTCAGCGGCTGTTCTTGGGATGCCTTGCATGGAGATGGTGCTCCGCTCGCCCAAGCCCGGCGAGCGATGGAGCGCGGTGACTGGGACGGATTCCTTCGTCATCGCGAGGTTGGGGTCAAGGAGTTGAAGGACGCCGGAGAGCGGCTGGGTTTGTAAAAGATCTTCCAGGAGGATCGAAGCAAGGACGAGAGCCGCTGAGAGGGGGTGGGTGGGCAACTTGTGGTGGAGGGGATGGGTCTCAAATCCATACTAGAGCAATTCCTATGGAAGAAAGCAATCTGGCGGTTATTCGTTGTTTTCCAGACGGTAAAACTAAGTGGCAGTCATTATTTAGTGTTCTTTGTACCGCGGGTCCTCTCACTTGAGCCAGAGTGCAAATAGACGACTCGGCTCGGCACCCCACATTAGGACATGCCCTCGCCCTTTCAAGTAGGGAAAATCTTGTGCAATGCTGCTTTGTTTCCAAGACTGCCATCATTTTTATGTAATTACAAACCTTTGAAACAGAGCAGCTTAAGGTACCTACGTAAGCTGACTTTCTGAAATTTCCTCACGGCTACTTATTCCGGCTGGCCAGGTTCTTTATTTACTTGACCCCCGATCATATAAGCCAGCGGGGTAAGTATTTAGGAAACCTACGGTAGTCTGTCAGAAAGAAGGGGGTTCTGGCCAGAGGCCAGAACTGTCGGAAAGAAGAGTCTGGAAACCACCAGAACAATAGATTTGTAACCATTGCCACAGACGCGCAATTGTAGCCGCGCGGCTTTGCCACACGGCTTGCCACTATTCACAGTTATAAAGAAGGTTCTCTGGCTGAGCCATAGAGCCGAAGGAGCAATAGAAGAAGGCAGTTGCAACCCCTTCAATTCTACAGAATCCAGAGTGCAGTGCTTCTAACACAGTCTGGTATTGAAAAGCGCATTAATAGTCTAATGCTGCAGTGTTAATAACTTAAGATAGTAAGAGGTCCTGGGATTCTTATTGGACTTTTAGCATTAGGCTCTAGAGTGGAGATAACGCTTAATACTTCTGACTTATTACAGCTTAGCTTAGATGTGATAAATTAAGTAAAAGATTAGAAAATGGCTGTAAAAAAGAAGACACTTTTTAATCAGGTTAATAAAATTAGCTATAAATTTAGCAAAATGTTTTAACGTTTTTAAACTGTGTAAAGTAACCTTAAGGTATGTTGTTTTATATTTGTTAAACTTCAGGAACCCACAGGGCTGTAGTACAGCGGCTGTGGCTAGAAAATTAACAATATCTTATAAATTGTTAGTAATCAAATATTAGTTAAGAAGGTAAGTTACTTAAATTAAAGCTCTGTTTACTCGTTTTATTTTCCCTTAATATAATCTAATACGTCCCGTGAGATGGGAGTGTTATTAACATCTATATTATTATTAAAATTGCTGGCGTCGCTTCGTTCGTCATTCCGCGACGGCCCTTCGCTACGCTACGGGGCGCTCCATTCCTCACTTTCGCTCCTGGCAATTTTAGCGTAGGGTATTAAGCTTATTTAAAGAAGTGCAGCGAACAAAGCGACAGAAACCTGTCTGGAGGCTAATACATCTATTTAAAGAGATAAAAGAATAATTAAAAATAAATCCTACTTTTTAAAGCCTCATTTTTTACGATTTAAAGACTTTATTTTATGCAGTTTACAAGCTTTCTTTATAAAGTTTCAGGCTTTCTTTTATAGAGTTTACAGGCTTTATTCTACAAGGTTTACAGGCTTTACTTTACAGGATTTACAGGCTTTAATTTACAATTTACAATTTACAGTTTTTTTTTCACTTTCACAAATGCAATTCGAACTGGGAACCTCTTTAATTAATATTACGCTATTTACCACTATACTATTTCTATTTCTATCTGTGAAAAACTAAAGGTTTTTTTCAACTTAACTGGGTGAATTAGAGTAATAATTTAATAATTTTTCATTATAAGCTTACATAATCAAATGATACGTTTTAATATGCATCACGTGATGTGGAATCCGATTTTCACTCTATTTTCAGGGTTAGGGTTCAGTAAAAGGAGATATTCAGGTTTAAAGTGAAAAAACCATGACTTTCACAAGTATTATTTTAGTTTATAATATAGAATATGGTAGTATCATACGTAGACTTTAACTGTAATTTTTAATCTAAAGCCCGATTCGGAATAGCTATTAAAACCAGAGAGATATTTAAGTTTATGTTAATGTTATTATTATTATTTAGGTTTAAATAGTCATATCTTTATTATTATAAGCTGTATAGTAAAAAGAGTTCCAGGTCTGTATTTTACGTAATAAATTGTATAGGAAACGTAATTATTACTTCTTATTATGCTACTTATTAACAGGTTATTATTATAATAACTATTATTATTTAAGTTTAAACATTAATATTTTTCTCAATTTAAGCAGTATGGTAAAACTGATTCCAGTTCTGGATTCTACGTAATAAGCCATATAATAAACGGAAGTAATAAAACTTATGATATTACTTATTAACCCGTTATTATTTCAATAATTATTATTATTAGACTTTAAACAGTAATATCTTTCTTATTATAAGCTTTATAGTAAAACGAGTTCCAGTTCTGAATTCTAGGTAAAAATCTACATATAAAACCACCTTCTTTGATTAGATTTAGCCTTGTTTTTATTTCCAAATACCCATTTGTTTAATTTTTTTCAAACGCTAATAACTCCTGAACCGTAACCCTAACCCTGGATCTGACTTCAGATTTGGACTCCTGGTCACGTGACGTATCTGAAAACATATCATATCACGTGATTTGGGGCCCGAGTAGGGGCCCGAGCATACCCACTTTTGATAATGAACCGACCAGTCCTAGGTCGAGTTGAATTTCCTTATCAGTTTTGACTGAATTTCCCATAGTGTTTTTTTTTTTGGACCACCCTTACAACAAATTGTCCTCCGGACAGGATTAAAGCTATTCTTCTTAGCGTATCTCCTTTTCTCCTCTACAGTTCTTCTCCTAACCATTGTCAGAGTCGGCTGCTAATAGCTTAGGATAGGAGGGCCACGTCTAATAAGAATAAAAACAAAGCAATCTGTCTAAGAGTGTCTCAGCTTAAGGGTGAGATTTATCCACTTTTATAAATAAGGAAGATAAGAATAGAGACCTAATGGGGGACGTAAACTAGGTTTTTATATAACTTTGGGGGGTAGGGGTGGCTCAGGTAACTGGGGCTGGTGAGGGCAACTTTAGGGTAAAACAGCTGCTCATGTTGTTTTGCCCCACACCTTTTCCAACTGGATAGGTCACCCACCTTCTGCCCTCCAAGCACTCTCACACGTCCCTTCCACAACAAGATTTTCACGATCCCCGACCTTGGTCATTTTGGGTGACTCTGCTACCTCTCTTGGTAAAGCTTGCTTCAGCTATTCTTGTTCTTTTGCGACTCCGACTTTGTTGCTAAGTGAGCGCGACCTCCGGCTTGTCACGACAGACCGACCCGTCCATTGACCTCTTTCGCTGCTCTTGCGCGTCTCGACCTCGATTGATCTCTCATATTTTTCAACACGTCTCAGCTGTGCGTTGCCCTCGCCCTTCTATCCGAAACAGTCCTAGCTGACATGCAAGTGAATAGCACCTCAGTCAAGATGCCTTTGCCCATCAAACCCTCGCATGCCCAGGAACTTGAGGTTCTACCGGGCCTGGCCGTAGAGGTCCTACCAGCACACAAGGTTTTGAAGACTCGGAAGCGATCGTTCCAGCTGCTCATAGCCCTACCCGGAGAGATCCGAACGATGATCTACCGCGAGCTTTTGGTAGCAGACAAGCCAATTGATATCGACTGGGAGAACCCCCATCTCCACCCGAATATCTTGCAGACGTGTAAGCAGTTCCTTCGCGAAGCACACCCTATCCTTTACGAGGAAAACGTCTGGATGGTGCGGATCGGCACTCCAGCTCACCTGCAGAAGGCCAAACCCATCGTACCGCCTGGTCCACCGAAGCCGCTATGCTCGATCTCTTTCCGCAAGTTCTCAGAGGAACGGCGCACGGAGATGCTCCAGAACGACGAGAATCCAGAAATGCGATCGTTGTTGAAGAGCTACTTCAACGACGTCTTCCCCAGGTTTTTGAACGGCGCGGCTGGGTGTGGACTGTGGCGGAATTAGGACTTCTGCGACCCTTTCTCTCTCAACCGCACAATGCACTTCTTCGAGAAGGAGAAGTTTCCGCGACGAATCATCGTGGTGATTGATAGTGCGAATCTCAGACACCTCAACTTCCACCTCGGCTACTACATCGATGTGCTTGCCTCGTCGCTGGCCAACATCCCGCACATTCTCTCGCTGACGATCACCTGCGAGAACGGGCCCGACAACATGTGGGATACTGAGGTGGGATTTGATCTTGCAAAGTATCTCCAAGCATACATTGGGGGCATGGTCCGCGGGGTTGGGGCATTCAACACGATTGGGCTTCCTGATACTGTCTCGACGACCTTGACTCGCCAAATCACCTCTCGCCACCCTGCAAGCCCGCTGCTTTTCATGTACAAAGCGCTGCAGGACTTCGCTTGTACCCATTGGATGCACACCACCCGTAGATCGTGGGAGGTGGAGATGGAAAAGAGGGCTCCGTATTATGAAGCCCGACGGGCAATGGAGCGTGGAGATTGGGACCAGTTCATGCATCATCGCGAGGCTTGGGTCAAGGACATAATAAAGCGTGGGGAGATGAAGCGCGTTCCGAAGGGTATTTACTCCAAGGATCAGCCTAAGGAGGAGAGCCGCTGAGAGTGTGGTAATGGACAACTTGCGAGGGAAAGGGCTTAATGAGATGGAAATCCTGATAACAATCTGCTTAGGAAGGGTGTGGCGCCCAATCATTCGCACTTTGTTCTTCAGAATATGTAGATCTTTGCTTTGAATACCCAATAACAGACAGGTTGTCCTACCCAAGTATGCCCCACAAAGCATTGTCACCCCGACGTTACCTCAAAGCATTTCGCCCCCATGTTATACAAATGAGAGAAAGCCCTCCGGGGCCTACATATCTGCATCTCTAGAAACACAGATTCTGCTAACAGCGCAACCCAAGCTGAATTTCTGAAATTTCCTCACAACTACTTCTCGCGGCTGGCCTGGTTCTCTATTTGTTTGATCCCCGATCTTGCGAAACAGCGGGGCGAGCATCCGGGAAACCCACGGCAGTATGGCATCGAAAGTCACATTCATGGTCCGACGCGGCGATGGCAGCAACCTGAGACGGCAAGAAGTCGTGGGATTCCCATCGGCTTTCCGATCTCGGGATCCGTACACCAGAGAGAAAGCTTGATACTTCTCGATGGCTCAGCTTAGATGCGGCGTATCTATGGGCAACATAGGAAAGAGCTGCGAAGGAGGAGGTACTCTTATTAATGGAGCGACGCTATATACCTAGAACGGCATCTTCAACCACTGCTATTCTGCATGACTAGACATTAGATGTCAAAGACAACGGAGATCATCGAGTCTGCGGCTACTGCCTCATCGAGTTTAACGGTGGCAGTCACGGCGTCAGCAAAGTATCACTTGGCTGTTCTCCAAGGTCGAGGCAACGACTAGCACGGGTGGCAACCTGGAAGCATCTCCAGTTCCGGTGGTAATTACCAAGCTTCAGACTAGCTCCATCTAACCCAAGCGAGAAAAAGAGGTTGCAATGATACGAGATCGAGCAGCTTCGCTGTTGAGCATATTGAAGAAAGTGAGCGAAGGAGTATTTAGGCGGCAGTCTCACAAGACAATGCCGGACAATCATAGGATATGGGAGAAAATGCCCAACTACCCCACCGTGGTGTCTATGGAGGACGAACACCGTAATATTAAAAAGGCCTCGTCATATTATATACAGAAAATACCTAAACTCAAGTCTCCCTTCCCACAAGTCGCGTGACTACGCCGGCCAACGTGCCGAGTGTGCCGTACGGCACGCTTCTGCAGTGCTTGGGGCAGCGGGAAATGACTTGGAAAGCACACTGAAACCATATCCTGGGCCACGACGTGCGGGATGAGCGTCTTCCCGAGCTCTGCGAGCCTTTGAAATCTCTCCAAGCCGCGGGAGGCCCAGGATGGAATTTGTGTCCTCCTGATGACGAGCGACCGCATCAGCTTCCAAGGTGCAACTTGAGGTGCACATGCATCTGACCGAGAAGTTCCGGCAATAACTTCAACTATGCAACCCAGTCAAAACCCACGGAGAATAGACCGTATTCGGGATCATCCGCCACTACGTCTTGAAGTACAGCCGAAAAACAAACCGATTTCGATGGGACGACCACATCGAAAGCATCATACTTTGGTGGGAACTTTACATTGGATCAAGGGACACTAAGGGCGACAAGGCTCATCCTTCCAGTTCCACACCTCAACCCCGTTTGAAGATTCCTCCGAGCACCGAATGCAGCGGGCAGACACTACACATGGAGGGCATAGCAGGCTAGGTATATAACAAAGCACTTCAAAACACACATTGGGATTCGCAACACCCGATGATCCAAAGATTATCTGGATGACGGAACCGGGTACCTAACAATACTTTCCTACCCACAGATAACGAGAAGAAGTTCGACGCCCCTGGCAGCAAAGGAAATCGATGCCAGAAGCTTTGTCCTCTGTCCTACGAAGTGGGTGCCACCACCCACTGGCACCGATATGATCTCTCTGTCCGAAGAGGAATTTAGCATGAACTTAGGTATTCTAGCACAATTCGGTCCTATAGTAATGTTTGTGTTACTCTTTATGTTTTTTCTGTGGTGGTTGCGCGTCCGCCCGTCAGAAGATTACATTTATTGTGACGAATCAACTGCCCTCACAATGCAAATGGTATCCAAAAACGCAAGCAACGCCTCCTCAATTACACGAAACCCCAACAGCCTAGCCCGTGCCAGCCCCCCTAAATACCTAGCAGAAACAGAAACAATCTCCTCCCTCACAACCTCCAAGTCCTTCTCCCGCAACCTCCGTTCCTTCTTCCTCAGCTCCCAGAATAACAACTGCTGCCTCACGTCCTGCGGCAGCGACTCACTCAGGACCAGCCTTGCCAACATCGCCGGCGCTGTTGTGTCTCCTTCCTCGTCTACGGCACGTTGCACCCTTACCCAGAAGAAGTTGCCATCTAGCTTCCGGAAGAAGTATTGATCTTTTACTCGCTTGACAGGCTCAGCTCCGCCCTAACAAATGAGCACACATCCGAGACCAGCACGGCCCCTTTTTGGATGGCGAACTTGGGGTATGAGAAATCTTGGTAAACGGCGTTGTTAAATCGAACGAATACCGTGTCATTGCGTCGGCTGGCCGATTTATGTTCAATTCAGGTTCAAAAAGGCCTACACAGATACGGGAGACGAGGATGCATTAGCGCTTACCTCCGGGCTACCAGCGTCACCAGCCACGGCCCTTCCCTACTCCTTCTAAAGCTCGCTGTCGGTTATAGCTTCACGGAGGCCGAATTATAGCCAGTATTGTGTCCAGTCATGGTCGTCCCCGCCATAATCATTGGATGGCATCTTGGCTGAGTGTTGTTTGCTTTGGTCTGTTTCGAACGTGATGCAGTCGTAATGCACAGCATTAAATAGCGATGGCTGAGTCTGGCAATGCGGCGTAAGGTACCCAGATCCTTCGGGCACTCTTGCCATTCCAGCCAACTGCGCGTCTGTTATCACAGTGTGCCTTCCCAATCAAGGCTCAGCTCGGTTGTGCAACCGACACAAGTTCCTTGCCCTGCCGACTGCCCCACAGTTAATCAGAGGCGAATTCAGTGAGCTGAGTCGAGACAAAGAGAGCACTGGCACGTCTTGAGTGCAAATTCTGTAACTCGGGCATAGGTACTGATTGTTGAGAGCATTTTGTGTGTAGGTAAAACACTGGTTGGTGGTAACGTTGTCCAATGAGAGCTGTTTCCGCGTCTGCGGCCCTTGAGGCAGCAGCCCAGAGGGGTTGGAAGGATTGGAAGGTGGGGAGCGCGACCGCATGAGAGCAGGTTTCCACCTTCCACGGAACCTCAATTGACCATCAACTCCGAGCGACCGCACATCAGCGCTGCAACCCGCGATGGAGTCCCTAGCTGCGCTCAGTATCGCAGCAGCAGTCGGGCAGTTTCTCGACCTCGCCTCGAAGCTATTCAAGGCATCGCGGGATATCGCGCAGTGTGGGGCTGCAGTGCACGTCGCCCAACTTGACCAGGTTGCGAAGGAGCTCTGAGAAAAGGCGGCCAACATCATCAACTCGCTCAAGCCGATCGATGCATCGACGCTCAGCATTGAGGAACAGCGATTGTGCGCTCTCGCTAGCGAATGCGGAAATATCTCTGGAGAAATCGAGAGCGCCTTACTTTATCTCCGGACCAACTCCTCGACCAAAAGATGGGACACATACCGCATCGCCCTGAGCTCCGTCTGGGACCGCAAAAGGATCGACGAGGAGGCGAAAAGGGTCATTGACTGTAGGAGCCGACTGACGCTGGACCTCCTCGCCGTCGTGAACAGCCAGCTCCGACAACAAGGGCATTCGATGGGACGGCTTGAAGACGGAAACAAAGAGATTATCGATCTGTTGACCACGGTGATTGCCAAGCTGGACCGACGAGAAGCTGAAGTGGTTTCCGCCATTTTAGCTGCCGATAGCACCACTCACGACTCCGCCCGGGCCAGCAAGATGGCCGATACTGCTCCCGAGGTGTCGAACCAGCACTTTCGAATGATTTGCGGTGGATTGTTATTCCGTGGCATATCGGCCAGGAAGGAGACGATAACCGAGCCCCATGACAGAACATTAGACTGGGTTTGGGAACGCGAGGATCCTGGTAATAAGCTCCCCTGAGACGATTTAGCAGAGTGGCTCCGACACGGCACCGGGTGCTACTGGCTCTTCGGCAAGCCAGGGTCTGGCAAATCAACCTTAATGAAGCATCTGGAGCAAGATATCAGGACCGCAAACTGCCTGCGAGACTAGGCGAATGATGGAGCAAAAGAGGGAAAACACAGGAAGCTCATCACCGCCTCCTTCTACTTCTGGTATGGCGGATCCGCGCTTCAAAACAGTCTTGCCGGGCTGCTACGAAGTCTCCTCTACAGTGTCATTTCAGCTCACCCAAAGCTGTGTCCTCTCCTCTTCCCGGAAATCTGCCAGCTCCTGCCGGGTGACAATATCACGGAGTTCACAGAAATTGAGCTGAGGGCGGCTTTCTCAAAACTCCTCAATTCCTCCCCTGAGGGCCGTCTGAGAGTCATTTTCTTTGTCGACGGCTTGGACGAGCTGACCGGCAACCAGGAAGAATTATATCACCTCATTTCTAAGGCGATGACATCCAAGGTTATCAAAGTTCTCGTTTCGAGCCGACCAATTCCCGCCTGCGTTGGTGGCTTCTCGCATTACCCGAAGCTACGTCTCCAAGACATAAATCGGAAGGACATCCATACCTACGTAAAGGACACACTTGGGTCCTTCCACTTGATGAAAGAGAGAGAGGTTGATGACCCGGGACTTACAACCAGGCTTGTTGAGGACATTTCTTCGAAATCAGCTGGCGTGTTTCTCTGGGTGCGCCTCGTGGTGAAACGCCTAATCTCGTGCCTTAACGACCACGACGCAACCGAGGAGCTGGAGAATGAGATAGAACGGCTCCCATCCGATTTCGAAAGGCTTTATCAACATCTATTGGATACCGTTCCAGAGAAACATCGCCCGCTTGGCTCCAGATACCTCCAAATGGCTGTTGTCAGCATCAACTCAAAATGGGAGCTCAACACGCTCCAGCTCTGGTTCGTCGAGAACAATGTTCCACTGGACGGTGTCGGCTCGCCATTACGGCCCATCAAGCCACAGCAGGTGCAGTGGCGCTGTAAAGACATGGAGGGAAAGCTCAACAGCCGCTGCTTCGGACTCCTCGAGGTCTGGAAGGATCCAAAATGCCCGGCTTCCACACCAGATAGGGGCCGGGTTGAGTTTCTCCATCGAACGGTTTACGAATTCTTGACCCTAGGGCCAGTGTGGCAAAGTCTCGTGAGCCTGACGGCGGATCTGTCATTTGAACCTCGAACCGCAATACTGGACTCGCTATTGGCCGACCTGAAGGTCATTCCCGAGGAATATCTCAAGATGCCAGATACTGCCCCGGCCCCCGTTGACGACAGGGACGGAGACCACAAATACCACGTGGATGGGTTGTCCTTCCGCATTCACAAAGTCATCGATCACCAGAAGAAGGCGGACAGACCAACGAAGAAGCTGTTCGACAGGACTTACACGCCGGAATTCCAGAGGGTGATCGAACACTACTGGAGAAGTCCGGCCCTTTTTGGCTCGCCTGCCGAGGAGAGTCGAGTCATCAACAACGTAACAGCCCGCGTTACAAAATCGGCGAATCTCGACCCCGGTGACGCGTTCATCCTGTGGTGTGTCCTCCGCAGCCCAATCTTAGACTTCCACGTCGTGTTGGACCAACATTCCCTGTGTGGCAACATTTGGAACAGCCTGTTACTCGACACATTCATCAACGAACAGGACCACCGCATTCAAAAACTCATCGTGAGAACACGGAGTCGGTATATCTCTGACCTAGTTGATTTCAGAAAATTCACCACCTACCTGCGAAAACGGCTGGCGCGCCCCATATTGATGGGAAGACAATCATTCGGCGCGAGCGGCGTAGAAGTCGTTCCCGTACTGGACATGTCCATCATCCTCCTGAAAAGCATCGGTCGCCGGGCGGCCGCCCTCCGTGATGAGGGGAAGGGCGATCTCGAGGTATTCGCGGACCTTCTGCACGCTTCGTGGCGGTATTGCCAGCCTGAGCTTGGAGCAGACCGCCAGGCACAGCCCCATGCGAGTGCCATCCTCCCGAGGTTGCGTGCGCTGGACGCCGTGCTGGGGGATGAGGACCAGGGGGAATACGAAATATCCCTCAAACGTGCTGCTGAGCGCCAGGCGTCTTTCTTGGGGGTGCACAGGTCGAGTAAAGTGGTGGCTGTGTGGGAGGCAGCTACAAGGGCGAAGACGGCGAGGGGAGGAGCGGCATCTACGAGTGATACGGGTACTGCATTGTCTCAGACTGAGACAGGAGTTAAGCACGCACCTTGGCGAGATGTGTTGGCGCCACCAGCATCATGAGCAGCGAGAATCGGGCGGTTATGGACTTTTAGTTAAGGTGGTTGGGTATACAGGTTCTTGGCGTTCCAATGGTCGATGTATGGTATATGCCATAAGAAAACCACGCCCTTGACAGTCACTTTGCTGCTATTCCAGTTTGGATGGCTATATATGGCAGAAATGGGTTTTTGTTTATTGAGTCTTTTGAAGGAGACGGTGCCGGTGCTCGCTTGCATTTGGCTGTTAAATAGGGGTTGTCATCCCCCCCCCCCCCCCCCCCCCGCTTTTACCAGCCAATCGCAGACCGCCTCTTAACCTCGGCCAAGCCCCTGAGTCACACGCCAGGCAACGGGCATCAACTTCCTCTGTACTCCACCCCACTCTTCAAACGCCACTCAACCACCTCTTCACAATAAACAAACCCCAATTTTGGACGCCAACATCACAACTGCACCATCATGGCACAGACGTCAGCCTCGGCGCAAGCCCGCCCTGCCGACGAAATGGAACCGCTCCCAACACCAAAACCCTCTCCATTCACCACCCTCCCAACCGAAATCCTGCAGCAAATCGTCCAAAACGTCGCCCGCCCGCTTCTCGACCAAACCCCCAGCCCATCCTCCCCATCACCGACCTACCCGACCCCAGCCTCCGCCTACACCGCCCTCCAAACCCTCTTCAACCTCTCCCTCACCTCCCGCCTCTTCTATGACCTCACCCTCCCCCTCCTCTACCACGAATTCTCCCTCGGCTACAAAGACATCCCGGGCTCACACCTCCCACCCCAAGCCGGCCAACGACTCGTCGCATTCGCCCGCACCCTGCTCTTCCGGCGAGATCTCGCCGCACTAGTCAAACGCGCCTTTCTGCACCCTAAGCTCGTGGAGCAGATGGGCGCTGAGAACCGGAAGATGATATCCACGATTGCGAAGAAGAAACTGAAGGATGAGGTGTTTGAGGACCAGGGTATTGAGATATTGGTGTTTGCGCTGATGCCGAATTTGGAACGGCTTGTGTTTGCGGCGCAGGGGTGGGCGCCGGTTCCGCTGGCGGTGCGTGTTGCGTGGGAGGGGTTGAAGGGGCCGGAGGTGGTGGGGGAGTATGGGTGGAGCTTTTCGGAAAAGGAGTCGTTGGGGAGATATGAGGAGATGATTGCGACGGGGTTGCCGCTACCGGATGAGGATGATGATCTTTGAGTTGGGTCGGATAAGGGCGGCAGAGCGGTCAGCTTCTGTACTCAGGGACCAGGCGCATCTGGGCTCATGGGAATTTGGGACGGCATGAGAACACGGAAAACGGGACAACAACAGCGAACAGGGGTACAGGAAGGCAGGAAGGAAACAGGAATATGTCGATGTTTACTGTAGGGATCATTGGACTCGGTCGTCTGGTAATGAAAGGGTTTTAGACAGGTAAATATAAAATAGATAGATAGTACCGTACATAGCATATACCATTACGTCAACTCCATTGTGGGATTGAATTACGCCTGATTGATGTAATTGTTTGTGCCTTCACCTCCTCCTAATAAACGCTCTTTAGTGTCCCCCCAACTTAAGGTAGTCCACGAACGCCCAAAATTTGTCGAATAAACATCGTAACCGAACTAAAACCACAAAGTCACACCCCATCCTCCTTATTATCACCCTAACCCTGTGAGGGGTAGCTGGCTACAGCTGTCTAGCACTGTTAGGGTGGTTGGATGGGGGCGTCCCGCTCTAGTTGGCGGTAAGACATGGCAGAAACTGCTCTTCGTCCGGGTCCTTGCAGAGTCTTCCGCTTCTCAGAGCGACTAACAGTCTGCACACGTTGAACGCAGTCAGCGGGATTGCTGAGCCCTTGCAATGCGTCCGTCATCCGGTCCACTGCTTCCACCTTGGTTCACAGGACCGTTCCGCCGTCGTACCGCAGCCGAACTGCCCTACCCGGCTTCATATCGCCACGTGGCATGCGGATCCTGGTACTCCTAGGAGGAAAGGCCAAACCGAGAAAATTTGCTGTGTCTGAGTCTGGAAGGGAGCGGCAGGGACACGTGATTAGGCGGCCCATGTTTTGGCGCCTGAGGAAAGCTTTCCAGAACCTTCTCATGGCCCCACAGCACGTCGGCCAAGTTAGGGCCCAGGCATCAATCAGGCCGGCTCACCGACTGTGGTAGTGCGGCCAATGATGAATATGATGAGACACGGCGCGAAGAAAAAAATCCCCCGGGAACGCATTGAAGCCAAGCCCAACCTAAGGATGGCAGAAGGCCATGCTTGTGTGACAGGAGGCCCGGCGAATAATGTTCGTTACATTCTGAAAGGCATTGCTTGCATCTGGAATCTCCGCCCAACACTGCCTTGCAAGCATTTTACAGTAAGGCCCTTCAATTGCTCAAACTACACGATTCCTTCTCCCAAGCCCCCACCTAACTTTCCATTCACCTATCAGTTCCTAAAGCTCCCCCTTGTGCACGCACCGACGCCATCCAGCCAGCGCCATGAGCGGCTCCATCACTGTGGATCAACTCCTGCAAGAGAATCCCACGAATCCAGTGCACAACCCCCAGTACGTTACGGGGAGTGATAAGCCCTGGGCGCGGCGTTATCCCGCGATCAGGAACCTCATCGTCCACACCGCCATCGACGGGGACAATTGCGTAAACAGCAAACTTCGACCGGGCCTTCCTGCCTCTGGACAGCGATGACACACTGCGCGCAAGCGTGGAGGCGAGGCGGCCAAACGACAGGGCCTGGCGCCTGGAGAGCGAGGCCGACTGCGAGCTCTGGTTCCACGCTGAGATCTCCAACGTCGTCCTCACCGCCTGGAACCACTACCCGCGGGTGACACAGAGCTCGCAAATCAAGCCGCCGCGGGAGAACAGCATCTCCGAGGAGGTCGACTCAATGTATTGCGTGAAGGATGGGCAGACTAAGACGGTCCTCACGATAGGTGAGATGAAGAGGAACCTTATTCAGCGCATGTACTGGCAGGCGGGCAACATAAGTCGCAGCTCAAGCCAGGAAAAGCTGTCTAAGGAACTCCGTGGGTGAGTACACCCTCGCTCTATCCGTAAAGACAAGTGATGCATATGACTGACAGTCGGGCACAACACCTCAGATACGCTGCTAAATATCAGTGCCTGCAGGTTTACTGCTTCAACGGCGACACACTCCTCCTCCTTTAGTTCCAGGCTACTAGGGAAGTGGATATTGAAGATGTAAACTGTCGGGTGGACTGCTGGGTGATCCCGCGCGAGAACAGCTACACCACGTTCCGCGAGGCGCTATATAGGCTGCTGGTCCAGGGCCTCAGGCAGCTACAGGGGAACCGCGCTCAGCAGCACCCCACATTGGGAAGTCTTGCGTCGCCGCTACGCCAGTTTTATGATGGTCAGCCCGCCTGGAGGACGGATAATGGTCAGCTTTCGGTGGAGCATCCAGAGGGCTACTACCGCGTGGTGGATGTCTATAATGGAGTGATGAAGTGGGTGCATGAACAGGATGTGGATTTCACCGTGCGCAAGACTGAGAGCGGCCTTTAGGAGTATCAGTGATAACCTGGAAGTCGTATCTCCCTTCGGATGCATTAAAAGACCGCGACAAGCTGTTTTTCTGCAGTGTGTTACTCTTTAGCCTGGCTCCCCAACCTGTAAATCCCTAACGTGAAAAAAGTTAGGTAGAACTATAGTTAATAAGTTATATGTGAAAGACAGTTAGTGTGTGGGAAGGGGAAGGGGAAGGCGCTTTTTTCTTAGCTGGCTTTAAAATTCAAGGGGCTACGGGAGCCCTACTAGGGCTTTGCTGTCTTCGGACTAATAGTGGCTGTGACCGTGGGCCCGTGCCTACGGAACCCTTCTTAGCCCGTGCGCTGGGACATAATTAAATCGCCCGGTTAACACTGGCATTTCATCCTGATAAATTTCTTTATCCTTCAAGCTGTGAGTACTAAGACGCTCCTGGCTGAAGCCCGATCCCCTATTCTACATGTTTCACCACCATTTTCCTCTTTAAGATAGATGAAGGACCGATTTTCTTCATCAAGAGTGAACCTCAAGTGCAACGACGAGGGCCGAAGCTCGGCCGCCGCGCCCGACCTGTACCTAAGCCTCGCTAGCCTCCTGGGCAACTAAAACTGGGGCCAAATTTTCCCATTAACACGTGGTCTGCTAAGGCAATTGTATGTCTTCCTCTATTCCTTAAAGTAAGATACGGGGGATTGATAACAAACAAGCGATTTCGCTTTCGAACGCGCATCCTTACCGCAACCGCTACTCCAGTCAATAACGTACACTCACACGTCCTCCGTCTTCGACTGCAAGCCAGCTTCTTACAGTCTATCTTACAAACGGTACTCAGCTATTTCCTGTACACAGTACAGGCTTGGTTCGAGTTGTCATTTTCTAAGTGGACTCTCCCCCCGCGGCTCATTCTCAAAAAGCAGAAGAAGAACTGGCAAGAGGAGTTTGAAGCGGAGAAAGCGGCGTACCTCAAATTACATCCGCTACAAGGGACTGTGATTCCAAGGCTCTTCAGCGAACTCCAGTACGACAACACGACAGCTCTTCTTCTCTCGGACATTGGTGGCGTATGTCTAGCTTCGCCTGGGGGAGGCATGCTGGACTTGGACGAGTTTCGCCGCTTGATCCTCCAGGCCCTTGTCGCATTTTCTCGCTTAGGGGTATTACATGATGATATCAAGCTGGACAACTTCCATCCTACCGATGGTAGAGTTATAGTTGTCGACCTTAAGATAATTAGCAATGAGAACCAGCAACCTTTGACGGACGAGGAACTTAAGTTTTACATTAACGGTGCAGTGGATTCCCTCGCCAAATCATACGAAGACAACCAGGGTTGCTTCTGGGAGGACGGCATTCTCTCTGTAAGTGTCGAGTGAATCATACGGCTTACACAGCTGCGATAAAACCTATATGTTGCGATGCTGTTTGGATATCGCTTGAAGATCTTCAGGAGTGGGTGAAGTCGATGATGCCGACACCGAGGCTGGCCTGGACCGACTTCCCCTCGAAGAGTTGGCGACGCTGATTGTGATTGTCCCGCTGGTCTCCCTGCCGCCGGACTCACCGATGAGGAATCCGACTGACCTGAAGCGCACGTCGCGGGTCGGCAAGTACCGAGAAGCGACCGGGACTCTCGCCGCTGCAGTGTAGTACCGAACAGGTGTAACGCTGCGTTGGTCAGTTCACCACAGGGTGTTGCTAATAAATAGAAGGATAACCAGAATAATGGCTGAAACAATGATAATAGTCTAATGAATAGAGCTAATGTTTTATATTATATTATTTTATTACTATTATTATAAGGCTGTAATCATTATGAAGGATCTGTCAGAATCTAGCACTTTGGGGCCAATAATGGTGATGACTGTGGAATTGATTGCGTTGTTGTTGTTGTTGTCATCTAATGTGGAACTCTCTGGCTTGCAGGGGCCTCTGTTGCCAAGCCGGCTGCTTCCGCTGATGGCCCCAATTGCTTATATAAGCTGACAGGATCAAAGCTGTAACACAGTTGAGGGTAAACAGTGGGGCACAGTGTGGAAGGAGATTGGCCAGCTAAGTGGGGCCCAGTCTAAAACCAGAACCATCCACTTCAACTGCGCATATCTCTACCATCACGGCTCTAATTAACGAACCGACTTCAGTTCTGGGCTCAGCTAGCAGTTTCACACGCAAAGGAACTCTGGTTGAATTTTTGGCCCGCGTGGTGGAGTAATGCAAGCAATTTAAAAGAGAGGGTTGGAAAATAACTAACCCTGGGCGACATCCCGCTTAGTGGTGCGAGGGGGCTCAAAGCATGCCCCACTTTCCAGCCCAGGGTAACCAAACAGAAAAATGCTACCAGTGGCAAGCCTAACAGAACCTAACAAAACAAACGCATTCCTCCCAACGCAACTTCCCCGAGATACGGCACTCAGCGCCAGGAAAGCAGTGAAATAATCAAGATGACGGCTCCAGATGCGGCAACGGCTGAAATCATCAGAAAGCAGGGCAACGAGCTGTACAAGCTCGGAAAGCTGGCAGAAGGTGGGTGGGGCGTTTCACCTCCAACTGTCCAAGTTTTTCACCGCCGATTGACTGAAACTCCGCACCGGTAGCTGGGCGCGAATATGAGAAGGCGGCAGCCCTCGCACCTGACGACCCGACACCGCTGTCCAACCTCTCCAGCGTGAAGTTCGAGCTGGGAGAGTACTCTTCCGCCGCCGAATACATCCTCAAGTCTCTTCAGCTCACGCGGGACGACAACTCGGACGGGGCAGCTAAGAAGAAAAGAACCCTCCACGAACGCTTGGCAAAGTGCTACATACACGGGAGACGATTTGAGCAGGCCCGAAAGATTTCCGACGAGATCGGGGATGGTGCTTCCGCCGACGGTATCCTCGGTGGGCTGGAAGCCCTTAGCGCCTGGACAGCCGCAGCAAGTGAGGAGGATGCGCGAGCGCATCGGATGCTGATGCTTGATCGCCTCCCTCGATTGATGACGAATCTTGAGAATCTGACCGAGTACTATGCGATCGGGCATGACATGGCAGACACTCTCTTCGACGATCGCCTGCAACAGTCCTGTTCGTCTCAGGACTCGGTGGCGCTGATGTTCTGCGGTAGCGGCGACGCGCGCCATGTCCTAAACACCCTTCTTATGACGGGCATCCGGGAGATGGAGCGGAAGAAGCCGCTCTGCAAGGACCTTCACATCACACTCGTCGACATTAATGCGGCCGCCATCGCCCGGACCCTCATCCTTCTACACATGATAGTCACTTACTCAATCCTAATGGTCAAAAACACCCCGGGAGTTGAGGACGCACCCACTGTCATGGCATATCTGTATGCTACACAGGTTATGCCAGCAGTCGTCAACCAGAAGCTTCAAACGCACATCAAAGCCCTCCTCCTTGGCATTGAAAACGAGCATGAGCCTCTGTTCGACTGGCTTTATCTCTCACCAGCAACCCGCAAGGCGGTTGCGCAAGTTCTCCGCCGGTGGCAAACTCCTCCCCGAGACAGTTGTTACAGCCCGCGCCTCATTAGACGCACCGTTTTAGCAAAGATTCAGACAGAGAGGGCCAAGACCGCGCTGATGTACGGCCACGACCGCCGTGAGAAGGCAGAGCCAGGCTTCGAGCTCGACCGTGAGAGTTTTGATGACCTAGGCGTGGTCCTTCCGTCCAAAGGCTTCGCTGAGAGACGAGACGAGCCGCTTGTCGCTATGATGGAGGAGTACAGAAAAGGCTCCAAAGCTGCCGAACAAAAGCTTGCAGCTCACATTGACGAAAACTGGGTCACCAATCTGACCCTCATCGACTTCGACTACTCGGAAGCCCGTAACAACGCCGGCGATCCGCTATACCCCATGTTCGACGACGAGGCCAAGGTTCCATCGATCGAGAGTGATCCCACCGAGCTTGCCCAGATGCTTCCGGAGGTCTCCAGGGGCCAAGGGGTGCTTGAGGGTGTCGGAGATTTCTTCTCCACCACAGCGCTAATGCTCCTCCAATTTGGGGGAGAGAAACGACTTATGATCGAAGCCATGGTGGGAGAGATGACTGACGTTATGGAGCGCCTCCACTGGGACTGTCTCGAGAGCCGATACTCTTCGCCGGATGCCAAAATTGATCCAGCCAAATTCCCCCGCAAGTATGACCGAATCCATATGAGCAATATTCCGTAAGTTCTCACCCTCACCATCTGGTGTCAATTGTGACTTGAAGAGTTTTCTTACACGCCGGAAGTGATTACATCGGCGGACTTTTCCCCGTTGCTCTTTACGCGCGGCCGCTGCTCCGTGAGAACAGCGAGTCCAATCTAAGGTTCACCGTCCTCCTGAACCCACCCGAGTTCAGATCTCACCAGGACTTCCAGTCCGAGTACTTGGCGTTGCATGACGACAACCGCATCAAGGACCACTTCGCAATGGCTCGGATTCCCCGGTACACAAAGGATGAAGTTGACGATCCTAAGGACAAGTCGGCCATGCTGCAAGCCATGCGCACGAACGCAGGCTATTCCCACCTGGACTCCATCGACTTCATCACCGAAGGCTACATCGTCTGGGAGCAATGTCCCACCAAACAACTTTCAAGAGGAAAAGATCTCCTATCGCGCCCGACACTGGAGAAGTGGCTCCACGCTTTCTTCTTTAAGATCTGCGTGCCCTTCACCCGCCCGGCAGTCACCATGAGCCCCGTATACTCGCCGCTCAATCTGACCGCCTTCCTTCGCCTCATCACCCACCTCGCTAACGTCGGCTACCCAGTTCACTGGCTCTCCGGAATCCTCGCGGACCTGTGCAGTGGCACTATCAAGACAACAGCGCGTCCCCCACGGGCCATCGTCACCACGCCCGAGCACCTCAATGCCGTCTCCCCACAGCTCGCCATGTCAACCGCCCCCTGGGCAGCAGAGCTCTCCACCCTCCTCAGCATTTGGAGTCCTCTACTACCATTCGGCCTTACAGCCCCGCGCGGGCATCTCCTCGCCCCCGCCGACATCGCCGAGTATTCGGTGTCGTTTCCGAATTTTACGGACACCTCGCAGCTGCGCCTGCCACACTTCATCCTTGTATTCTGGAAGTCGAAGTCACCGGAGGAGGGAGCCACCGAACCACCACCCCCAGGCAACCTGCTGCACTCGATTCTACGAGAAGACGACATCAGCGACCGCTACGAACTGGCAGAACTGGAGCTCACAGATCTCAGTCTCAGTCTCGGTCTCAGCCAGATGAAGAGGGATCGGATCCGTTTGCATACCACGTTGAGCTACGACTGCGAAACAAAGACTGTGTCGTTTTGGTCGAGAGTTGATGCGATGCAGGAACTTCAGCAGGAGAAAGAGGAGGAGCAATGGGAGGCCTTTATCTGGAGGGTGGACCGGTGGACGCGAGTCACGGAGGGTGTGAGAGTTGGCGAGGGGAGTGTGAGGATGAAGAGACGTTGGGGTGAGTGAGCAGTTGTTGGGTTGTAACTTTGGGGGCCGGGGGGGAGGAGTTGAGTGGGTGGGTGTGAAGGTTATAGATCTATCTTTTAGATAGAAGCTTTATAATGGGAATAGATAGCTGTTACAGGAATGGAACACACCAGGGAGTGGACAGAAGAGCTCAGCTTTCAAAATCCAACGTACAAAGGCTCGGGCTAAAAGAAAGGGTCCCCTCAGCCAGTGTTAAAGATGCATTTTAACTGTCAAGACAGCCCATGGTTTAGCTATAGCAGGTTATCCCCCATTCCAAAAGGGCCTATCTACATTCTTTAAAGACCTTACATTCTGAAAATTCCTTCCTCCGTTCTTAAAGGGCCTAATTACATTCTTAAACAGCTTATCTGTATTCTTAAAACACTTTCTTACATTCTGGAAATACCTTTCTGCGTTCCCAAAGGGCCTTTTACAATGTCGTCAAGGCTGTAATGTGGTAAGCCCAGGCCTTATAGTTCCAGGAGGGGCTGAGAAGTTATCCGGGTGTTTATGGGATGGCGCAGGTGAGGCAGATGATGATGCTTGCGGCGATGGTGGTCGTCCTGGAGCTCGGAGAAAGTTTGGGATAGCGGCGGATGATGAAGTTAGGAGTGGCGCCTTGATGGGGCCATTGGAAGCATCGTGCGGGTGCTGGAATGACGCCAAGGGAGTCTGTGACGAGACTGCGAGGGCGGGGGCGCTAATTCTAGGCATAGTTGACGGGCTGAGGGGTAGCGATAGAATGGGAGAAAAAGAAGGCCTGCTGGGGCTCGACAAGTCAATGCCAAGGTTCGAGCCGAATGAGGCAGGGCTGGACTTCGAGAAGAATGATGGCACGACCTTTGACTGGGTAAGTTGCCCTGCCAAGTCTTTCAGTGGCTCTTTTTGGTGTCCGCTGACTGGTGCAGGCAACTTGGGATGCCTTCATCGCCGAAACGGGGCTTGGAGGTGGCCCTGTATATTGACCGAACCGGTCTCCCGTTTTGGGAGTCAGAGGGAATGATGGGCGCGAGAGGTGGCACAGGGGCGGACCTTCCTTTGCTGTCCCAACTTGGCAGGCGCGCAGGCGAGGGTGGGGTTTTGATCCGGGATCTCCATGTCTGCGCACATCCCATCCGACCAAATGCAAATCGAAACACTCCCCCGCGCCCGACAGGCCATTCCAAGCCTCTAACAGCGACTTGCCCGACTCAGCACCCTCGCCACGGGAGCGCTCCCGCGCCAGAACTCGGCAAAATGGCAGTGCCGGCGGCCACGGGTGCGACAGTGAGCGGAGACGGCATTTTGGACTTGAACGGCGTTCTCTATCTCCTGGTCGATGGCGTAGGTGACCCTATCCTCCCCCTCTCTCCCCATGCGCTGATGTTGAAACCATGGTAGCATCCAGGCCTAGCGATAAACGGGCGTGTGTTCGGCGATTTGGTGGGAGCTATCCCTTTCACAATGTACGTAGCCGAACAAAGCGACAATATTACGAAGCGCGAGCTTGAACTATTCCGCGAAAACATTCTCGAACAGGACCCAAGCTTTCAGCAAGAGTTCCTCCGCAACATCGTGTTCCATCGCTCAAATACCACAGGGCCCCAGCCCCAGCTCCTTCCAGACGCCGTCAATCTGCTCGAATCATGGCAGACAAAGGCTTGGGGCTTTATCACGAGTGAAGACTGTCGAACTGCAGCCGCCTCGCTAGGCGCTCAGGCGCGCTCAGGCGCGCAGGCGCCCTGCTGAACCAGGCTTGGCTGGAGCGCAGGGGCCTTGGATCATGTGCTCCCCCCACACACAGGGAGCTTCCATTTGTATATAACTGGGGAGTGCGAAGCACTCCCCTTTTCTACCTAATTAAGTCACTTTGCAACTGCACTTCCGCTGCTCCTGAGCCCCTCGTTCCTCAGTCAAACGTTCCACACTCCCAGAGTAGTTTACGATTTACAATACTAGGAAAATATAGTTGTAAACAGACAGTAATTTATGTGATGAGGGGAAGTGAAAGTTGCTTAGCTAAGGAATCACGCCTTTCCGTCCTCCACTAGGAGCTTTGCGAATGCACCGTCGAGATAGACCAGTTTTCAAGGCGAATGCTGGCCAAAAACTAGGGTATCAACAACAAGGGATGCCATCGCATACCGCGGATTATGTGGTTGCAAACTTCGCGCCAGGGTTCAGCGACTGCATCTCGGGCTCTCGACTTGCTTTGCGGCCGTGAATGCCACACAGGAGTGAGAAGATCCGTCCTAGCGGTCAGGCGATAGTTATAACGTGGATGCAGGGCGCAACAAACGGTTCTGGTGTCTGATGTGAAAAGTATCATCGAGGTTTTCAATGCTAGTTTGGCCGAATTCTGTCAGAACTGCAGCAGCTTCAGTTTCCTTCCGGGGATTTGGGCGGCCGCCTGGGTAGAGGGTTGTAGGTGTCGACGAGCTGGCGGATGATGGCGGTCGCTTCGGCGTGGAGGGGGGAGGACTGGGAGGCCTGGTAGGCAGCTTCGGATTCCTAGACTGTATAGAGGAGGGGGTTAGTGGTTGCTTCCGGAGCTTTTCTCGGGAGGTACCGACCGTTCACAAACTCGAGAGAGTTAGGACGCTCGAGGCGGGCGCCACGCCAGTGGCCTTGGAGGCCGGGTTGGGAAGCGAGTTTGGGGCCGAGGCCCTTGAGAGTCGCGGCGGCGTCGCGTTCTTCGATGCCGGGCTTGAAGGGGAACCAGGATATTTCGGTGATGACGAGCATAATGGGCGGCTGGTTTGCGAGATGAGTTTGCGGTGTCTTGTTTGTGTGTATTGGGTGAGGCAGGCGGATGTCTTCGTCGCTATTCTTCTTGCAGGGCCGATCAGGCCTTTATACGCCCCTTACATCGTCGTGGATGTGTCCCATAGCCGAAACATACACGCTTTCGATGCAGCTGTCAGCGTTTGCGGCGTTGATATGGCCAATAACACAGCAGCCAGCGTGTGTCGGCGTGATTGGACATGAACAGTGTGGCCAGCTTGTCACGCCAGCGCACAAGTATCATGAGCTATCTTGGTCTCTTGTCGACATCTATTTATACCTTTGCTGAGCGTCATCACCGTCGACACTCTGCCCGAAGCTCCTTCTGCTTGGATGGAATGCAGAACCCCCCTCAAAATTTGGCTAGGCAAGTCGGCACAGGACAAATTGAAGGGTAGCACGAAACGTGGAGAAGAAACAGTGCTGTCGTCCATATCATCACGAGGCGGCAATCCCCCTACAGGTCAAGCCAGAGAACTCGTCGCCCATCACGCACAAATACACCTTCACCCCCCTGGCAGACCGCTGCACCCACCTCCTCCGTCTGCTCCCCCTTCCCGTTAACGACGCACCGATCAATACGGGGTCTTTGACCACTCCCTCATCAACTCCAGAACAGGCACCGGGCCGTACGAGGAGCTATCATACGTCTAGGGCTCACCCGACCAGCCTTCTGTCATGCACATCGTTACCGGCTCTTGGGGGGCGTATGAAAGTGTCCAGTGGTCCACAAGACCCATGGAATAGGAATAGGTTACTATCCAACCTCAACTCGCCCAGGTGGCGGATCTTCACCACCTGAGTGGGCCCCGTCGTCTCATCGCCCATCGACTATGTACTACCGGTGGAATGCATGTCCCTGCCTCTCAAGCTGCCGAACTTGTGCGCTGCGACTATCGCGTCCCCTGAGACCTACAGACGGACGCCATCGCTCGAGGGCAAAGACTCCTTGTCTTCCCACACCGAGCTCGCAATCCGCAACAACCAAGGGCAGGAGTATCTTCGCTGTGATAGCCGAGAGGGAACACTGCTGAATGAAGGGTCGGACACTGATGAGCTCATGAGACGGGCGCGTATCAGGAGCCGGTGCGTCGGCCCCTTGAGACAGGGAAGGTTGGCGCCGATAAGACCCAAAAACATCTCGAGGCTGCAGAGGAGATCCGTCCTGACATTTAGCCACGCGACGGGGTACTGCCCGTAGGAACCCAGAAGGGTGATGGCGCGCACCGTGGCCGCAACGGTGGCTCCGAGACCAGCCGCCAGAAGAAGGAACAGTAGGATCTTCTCCGCGGCAGTGCGGCGCATCGTGACAATGAAACCAAGGGGCATGAGGGCTAACACGAGATCGCTTGCAACGTTGAAAACTTAAATAAAATGCAGCTGGTCAGCACGCACCGTCTTCCCAGGGTCCTCCATCGATTTCTTCGCGTCTCACCGTTGTAGATAATCCCATACGTCATCATGCCAGATATGGGGATACACTTCATTTCTGGAGTTGGATTCCACACGCTCGAAAGAGGCCGGCAGACCAAAAGCTGAACCGTGCTCGCCGCTATCATCAGGCAGATCTGGACGAGGATGAGGAGGTGCAGTGGCCATACCCAGTGGCGTTCCTCCTTGAGCCGCAAGAGCATGAGCCCCATAGATATCCGAAGCAAGTTGAGGGTCCAGAGCCATATGAGACCCGCTGCGACGAGCGAGGGCCCGATGGCGACCAGGTCCGTTGGGTAGTTTTCAACTCCCCGGCCACGTCCGTACAGATATGCCATTAGAAAAAACCAGGCGCTCGCTAAACCCTGCATCGATCACACCGTCAGATTCATGTGGGGAGATGGAGTTTGCATGGTAGGTTGGGACGCGCTTACCATGGTAAGGAGCAACGTGTAGTCATCCCATCTCAGAAGCAGCCGAGGCTTGATTCGAAAGTAGATTCGCGCCGTAGAGAGGAGGAGACTAATGACATATAGAAGGCTGGCTGGCGCTAAGAACGTGGGGGAATGGTTGATACCCGGCGCCATTGAGGACGGGTCCCCGGATGGCTCAAACATAGTTGGTTCGGTTCAGCATGAGTTTCACGACAGCGTCATCGACCCAGAGATCATTCGTCAACGACACTGTCGCATTGTTCAGGAACGCATTGAAGCGCGCAGAACAATGGGGTCTGATGTTGAAGTAGCATGTGGACAAGATCAGGAGATGGGCGGTTCTTGACCGCTGAGACGCGGTGGGTGCCTGAGACGCGGCAAACGCCGCTGGGATGTGGGGGTGGACATTAGTGGCGTTGCTGTCTAAAATGGTAAAGCGCGCACCGAGTGTGGGGACATGAGTCGCGGGAACCCCCTTGTCGCCGAGCACCCACCCTTGTCTTCTCGAGGGCCGGTGTGATGGGATCCATCTTCATAATCACTGACATCCTCACTTCCCAGCAAAAACGGTTGCATCAGAATGGTGCCCTCCGGCGGAGCCACCTCCGTCGCGGACTCGCGCCCTCGCAGCCGCTAAATTTCGATGGACAAACATCCCTTGTGAATAGAGGAGGGGAGCCGGAATAAGAAATGGCTGCTTTCCAATGGCGCTCGAGTGGCGTTCCATCCTCGCCCGCCACTGATGGTGCCCTGACGTCCTAAGTTCGTATTGTCAGCCCACTTTCTGAGAAAGTCCAGAACCCAACAGGATCGCTTTGGTCAAGCCGCGGAAGCCCAAAAGTTAAACGCGGAAAACCCCATGCACCTTGGCGTCGGCGTCGATTCCTCCGCTCCGGGCGCGCAAGCTTCACACCCCTAGTGTTTTTGCAGGCACGCCCCAGCAGCCTCACCTGTGCAGCCCGCCCTCACGTGTCCCAACGGATCTGCAAAGCCGCCGCTCACCGCTTGAAGCCATCGCCAACGCTACTACAGTGCCAACTAGAATGTCCCCAGCAAAGCCACCATCGCGTAAGTAACCGATACACCGCCTTGGGGAAGTCGACTGCGTGATGTTATCGCGACTCTGCCTCGCAGCGCTGGCAGCGCCTGAGTGGTTAGAGGGCTTGTTCTGGTCGAAGGGCCTCGGTCGCCGGCATGAAGCTATTCCCACCAACGCGCGCGCGCGACCCTCGTGATCGGCGCGACCGAGCGACCCAGGGCTGCTTGCGCCCCATCCAGGCGCGTTCAAGCATTCCGGGGCCGTAGGGCGATCCAGGTCCTCGAATGTGCCGGACATCTTGACGAACAACAAAGGGATCCACCTGACCGTCCCAGTAGTCACTGTGAAGAGCAGAGATCCAATGACGCTGATCCACTCAGGAAGATGGGAGAGATATCGGGATTTGGCTAAAACCTCTATCGAAAACGGAAGACTACTTCGAGAGGAAGACGGCAGCGAGTTTCTTCTTTCTGGACCGGGATGGCACATCGATCCCCGGAGAGGAAGAGCGGGCCGAGCGACGAATATGTGTGCGACAGAGTCGGTCACCGGATCATGGACACCATCGGTCCCTGTGGAGAGTTGCAGCACATGGTCGCGTGGCAACGATGAAGTTGCTGCTTTCGCAAAACATGTCGGTAGACCAAGTGGATAGCTCAGGCCGGACGCCACTGTCTTGGGGGTAGAGCACGGCAATGTCGAGATTGTGGAGCTGTTGCTGAAAATGGGCACGAGCCCCGAGCTGAAGGACCAATCAGGTGTAACGCCACTGTCGTGGGCGGCAATGGGAGGGAGCCTGAGTTTTGGGATGCTAAGACTTCTCGTAGCCGCTGGCACAGTCCTAGAATCTAGAGACAACGAAGGAAGGTCGGCGCTCCTGCACGCTGCAGCAAACGGACACACTAAGGCGGCAATGCTGCTTCTAGAGCAGGGCGCAAGCGCCGAGTCCAGAGACCTGAAGGGTCGGACGTCATTGCAAGTCGCTGCGGGACACGGAAAACAAGACATTCTCCACCTCTTGGTCGATCGCGATGTTAATATGGAATCCCGCGACCAGTTCGGAGCGACAGCTTTGTCGCATGCAGCACGTCGCGGACACTTAGAGGCCGTGGTACTGCTGCTAAAACGTGGGGCGGACTTTCGGTCCAGGGACGAAACCGGCTGGACGGCCTTCGTTGGGCATCGGATGCAGGGCACAAAAACATAGTAAAATTGCTCCAGGAATGGGGTGCCGAGGAAGAATCGGATGTCGAGGAAGAGCAGGATCGCATCGCCGCAATGGCCCTTCAACAGTCAGAAATCCCAAACTTGAGCCGACAATCCTCAGGAGGGATAGCGGGGTTTCTTCGCAATCCCAAGGAACTTCTCACAGGCATTAAAAAACCCCGAACCTCTCCACTGCCTTGAGTTATTGTAATTCGACGACCGGAGACGTGCACCAGTTTAGAAGCCAGTAGGGTGGGGATCAAAGAGACTCGGAGAAGGCAATGACGACAACGAAAATGTATGGCGATGAGCGCAGATGAGGAGGAAATGCGCCATAACTCTTGGTGCCAAACCTGCTTCATTTTTCAGCAGGGTTATCGGATCGAGCGCTCGTTCAATGATATCATTTCTTGTGGTGGGTGACCATCGGAGAGTCACGGTGAAGCTGACGTTCAGGTTGGTGTTTGCGTGGAAATGGGCAACCAAGTCAGGTGAAGTTTCCAGATTGCCAGTCGGTGGTGCCAAGGAAGTTTGCTAGATTATGTTTGGGGAAGGAACGCACCCACCAACGGAGAGAAGGCACAGGAATAAATTCCGACTGGGATCCCCACCAAACCAACCTCTGTGATCTCATCTCTTTTGTCCACGAAAGCACAAAAACTCGGGCCAAAAGAAAGGGCACCCTTGGAGCAGGCCACGCCCCATTCCGAAAGGGCCTGCCTACGTTTTGAAGAGGTTTTTTCCAGTCCCACAATGCGGCCAAGGGCTGTACTTACAAGCCCAGGCCTTGCCGTTCCCCGCACAGGACAATCAGGTATATAAGAATAATTCCGACACCGCATTTTCGCGCAGACAATAGGTTTCTATCTCTCCGTTCTTTCCTATTTTATGGCCTTGAAGAACAGCACACTATTACGACTCGGAGCACTGGCAGCTGTGGTATTTTATCGAGTGAAATTTCACTCATCCAAGCGCGACACACCTTTGCTCCCTTAGTAAGGTAATTTCCTCTTCCACCTCAATCGTCACCCAAACTGCGAATCCGCTCCAGAGAACATCATGTCACAGCGTCCCATCAGACCGCCGCCACCGATTGACGTGGGCAATAATGCAGAGTAAGGAGTCATTCCCCGATTTTGAGCGACCTTGATTGGTCGGGACTGATGACCTGTGCCTCATATAATAGCTGGAGAAACATCCGAGAGGTTCTCACTGCCGCATTCAATGGGGCAATCAGTGTAGACGCCTACATGACTTGTCCCGCGTCAGTCAACAACTTCTTACGCCAGTGGTACCGCCGCATCGGCTGGGATTGTCGGCAGATGCACTATTTTCGTGTCCAGAGTCTGCTAACAGAACTGCTCGAGGGTTCGTTGAAGGAGCTCAACGCCACCGCTGATGACCAACTCATCCAGTCCTACAACAGGCAGTGGGATAGATATTTGGGGTTTACCAGGGTCAGCCAGCGCTGGCTCAGCCGCCTTGACGATTGGATGCAAAAAGAAATCTGGCTGCCAGTGGTGTGGGAAGCGGGTTCCAGGCGGTGGATCACACGCTACCGGACGTGGGATCATTTTCTCCGCCAGTGGCGCGTATGTATCCTGGACCCTCTCAAGCAAGCACTCGTTGGCGCTATGGTGAAGGGTACGTTCTAGCACCGCAAATGCGGACGTCCCCTTAAGTAGATCCCTTGGAAGGCTGTCATTAACTCGATTGATATTTTCCTCTGATGCATTGCTTACACCTTGTCTACCAGCTAATCGTAGTGTGCTAGTGGCCGTGTGGAAGGCTTGGGACGTTGCGGGCATGGAAGACGGCGCCCCTAACAGCCTCATGAAGCGCTGGAAAGAACTATTCGAGTCCCGGATATTCCAAGACTGCAAGCACATCAGCGAGGAGGCCCTTGCTTTTTGTAACATAGACCAATACATCGGGGTGCATTTTGACGAAAAAGATTTGAGTGATCATAAGCTAACTTAGGTATTCCATGTATCTTAGGCTCGCGAGCACCCCGAGGCACAAAAGTCCAATACCGAGCGTTTCCTCCCCAAGTACATGCAACAAGCAATTATCAGCGCCAGCAAAAAATCCATGGTCGAAGTTCACGTACATCTGCTTCAGGCCAGAGTCGCCGTACTGTTGAGATCCGATAACGAGCAAACCAACCTTCAGCAGATTTATAGATTCCTTCGACAGCTTGAGGGCACACTCGCTCTTGCTTTGCCGTATTTCAGTGCCACTTCTCGCAGGCGGGCTTGGATGCGGTGCAGGAAGCTGTGTCGGGAGACTCCGCCGCTATCGACCCGCTGGCGTTCGTCGCTGTGCTTGTCGGGGCTATCGACAGGGCGCAGAAGCTGATTGATACAGCCTTTCGATCCGACCGAGGTTTCAAGAAGGCATTAGATCGGGCGTCAGTAAATATGGTGAACAACAATGTTGTTTACCATGACGAGTTGGACGCACCTGGGCTTTTGGCTCGCGCCATCGAGAAGTTGCTGACCCTCCCGGCAACATCGTCTCTCGGGGATGATCGAGTGCTACAATTCTTCGACGAGATTGTAAGTACATATCGTCGCAGAACTTCCATTGCACCTCAGTCTTTCTGACTTGAACATAGTCCATTCTCTACTAGCATCTCGAGAATTCACAGGTATTCATTGTGTTGTACGGAAAGATCCTCGCTAAACGCTTGGTTCATGGCCAGTGTCGAATCGACCACGCGGAGAGATATTTTATCGGCAAGCTCCAGAGTGCGTATCGCGGATCCGGAGCACTCATCCAGATGATTGCCGACCTGGACACGGCCGAAGATTTACAGAGGAAATTTGACCGTCAGTTGAAGGAAGATGATTCACCGACGGAACCCAAGTTTACGATAGCTTTCACGGCACTCTCTCAAGCTCACTGGCCTTTACATCTGCCCAGCATCGCTTTTCATGCTCCCAAAGACCTCCTCGATGCGAATGCCAGTTTTGACGCATTTTACAGAGAAGAGCATCCCAATAGAGGACTCTTCTGCCTTTGGCAGCATTGCCACGGTGAGCTGAAGATGCAACAACGGTAAGCTGCATATTCTGCGCTTGTCAGCATACCAAATGGCAATTCTTTTGTTGTTCGACGATGCAGATGCATTGTAACTCAAGGACATAAGCACTCGCACGGGACTCCAGCCAAAGAACCTGCAAGGCTTCTTGGGCAGATTCGTCAGGGCACGGCTTTTGTAGGTGGACGATGAAAACGTCTACTCCGTCAACTAGGCCTTCAAAGGCAAGCTGGTAGAAACTCGGAAAAAAGATCAAGAACGATCAGGAGCTGTGTTTGCAGGTACGTACCTTGTTTCAGCAACAGTGACTTGTGGTTGAAAATGGGCAAATGACTTACGCTTCTTCGCAATAGGCCGCAGTCGTTCGGGTCATGAAGGCTCGCACGAAGGCAACCCGCGGAGAGCTAGCGACTGAGGTTGCGCACTTAGTCCAACCGAAGTTCTCACCTGATGCCGCAGCAATCAAGAGAGCGATCCAGAAGGTAACCGAAAAGGAATATCTCGAGTGCATCGATGACGACCATATCGGGTACGCCGCCTGAGCACATGTGGGGTGATCTCACAAAGCAAATATAGTGGACGAAGACTCCGGTCAACGGAAAGGGTCAGTCTTCTCCGTACGAAAACACATAGTTGCAATTCTCACGCAGTTATGTTCTAGAAGACTGAACCCTGCCTTAGCTCACAATGGGGATTTGGCGTTGGGTTTGGTGTTTCGTGTGGAAACTGCGAGCGCTTGTGAGTTAGAATCAGTTGCTTGTCCCCAGGGGAGCCTTTTTCGAGCAATCTATGACGTCTGAAAATGGAAGGGACGCAACCATTCAACCAGGGGGAAACCGAGATGTGTATAAACCGCCGACCGGAACCCCCACGAAGTTGACCTGACCGTTAGGTAGTCAGGCTAAGCATACATTATTATTATAGACTTCCCATCTTATCATCGATGCAAAGTTTCTTTCGTACTTACCTATGTGGGCCTACCGCGAGCATTGCGATCGCTGCACCTAGTCCCATACAATCTGCCGATCGTGAATTGCAGCGCGTCGTTCCCCATCCTACTGCCGAAAATCGTCCATGGACGATATGGAGCATATTGGGGGCATTCCAACGGGCCATCGGAGCGGAGACAGAGTGCGCAGAATCCGTCGACCCGTTTACGCAGAGATTCTCCTACACCACCGCCTACCTGCCAGACCAGCTAACCCATCTCTGCTGCAGTTGGGCCTTCATCGAGAAGGCTCTAACCATTATTCTCTAGCATTGGAGTGGACCGACCAAGACTCGCACCCTTTCAGAGTTCAAAGAGGGGAAGTCTTTGGAGAGGCCTTCCGAGTGCTCTGCATCGTCAGCTCTTGTGCCAGGCGTGCCAGGAGAAAGGACTCAATATCAGCAGAAATCGATTAATGTGATCTGGGCCGAAGCCTACCTACCTAAAATTAGCTCTAGGCGGCTAGTCACATTCTCCTCATTTGGGTGGTATCTATGCTCTCTTGGCGTATTCCCTAGGTCTCTCTCCCCATTCACGTCCGGCTATGGTACATGATGACCAATTTCTCCCGCAAATAGATATATAATGTGGGAATTCCCACAACCGGGAGCCAGCGGGACTTGGAGGGTGACGATGTCAGAGCTGAAGGGGACTGTCGTGTTCGGTGTTCTAGCCCCTCGACGGCGGTGTGGGTAATTTCCACCAAGGCTGTAGCTCACAACTCGGTGGCTGCGGCTGAGATGAGGGTGCTCGGAGTTGTGTGTGGTGGCTTTTGGCGACGCTGCTTTGTGATGGGGGTAATGGCATGCGACAGGGCGTATTGCCGACGCTGTGCATGTAGCATCGAATATATCAGCCATGCGGCGCGTTTTGGGCGTATGACCAAAGACTTTAGCGTCTGCAGAATCAATATATCCAGCCGCCATCATCAAAGGTCGCGACACCAGACACTTTGCTAGGTACTTAAATAAGCGTAAGTGTCACCACGAGTCTCCGCCCTTCATAATCTTTTGAATCATACCGTATGTTCCAAAGCACACCGTGGCTGAATGTCGAGCAAGTCATCCCACGGGGCAACCCCCCCAGGCACAGGGCATTCCAGCCCAGCTACACCTTCACCCCTCCATCAGCAGCCAACAGGCCGCCCGTGGCGTGCTTCAGTCCTGAGTCGCCTTCCTTGGGATACACTGCTTGCATTCTGTGGTGTCGTTGCTTGCGCTATCCTCATGGTCAGCATCATCTTCAAATCTCACGGCGATCCCGTTGAATCATGGCCAATATCCCCTGCCGTCTACCTCGCCATTGTCTCTGTCACAGCCAACATCCTCCTTCGCTACACCTTTGCCCGGGGCGTCGAGACATCCTGGTGGGTCACGGCCCTCAATCCCACTGGTAGCACCACCGTTAAAGACCTTCATAACATCTGGCTATACTCCACTAGCCTGCGATCCGCCCTCCTTTCGGGCCGGAGTTTCAATCTTGTCGCTCTCACATCAATCCTCCTAGCTCTCGTCCCAGCCAACGCGCCCCTTGCGCAGCGCGCCTCTCAGACGGCACTCCACACCTCGCTTACGACCATCCCCCTTTCTATCAACGCCCTCCCAACATTTAACATTGCCACGGGTGCCATCACCGGCCGCGGCCATACCGTTTCATTCATAACCCCGTCATTTGCCAGTACTTTGCAATCATACTTGGTTTCTGCGCCGATCCCGTTACGCCCATCCACCCCCTCCTGCGCCACGGGACTCTGCAAAGGCACACTTCGCGCTGCGGGATACGCAATGTCGTGCACCAACGCCACAGAAACCTTCGACAAAACATCAACTGCCGCAGCCGACCTGATAGCGTCAAACTTTACCAGCTCAGATGGCACCTCGGCGTTTGAAGATGCCGTCGTCTTCGGCACGGCCATATCCTACGGTGAAAAATCCGGGTTTCAGCCTGGTGAAGCGGTCATGAACCTCTCTGTGACCGTCAAAGAAAAAGTAGGCTGTAAGGGTTTGTTAGCAATACGGAAGTGCGCGTTGGTGCCAGCGACCCTTGCATATCGAGTTGTTGTTTCGAATAACACCGTCCGTCTTGACGAGGGATATACCTTTGCTGATGATGTTGTCGAGGGCCACTACTTCACCCCGGGGTCTAGCAGTGGGATCTAGCCAACGTATCATGGTGGCATGGCTCTCGCACTAAACGGGATGTTTCTTTCGGAGGTGACACTGAGTTTCGGTGGAGCGGTCGGCATGCGGGTGGCCACAAAAGGGGTTACCGCGCTGCGGTATCAACGGCAGCGAGAGAGTGGATCTGAAGAGCAGGGCTATTTTGAGTGCGACAGTTACTGGTTGGATCCAACGCATGATTTACTTATGGCGATAAGGGACATTGCCTTCAGAATGGCGGTTCAGGGGGAGGTGGAAGGGCAGCCGACGACAGTGCAAGAGATGTTGGTGGATCGGGAGACAACGGCGTTGGTGTATGAGAGCGATTATCTGTTCCTGGGGCTGGCGATAGGGCTGATTGGGCTATCAGTGCTCACAGTGGTGCCGCTGCAGCTGGGATGGTGGCAGCTTGGGAGAGGCGTTTCACTTTCGCCGGTCGAGATCGCAAGGGCGTTTGGGGCCGCCGAGTTGGCGGGGTCTGGGTCAAACTCGACTGCAGGTGAGCTGGTGGGGGAGATGGGGGCAAGGGAGGTCAGGTATGGGGAATTGCTTGGTCAGCTTGGGGGGGCGACGCTGGGTTTCGCTCACCCGAAGGTAGTGCACCCACCGCGAAGAGGGGTTGTGTACAACTGATGGGACAGGAATGTCTCGAGCTGTAGGTAGACAGGGCAGTGCAAGTATGCTTTCCATGAGATCATCGAGAAATGCGCAGGCGTGTGCGCCCGGTTTCGAGGTTGGCGGGGCTCATCTGCCCAGGAGCGCGGGGTGCCACCTGCGTGACGAAAGGAGACACTGCCATTGGTTCTCGTTTTTGGCGCTGCTGCCATCCAGACTCGTCTCCGTCTTTTTGTCCGCTGCCAGACACTCCTTCCCGCAATGTTTGCGTCGTCGTGACACAGGGGGCCCTTTGACCTTGCTGTCGAGTTGCTAGTCTGTAGAACTACAAATCCCAGGCCACACCCCTTTACCCTTCGATCTGATTTCGAAATCACCCCGCCCATCCGCCCAACATGTCCGTCATCGAGCGCGACCTGACCTACCTGGTCCCCTCGGATCTCTCGGGCGTCTCCCAAGGATGCCACCTCACCTCATTCACCCTCATCTCCAGCCCCAAGACTCACTTCCCCGGTTTCGAATGGAAGCTCGAGTTTCCCTTCCCCCAAGCCTACCGGATTCTGCTGACCGGGCCGGACCGACCCCGCCCCCCGCACGACAACGTCAACGCCCCCGCTAAGTTCTGCTCCTTCAGGCTCGTCTCGCTCGACAAGGAAAAATGCCACGCGGTCTTTGCGTTCCCTGCGCCGAGTCAAACGGGGCCGGGATCCGTCGCCGGGCTAGTGGAGGAGAAGCTTGAGCTCCGGCTCTGGTGGGCATACCAACTCTTCACCGAGGTGTGGCAGACAGGACCGGATGGCGCAAAGCTCGTGCTCCGCGACCTGCAGGCGAGGTCCTACGCGCTGACGGAGCATGGGATCATACGGCATTGGTCGCTCGACCGGAGCCGGTTGCACTTGGGGCTGGGGGAGAAGGCCGCGCCGACCGACCTCACGGGACGGAGCTTCATGATGCATGCGACTGATGCGGCGCTTTACGATTCGTACAGAACGGATCCGCTGTATAAGCACACGCCCTTCTTAGTGTCAACACCGCGGCCTACGAAGGACGGAAAGCAGGAGCTAACGTATGCGATCTTCCATGCTACGAATAGCATCGCGACGTGGGATGTTGGCGGGGAGATAGATTACCCTAGCGGAGGCTGGAGTAAGCAGTTCATCCAGCACTGGGGAGGCTTGGAGGAGTGGGTGATGGTTGGGAGAGGTGTGGAGGGAGTTGTCAAGACGTTTGCTGAGATGGCGGGCAAGCCCAGGCTAGTGGGCAGAGACTGGCTTGGATATCTCGGTGAGTCGAGCCGTGGTATAGGTGTAAACAGAGATACGCTGACTGTTTCTTAAAACCAGGCTCTACGATGCTCCTCGCGGACGACGAGAATGCCCAGAAGCTGTTGGAGCAATGGCCTAAGTTGTGCGCGAAGAACGATGTGCCTTGCTCGGCCATGCATGTAAGCGACGAGGACTCCTGTTGTTGAGACACATCGGGAGCTGACTTGAGGCCACTACAGCTATCATCCGGGTTTACCGTTGACGAGAAGACCGGCAGTCGCTGGGTATTCTACATGAACAAGAAGCGCTACCCGGATTTCAAGGGGATGGTCAAGGTGTTCCACAAAGCAGGGATGAAGATCGTGCCGAACGTAAAGCCTTGTAAGCCGTGCTCTTCTCGTTGCTAGACCGGATCATCTCCTACTATACAGACCTGACTTACATTCATACAGACATGTTACACACACACCCGTCCTACAAGCTCTTAGAACAAGGCGACGGACTCTTCTACGATCCCATCTCGAAGGGTGCGTCGAAACAAAACCTTTGGTCCAGTGGCATGGCTGAGAGTGGCGACGGGAGTTGGGTCGATTTCAGTGCGCCTGCGACGAGGAAATGGTGGACCCAAGGAGTACAAGGCCTGATCGACCTAGGGGTTGATGGAATGTGGGAGTAAGCCAATCCTTTCTTTGACGGCTGGGTGGGTCACTGATCTCTTTGTTCGCAGTGACAACAACGAGTTCTTCACTCGAGACGATGGCCTTTTGTGCAAAAACGAGTTCGACCATAAGCGAGAGACTGGGCTTCAAGAGAAAATCAACATGGGCCTCATGGGCAGGATCATGGGCAACGAAATCATGAACATGGTCAGGTGAGCAACACAGCTGACGAACGTGATCGATACGGCTCGTTGACGCTGATACCCCTTGTAGCCATAAGACGCTTCAGGCCGCGGCGCCCAAACGGCGTACCTACGTCCTGACACGCTCTGGCAATCCAGCCGCGTTCAAATACGCCTGCTCGACATGGTCAGGGGACAATCTCACCAGCTGGCACAATATGCGGGGCTCGCAGCACCTACAACTCAACTCGGCCATCTCGCTCATGCAAAGCACCGGCGCCGATGTAGGTGGCTTCGGAGGCGACGCGCCGACCCCCGAGCTGTTCATCCGATGGGTGCAGCTTGGTGTGACGCATTCCAGATTCTGCATCCATTCGGCGCCATCGGACACGCACGGAAACGCGAAGCTAAATGTCCCTTGGATGTATCCTGAAGCACTGCCCATCGTCAGGGAACAGATCAAGTGGAGATATTTCGTCCTCCCCTTCTTGTGAGTTCAGCGCCGCCCCGGCCCAATACTCCACCAACGTGGGCTAACATCTTGAAGAAATAACCTCATGTGGCGTTCGCACCTGCACGCCGAGCCAACCAACGCACCGCTATTTTACGGCCCCTTCGCCACGGATCTAACGCTCTACACCGAACGCATCCTCGAGGGATTTGACGCCTGGCTCGGTGTGGGACAGCTCCTCGTCGCCCCTCAGCTGTTCGAAGGAGGGCTTACACGGACCGTCTACTTCCCGAAGTCTTCACCCGATGACAAAAGCCTGTACTTCGACATGCACGCTCCATACGGGACACATAATGCCGGCGAATGGGCGACTGTGGCCACGCCGATTGAGCACGGAGGTCTTTTCGCCAGGGAGGGTGCCGTTATTCCCATCGGTATCAACAAAGCAACTGTGACGGCCCTTTCTGGCCCCGCGAGGACCCACACGGATGGAGTTGACGTGGTTCTGGACAGCGATGGTGGGCAGGTTGCCTTGGACAATTGGAGGGGGGTGATGCTCTTCCCTGGCTATGGAGGCTCGGACAGGACGTACAGTGGTGAATGGATCGAAGATGACGGAATCTCAGCTGAGCCAGGGACGTTTGTCATCAAGATCTCATATTGGGGCGGCCGGAGCTCTGAAGATGCCATAAAAGTCGAGCTCCACATGGAGGACAACGGATTTACGCCCCTTTGGAAAGAAAATGGCCTCTTTATATATCCCCCTCCTGGAGATGAAAGAGGCATTGAAGGAGCAGAGAGAACAATTTGGGGAGAGAGGGAGGTCTGGAAGCTTAAGATATAGGTCGCTTGTGCAATAGTTTGAAGGTCGTCCTCATCCAATTCTTTTTCCTTGGAATGTGGAATGTAAGGAAAACAGCTAGAGTGGCCCAGTTATCATACCTAACCCTCATAAGAATCACTACTGCTTGATGAATCCCATTGATTTTTAGCGGCAGGAAATAATCGACTCCATCTTTTCTTGACGGTTTCTAATGTCTTCGGATAGGTACCAAAGGCCTCTGGACTTGCTGCGCCACCCTTTTGAGACGCGCTCTTCGCCGACTCGACGTCAAGGGAGCCGTATATGCCTCCGAAACTGAACGAGCTCCTGGTACTTTGTCGCGTGCGCAATGACTCAGGTATCGCCTCACCTCTGAGCAACCGGAGTATCTGGTTCTCCTCCTTTGGATTGTGATCCCGCCAGGTTTTGGAATGATATCGCTCAGGATTTGCCTCGGCCGCGGAAACAACCCGCTCAGTGATGCCCTAGGCGTCGGGCAAGGCATCGTAGAGACCGGTCCCGCCCTCTCCGTGCTCATCGGGGAGCGGGCACTCGAAAATGCCGCATCGGACCGGGGCCTCCTTATCTTTGTCGGGCATAAGCCGGACCAGACGGATGCTGCCGATGGGAAGGCTGGAGTACCCGTACAGGGGCATGTTTATTTGCAGGCGTCGTTGGGGGGACCGAAGGCCGGGAGGTGGAGCATGGAAGCCCCCGCGTCTGCAACTTGACGTTCCGGCACCTCTTGCCTCCAACCCGGGAAATCGGCTCTCGTGACACTTCCCCCTACATCGCATTCCCATTGCGCCCACTCACCAGGAGAGAGTAGCTGTCCACAGGCAGGTTGTTCGTCGATGCTCCTTCGCTGAGTGCCCTACTTGCGCTTCCAGCACCCGCTTAACTCAATGCTGAAGTACCGCGAGCAGCTCGAAGAGGCCGGCTTCGTTGAAATCGTCGAGTATAGTTACAAGTGGCCCATCAACCGCTGGCCCAAGGACTCCAAATACAAGGAGATCGGCCAGTGGGCCTACGCCAACTTTTCGGGAGGCGGCATTGAGACCTTCAGTCTCGCCATCATGACGCGCCCTAAGGAGGAGGGCGGTCTCGGTTGGTCGAAGATCGAGATGGAGGTCTTTTGACCGACGTGCGCAAGGATATGCAAAATACCGCGCTGCATGGGTACTACCCGATTTCCGTCTTTCACGCCAAGAAGCCACAGTGATGGGTCTGAACGAAGCCAGCATCAATGGCGCAGGTTCACATGCCATGAGTACCTAAGTAGGTAGGCTTCGCGTGAGGGACTATTCAGTGCGAATTGGGTCACGGGTTTACATAAATCATGTTCAAAATGGGCATAGGCATAGAAAGGCAAGGTGATAAATTACCCCGTAAAGGGTTTTCTCGATTTTGGATTTATTGGATGTGACCTACGGCCACTGGAAGAACTTGATGAGAGGAAGGTGGCCAGGAGCGTGCCTTGAGTCTCGTCTCATTTCTTGCCGAAGTCCTCAGAGTTCAGAGCTAGTTCCCATCAGGATACTGCTCATTGTGCTCCTTGACGATCTGATCAATGTGACCGTAGTAACATTGCTCGACCTCCGGCTCTAAACAGTTGCGGAACCGATCCCCGTTCTCGGGCGCCGGCGGCAGCGCATGCCAAGCATCAAGGGCTGGATAAAACTTACATGAAGTAGCTTCGTTCGGGTTGGGGCAGACTTGAGCATGCACAGCATGCCGAACATCGCCCATACGGCGACGTAGAACCTTAGACTGGATATCGTTTGTCTTGGTCAGAAGCTCGGAGTTATGGCCGAACTTCTCCGTCCAGTTATACGCATGGAGGAGCCCAACATGCTGATGGTATGCCCCGGTCTCTTGAGGGGGCATTCCGAGGTGTAGCTCGGCGTGGCTCAGCTCGGCATCAAGCGTCATTTTGGCCGTGAGGTCTTGCAAGGCGCTTTCCTCGTACTCGTGTACAGTGTCCCGGAGTTCCTCAATCATGAAGATCAGCTGCTCTCGGGAAAGGGCATTCAGGTCGACAGTTCGAGCCTGGGTGGCGGCGCGGTTGAAGTCAAACTTCTTGATCAGACGCGCCGTGGAGAGCGGGATCGAAGAAGAAGGTGCCGTTTGTGTCGACATTTTGAATTAGATTTTCGATGAATTCGGCTTAAGATTTCAACGGAAGTAAGAGGGGATACAATTCTGAACTTGGTAAGATATTTGGTACCAAGGCTAAGGTGAGAATCAAATGCTCTGGTGTCGATCTGTTGGCTTGCAAACGGAATGACTTGGTTTATATGTCGTTTTGTTTGTCATACAAGGGGTGTTCCCAGGTCCTTTGTTGAAGACACAATGGCATTTTGCTGATCGAGGAAGAAAGCGGTTGTTTCGACGCAGGGGAGTGATTTTTTCAGTAACTACTTTTTTCAAAGGAAATCACATTTCCATTGTCACTTCTAGGCCCAACTTCCCATGACTGTACCTTGTATAAGTACCTACCTACAGCCCTGTTTTTCCGCCTTGATGTCGTACCAACAATTAGCCACCTCAGTCCAGGAAAGTCCAGCAGATTTGCCTACAGATTTGCCCACAGGTTTGGAAATCAACATCAAGTATCACGACAGTTGGAAGTGTAAATAGTCATGGATACCAACCGTGTAGAAATGTCACTCTGGCGCGACCTCAAGGCCCACATTCTCAGTGGCAGCCCGGGACCTGTTCCACCAAAGATCTCATGCGTTGTCTGCCAGGACTGTGAGATTATAATCAACGGCCTTCACTTATATGAATTCCTTTCGTTTAATTTAGGTGGGGACTGGGAATATTTGTGTGTTCTGCCTTGCGGCCACATGCTCGGTGATGAATGCTTAAGGGGTCTCATCTCCTCTACATCGCAAGAGACAGTTGACGAGGATGGGTTTCCTCCCCCACTCCAGTGTCCTGTGTGCCGGTTTGAGCTCATCTTCAAGCCGTGCGGTCACAAGATAGATCCATGCCAGCTAGCCATGGCGGTCATATCGTGTGAGATGAAAGCTAGGATGACACAGGCTGGTCAGACACAGTCCAAAAAGGCTCGTCTCGAGCACATAGTAAGGGACGATATGCCTCTTACCACCACCGAGGACGCATATCGCGACCTTATCTGTAGTAAATGCTTCGAGCCAAATCCAGATACCCGCATTGCGGGAAACATGGAAGACTTATTCTCGTCTATGCGTAGAAAGGCCCCCGGTTTCGATTTGGAGACCCGGGTGAATACAGATGGGTCCTGGCTTACAGAGTCTGAGCTCGAGAGTCTTCAGAATGACTTGAACTATGACTCGCAGTTCTGGAAAATGGTTCGGTACTTCGAAACCGCGGAGGTATGCAGCGAGTCCTGGAAGTCGACCTTCGGGTTCAACCTTCCCGAGATAGAGTCTCTGGTTGAGGCCGACGACGAATAGTACCTACCTAGGCAGATAAACAGAGACCAACAATATATAGTTACAGAATCCAGTAAAATCAAGTAAATACAGTCAAAATACTTACATGTGAAAGTGAATTATCTCAATTGAGTGCATTGCCAAATCAGGGTTCCCTTGGGCCCTTACTTGCCGCTTCTTTTGGGCCACACAGCTTCACAAGAAGAGCTGGAGGCGGCCCATCCCGTCCTTACAAGTGATTGTCAGGTCCCCCCCACACACAATGGCGCTCCGAAGGGCTGAGTTGGGTCAGGGCGGGGTCATGAAGTGTAAGATGGAAGAGGCTATGGAGCACCGAGGGAGTGGGCGGAGGATGAAGATGCTTGTTTTGTTGCACTTCATGCGGAGATGGTGGTGGCGATCAGTTGGTTGGATACAGATTCGATACATGCAGCGCAGGCGCAGGCGTGATGGTGTCTACAGCCCTGGATTAATTGTTAGCGTGTATCTGACAGGGGCTCAACAGTCCTGGACGGGAAGTTTCTTTCAATCCTTCCAAGCCAGTTCCAGGGCTCCTGTCCTGCCCGGCGACCGGCCGAAGTTTATCACCGCTCTCGGGCCAGGCCGACACTTGCTCGGAGAGCAAGGTCCTGGAGTACTTCATCTGTGCGGGGCCATTGCTTGCGGAATGCCCTCCAGGTCTGGCCGAGCAAGTTACCGCTCTGTGCAGCAGTTATCTTTTCATCGAGTCGGTGACGTCGTTTCTCAGCACCGTCACCCCTGTGGTGTCGGAAACGGTGACTGAGCTCTCGGTGGCCACATCGACGGCGACGACATTGACGACGATAACGACATCAGCCACATCAACAACAATCCTCATTGAATCATCGACGATGACCTCGACAGTATTTCCGGTCGCATCATCGGTTCCCAGCAAGCGCGCTATCCCGGCAGTTGTCTGCCCCGTCTTGAGCGAAAGGAAGTTCCTCGGGTACCCGGCAGCGAAGCTCTCGGCCAGGTGCAGCTGCCTGAGCATCCAGCCGACAACGATTTACCTCGACGCAACGGCGTCTGAGGTAGCACAGACCGTTACAGAGATCACTGTGTCCACCGAGGTCGCCTCGGAAACCAGTATCTTGACCGAGACATCGTTGTCGACGGCGACCAGTACCACCACCACGGTAAGCTCCCATGTCGAAACGCTCCGTACCTCGGTAGGTATGCGTGCACAATTACTAACAGGTGTCAGACCGAAGTAGCTACGGTGACTCCTAGCGTAATGCCTTACTGCGACCGGCCTCCGCAGGCCCACGCATTCAACGGCTTCGGCAACAACAACAGAATTTCCGACGTTTATTTTCTCCCAGGCGGCGCCAGCTACAAGACTTGCTGCGAGGCGTGCGTTAACCCGTTAGACTGCGTCCTATTTTTCATCCAACCTGGCGTCGGGGAAAACGGGGAGGACTTTTGCTTTATCTTGACAAAGAATGTGCCGCTCGACGGCGCCCCCACATCCGAACAATGTCCGCTGGGTATTGAAAAATACCAGCTCGCGGATCCAAACGTGCCCGACCCGACTGATACGTACATTGGACCTTGTGGGTCGGGGTTGTAGCTGAACTTCGCAGGGCGGCGTACGGTAGGAGGTTCCGGGCAAATGAAAGGGTCTCTCTCTGCCTGTGTGTGAAATGGGAAGGACTCGGAAGGCTCTCTCCAGATTTGCGGCCTTGTTCGAATCCTATAGCTTGCGCTAATCTTAATCTTCTCTTCGTTGGTCGGTGGGTCGACGATTTTTAGATTGCTAAACCGCCGATGAGTACCTTTCCATGTCGCTTTCGGTCGCGGTGTTCCAACGAGCGTCTTGGGCAATTGGCAGGCGATGATGTGAAGTATTTTAATCTTAACTCCAGGGGACTGCTCAGCGACCCTGACCTGTTTGTTATTGTTTCCATATCGCTAGCGGAGGTGACCTTCCAATGCCGTCCGTTGCCAGCCGCTGTAAGCCGTTGGGGGGCCGTGCTAGGGCCACCCCACGGTCGCGACATGTCCGCCGTCACAGTCGCGCTTTCTTCGAGATGACAACCGTTGCCAGCGTCCCATGGTTGTTGGGTGCCTGCGCGCCGAATCTTTGAAGACGCTGCCACCACGCTGTTGCCAAAGCATCCTGTTCTTCATTTTCCATTCTATTGGCTTATGGCCGTCGACTGGTCTGGAGACGAAAATATGCCGTTCTCAGCAGCTCAATCGATGCACTGACGGCACGGGAAAGCGGGGAATCGTCGGCCGTGAGGAGACAACGAACGAGCCCCGCAGTCAGCACCGCGACGTCAGGGATCGTACACCGGCTTACAGTTGTATTGCCGGCATCCGGAAAGGAGTTGTTATCCAATATGGTGGCTCAATTCAACGGTTACACACCGCGAGGGGAGATGCACCCGGATGGATTTCTTGTCCCGCCCATGCGACGCAGCAACTTTGGTCCCTGTAAGCACGGGAGTTGAGCGCTGCTCACCGTCACCGTCCCCCCAAACTGGCAAGCCAAGTGAATAAATTGACCGCCTGGGACGCGACCCGAAGGTCCATTGGGAGAAGCTGCCCTCAACCTCTGTCTCCATTCAAGTCAAAGCAGCTCACCATGTCGACGGCAATCCCAAAAACGTATCCCGACCCCGAGTATGAAGACGCCCACCAGGCCACGTACGAGCGAAAGCCGAGATACCCCATCAAGCAGGTCCTTCCGCCCGGAGTTCGCGAGAAAGACTTCGCCCAAGCCATCCAAGACTTCATCGCCGCCATTGGACAAGACGCCGTATTTGTGAACGAGGCATTGTCAGACTACATTGACCCATATGACGTCCACGAGCACGAGGATGACAAGAGAAAGGTCCCCAGCGCTGCTGTGTGGTGAGTTCCATCATGGCCAAATGTTTGACCTCGACTCTCATGACGTTCCACAGCCCACATACGACAGACCAGCTCAAAGAGGTCCTGAAAGTTGCCAACAAGTACGCGATCCCGCTATGGACATTCTCCAGGGGAAAGAACCTCGGCTACGGCGGCCCAGCGCCCCGAGTTAACGGCTCGGTTGCCCTAGACCTGCACCGCATGAACAAGGTCATCGAAGTCAACGACGAGTTCCACTACGCCGTGGTCGAACCGGGCGTGACATTCATCGATCTCTACAACTACTGCGTCGAGCACAAGAAGAAAGTCTGGCCGAGCACCGCGTCGCTAGGCTGGGGAAGCGTAATGGGAAACACGCTCGATCGCGGGATGGGCTTTGGCGCTCACTTTGTCCACCACCAAAACATCGCCGGGCTCGAGGTGATGCTCGCCGACGGCGACCTCGTGCGCACCGGCCAATTCGGCATCACCAACTCCCCCTCGGCGTTTCTCTCCAAGTTTACCTTCGGCCCCTCCATCGAAGGGCTCTTCCTCCAGAGCAACATGGGCGTCGTCACCAAGCTCAGCATGTGGCTCCAGCCCCAGCCCGAGGCCTACATGCTATGCACGTTCAGCATGCCCGACTTCGAAGACCTCGAGGTGATAGTCGATGCCTTTGGCGAGATGCGCCGCAACAACACCATCAACAGCCTCGTCTGGTTCTCTAGTCTGGTAGAAACGCTTTGTATCTCCGGCCGACGCAGCGACTACTGGAAAGGCGAGGGCGCGATCCCCGACTGGCGCCTGGAGGAGCTGAAGAAGGAGACGGGCTATGGCCATTGGTACGCTCGCTGGGGATTGTACGGGCCCAAGCGTGTTGTGCAAGCGCAATTCGAGGAGATCAAGGCGGTGATGTCGAAGAAGGCGCCTACGGGGGAGATCACGGGCGCGTTGTACGACAGTGAGGGGGGTGTTGTTGCGGCAGATGTGCCGATTGAGCATGGGGGTATGTTCGTGGGATATCCGCAGATGTGGAGCTTGCCGCTTATCAGCTGGCCTATTCCCAGGGATAAGGTCGGCGGCAAGCCGGCACATGGTGACTACGCGCCTATCATTCCGTCCAAGGGGAAGCTGCTGCTGGAGTGGATGAAAGACAGCAAGCCCCTGTGTGAGGCTGCCGGGGTCGAGCTCATGGCGGACTTCTTTATGATGGAGCGACATGTTGTGCTGATGAACATGTTTACGTGGGATCAGACGGACGTAACGCAGAAGGAGAAGATGGAGAAGTTGTACTATGGTCTGCATGAGTTGGCGAAGAAGAGCGGGTATGGCATGTATCGCGCGCATGTCAATCATATGGGTGAGTTTCTCAGGATGAGAGGATGATATCGGATTGCTAACAGCTGCGGCAGATCTCATCGCCAACCTCAATGACTTCAACGGCCATGCTTACAACCGCTTCGTTGAGAAGATCAAGGTATATGGTCCCGTATGCGGAGTTTGAAGAGGGTGAAGCTGACGTTTGTGCAGGATGCGGTCGACCCGAACGGAATCCTGGCACCAGGGAAGCAGGGCGTCTGGCCCAACCGGTTCCGTCACCTGAGGGAGACTCAAGAACTCGAGAAGTGACTCAGCAACGGCAGCCGAGACACACCGCTAGAGTATACAGAAAACAAGTGTTGAGATTATTATTTCGATGATCCAATTATACAGTACTTCAAGGCAATGCCAGATTTATTGAGGGACTTCAAGCCTAGTCTCGGTGCCGTCACTCAATTCGCGGGAAGCAGTGAGAAGACCAAGTCCGACAACGCCGTCTCCGTCTCTCAGGGGATTGGGAATAGTAGTCTTCCAGCGGCAGTAGCAATAGCGAGCGCAGTAGTGCCATTCAAGAAGGGGGTACTGAAAAAGAGACAGACAAACAACGCTCAGTCTCATAAGTCTCATATCCCTTGCGAGGATGATGCCAGGAGTCGAGATAACCACCAGTTTAATTACGACCCTGTTCGAGAGAGTTCAGGTGGTATTTGTCAGCTTATATAAGCAATTGGAGCCATTCGCGGATGTAGCCGGCTTGGCAATAGGGGACCCTGCAGGCCAGAGATTCTCTTCCACAGAACAACAATACACAACCATCACCACAATTGGCCATGA
>Ga0247780_1000138_pt1 | contig 70150 bp, 85 predicted proteins | sample UWRJL079202R5_FD_179927 | JGI IMG/M metagenome (GOLD analysis project Ga0247780, IMG submission 179927) | Plant litter microbial communities from Arlington Agricultural Research Station in Wisconsin, United States - UWRJ-L079-202R-5 | ecosystem: Environmental > Terrestrial > Plant litter >...
AGGCCCGTAGCAACCCAGAAGCTCACACCCGCCGACGGCAACGCCATCCTCGCCAAGCAGCGCCTCAGCCGCCCGACGTCGCCGCATCTCGAAATCTACGACAAGTCGCAAACCTACTTCGGCGGGTCGATCTGGCAGCGCTTCACGGGCGCGGGCTTCAGCGGCGCGATGTACATCTTTGGCGCCACCTATCTGGCAGCGCCCCTGCTGGGCTGGCACCTTGAGAGCGCGTCCATCGCCGCGGCCATGGGCGCCCTGCCGCTCGCGGTCAAGGGTGGCATCAAGTTCTTCCTTGCTTGGCCCTTCGTGTTCCACGCCACCAACGGCGTGCGCCACCTCATCTTCGACACTGCGGCCGCCAGCTTCTTCAAGCGGAGGACGATCGTCCAGTCTGGTTGGTTTCTGTGGGGCACCTCGGTCGTCGGTGGCCTGTATCTAGCTTTCTTCCTTTAAGTTCGGCCATTATATATGGCATGGCATCCATTGGGAGGAGAGAGAGTTCCGTAGGACGGCGCGGATCAGGATAAAACTGGGCACGATTACCTGGGGAGATACATTGTGACGAAGGAGCGAAGGTGGCCGAGGGGGGCATTGTCGGCGAAGCAGAGGCGAAGTTGTGACGATAACTGGTGACGTGAGGTGTTGCTAGACAGGCGGGGAGCTACATGTATTGGTTATTCCAGTCGCAAGAGATCATGTTTCTTTGTCAAGCTTCCATGGGAACCAATCCCTGGTTTCCGTTCCTAAGCTGCAAGAGCCCAAATACCGCGAAGCCATGCGGTTTGTGATATGTACAAAATGGGGGGAAAGTACAAACGCCTCACCATCCCTGCCGTGTCCTTTTTCTCCTGCTATAAACCGAACGCCGCGCTCCTTGAACAAGAGTTGCAAATTGCCCCCGCCCGTGGAAGCCCGTATATCCTTACTCCAGATGCTTCACCTCAAGGATCGCCCTGTTTAGGGCGTGGTTGCTCAACTGCTCAACTCGTTGCCCAATGATAGGCCCCAAAAATTCGGTGACTTGCTCCGCCTCCCTCGAAAAGTCCATACCATTGACCCCGTTGGACACAGCCACACCCGCCACCAATGTCTCGATGGCCTTCATTATTCCACCCACTAGGGCCTCATATTCTAGTCTACTAGGCTCGCCCTTCTCTCGAAGAGGCTGTAAAATCGCCGCATCGAAGCTCTTCATGTTGGGCAGCACTAGCACACGCACAGCCTCCGGCCCACCTGCAGCCGAGAGCCCGCTGATGGCACCAAACAGCACAGCCGGCGAGCGTGTCGGATCGAGGAAATGCTTGAGGCATGTTCGCGTCAATTTGGGACGCAAAAGAGCATTAGTCTTGCCGTATTTCTTCGCGATCGTTCCGAGGAGGCTGGCGGCCAGCTCGCGAAGCCTGTATTGGTCCTGGATCGCATCCGTGCCATCATCCGACCCGCCCAGCTTGCGCGACATCAGGCATGTGAGTACGGGGGCGGAGATGGTGCTGGCGTAGGGGTCGAGGAAGAGGTGTGTGTTCTGGATGACGGCCTCGGCGAGCTCCATCATCTGGCGCAGGACGAAGAGATCGTCCAGCCGATGTGTGACCTGGTTTGTGATGAATGTAACGAAATATGGGACCAACTGGTGCAGGCCCGGGTCGGCGCGAACCGAGGCCAGTGCCGCGGCACGTAACCTCGTCTTCTCGTCGTCGGGATCGTCGTCCAAGACCGCGGCTTGGATTTTGTCAAAGTACAGTATAAGCTCTTTACTGATAACATGCTTGACGGACGGTCGGAAGGAGACGTTGTCGTTGCCAGCCAGCGCGGCCAAAGCGGGGTTAGCACCGGGGCCTTTGGGCAGGAGCTCTTTCGACGATGTTTCGGCAGTCGTGGGATTCTGGGGGATAGAAGGCTGTACGCCCTCAACGGCGAGCCAATGAGCTAGGAAAGAATTAGCACTTCTGCACGAGCCTCGTATTCGCGCCTATGATGTCGCCTACCGGTAAAGCTGACGTCCCTGGGCACCTTGGGCAGTGGCGCGTTGATGAGCTTCTCGAAGTCGACCTCCTCGTCGTCCAGATAGAACAGAGGCTGACCAGGACCAAGGCTGGCTTCGCCGTAGCGCAGCGGCCTTGTGGACTCGTATCCGTAGAGAGGCTCGACGTCGAGGACTCGGAGGGCTTGCGACAGGTCTTGGACGGTCAGGGTTGTGCGGTTTGCGGCGCGCATGAAGCGCAGCGCCTCGATGATCACTTGGCCGATGCGGTACTCGACATCTTGGGTGAGGATGCGCAGCGGCTCTTCGGCGAGCGATATGCCGATCGATTCAGCAACATCCCGGACGTTGTCCTGGTTCCACAGGAGTTTGGGGGCGTCTGTCGTGGCCATCTTTGTTCGTGATGATCGGGATGCGATTGGAGAAACGGAGCCAGCGCAAGCGACGAGCTTCGAAGCTGGGGAAGGCGAACCAGGGTTTCCGGGGTAAAGCCGAGCCAAGTCACGTGCGGCCGCGTCCGGTGCGCGCACAGGCCCAAAATTCCGCTCCTCCTGGCCAGCAAAATCCAAAGTTTTCTGGTGGGGCAGAGTCAACACCAAGAAAGCGAGCCCCGACAATCGAGAGCAAGGTTCGGCGCCTGTTTCAACGCTCGGGACCGTAGAGGCTGCCCCAGGCTTCTCCTGGCTTCCATGTAGCAACAATAACCGACTGACCGCTCTTCTAGGTGTGGTGACGTGTTTTGACACCTCAGGCGGAGGGCGGTCGCTGGGGGGCGGAAACGGTCAAAACTCGGCCCGCGCCCGCTCCATTCCGCTCACCATCACACCTCCACCCCTGGGGCAGACACACCGGAGCTCGTCCGTGTCACGCTTTGTCGCCACAGCCCGTGCAGCTACCAGGGCAAGAACGCAGACAGCCTCGCTGCGCTTAAGGGTGCGAGGAGAGGGAGGCCTGGCCGCATGGCAACGGCCCGCTCCACGCAGCCCTCATATGCAGCGCGCGTGGCGGAGTGGGCATATGGCGCGCCTGTATTGGAGCCGATCAGTTACACCATCGCGGCTATATGACTTCCGCATTCGAGCTGTGCAGTAGTGCAGCAATATATCTCAAGGGGGTGGTCTTTTTGGGGGCGGTTTTGGGCCACACGCCCGAATTTTCGTCTCTTCTGGGTCTTTGCGCTGCCGCCGGCAAGCTGACAACAACAACCGCCATGTCCTCAACGCCGGCATATCGTGTGGGAAAGGTGTGGGAGACAGTTGTAAGGCGCTGGTGGTTGTGCAGTAGTCCGGCAACGCTCGCACAGTGGAGATCTGTGACTGCGAGCCAGCTGTGGGCAGACTGGTGTGTGGTTCGGATACAAAGTACTTCCTACTGTGTGCAAAAATCCACCAGACGCAAAAGCAACCCGGCGCAAACATGATGCGCTGGGTTAGTTCTCCCGTGTTGGCTGCGAGCTGGGGATTCATGACTGTTAAACTTCGCCTCACAAGCGACACTTGGTCATTTTGCACTGGTTCCTACCGGACGAACTGATTGGAATCTCGGTGAGGTGTGGTGATCCACGGTCATGCGATTTGGAGTTGCTCAGTCCAGCCGGAATAAACCCAATCAGTAAGACTCAAGGGTGCTTCCAGTGCATCTCAGGGCGTTGGGTGCATGGCATAATCTGTGCCAACATGCCAGCCACACTTCACGCTATCTCGTACGCATTATGCAGCCCTGAAAATCAGAGACTCTCGATGTTGGCACCCGTGAGCCGCAACTCCTAGGCGTGGTGTTTCTTTTTATCTATAAAGCGTTGGCATTTCACCACTTTTACATGCCCCTCTTCAACTGCCAGCCTATCCCCTCGTGTCGCCCAAGACAATCATATCAACTATTCTTTTCTCGTTGTGCATCCTCTGCGGTAGAGTCTGTGTGACTCGTCATGCAACGGAGCGCAGACTGAACTGGAACTCAAACACCAACAACAGCCCCAGGAGGGGAAGAGAAGCCACAATGATCAGTTGCGGTATTTCTGATAAGCGCGGCTTTGAAAGTTCTCGAGGCTTTGATGCCGGGCATGGTCATCTGCTTGTTCCATCATCCCGCGCAACAAGCCAGAGCTTTGAACGGTATACACATTCCCACCTTCTTCTGTCGCATAGCTCTAAATCTTTCGGACGTTGCATTGGACCTCAGTTAGACGTGTGAGCTAACAATGTACCAATGATACAGTGAATCAACGGCTCTCGCCCCTCGCGGAAAGTCCCCAGGAACGGCAAAAACGGAATATCTGACAGACTCTGGCCTGCGGGAGATACCCAGGGGGAGCTCTGAGTCAAACCTGGCTTACATGATGAGCGAGCTCACTGCTTTAGCTGTCAGCGACTCGTGTGACTTTCAGGGCGAAGCTTCATACCGTGTTCGTGTTAACCCATCGAACTGTGTGGCATATGCTCAGCTGCTAACCACTTGCCCCCGGGTTATAGCTAGACGACCAACAGACCTATGCTCCGAAGAAGCTTGTGTCAGATCACGGCTCATTCCGCCAAGCTAACCCCGGGGGCTCCCCAGCCGCAAGGAGCCCGAAGCGTGCTATGAGTGGAAGCGGCGATGAATCCTCGGAGGGCAACGAGGGTGAAAACGATGGTAGTGAGGAGTCCAAGGATGGTGATGGGCTGGATCGACATGAGGACGACGGCAGTGACGATAATGACGAGGGAGCCGGCCCGGGAATGAACCAGGAAACGCGCTTGGCAGGGGGCGGGAAGCCTTTTGGCTGTCCGCTCCGGAAGGGAGACAACGACAAATTCAATTTCCGGGACTTCCCAAAATGCGTCGAACCGTTCAAGGATTTTGTTGCGGTCAAGTGTGTTGCAAATTTTGATTGCTCTTCTGTAATTGAAGCTCAGGGGCCATTTCTGACAACTGAGGCACAGGAAACATCTCAGAAACGACCACGAGTGGAAACCTGAACAGAAGAGGCTGCTTGAAAGGCTGAGGGCCAGAGATGAAAGCAATAAGATCCATGACTGGGATAATTTGTGGCCAGAGTTGTTTCCGAAGTGGACAAAGCCGATCCCGCCCTCTGGTACGTGTCAAATGCATCGTTGACGGGTCGACTTGATGAACAAGCACTGACAAGAGCAAGCAGACTGGGAGTCTTCGGCACTCATTGAACGGTTTGAACTTCAGCGCATCTTCGCCGACCTCGTAAAGAACAGGAAGCTCTCTGAGGAGAGTCATGAAGAGCTGCTCGCCAAGGTGGAGGATGCAAAATACGACATGAAGCGCAAAACTGGCGAGGCGACAGAGCAGAATTCCATGCATGAAGCAAAAAAGGCGAAAACTGAATCCAAAGCCAAGCTGCAACTCGCGACCAACAAGACTTTGCCAAAATTGAAGCCAAGAACTTCCCCCATCGTCCCTGAGCATCTGTCAGCAGTGGGGCAGTCCAGTTTCTCGGTCAGTCACGTTCACGGTGGGTTCGTACCCGCGCCGGTGCCTTTGAGCGATGAACTGCATGTTGGACCTTATCCCACTATCGACACAAGCTCAGAGCAGAACCTTTACGGAGGAGAGTCCAGCTGGGTCAACAACACGGCTGATCCGAGTCAGTATTCATCAGGAGAGCAGCAACACTACTTCGCGAATCCTGGCGGTAACAGCAAATACGGCAACTAGGATGCGGCTTGGATAGCACGGGCAATGCTGGAAGAGTATGACGAATAGGAGGAGAACAGATTGCAAGATAATTTCGGTTTCTCCTTGGTGTGATGTATTCAACGGTTTGTGTTCTATTGTTTGAGGAAGAAAGGCAGAGTGAGACCAAAATACAAGACGAAGGAATCGAACGAACAAATAGAGGAGGACAATCAGAGCACACGAATTCCATAGCAAAAAATAGGCGACTGCCTCTCATACAAGTAAAGCGACTGCAAAGAGAAAACGTGATCCAAATCCTGTGTTGGGGTACCGCCAAAGGTTTACTGTTGCTGAATCCCATCGAACAACCGACTGCCGCTGGACGTCAATATTCCGCTCTCCCGCCGGGAAGGAAGATCTCGCAAAAACACAGCACCGTGCCAACCCTTCGATAGACTCAGCTAAAAAGGACGGCGAGTGTCGCAAGCGATGCCGGAATGGCCTGGACGAACAAAATGCGGGAATTGACAGTGGCGGCGCCGAACGTGCCGGCGACAATGACGCAGCCGAGGAAGAACAGGCGAATCTGAACGGCGAAGCCCGCGTCGGGGTGAATCAGGCCCCAAAAGAGGCCTGCAGCGAGGAAGCCGTTGTAAAGGCCTTGGTTCTGGGCGAGGCCTTTGCTCTTCTCGGCGAAATCCGCCGTCAGCCCGAACGTCTTGCGCCCGCGTGGCTTGGTCCACAGGAACATCTCCAAGACCATAATGTAGACATGAAGGACGGCTATCAAGCCAGTGGCGGCAGCAGAAAGGAGAGCCATGGTGGATGTCGGGTTGTGGGGGTGGGTGGATGTCGTTGGTTGGGATCGGGGTCTCACAAGCGCGCACCGATGACGACCGGTTGGCGTTGTTTTCTTTTTCCACATGTGGGTCCATCCTGCGGCCAATCATTGGCCTCTGGGCTGGCCGCATAGGCCACGGTCCACAGCGCGTCAGCCTGAATTGCGGAACAGATCTGATACGACATGCGACCGTTCTGATTGATCAGATTGCCACCATTCGCAACTGCCCACCGACTCTGGAATTTGACGTCTTCAACGAATGGATAATGGATGGAAGATGCCCGCCTTACGCGCTTCGTTCAACCCAGCTCGCCACCTTCTCAAAACGCCGAAGAAGAGAGCCCACGATCGACCAACGTTCGCAGCGACATGCCGCCAGAAAGAACTTTGGGATCTCTCGGTAAAAATCTCAGGTATGTCGTCCTGTTGACAATGGCTCGGTGACTCCTTGAGTGGGAATGCGAATGCTCGGGGCTGGCCCGGATCTCGGATCAGACCGAGAATGGATCCTTTCCCCCACCACCAGCAGACATTGCGGGGTGTATGGCAACAGCCCCTGAGCAATATTGGTCCAATGCATCACGCCAAAGCTGACCAAGAGGCAGATAGCTTCTTATTTTATTGCAAGCAAAGCACCTGCTCGCTCTTCTACAGCACCTAGTCCAGAAAACGACCCTCATTGCAACGAGAAAAAGCGCACACTTAATTGGACTAAGAGCAGGACCACTCTGAAGGATTTGGCAGACCTATGCCATTTTGCCTGGACTGAATCCCGGACCCCTCTTTCGGACCCTGAACGCACGCGTGGAGCCGCATGGGGACAGCGGACGAGAGAAATGACGAATGCTTCAAGTGGGACTGACAATCTTGTTCCTCGACCACTCAGCCATGCTAAGGTACAACGATGGGACGTTGCTTCATCTCAAGCCAGGCCAGAGCCCCAAAGGAGTGCAATACAACTGACTTGAGCTTACCTAGTCTGGGATGGGGAAAATGGGAACCGGCTAGCTATGGGATGTTTCCCGGGGTCTCCCTGAACCCCTTGATAGGCCCCTTTCTCGCGGCAATTCTCCGCAATGCAATCGAACCCGGCTCGCGGCAGCGGTCTCACGTGGGAGCCAAGAACCGCAAATTATAACACGCAACTTCCTCCTCCGTGGCATTGGGTATCATCTTTTCGTTGGCAGTTGGCGTTCAATCTTTTTGCACAACCCAGCCAGCCGTCACTCATTTACCATTTGCCGCCCTGGCAGTCCATTCGGTTACACTACCTCCACAAAGATGGCCGTCACCGTTACTCTAAGCAGGCTCCTCTGCGGAATCGCTACCGCCGCCAGCCTGGGCGCTGCCACCTTGCCCAACAGCATCGCCAACCGCATCCTGATCAAGAATGTGGCCATTATCGGTGGAGGCGCAAGTGGCTCCCATGCCGCTCTCCGGCTCAAGGAAGACTATGGCCAGTCCGTCATTGTGGTGGAGAAAGAAGCTCGTCTTGTACGTGCCCCTGTACCCCCTCGAAACCAACCACAACGGCGTGCTGATACGAAACTTCTAGGGCGGACACGTCTCAACCTACCTGGACCCTGCCACGGGCCGGTATACTGATTATGGCGTAAACAGCTTCAACGACTACGGCCCCGCCCGCGCCTTCTTCACGAAATTGAAGATCGACGTCAAGGATGCCAGCCCCCGATGCTTCCCTCGCAGTTCATTGACTTTGTTACCGGCGCGGCGGTCAACTTCACCTCCCCGGCACCTCTGGACATGTTCGGCGCGCTGGGCGCCATGTACGGCATTTTCAAGCCGTACGAACGTCTGTTCACCCCCTCGTACTCCCAGTTCCCGGCCCCGGCGAGCATTCCCGCCGACCTGCTCCTCCCGTTCGGCGAGTTTGTGACCAAATACCACCTCGAGGCTGCCGTCCCGAAGATCTTTGAAATCACTGGCCACGGCGTAGGCGACAGGTCAACACCCTGACCCTGTACGTCCTCCAGGCCTTCGGCATACCCACCCTCGAGAGCTTCCTCGGCTTGGCGGGCGCCTTCGTCCCTGCGTCCGGGCGCAACAGCGAGCTGTACGACGCTATTGCCACTCGCCTCGGCGACAGCGTGCTGTACAGCAGTACCGTCGCTCAGAGCCTGCGCAACTCCCTTGGTGTGGTTCTCTGGGTCAAGAGCAGTGTTTACAACCAGTACACCCTCGTCATCGCCGACAAGCTGCTGATCGCCATCGAACCGACGACTTCTAACATCGAAGCCTTCAACCCGTCGCTGGCGGAGAAGACCGTCTTTAACAAGTTCCAATACAGCACCATCTACGCCGGCATTGTCTCCCACCCCTCACTGCCAGAGAACATCTCACTCGTCAACACACTCGCCCGCGCAGCCCCAGAAAACTACCTTTCCTTCCCGAAGCCTAACTTCGCCCCCCGATTCGACTCTATCGGCAGCAATCTCTTCGCCGTCGCCGTCGTCGGCACCGACACGCTAACCCCCAGCGCGGCCAAGGACCTGCTAGCCACCAACATCAATAAGATGGTCACGACGGGTGTCCTGCCCGCCTCGAGCGGCGCGGGCCTCGATGTCAGGGCGTGGGCGGTCCATGGCGCCATGCATGCACGTGTCTCAGCTGCCGATATCCGCGGGGGGTTCATCAGTCAGCAGCGCGCGTTGCAGAGCAAGCTGTCCACGTGGTACACGGGCGCTGCGTTTGGTGCGACGTCGACGTCTATTTTGTGGGCTGCCAACGATGAGATGCTGCCTGGGCTTGTGGCTGCTTGATTGTTCGATGCTGTGTTGGGTAGTTACCTTAGTTAATGTCTAGTGGAAATGCAAATTGGTGCTTTGATATTTTCACTGAAGAATCTCTGTCGTGACAGTCTGCGTATTTTATCTCGATTTGGCATCTTGCAAAATAGGCACGCCGCGGGGAGGGGGAAAACCGGCGGCCGCCTCCGTACAATGAAGTTAGCGCATAGAACGACATAACTAACGTATCTAGCAGCGACGGCTGGTCGAAATCGGATGCCAAGATAACAAGACGGCAAGTGGGAGAAAACGCGAGCTAGTTCTAGCCTCCGCCGTGATGTGGGCTCGGAACGTCCCCAGCCACCGTCAGCTGGGAAAAAAACACACCAACAAGCGTCCTTCGTGTGGAGTTCGCATGGATCAGATGAACGACGCTGCTTTAAACTGGAATGGGGTCCGTGGGTTCCGGACAACCGGGGAGTTGAACTTTCCGTGTCTTCCCGCTTCTGCGGTGACGTGATCTGACTCCTTTTTCGTCTTTTTTCTGTTCTTCTTTCCATGAGAACAAATATGGTGCACCGTCAGAGTTTCCAATGAAGCTGCTGGTTAAGATGATAGAATGTAGTGTCTGTCGCTTGGTAGGTAGGCATATGGTCCTAACAGGAAGATCAAATCTGAAATAGATTCCGTGCTTGCTGTCAGTGGAAAGCTGTCGGGAGGTGGGGGTAGGCCGGATCAGGTCCCATCGTTGATTATTACCTAGTATGTAAATGGCTATCCGCTATTTACTCCAGGGGCGCTCGACCGGAACAAGCTAACCTACCCCTGAGAGACTGTGAGGGCCTCGGCCCGCATCTCAGCTCACCGGCCGCAATTCAAGGCATCGAAGTCAAGCTCCCATGCGGGTCATCTTTATCCAATCCCAGCCAACATCTCCGTCGGTGGCCACATCCTCAAATACAGATGGCACGAGATAATACCTTTCTCCCCTATCGGTCACGCATCTCAAACGTGTTGCGTTCGTCCACGTCCCCGGTACTATTATTCCCATGCTTCATCGTGTACTCATCAACACGTAGGATTTTGCTGCCGTTTGCCGTAACTGGGCTCAAAATGCTCTCGTCACTGCCCGTGCTCGTCTTCTGCAGGGCTCTGGTCCGTGATGACCGAGCGCCGATGCTGAAAAAGTGGCCATTTTTCGAAACACCGTTGCTTGGTGTCTGGGCGTCACTCTGCCCACCGTAATACCGGTCGCTCGCCGATACCGCAGCGTCGCGGAAGAGGACGCGTAGAGTGGGGATCGAGGCGGCGATGATGGTTACCGAGACTTCGGCCGAGTCCCAGATGTTCAGGATTGCGGCATCGTCTAGCATCGTACGAATTAGCATCAATATCCCTGCAGCAAGTGGATCAGATAAAATAGCCTCGGCCGGTGTTGCATACAGGTGTCTCCGGTGGAGAGGTTGACCAGGTGAGCAGTCTTGATCAAGGCCATAATCCCAGCGCTGTCCAAGTATGTTAGCGAAGGGCGATATGGGGGACTTTATCCAGAATAATGATGCACGTACACAAGACCAAGACTCATAGCAATACCCACGCCGAGCTTCTCTCTGGGCTTCATCTGAAGCTTCCAAATGATGGCCCAGGGCAAAATAGCGAGGACGATGTCGCAAGCGCCCGAGTATCCTAGCACGGCTCGTCAGAATGGGGAATTGCAATGAAACCAAGGGGCAGGGTATTAATTTTACCGCCGCCAAGATTGCCGATGAAGATAATCTGGGGGAGAATGTTTTTGCATGTTCCCGGGACAGTCGGGTCCCACGATCTCTGTATCGGCTCGCACCCGACCCAGTTGATAGTGGCATTGAGTGCGATGATGACGTTCATGGAGACCAAGATGAACCACACAAACCACCTCAGCCAGCCCGTCGACAGGCGCAGGAGTGTAACAGCAAAGGCCGTCTTGCTCCACGCCGCCGCTGTCATGGTTAATGTGTTTCTCACCCACTGGAAAACGAGTTCTCGGGGGTCAATTCCCCACGCGTAGTCCCATGGGTGTTCTCCGAAGCCTCGGGTGCACATCACTGACAACAGGATGCAAGCGACCAAATGGACGACCTGTTTGGGGAGCGGAACGTGTCAGAGAAGGCGTTTTCCGCACACGCCATCGGCCTGGAATGGATAGGGATTTTCCGTACCCATGAGGCAAGGACGATCCAATCGTCCCACCAGAAGCCATTTCCACGAACCTTTTTGGCGTACAAGCGGACTGCGAGGAAGAGGGTGCAGATGCTGAAGAGGGACCACGACACGGCGTTCACCCTGGGGCCGGCGCCTTGGTGCGAGACCAATGAGGGGTCGACGGGAATCGGCGGCGGGTGTTCAGGTGGCGGGAGGGGCGACATTGTTACGGCAGGTGCAAACCACAAAATTACTGCTTGCGACTCGGAAGTATGTGAGAAACTTGAAGCAGGTCGGGTACCGGTAGCAGCGTCGTGGCAGTGTCCATCTTTCGTCAAGTGCTAGTGGGCATGGGGCGTCCTTTAACGTGCCTTCCCCGAACACTCGGGATCCAAGAGCTCACCGGTGTGCCACCACCCACATGAATTTTGCGCTTGAACCCGACCACCGCAGTTGAAATCTCAGCCTTAGTGATGTACGCAATTCTCTAGCAAGTCCGTGCACCGACTCGGGCCGTCTGGCGATGCTGGAACCGGTGGGAAAAGCTTGTGGTGAGCCGTGTGACAAGCACTAGTTTGGACTCGGACCTGTCAGCCAGGCATGCAGAGATCTGACAGAAAGGGGAGCGCGAGGGACGTAGCGCAGATCGATCGTGAACAAGATCGCACCGTGCCCCTAGATCCGGCAATGGAGAATCGCAAGTCTCCAAGCTAGGTAAGAGGGGCTGTTTCTATCCACACTGCACCGCAACAATGCGCCTGGCTCCCCAGGACCCGATGCCGAGTACGACGCCCCTGTCTCGGTCTCAACACTCCCGATTTGTGCTCGAGCCCACCGTTCACAGACTCGATGCGGGCTACGGTGGAGTCCAACAGGGAAGCCCCCGGACGCTGGGAGCCAGGCCCACAACTCCCCACTCTCATGCCCGGTACCTAAATAAATGTACCAGCCCAGAGCTCACAGTGCATACTGGGCAACCTCAACAATTGCGAATGAAATGTCTTGTTTACAACTCAACCCCGCGTTTTTCCCCTTCACACAAGAGTGCCGAACGTCAGATCACACACTAGGTTCAACTGTCTTGAATGCTAGTCCACCTCTATAATACACTAATCAGCGCACACACCCATTCTCTCTTCCGTATGCCAGTGCTAGGCTGCAGAAATCGAATTCTTGAAAGACATTATTGCCGTTGCACCATAACTCCAGGTGACGGTTCTTACCTACAAAGCAGATAGGGGCCTCCTGCTAGATACCTAGGCTAACTCAGGTACAATGTTATTCGCCTTACATGTATCGACTTTTTGACACTCTTCTCGCGTTCCCCAATGGCATATTGTGAGATATGAGACGTAATAGAGACCTCTCCTGGCGCGAGCAAGGGTCACGTTTGCATCATACCCTATTAGCTGAAGGGTGTCATTGATAATGCGAGCATAGTTTGAATCTTTTAGCCTCTGAGCCCCCAAAAGGAGTGCAATGAGGGCGGGTGAAATCCGATCTGGAAGAACACCACAGGTTTGATGACCATGGTCCCAGTCGTGACCCCGAGCCGGCCCGGAAATGGAGTTGTGGCATATTCCTTGGGTTTCACTGGTTAATAGAACCCGCTGGGCGAGCAATATTCACGCGCCAGTGATGCTGGTTGACGGGATCCTTCTGATACACATTGACGTCGAAGAATTTGTTGTGGCGCTGGCACTTGGAATTCTTGTAGCTTTAAAATCCAACATCAGAATGCTGACAATTCGCCAAGCTGGGGGAACACCTGACTTACGCGTTCAGCTTTTTTAAGTTGGCCAGGATCAAGTCGTCTTCAACCACCTCAAAAAACTCGCTATCCCGGCCTTCGACTAGGACGAAGTACCTCTTGCTCTCAAGGGGGCCATAGTTGGCCTGCCGCACGAGCTAGATGGCGGTCAGGTCGAACTTGGTGGCAGCATCTCCGGTGGATGGAGAGCCATCTGTGGGAAACTCGGCCCAGGCCGTGGAGGCTTTGAACTTGCCCTCGTGATGGAAGGAGACGCGCAGGCCGATAGCGCTTCAAAGAGCCGCAGCAAAATAGAGAAGACATTCTGACGAGAGGCTTTGGATGAGTTGAACGTTGCAATCGAATTTGGCAGAGTGCCCACGTAGTTGGAGAAGGGTGTGAAGGACGAAATGCTGAGGGGTTCCCTCGCTCCTTGGCCCTTCTTAAGCTTTTCTATTGATCGTAGGTACCTACTCGGTGTCATTGTGCTCTCAATGCAGTGACCCTATTCTCTTCGGTGAGCTGCACGAATGATTGGCCCGATCGGTGTAAGCCGCACAAATGATTGGCTCCGTTCAGCTGTGGCAGTGGTGAACAGCGACACTAAAAACGCCTTGCAGATTTGAGGTATACCCCACCAAGTATCCAATGAGGGGAGCCAGACCACACCCTGCTGAGGGAGAACTGACCAGCAAGAATAGCATAATAATTGCCGTCCTCCTCCCTCATCAGCACCATCAACACAGCCCACAGGAGAGCAACGACAGCTTCGAGGTTCCAAGCTCCCAGGCGACTAGCTTCTCCTGCTCAGAGTGTCCTGCCACCTTTCCTAGGCGCCGCGACCTGAACTAAGAAACCCCGATGTCTTCAACCTCACTCGCTTGGTGCCAGATCTCACGGGCTGATCTACTTCCAATCATCAGCAAGCACCTCAAGAAGCATACCCGACCGTACAAGTGCACCATCGACACGTGTGACCTAGCCTTCAAGCTGCAGAGCGGCCTCGACGTCGCCTCCGAGGGCACTAAGCGAAAGGAAAATCCGAGCAGGCATGTCAAGGATGCAAACAAAGAACAGCAGCCGCCGTGACAAGTCATGTACCTAGCTTGATAGGTACTAGCCAGGGTTCCTCAAAAAAGCTGTAAACTCTCAGATTTTGTTTCTTTGGTGGTCAGATCTGGCAGGGATTTCGAGCAAAATTTTGCCAATTTTTTGGTGCCATTAGTGAGCAAGGAGCATTCGTTAGTCCCAGCGTTTCAATTTTGACCAAAGCCTGACCTAGGCAGGTACGTATCTGCGCCATGTCCCTAAACAAAACACTCAAAAATATTCAAGCCATCACCTAGTTTCCTCATTGTCCCACTGACTTTCCCTTGGCGGTATCCTCCAGCTGCTGCACGTCTCTCTTTGTGTCGCTGTCGCTCGACGACTGCACCCTCGCGGCCTCCAAGTCATTCTTCTCGTCCAGCCCAATGTTCATGCCAGCCGGCTTCGCCTTCTCGAATTCGCGCCCGCGCTTCTCGGGTCCGAGGGTCGTTGTGACGGCAATTCCTGTCGCAATAATAGCTGTCGCGATGCCCATCACTGGCCCGTAGGCTTCGACTCTCTTTCCAGTCTTGCTCGTGATGAAGGTGCCCTCCGCGATGACGTTGACGATCTGGGCGGATGGCGACGAAATCATGTTGCCGAGCTGGTACGTGATGCCAGGGAAAGACGATCGGAAGGCCGGCGGCGACAGCTCGTTGAGGTGAATGGGGATGACGCCCCATGCGCCCTGCACGAAGAACTGCATGAAAAATCCAGTGGCTGACAGCGATTGCTCGCCCTCGGGCAGAATCCACGCAGGGATCAGGAAGGCGCTTATCAGCGCTGCCGCGACAATCGTACGCCGCCGCCCGAACCACTGCGAGACATAGCCGAGGATGGTGCCGCCCACGCATGCGCCCACCTTCATCATGATGCTGGCCCGGCTGGCGCCCGAGTTCTCGAGCCCCTTCTGCTGGAGCATGAAGGTGGTGTAGCTGTCCTGCGAGGTGTGGCTATAGTCTACACGTCCGGAAGGTTAGGAAACACAGACAATAAGACAGGGCGAGGATGAGATGCTTACAGTTGAACCATGTCATCAGGATGATACAGTACACACACATCTTCCATTCCTTGCGGAGCATGAGCTTGGTCTCCTTCCAGAACGCCGAAGGGGCCTTGGCCTTCTTGCCCTCCCGCCGCGCGTCGAGGAACTGCTGGGATTCAGGGAAGAGGCAGCGGATGAGGCCCACGGCGATTGACACCCCGGCCGCGACCCAGAAGACGGTCTTCCAGGTGGTCTTTCCGCCACCAACACCGAGATTGGCACAGGCAGCGCAAACGTAGCCGACCGAATATCCCTGCTGAAGGACACCCGACATGAGACCACGAGCCTCGACGGGACTATTCTCAAGAGCCATTGCAATGGCGTTCCCGTATCTGCCGGGCATCAGCATGCTAAATCAACAAAATATCGAATCCAAGACAGCTTACACTCCGCCCATGAACAAGCCAAACAACGCCCTCACACCCAAAAACTGCCCGAACGTGGTGCTGTAGATGGTAGCGATCTGAAGGATGCCGAGGACGATCATGTTGAAGACCATTGGCCACTTACGACCCCACTTGTCACCCGCGAAGCCAAACACGGCGGCGCCGATGGACCGCAGCAGCAGAGTCAAAGTGATGGCAGTTGAGATGGCAGACTTGCTGGTGCCATAGTATTCTGCCAGCTTAACCTGCTGGATGGATAAGGCATGGAAGTCGAATGCATCAGCCGTCCACGCAGCGAAGCCGACGAGAAAGAACAGCCAGTCCCGCCCAGATAGCAGCGCCATCAGACTGATAGGGTTGCGGAGTGGTACTGGTCGCGCCCACTCAGCGCTCTTCTCCCCAAAGGCATTGGTCACCTCAACGCGCTGTTTCCAGATAAACAGATCCTTCAATGACTGTCGCGCCGTCGCCAGGACGCCCTTGGCTATCGGCTCGGCTGGTTCGTGTGTGCTCTCCATGGGTGAGGATTCTCGCTCGGGGACGGTGTCGCCAGATAGGGGCCTGCCGAAAGGGGTGTGTGGAAGGGGGAAGGATGGAAGGCAGGGTGATGCGCCAATATATTGTGGCCAGCGGTGTGCAAAGTGTTATCTGATCATCTCGCAGAGCAGGTGGACAGAAAGAGGCGGGGCGGTGGGCGAGACGATGCAGTGCGACGCCAATCTTACCTTCTGGTCGGCCCGTTTGTGTCTTATATCATTATACCGGACACCGACACCACCAGGTTAGGGCTCGCGGGCATGTGGGGGCCGATCCCTGAGAACTGCCGCACCTAAGCGGTGATGATTTCATCCATCCTCCACCGTCCCTCCGGCCCGGCGACGAACGCATCGCTCTCCACGTTTCGCACCCAGCGGAATGAGAGGGGAATGAATAAGCTCTGAACTTGGCCCCGAGGTACGAGCGCGCCAGGGCCCGAAAGCTTCACGACGGCGTGGGAGCGGGGTCAGGTGAGGCCAACCATTGGAGCGACCTGTCGCGATTCTTGGCTTTGGCGTTCAATGGCGTTCTTGGCTTCTGTCACCATTGAGATCGGCCGTTCGGCGGCACACAACAGGCTTGCCAAGAGCGCCCAGCGCGCCAATGTGGCTTGCCAGGCGCCTTGGCGGATGCTTGATTGCCAATCCCGAGGCTTGGCGTCGCCAAGTTCAAAAGCGAGGAAACGTCATGCTTGTCGCTCATCTTTCCCCGAGTTGTGATAGGGGTCCTGATGGTAACGTCACATATCTCATTGGAGGATGGCCGGGAGAGGGTAGCAGCTCGCGAGTTCACACGCGGTTAGGCAGTTATTTCCAGACCGCAGAGCGAGGTCCGTCTGACAAAGCGACAAACACGCCGAAAGGATTGAGTTCAATTTTTAGTTGGGAGTGGAGTATTTGTTTGTCAGAGACATGGTCTTGTGGCAAGCGCCATTTCTAAACTGGCGTGGGTAATGTATCAGGGTCCAAGGCATGGCTCTAAACGGCACTCCGACCACGGAGGACCCCTCGCTCCAGACCTTACCCCAGATCTTCACCCTTCACGACAATGTTGCGGGGGCTGGCTAATGCCCTACCAGGCGGTGGGACAATTCATTCGCCGATATTTGACCCGAGTGGGCCACGTCCGTACAACCCAAGATCGGCATTCCCATTTACTCGGTGTCAGACATCTGACTAGGAAAAGGCTGACAAAGCCGGATGGTACAAGGTCAACAAAATGCGCGCTCATGGCCGTGGATACATGCTTGTCTCACCGCACTTTTGGCTTATCTGTGGTGAGATGCATGAATGAGTGGCAGCCGGTACGACGTGAGGATGGCGGGACATGCCGTTATTCTGCCACCTTCCTCTTTCGAGAACCCCGGCCCTCAAACCCTCACCGAGTCTTGAACGTCTGTCAGACAAGCATCGCCAAATTCGCACCAATGAGCCGCTCGCTTTGCCACAGAAATCCGGGGTATTAGAGTTTAGCAGGGTCTGAGTAGTGGCAATGGCCCTTGCAACGACTAGCTGGTCACGAGCACGGCATGTCTCTCGTTATTGTTGGTCGAAGACGGACTGCTAGTACACAGGATCCTTCCCGAATCAGCCTCAACCTTCCCCGCACACACATTGCGAATCCTCTACCTAGGCTAGTGGTGGGGCATACAGGCTATAAGCCGTCTGACACTGCAGGATCCCGCTACTTTAGTTTGTATTGTCTACCCCTTTTCACTAGGTAGGTAGATGCACTGACACTACCTACTTGAATGATACTAGACTACTGTTGAAACGACACATGCTCGGTTCCGGCTACCTTGAAGCGCCCATAAGCGTCTAATCTCTGGCAGTTCTGGTCTAGATAAGTGCACCATAGCATTTACCCCAGCATCTCATGTCCACCAACGCCCGACTGCAAATCTCGGCTTGAACCACAACGTTCTTCGCGGGCTCCTACTGTGATACGAACACCCTAGTTTTGCAGGTTGAGGCCCCCGTTTTCTATGCGAAGTACCTACCAAACCAGCTTTCTCAATGTCCGTCAATTTCCATGTCTTAATGCTTTACGACGCAGCCCTATCTTAGCACTTTTCGGACGTTGATGCTCAAACGTTCTTCCGCACTCAGGGGTTGAAGGCAGCGACTAGAACCTGACACTGTGCCTATACACGTAACGATCGGATCGCCTTGGCAGTTCTTGAGGAAACAGGTGATGCCTCAACTCTGTGGCTGCTGCAAAAGATCGAACAAGCATTGCACACAGTGTGTTAGATCTTACTACCCACTACCCCAACGTCAACCGTTCTTCCGACACAGATCACTGCGGCATCGAATGACACCAAAATATGCGCAAAAAGGTATCATCAAATTGAGAACTCCGCCGTTATTTATGAACATATTCTACCTGCCTAACCAGTTCTTTCTAACAGGATGGGTGACGTCTCATAAGTACCTAGGTACTCAGTCCCAGCTTTTTCAAAGCACGTATCTAAAGTACGGGTTCTCCATGTCAGTCAAATCCTGGAACGCCAGCCTTTGTTTCTCTTCTTCGTTCACCGGCAAAGCGTCCTTCCGCTTGTTTGCGAGCGTCAGTACGACGTAGAGCGCTACACACGAAGCGATGCAGATGATGTAGCTGTTTTGGTATCATTTGTTAGTCACTGATCAAGGAGGAGAGAGAATGAACGGGTACGCACCAGATGATCAACCCCAGCCACAGCTCCGGGTAGTGCTGCGCCCGTGTCTGCGACTTGACGAGCTGCGGGCCGACGATATTTCCCACGCAGTAAGCGACGAAAATATTAGCCGCCATGAGACTCTTCTTGGTGTTGCCAGCAACGTTGGACATGCCAAGCCCAATGGTGAGCGTGACAGGCACGCCGAAGAAGCCGAGGATGGAGTACCCGACCACAGGGGTGGCGGCGCGGTAGTACCACTCGCTCTTCCAGATCATGGCCATCCCCGCAATGACGGGAAGGCAGCCTGCGATGGCCATGATGATGCGGATATTTTTGACCCGGCCGGAGAGCCAGCCCGTCCAGATGATGACAACAAAGCCGATCAGGCCGAGAGGGAATTGTAGGAGGATGGAGTGCAGGCTGCTCCAGCCAAAGGTCGACACGATGAGCGGGCCAAAGCCGCTGACGGCGCCGTTGATGGTGTACGCGGAGGACATCATCAGGAAGATCAGGTAGGTCTTGGGGTCGAGAGCCATCTCTTTCACCTGCGACATCTTGATCTTGGTGCACCGGACGCCCGTCTGGCCGGACCGCAGGCGCTCCGTCGCGGCGAACTTTTCCTCCGGCGTCAAGAACCAGGCCGACATGGGGGAGCTGGGGGTGGCGAAGCATACCAGACCAAAGAGAAAGGTCAGCACACCGGCCAGAAGGTAGATGTACTGCCAGCTGTGCAGCCCGCCGCCCTGGATCTGCGCAAAGCCATAGTTCATCGACCCACCGATGATGCTGAAGCTGCAGGTGGCACTGAACCACCAGGCCTGCCGCAGAGTCTGCTCTCGCTGCGTGTAGAAGCTCGAGATGATGCACATGAAGCCCGTGGGGATGATGCTCTCGACGAAGCCCAGGAAGAAGCGCTGCACGTAGAGGCCCTGGTAGGTGGTAACCGCAGCCGTCAGCATGCAGATGCCGGCCCACACGATGACGACGGCCCCGAGGATGCGGCCGATGTTGAAGCGCTGGAGGGCGAAGGTCATGGGGTATAACCCGGCGAGCATCCCGAAGTAGAAGAGGGAGGTGGCCCATGACAGGCGCGATGTGTCGACTGAGGGCGGTGTTGTGGAGCGGTCGACTACTGTCAGGGAGAGGTCGGTTGTCATGCCAAAGAGAACTGCGGCGCCGAGAATGGCCTTGTCGTAGTAGACCAAGCCATCTGAGGAAAGGGGAATTCAAGTCAGCATCAGTCACTCGGGAAAAAAAAGGGAGAGGGGGGTCAGTCTTACAGCCAAAGACCATGGCCGGAATCATGTACCAGTCGATCTTGCGGATGACTCGGGCCACGACGACAGGGTCCAGCTCATGCTGCTGCTCGCCAACCATGGCGATGGCCTCGTCTTTTGCAGACACATCCGATATGGAGTGGGTCGGAGACCGCTCGATGTCTCCATCATTGGAGACGTTCTTCTCGCTGCCCATGATGGCAACTGCTGGCGTTCCCTGTTGCTGTTTTTCGGGAAGGGGAATGGGGCTTCTTTACCATGGGTTAAATCTCCCCGCGCCGAGCAGGTCGCCATCGCCGTCCCGAGCTCGGCGTTTAAAAATGCGCGTTAGTCACGAACATTGGCACCGTACATGCCGCACCATGCCTATCGCGGGTCTGGCGAAGGCTGCGGGGTTGGTCTGGGCTGGGGCGTGCCAATGCCACTTCACCGTGCAGCACGATGTGCAGCAAGATTATGTGGTTTTCTGCAACCTCTGCTGCGTGGGGGGCGTCTGGGCTGCTTGGCGGCCAACTTATTACACCACCTCGGTCATTTTTGCCATGCCGTGACATTGGCACCGCTATGGATTGGCGAACCGAGCTCTCGGCGACTGCAGCGCCTGCAGAGCTTGCAATGTCCTTTGCGTGTACGTCAAGGTAGTGTATTTCTGTAGCATGCAGATGCGGCGGGAATCATCCGATTCGGTGCCCGTCGTTGGCGTACCGTAGCCACGGGATTCACCACGCCTCGACAGTGGACTGACCAAAACGATAGCGGTCCAAACATACGACGCTGGGACCAAGCGGGCACAATGAGATGCAGGCGTGCTAAAACAGCATCCTGCTTGCAAAGGGAACCGGGGTTTTGGAACCGGAATCACGGGGGCTGGGGCAGGATGCAGAGATGACCAGAAAGAGGGATTGAATGAGCGCAAAGGTGAGTGAGAATGAGGAGAGAGCGGCCTCGACAGTAGGGAAGGATATTTCGAAGTAGGCCTTTTGATTGTTGAAGCTTCTGCCCTCCCGACTCGGAGCTCTAGGTATCGACTTCAAAAATCCTTCCGGGTGACGTTTCCGCGGCTGTAACGGCCCCGAGCACGTGCTGAGCTGCATGTTTCAGACATTTTGTGACGGCTTGTCGCGGCTTGATAAGATAGACTTTCGTTTCTGGCGCTTCCGCTAGTAATGGGCTGAGACCTGAGGGGAGACATAAGCGAGGGACCGATGGACTGCCACAAAACTGTTACCTTGGCAATCAAATGCGCTCCATGCCTGGCGTGCCTGGTTGGTGAGCTTCTTAAAGAAAAAGAATCATGGCAGTGTTGTATTGATTGTGTTTCCCACCCACATGACGGCCTTGAGCATGCCTGTTCCGAGAATTCATGCGAAACCGGCGTCTTCTAGGCCCATCGCCCCCAGAAGCGTCATCCGCCGTGGGTCGCGCTCTTTACCCCCAACTGATATCCCCCTCACACATACTGCCTGTCCGTCTGTAAGTCATGCGGCTGGATGGTCGCCCCCCAATCACGGAAATCCGACGTTGGGGCCCCTGTCGACAACTTTCTTTTTCGTTCTTTTACCCGGGAACGCACGCCACCCCCGCGGAGCCGCACCACTGGCGTCCTTGCGCCCCTGGCTGTAGATCCGGAAGACCATGTCCATCGCAGAGACCAAATCCAAGGCTGCAAATGAAGCATGCCAGCGTTCCAGCCTTACTGTGTGGAATTAAGAGAATGGCTTCCTGCGCTGGCCTTGGGGGCGGGGCATATGATGGTCGACCAGTCCAGAGATTTTACACTTCAAGCAAACAGAAGACGATGAGACCAGCAGCTTCCCCTTGGGCGTGCGAGAAAGGCTGAAATCGGTACACATCAATCGTCACCATGCCGAGCTCCGAGAAGCTTTCGCTCCTGCCCCTCGTCAGGAACCCCAGCGAGTCCTACCAGGCGGACATCATCGCCTGCGCCGCGATAACATGGGTCATTAGCGCCGTGTTCGTCGGGATGCGCTTCTACACGCGCACGACACTCCTTCGGAATGTCCTTGGTGCTGAGGACTGGACCATCCTGGTCGCGTTGGTCTTCGCTGGCGCGACATGTGCCGGCATGATTGAGCGTTGGTGTCCTAGGATCGCCCAGAAGTGAACGCCGCTGATGGTGTTGTGTGCTGGCAGAGGCTGTATATGGACTTGGGAGGCATATCCTTGATGTTGACCCGGCGGCGATGGGACCGATGGCGAGGGTAAGTCCATCTGCTTGTTACCCAACCCCTGACAACAGCCACTGACAGGCCTAGGCCGGATGGTACACCATCCTCTGGTACATGCTCTCCCTGCTCTTCACCAAGATCTCTATTCTCTTGTTGTACATCCGCATCCTCAGCTACCAGCACGCGCGGTACGCCGTGTACGCCATCCTCGCCATTGTCATCCTGACCAACGGCATCTGGACCTTCGTCACCGTAATGACGGCTTGCACGCCCCTCAACGCCTTCTGGGATCGCACCATTCCCGACGCTTGGTGCCGGCCTCTCGTCTGGTGGTACGCGAACACGGGGTTGCACATCGCGACCGACGTGCTCCTCTACGTCCTTCCGCTTCCTGTGATCGTCAATCTGCACATCAAGCTCCGGCAGAAGATAGTCCTCTACGCGGTATTCGCGCTCGGCTTCTTGTACGTCCCACCTCTTGTTCCGTCCTCACGCCCAAGTCTAACATACCCCCACAGCGTCTGCTCCATCTCGGTAGTCCGACTCTGGGATCTCCTCGAGGAGCCCAAGCGCACCGATTTCACGTACGACAACGTCAGCATATCCTACCTGACTGTCATAGAGATCAACGCCGCCATTGCGTGCGCCTGCTGCATGACGCTGAAGCCCTTCTGCGCGCGCTTCTTCCCCCGATTCTGGGGGTCACGTTCTGCTGCCTCGGGACAGCTGCAGAACGGAGACGTGGAAGACGCGGTGCCGTTCTCGCCTCGCCAAGGCCCACCAACGATTGGGTCGCAGCCGTCGAGGGCGGTGATGGCCATGAGAAGGCCGACGTCATGGGTCGGGGTTGCGCCACACGGAAAGAGTGAGAGTAGCAGTCACCTGGAACTGCTGGATGAGGGGGGTGATGGGTTGAGTATCGAGAGTGGTAGTGATGTCAAGAAGTCTATGGAGGTAGGGCCGCCAATGCCTAACAGACTGATGGGCGTTGAGCTGCCGCCGACGGGGATTGGATTGCAGCCGGCCGAGCCGCCAGCTGCCCATCTCGCGTGAGATGATTGTCATGAGAAAATGGCCCGCACGATACGGTTTCTAGCCGGCAAGGCCACTGCATATATTGGTAATCTAGGCAGAGTCGAGGTTAAGGAAATGGCGACATGGAACGAAAGGGTCACTGGCATATCAGGTTAGGTTGGGGCTGGGGATTGATACCTAGCGCATTGTTTTGCTTTGGTCAGCAGGACCAGTTAATGATTGAGTTTCCGCTGGATGCTTTCTTCGTGTCGCTGACGTGTTGTCGTGATGCCTTCCTTCACCCAGGAAGATTTCAGTGGATCGCGCGCAAAATGGTTGGCAGTGTTTGTTTGCCACCGCGGGGCGCTCGAGATTTTTATCCCTTTCAGCGGAGGATGCGAGAAAAACCCGTGTACAGACTTGCGTCCGCAAACTTTACACATTTATTGGTACTATTTTCGCCGTTCCTTCTCAGGTAGCGACCAAGATCCTCTCGCTGACGTAGCTTTGCAATCTTACATGCCATGCCTATCTGTCAGTCAGCATCAATGTTTCCAGTTCCCAGGGCAAACTACAGCGCCGTAGTCTGTGTGGATATCTCACCTAAAAGGCGAATGTCCCCTTTCCTCCCACGATCCTGGATCGAACTGATCCCTATGCCCTGCGTTGCATCGGCTCTAATACTCTTCATACTCATGTCCCCGAGGAAACCCACCACGACGCACGCTCATGAGATGAGGTCGGCGACGTTCATCGGCATCTCATCAATCTGCGTGGAGTAGTACACTAGATAGCATTAGCGGCCCGTCACAACAGGAAGCGAGGCAGACTTACACTCAATATCACGCAAAATACGGACATCTTCGCTGGTCACGAAGTTGATTGCGACACCCTTGCGGCCGAATCTTCCGGAACGACCGATACGGTGAATGTAATTCTCACGGTTGCTTGGCAAATCGTAGTTGATGACCAAGCTGACCTGCTGAACGTCGATACCACGAGCCCACACATCGGTAGAGATCAGGACTCTGCTGTTTCCTTGCCTGAAGTCCTGCATAATGCTGTCACGTTCCTTCTGTGGCATCTCTCCGTGCATGCTGCTGACGGTGAAGTTCGCCTCACGCATCTTGTCGGTCAGCCAGTCGACCTTCCTCCTTGTGTTGCAAAAGATGACGGCTTGGGTAATGGTGAGGGTATCGTAGAGGTCACACAGCGTGTCGAACTTCCAGTCCTCCTTTTCCACGGCGATGAAGTACTGTTTCAAGCCCTCAAGGGTCAGCTCGTCGCGCTTAACCAAGATGCGGACCGGATCCGTCATGAACTTCGTCGTCATGTCGAGGACATCGTAAGGAAGAGTGGCCGAAACGACAACCACTTGCGTGGCAGGCGGGAGGTAGCGGTACACGTCGTAGATCTGTTCGCGGAAACCCTGGTTGAGCAGCTCATCGGCTTCGTCGAGCACCAGCATCTTGATGTTGCGTGTGCGAAGATGGCGGCGCCGAATCATGTCAGCAACACGGCCGGGCGTGCCAGACACGATGTGCTGGCCGTAGTCGAGCTTGCGGATATCCTCACCCACGTTCGTGCCGCCAATGCAGGCGTGGCACTGCACGTTCATATAGTCGCCCAATGCCATGACGACGCTCTGGATCTGTGTGGCGAGTTCGCGAGTCGGGGATAGGACAAGCGCTTGAGTTTCGCGCACCGCGGTGTCGATGACCTGAAGCATGCTGATAGAAAAAGTCGCTGTTTTACCGGTACCGGATTGCGCCTGCGCGATGGTGTCGCGACCCTTGCAGATCTGGACGATGGCCCGGGACTGGACGGCGGACGGGGATTCGTAGCCATAGGCGTAGATACCGCGAAGAAGGCTCTCTGTTCCGGGGCCCTGTTAGCATTGCCGAACGCGCACGCGTGCTAAACCAGTCGTGTGGTGCAGCTTACCCTTCAGGGACATCGACTCGAAAGTCGGGTGGACCGTGACCTCCTTCGAGGTTGAGAATTGGATCTTCTCATCGGCCTTACGATCAATGCCGCTTTCTGCCATTTTGTCGGATGGACCGCTGGTCGTGGTGTCTGGGAGTGTGTGGGCGGGGTCGTAATTGCGACGATCTTGGGTAGTGACTTGTTGAAGGTTGAAGGTTGAGAGCTGGCAAGCAAGCCGCGCGCGACATGGGTCCTGCGGCAAAAAATCCGCCGCGCACGGGCCACATTGAACGGCAGCAAGCTTGCTGAAGCGCTGGTGGCGCGTCGCAAAGTGGCGTCCGATTTCAGACCATCCACCAGACACCAAACAATCCGCATTTCTGTTCCTCACGCCGTCGCCCAATCTCTACCAGGCCACCGGCAAGATGTTGATAGAACAGCAAAGATATCTCCATGAGGACCTCGAGCGCCTCGAGCAGGGCGTCTCGGATCGCATGGGCGAGGAACCTAAAATGATCCGAGAGCGCTTGAATCGCGACCACGAAGTCTCCCAGCTGCTCGACCAGATCCAGAAGCAATCGGCCGAGCTTCTGCCACTCTATCGCGACAAGTCGGGTGTTCGATCCAGAGAAATCCTGCAGATCAGCACGGGCGATCCATTTGAAGAATTCTATCGCCAACTAGCCGAAATCAAGGAGCACCACTCGCGCTATGCAAACGAACAGGCCGAGAATTCAGAGCAATGGTATCGGCCACGAAAAGGTGGCGAGGAGCAGCCGTTCCTTGTCGAGAGCATGTTCTCGGGCGAGGAAGCCTACGGCCGGTTTTTCGATCTGCATGCCTCCCACGAAACGTACCTGAACCTCCCTGATGCAAAGCGCCTCGGGTATATGCAGTATCTCGAGGTCTTCGACAACTTCCAGCCTGGGCAGGGCGGAATCAAGCGCGGCGAGAAGTTGACGGACCAGTACTTCAAGTATCTGGGCGAGCTTATGGAATACCTGGAGTCGTTCATGCAACGGACTCGGCCTTTGGAGAACCTCGACAAGCTGTTCGGCGAATGGGACACAGATTTTGAGGGGGCTTGGGAGAAGGACGATGTCCTAGGCTGGCAGATGGACAAGGCAGCCAAGCCCAACGGCGCAGCCAAGGCGCTCAGCTCGCCTGATGCCATCTGGTGTGAGGCTTGCGAGAAAGAGTTCAAAAACGAGAACGTCTACAAGGGCCACTTGTCGGGCCGCAAGCATATAAAGGGCACCGAAGCGCTCGAGAAGCGGGGGAGCATGTCTCTAGGACACCGACTGAAGGAGCGCGCTGTAGCGGAGAGGGAATTCCGAATCAAGAAGCTGACAGGCGCGATGAGCACCGAGCGAGACGATACTAGGGTAAACGTCGAGCGGAGACAGGGCATGACAGAGCGCGAGAGGCAGCAGGAGCTTGAGAACTACTACAACTTGTCCAACCAAGAGAGTGCGGTACTCGAGGAGGAAGACGAAGAGGGCGGCGACGACAGGATTTACAACCCCCTCAAACTACCCCTCGCCTGGGACGGCAAGCCCATCCCCTTCTGGCTGTACCGACTGCACGGTCTCGGCCAGGAATTCCCCTGCGAAATCTGCGGTAACTTTGTCTACCGGGGACGGCGAGCCTTCGACAAGCACTTCAACGAGACCAACCACATCACCAACCTGAAGAGACTGGGGATAACCAACACGCATCTATTCCGAGATATCACATCAATCGAAGAGGCTGTGCGGCTGTGGGACAAGATTCAGCGGGAGGAGAAGAAGACGCACGTTGACGAGGGCTCTATCGTGCAGATGGAGGATGCCGAGGGCAACGTCATGCCAGAAAAGGTCTACTTGGATCTGCAGAAGCAGGGCCTGCTCTGATTTGTTAGGCCCCAACTGTTAAAATTGGAAAATTGGAGTTTCGTCTATGTGTATTAGAGAAGAATAATCACAATACCCAGAAGCGGAGGAATGTTTACTCCCGTCTCGCTTTTCTCCTAAGTTAAATGACTGGGCATAAATCTAGACGTTGATGAAAAATCGAGCTTGTCCGGCATTGGCACCCTGGCAGGCGGGGTCGAATGCGAGATTGTGATTGGATGGCAACCCACCCACGCCCTGCGGGCAAGCAATCGTCCAAGCATTGATAAACAAAGACATCATCACTACAACTTTTACGTCTACATTTCTCCACTGACCTGTTCTTGCGGACTCAGCACACCCGCCGAATGGCCCAGCCGGCTTGCGCCTTCTTATTTCGCAATCGTCCCGATTGACGCGAAGCTCTTGCGCCGGTATGACCTGAAAAGAGACCGCGAGCGATCAATCATGGCAATCCAAACAAAGCCCATCCCCGCCCTCTACACCGTCTACATTCTCCGATCGGCCGTCCGACATGCCTCGCTCTACATTGGGTCCACCCCAAACCCTCCACGGCGGTTGAGCCAGCACAACGGCGACGTAAAAGGCGGCGCTGCGCGGACGTCCAAGGGAAACCTCCGGCCATGGGAGATGGTGGGGCTGGTAGCAGGTTTTCCGAGCATGGTCGCAGCGTTAAAGTTTGAGTATGTACCCTACCGGCGGCCCGCTTCCTCCTCCTGCTTTCCGGATTACCGCAACTGCTAACTCGTTTTCCCAGATGGGCTCTCACGAACCCTCACCTATCGTTGCACATTCCGTCCTCCTCGCGCCTCACGGTATCGGGCGGCAAGACAAAAAGAGGTCGCCCGCGGCGACCGATCAAGAGCCTCGTATCCATCATCTCCAATATTCACCTACTACTACGCGTCCCCAGTTTTGCGCGATGGCCGCTAAGGCTCCATTTCTTCGCGCCCGAGGCCCATGAAACATGGAAGAAGTGGTGTAGCACTGCAATCGAGCCGTTGCGGGAGAGCTTGACCGTTGTCACCGATTTTGGCCAGACACGCACCACGAAGGCCAAGTCCAAGAAGCCCGCATCGAGCGCCGCTACAGAAGTTGGTGCTGAAGGCGTGGCAGGAAACAGCACAACCGGTGGTGCCGAGCCTTGGGGCATCCATGCGCTACCTCTCGACTACGAGCCCATCAAGGAGTACGTTATCAAAAGCCAAAACGTCTTCGAATTCGAACAAGAGGGCAACTGCATCGTTTGCAGGGAAGCGATTGTCTCGGGCCAGGGCTTACATGCCATCTGCTCCAATGAGGGCTGCGAGGGGGTCGGACATCTCTCGTGCTGGAGCCGGCATCTTCTTCCGGCGCCTGACGCTGGCGGTGACGGGAGCATTCTGCCGGTTCAGGGGCGATGTCCCCAGTGCAATGGGGGGGTTCGGTGGGGAGACATGATGACGGAGCTCACGTTACGAATCCGTGGCCAGAAGGATGTCGAGAAGCTTCTCAAAACGAAGAGAAAGCGTGCCACTACAAAGGCTAAGACCTCGGCTGAAGCGGCGTAAGTGAGACCCGGGTATTGGACGGCATGGGGTTTGTGCCCTTGCTTTGGTTTTGGCGTTACTGTTTGACGGGATGGGCGTCTTTGGACAACTCGGAACGAGTGGGAGCACTCGGTGGCGGTTTTCTTTCGATCAAGATACCCTCTTTTCTTCATCCTTGTTTATGTAGGATAGGAAGCACTGCTGTTATTTGTGTGTGATAATCGGATTTTCAAGATCTACCATGCAATGACATTCTCCCTTTCCGTCGCCTCCCAGCTGATAGGCGTACCACGAACAGCCACGGGTGCCACGCGTGTCGTCTGATGTTTGGCAAGGAAGATGCCGAGGAACTTAGCGTGCCAGGTGGTTAGTCAGCAAGACCCACCCCGCCAACCCCAGCTCCCGCGGGCCTTGGCGAACACCAAGAACGTCAAGTCGCCTTTCATTGGCTGTTGGAGCGACCATTCCCCCCTCCCCTGCCGCCTCTAGACTCGACTTGGAGATCAGCACCTCACCCCGATGCTGCACTTCCATCACAAATGCTTCCCTCGTTGCTGTCCTTCTATCCGAGGCGCGACAGCCTACCTTTCTCCTGGCCAAAGTCTCAACAATCTATGCTCCTGAAGGAGTAACTTTTTTTCGGTACCTGGTGATCGCATGAGCTTCGGGCTGGCTTTTGGATGTCAGATTAGCCTCTCTCCCGCGGATGATTCATGCGTTCCACACAAGCGCATTCGACATTGCTTTGTTCGTGCTGACCACCCCCAACATCCCGCTTCCACGCTACAACAAGGCATCGCGACCATGAACGTTTGTTGGATACCTGGTGGGATAGAAGACCATTGTGGGGTTGGATAGTAGCGCGCTGTTTAGAGCTCGGCAGGAGCGGGCACCAGCAACATTGGAAGGGATGGATGCGGTGCTTCCAAAGCCGCCAAGACACCCCGCTGTGTTTCTGTCGGTCGTTGGGTTGAAGCAATCACAGTGAGAACGTGACAGTCGCATGCGGCGGCGTCGATTCGTCCTGTGCTGTATCTGCATCTGCATGGAGCAATTCGTGCCGTGACGTCCAGCGCAACCGAACCTATGCGTCAGGGTCAAAGCATATCGTAGAAACTTTGTAGGACCCCTCACCCAGTCCCGCCACAGCCCTTCCTTGCACCTCCAGCTATTGCTGGGGAACAGATATAATTTTATGGGCTTGACAAAGAAAGAATCGAAGCGACCAGGAGGGGAGACGTTGGCATAAAGCAGTCGAGCGCCGCGAATTGGCAAATCAGCTTCACTACACTGTAGTGTTGAGACGCCTTGCAGCGTCAAGGCCCCTGGAAGTACGATGAGAGATGCACGTGGTAAATAGGTTCGCACTGGGGATCATTGATGCCCGCCAAATGTTGGGAGTATTTGCGTGTTGGGGGCAAAGACGTAGTGAAGAAAATTGGCCATATCTCAAAGATTGAGTGAGGTTGGGCGGTGGTCTGGGCTGTAGGTTATTTGTGCCTTCCCAAAATGTCCCGACAGCTGCCGCCTTGCCTCGCCCTTGATGGGACGTCTCCCGTCTCCCGTGGTCCATGTCCCACACACCCCAGAGCCCCGTCTCCGCCTGCCCTGGTGGGCTCCTCCTTCCCATCCTTCATACCTGGCTCCCGACACCTCCAGCATTTCCTTCCTCTTTCCCCCGAACCGTGAACCGACCACCCCGGGGATCTAATTCACGCTCCGCCATTGTTTTTGCCGCAAACCTCTGCATCCTCGAACCGTAACGTGCACAGGTACGAGCATCACCAATCCGGACAGCGCATCCATCCCCCATTTCCCTGCACACATTTTCCAGCGCCAACCCGCAAGCCGAAAACCACGGGAGGAAGGCCGACGAAGAAACCCGTTCATGCCTTACCGGTGCGATAGTTTGCAGCGCGAACAAACTCACCCCTTCTACGGTCTTCGGCTTGGTCTTCGGCTTGGTCGGTAAAGCGCTTTGCCCATCCACCCTTTCCGACACCAATTCACTCGCGGGCCGTCATCTGACAGAACATCGTAGTTACTCGCGTTTGACGATGCACCCGATAATCCACTGACCCGCACCTCGGACCATCTACGACACACCGCATACCTTCGAGGCTACTCATCGGCAGATCCCCTTCGTCGGAGTCGGTCGTATCGGCGTGGTCCACGGCAAGAATGGTATCTGTCCCATCTGCCGGCGGGCTCGCCGGGCATGGCAGCGCAGGGGCTTCGAGTGCCAATGCAAACCCACGAGGCTCCCCTGTGATATCCTCGACGGCGACACTCGGCGGAAATATGAAGTCTAAGACGGCGCCGCTCAACTCAAACGGCTACCACCCACCAAAGCCACAAACCCCGCTGAGTTCCCACAAAAGCGCACCTCTGAATCTCTCATCGGTGGAGCGACGAGGACAGCCGACGGCGTGCAAAGAGCCTGTGAAGAAGAGAAACAGGCCTCACGGGCTTCAGGAAGCACCGACATACTATCCAACAGAAGAGGAATGGAAGGAGCCCTTCGAATACATAAAGAAGATTGCGCCCGAGGCGCGCCAGTTTGGACTGGCCAAAATCATCCCACCAGAGTCATGGAATCCGGACTTTGCCATCGATACGGAGGTGAGTAGTGTTCAAGGGCCCCAGATTGCGGAGGCCGGGCGCGATCGCTCGCAAAACGCCCTGCTCCGACACCTCCGGCCATATGCCATCTGCTTTTGAGCGACGAATGCTAACGTGCACGTTTTCGACAGAGATTCCACTTTCGTACGCGCAAACAGGAGCTAAACTCTGTCGATGGCAGTAAGCCTTCCTCTCCTTCCAAGCCTAGCCCACGGGCTTCTACGGAGTCAGATGTTAAGGATGGCGGTTTAGGCACACGCGCGAATCTCACGTATCTCGACGCCCTCGCGAAATTCCACAAGCAGCAGGGAACGAATCTGACCCGGCTCCCATATGTCGACAAGAAGCCACTTGACCTGTACCGGCTGAAAAAGGCCGTCGAGGCTCGTGGCGGCTTCGACAAAGTTTGCAAGCTCAAAAAGTGGGCAGAGATTGGACGTGATCTTGGATATAGCGGCAAGATTATGTCGTCGCTATCCACATCACTGAAGAACTCTTACCAGAAGTGGCTATGCCCGTACGAGGATTATCTGCGGATAGCTAAACCTAGCGTCCACCAGCAGCTAGAGCTAGAATACGGCGGTCCATTAACCCCAAGCCCGGCACCGAGTCCGATGAAGCGATCCAATGTCCACACGCCCTCAGGCCTGCGGGCTGAGTCGCCAGCGCGACATGCGACCGATGCTCTACAAGCGACGATGAACGGACACAGCAAGGATTCTGAACGCGATGTACCAATGACAGATGCGTCTCCCCTTGCGGCACCGCAGACGTCGGGGTTCACAGCCATCAACTCCGGTGGTTTCACGGCAGTCAATTCTGGGTTCACCAGCGTGAATCGCCTCTCGGCCGCACTTACGGACTCCAAGGCACCAACGCCCACAAAGGCGTTTGCCACGCCGCTCTCTTCGGCTAAGAACACGCCGGAATATCGCCCGTCGAGCCTCGGCCCTGCGGCGTTGAAGCGACAGCTCAGTTGTGACAGCTTAGACTCAGCAAAGAAGGACTCGTCAACAGATAAGGACGATGGCGATGCGGGAAGTAGGAGGAGTAAGCGGTTAAAGAAAGGTAAGGCCCCCAAGTTCCTTCCAATATACTTTCCTTTGCCCCTGTTTCCTTTCCTTCCATTTCGGAAACTAGAGTGGAGTGCCCTCCCCAGGAACAGCGATCTTGGGTTGTCGCTTTTTGGGGGATTCGAGCGGCGCATGGAGTCGTACGATTTCGTTGGGTGGCCAATTCGACCGAACAGGGGCGAGGCAAGGGATGTTTCCAGTGTCAATGCGCTTTTGCTGGCTTCCCCATCTCCCAGCCTCTCGAGAGCTCTTGGCAGACCCCCACTCTCCTGCATCCCCCATTGGTAGGATGTTTCTTGTCGCTGACACGGCCCCGCAGATACCGTGCCCACTGTCGCCGGCTCCCATATGTCGCTATTCCGGCCCTCGGCCCCCAGAATTCCCCGCGATGAAACGATGACCCCTGGGGAGAAATGTGAGCAGTGTGGAAAGGGCAGCGACGAAGCGTTCCTCCTAATTTGCGAATCTTGCGACCATGGATATCACGGAGCTTGTCTGGATCCGCCCATCAAGCTCAAACCCGAAAACGAGTGGAACTGCCCCCGTTGTCTCGTTGGCGATGGGCAGTTTGGCTTCGAGGAGGGAGGCCTTTACTCTCTCAAGCAGTTCCAGGAGAAAGCTGCTACCTTCAAGCAGAACTACTTCGAGAACAAGATGCCCTTTGACCCGATCCTCAATTGCCTTCGACCGGTTACCGAGGACGATGTCGAGCAGGAGTTCTGGAGACTTGTTGCAGACCTGGAAGAGACAGTAGAGGTCGAGTATGGTGCCGACATACACTGCACGACACACGGCTCTGGGTTTCCAACAGTGGAAAAGAATCCCGACAACCCTTACGCGACGGATCCTTGGAACCTGAACCTTCTCCCGCTGCATCCCGACAGTCTCTTTAGGTACATCAAGACGGATATCTCGGGGATGACGGTGCCTTGGGTATACGTTGGGATGATCTTCTCGACCTTTTGCTGGCACAACGAAGACCACTACTCGTACTCAGCGAACTATCAACATTTTGGTGCCACCAAGACGTGGTACGGCATACCTGGCGAGGACGCCGAGAAGTTCGAGAACGCCATGAGAGAGGCCGTGCCCGAACTGTTCGAGACGCAGCCTGATCTTCTGTTCCAGCTGGTCACGCTACTCACCCCCGAGCAGCTCAAAAAGGCCGGCGTCCGGGTTTACGCCCTCGATCAACGAGCAGGGCAGTTCGTCGTCACTTTCCCGCAGGCCTACCATGCTGGCTTCAACCACGGCTTCAACTTCAACGAAGCCGTCAACTTTGCCCCCAGCGATTGGGAGCCGTATGGGCTGGCGGGGGTGGAGAGACTTCAGTCATTCCGTCGGCAACCATGCTTCTCTCACGATGAACTGCTGTGGACCGCAGCAGAGGGCATCACTAGCGGTGGGTTGACCATTCAGACGGCACGCTGGTTAGCTCCGGCTTTGGAGCGAATACACCGTCGAGAACTTACTCAAAGAAAGGAGTTCGTCGCCAAGCATGACTTCATTGCGAAGCACCTCGACGCTAAGAACCCGAGCGAAATTCACCGCTGTGTGTTTAATGGAGAGGGTGACGAAGAATGCCCCCTTGTGTTCCAAATCAACGATGTCGATGTTCCTGAGGACGAATACGCTTGCTTTTATTGCAAAGCCTTTACCTACCTTTCTAGGTTCATCTGCCTAAAGACTGGCAGGGTCTTGTGTCTCCTCCATGCAGGCAATCACCCATGCTGTGACGCGCCTGAGTCAGACCGCTATCTTGGAAGAGACCATGCCCTCTACTATCGCAAAACAGAAGAGCTCATCGCCAGCACCTTCAGGAGGGTAGAGGACAAGGCCCATTTGCCAGAAGCATGGGAGGAAAAGTACGAGAAGCTCCTAGATGAGGAAGCTACGCCATCACTCAAGTCGCTGCGGACTCTGCTGAGCGAAGGCGAGAAAATCCCGTACGACCTACCATCGCTGCCAGTCCTCAAGGCATTTGTCGAGCGCTGCAACCAGTGGGTCGACGAGGCCACCAACTACACTGTTCGGAAGCAGCAAAACCGACGCAAGAACGAAAAAGCATGGCAGAGTTCCGTGCGGAAGTCCATCGGCAATTCCGCCCAGGACCAAAAGGAGCGCGAGATGCGCAATGTAGACAACATACATCGGCTACTGAAGCAAGCTGATGATATTGGTTTCGAGAGCCCCGAAATTTCGCAGCTGCAGGAGCGTGCCGAAGCCATCAAGGCTTTCCAAGTCAATGCGAAGCACGTCCTCGAAAGACGTCAGGCTCAGACTGTCGATATGGTTGAAGAGTTGCTTGATGAGGGCCAGAACTTCAATGTGGATATTCCTGAGGTCGAGAAGCTCTCCCGTGTTCTCGACCAGCTCAAGTGGACTGAGAAAGCAACGACGAGTCGAACAGTCGCGATGACTCTAAAGGACGTCAAGGATCTGATCGAAGAAGGCGAGCGACTCGGCATGCCGCCATACAACGATCACCTCTCGTTCTTCGTCGAACAGCTAGCCGCCGGCCATACATGGGAGAAGAAGGCACAGGAACTGATCCACGCCGATTCCGTCCACTACGCTCAGCTCCAAGCGTTATCGGACAGGGCCCGGGCCGAGTTTTTACCCGTTTCGCTCGAGACTCTCGCAGCCGTTGACCAAATTCTGCACAAACAGCGCGAGGCACATCGACAAATCATGGACTTGAACGAGCGCTCACGAAACCCGGACTTCCGCAAGCGACCCAAGTACGTCGAAGTTGCGGAAGTCATGAAGAAAATCGAAGAACTGCAAGCAAAGCCGCAAGGCACTCTTGATCTCGAGAAGGAGCAAAAGCGCCACGAAGACTGGATGCGAAAGGGGAAAAAGCTATTCGGTAAGACGAACGCCCCGCTACACATACTCAAATCGCATATGGACTACGTTCTCGACCGTAATACGGACTGCTTCGACATTGCGCTTGACAAGCCCAGAGTCCCAGCCGAACCACAGTCAAGAGAACCCTCTCCGGAAGTAGCGGAGGGGGAAGCTAAACAGTCTTGGGAGAATCGGAACTTTCGCGAGGTTTTCTGCATCTGTCGTCGAACAGAGGCAGGCATGATGATTGAGTGCGAGCTGTGCCACGAGTGGTATCACGGCAAATGTCTCAAGATTGCTCGCGGAAAGGTCAAAGAGGATGATAAGTACACATGTCCGATCTGCGACTGGCGTGTCAAGATCCCTCGCGACGCCGCACGGCCGAAGTTGGAAGACCTGATCGCCTGGCGAGATGAGATCTCGGGCCTTCCCTTTCAGCCGGAGGAGGAAGAGGTTTTGAACGAGATCATTGGGACCGCCCAGAGGTTTCGCGACCATATCGCTGCATACTGCAATCCTGTCCTTGCGACGGCTTCCGAGGCGGAGACCCAGCGATTTTACCTACGCAAGATTGAGGGTGCCGAAATCCTCCTCGCGTACGAGACAAACTTTTTCAGGCAGGAACTTCACAAGTGGAGTCCTGTAGCTCCGGAACCACCCCCAGTGCTAGAGCAGTCAAAGAGCACTCGAAAACCGCGTCCGACAAAGCTTCAGAAGATGCTCGCTCAATATGGCGTCGACGATCCCGACGACCTACCTGAAAGTGTCAAGGGCAAAGCTAACAGCTTGAAGCGTAAGGCCCTGAACGCCGAAGCTGCCGCCGCAGGGCTTGGGTCGTCAGGCGCCGTGTCTACCAGCCCCGGAGCGAATCCATACGGTCCTACAGGTCTTCCGTTCTTCTCGAGAAACTCGTCTGCTCAGCCTCAAACCCCAGGTCTGTCCATCTCGGGGAGCGTTCATGCTCACGCCTCTCACGGACCTGACTCAGCCTCCTCTTCCCATGCACGATCAGGGCCAAACTCGATTTTCAAATCGGACTTAGATCACCCACTCCAGTCTTCTTTTTTCACTCATGGCAACAGCGGTGGTCCGCAACTGCTCCACGGTGATAATCCGTCGCTGAGCCTCGAGGACCGCCTACTCGGTGGCATGGCAGATGGTGACGACGTGATGGATCTACGTAAAGAGGACGACAATAGGGCTCTAGAAATCTTCAGACGCACCGAGAATGGTCGCCGCGGGGCTGAAGAGATCTTTGGCGCCAGTGTGTGGGGTGGTGGCTCCAGCTCGAGAGAGCGAGACGATAATGACCCCTTGGGCATTGGAGTCGCAGAGGGCGAAGGAGACGACAGTATGTTTGTCGACCTAGTGAACGAGGATGACGATGAGGACGGGGAGCAGAAGAAGGCTGCAGATAATGTTTCCACCTTCCATTTGGAAGATGAACATCATAATACAGCATCGACGCTGCTGGATGCATAGGAGTAGGCCAGCCTCGAACGACGAAAGCAGGAGATGCTGCTACAGCCTTGACGATTTCTACGTATGGTTTGCCAGTCATGGCCGGCGTCTGGTTGTGGGGTATGGTAAAAAGAAACTTGGTTGTTTCGCGGTGCATTGCGGTCGGGCCTGCGGACCTTGGCGTTTATCTTGACGGTTGCTCTTTTTGTTTGATTCAGGGAGCGTTGGTAGGATGTTCTGGTGGCCGACTGATTTTACAACAGACCCGGCTCAGGCGTGGTCGGTCATTGTCCATGTATTTGTACTGTACCTAACGCCGCGATGAAGGGCTTTTCCCAATATGGGACATGCATTAGACGTAGGACTTAGATGTAATGAACACAACTGTTGTGTGGACAGTCATCTGTCTTGGGTTGCGAGTTTGAATCGCGGTGCTATTTCACAAACTGGAGATAGAACAACCTGTGGCAGGTGGAATTTTCAACGTGACGATGAGATGAACAGCCAAAACTCTAAAAGGACTGTGTTGCAAGACACCTCGCAACCCCGAGTCAACGTAAAGAATGATTAACCATACATCCTTAGGTACACAGTGCATAAACGTCAGTGGTGACAGCTATCCGCGGAATAGCTGAACTTTGACAGTTCAAAGTGGTAGGTACTAAAACTTGATGGGTTACTGTCATTTGTAGTTTAATATTTCGATTAAGCTTTACAGCACTACTACGAAGTTATAAGCAGTATATTGGGATTTAGGATATCCTACAACGGAGGAAAACCTTGTGACTGACAAAGACAGGACAGCTGGCCAGTTCCTAGAGAGTTGGCACAGAGACCGTAAAAGTGAAAAGGCGATTTCAAGTGATGATCTGGATATTGGCTTGCGTCGCGGTCTTGTCCTTCTCAGAGAACGAAACACTACAGGTTGTAGAGCGAACGTCACCAGTATTAATTACCGATGTGTCCATTTGATGAAGATCGGCACGTTTTGCTTCGCATCGCAGAAATGGTACGTATCGAGGGCCATCAGCCCTACGACATTCTTGGACGGGCCATCCCGAATCCAAATAGGCCCCCTGAGTCCAGTGGAATGGATCGTGCCCACACGTCAAGACTGTCGCCCCTTTTGTTGTAAACAATGGCCATGGACAGGGGATCAGCCAATAAGACAGGAGACAGGCCAGCAATGTGTACTAACCTTCTGCGGTGTGGCTTTGCTGGTATTCTGTTAGTGTCTTGCATGACCAATCTTCGCCTCAGGAGACAAGAACACGCTTGCTGCAAAAGATGATCGCTGTAAGACGGCAGGGCTATGCCATAATTGCAACCAGGGGCAACCCTCCCAGACATGTGGTAAATGTCCGGCAAGCAAATGCCCATCACCTTTCACACCTGCATCCCACCTCCGGGTACCCCGCGAAACGAGCGAGCTCTTTCGTCATTCCTTTCGTCACCGAGCCTTCGTCGACCACTCACCTATGCCGTATTGGCGGGGAGAGTAACTATGAGGCTCATGGTATCGTCACTCTAGCGCTAGATGGATGAAGGGAAAGGGTCAGCGCTGTGGCCTCCTCAGGTGTTATGAGTATTTGAGCCACCGTCCTTAATAACCGTCTCCGCGACTTCAGGCCATCACCGCAAACACCATTAGGCTCCAAACCAGTCAACCAACACCATGGGCTCGTCAGACCACAGCTTCACCGGCCATGTGGCCAGCCAGTTCAGCACATACGAGAAAGACCGAAACCTCAAGTCGACCGACGCCCTCTACACGACCTCCAATGGCGTCCCGATGCCGCACCCGTACGAGACGCAGCGCGTCGGCGAGAACGGCCCGCTCCTCCTGCAGGACTTCCACTTAATTGACTTGCTCTCCCACTTTGACCGCGAGCGCATCCCGGAGCGGGTTGTGCACGCCAAGGGCGGCGGGGCCCACGGCTTCTTCGAGTGCACCGACCCGATCCCCGAGTTGACGCAGGCTAATCTCTTCTCTACCCGCGGGAAGAAGTGCCCCGTTACCGTTCGCTTCTCGACCGTCGGCGGTGAAGCGGGATCGCACGACTTGGCTCGCGATCCGCGAGGTTTCGCTGTCAAGTTCCGCACCGATGATGGTAACTGGGACCTGGTGGCCAACAACACACCGGTCTTCTTCCTCCGTGATCCTGCCAAGTTCCCGCACTTCATCCACACGCAGAAGCGAGACCCGTCAACCCACCTCTCGGCAACCGACGACTCCACCATGTTCTGGGACGTATGTGAAGAGGCACTACAGTGTCGCCGATGCGTAAATTCTGACTGACATATAACGTTAGTATCTATGTAACAACCCCGAGTCCGTTCATCAGGTGATGATCCTTCTTGGCGATCGGGGCATTCCCGACGGATGGAGATTCATGCACGGCTATTCGGGCCATACGCTGAAGCTTGTCAACAGCAAGGACGAATGGGTGTACTGCCAGCTTCACATGAAGAGCAAGCAGGGTGCCAAGTTCATAACACAGGAGGAGAGTGCTAAGCTGTCGCCGGACTACAGCCAAAAGGACCTGTATGAAGCCATCACGCGCGGGGACTTTCCCAAGTGGAGCGTGGAGGTACAGACCATGACGCCCAAGCAGGCGGAGGAGGCGTGGGAGAAGCAGCGCATCAATGTCTTTGACTTGACGCATGTGTGGCCGCAGGGCCAGTTCCCGCGCCGGAAGGTGGGTGAGTTCACCCTCAACGAGAACGCCGTCAACTACTTTGCCGAAGTGGAGCAAGCCGCGTTTAACCCGGCCCATATGCCCCCGGGCATCGAGCCAAGTGCCGACCCGGTGCTGCAGAGTCGGTTGTTCTCGTACCCAGACACGCATCGGCATCGCATTGGTGTAAACTACCAGCAGCTCCCGGTCAACGCGCCACGCACGTCGTTCGCGCCGGCCAATTTCCAGCGTGATGGGAGTATGGCTTTCTTCAACCAAGGTTCCCGGTCGGCTTATCTATCGTCGATCGATCCCATCCGCTTCCGTGACCGAACAGTAGACCTCCACAAGACACATGGCCATTTTACGGGCGAGGCGATCACCTTCCTATCCGAAATCCGACCCGAGGACTTTAATGGCCCACGGGCACTGTGGAAGAAGGTGTGGGACGAGCCGGCGCGGCAGCGCTTCATCAGTAACACGGCCGGAAACATGTCGCGCTGCCGCGAGAAAGAGTTCATCCGTCGGCAAATCTCCATCTTTCGTGAGGTCGACCCGAACATCGCCACCCGGCTTGAGAAGGTGACGGGGGTCACCGGCTATGAGGGTATCTCCGGGCTTGGCTTCAACGGAACGCACAACGGCATGGCAAGTGATGGGAGATTGCGGTACGCCAACGGCTTGAGCGTGGCAAAGGGATGTAGCGTGGCGGAGAACAACGGTGCGCCTGCCAGGGGGACCCACAAGGGGGGCGAAGTCGCCATCGGGGTCTGAGGCTTCACGCTTCATTGCCAGCTGCCGCGGTTGTTGATGGCCATGAGTAGCCGGTCAGTCCATGGGAAAGTAGACAAATTGTGTCCAAGTCAACGCAGGGTTCTCGAGCACACTTGGCACTGTCCGAGCATCGATTGGTGTTGTCCGCGCGGCGGCCATGTCCCAGAACTGTCGACCTGCATAACGCCAAACACGGATTATTATTTCTGCACTGGCACCGTGACAATCGCGAGCTATTCTTGTCTTCTGGGGCAAGTGAAGGGGGAAAGCCGGGGGTCTTCCAGGGGATGCTGATGGTAGCTTCCAGGAGCTTGGACTCCGAGCTTGAAGGAGAAGGATTTCCCATGAACATATGAGCAGATAACAGCAAAATAAACGAAAGGGAGTCGAACTCGCTCACCGTAAGCAGTGCTTCGGGACCCCTTTTAGGAGCGAATAAATCCCGAGTCTTGATGGCAGACATGTTCCCCGAACAGGCACCCTATCGACCGCAGCATAGCGCGCTTGTCTAAGCTGCGAGTCATGTGTCCCACAGGATTCCCTCGTTGGCGGGCAATCCAGCCTACCGGATCCGATTGCGTGGCCGAGTTTTCAGAAGTGATGGGCTAACGACCGAAGTGCCCCTGACGGGGGTCAGAATGCCTCTGAACAGCCCCGCACTTCACCGGAGCGGTGGGTTTCTCTGTGACGGGATGGTGGGGGGCATCTTCGATAGCGGCTCTTTCGCGTCGTTCGCTTATCCAGCTCCATGTCTCCTGGTCGACAAGTCGGCAATGTTGACTTGCGATGCGAAGGTGATCCCCCATCGTCCTTGCATTGCAGCATGTGCGCAGCGATGCTAGAGCAGCTGCCAACAGAACCCACGTGCGTCCCGGTCCGTTTTGACACCGGGAAAGCTCGCCCGTCAACAAGTGCAGTTTGCTGGGCATCCCGTTGGGGCAGTCGATCCGATTATCGATTGCGCTATTCGGTGGCGCGTGCATCATTCTTTGCAGTGAGACATTGCGGGTAACTTTTTTTTCTTGTCAGTCCGGGAGCTGGTCATAGCCACCGCTACTGCACGCCGAAGCGCTCAACCCCCCGTATGTCCCTGCGAAAAAGGGGGATATTTCGCGGATGGCGCTGCCCTCGGCCGTTTGAGGAGATGACGAGAAACACTCGGACGAGCCTTCAGCGGCAGCTGGCTGGATGTCCGCTACCAGTCGGTGCTGTGGCGACGACGAGGAATTTTCTCCCACAGGTTCTGAGCGGATGAAAACCAAGAGGAGCGACAATGGTAGGCTGGAGTCGCAATGGTGGTCTGTACCTGCAGGAGAACCATGTCTGGTAGGACAGGGGCCCGTGAGTCCAACTGGAAGCTGTCCCGGGGGGTGGCTTGCAGGGGAGCTCTCATTTGGCCCGAGCCGTGGAATCGGTTGAAGCGACGGCGTTTAACTGTCGAATTCCGGTTGGAATCTGAGCGGTCTCGCCCTCTCCACACTACATCGCCAATCGAAGCCTAGTGCGCAGACGATGCCCCGCGGCACGCGGGTCGGGAGGCTATCGGCCAAGGGGGGCAGGAGATTGCTAGCTTCCACTGAGAGAAGGAGGCGCTCTCCTGATGTGTTGCTGCTCTCTGCCGTTCGAGAAGCAAGCAGTAAACAAGGGGAAACTTGACGGCACGGTTGGCGTCAGGGGGCTGCGAGTTTATTTAAGAGCGACTCCGCAGGGCATCGGAGAGGACGAAAGACCTCTCTCTCTGCTTTTGGCCCCTCGACCGGTTGTTCAGAAAGCGTGCCTCGATCCACCGTTATTGTTCGTTCCCGATCTTCGCCTTCCCGAAGTCATCAGTATCGCCCATCCAGACTCAGATTCCGCTGCGGCCTGCTGCGGTCTGCTGCGATCCCTTGACTCGCCAGTCCGACCCACACCCGGATCGCTGGGGCTCTTTTTCGATCAGGCCATCGCTGGTACGCTATCAGGGTATCGGTGATCCTCCCACAGCAGCTCGCCTCCACACTGGGTACAGCCGAAGCCGTTAGTGAGTGAGGTGGAGGACAGACACGGCGGAGGAGGTCGGTAGTATCTAACCCGCAGACGGGACTCGCTCGAAACACGTTTGCCAGGGAACGCGTGTCGAAAATTCGTGGAAAATTGGTATGAACCTTCTTGTTTGTCTTGTCCTGTTTGTTCGCCCTGTTTGTTCCTCTTGTGTGGTTTGTCCTGTCGTGTTTGCCTGGGTGCTCCGTCTTGTTCGAGCTCGCACGAGTTCTGAGTGTTTCGGTCGCTAGTCGTGGTCGAGGTCGAGGCGTTTGGGGCCTTGCCTCTCTAATTTCCCGCTGCAGGTGGTGCATTGCAGGGTGCATTGACCAGCTAGGCCAGCTTCCACAGTGGCCCGAGAGCGACCCCACCTTCCTCCGTGCGAGAGCTTTACCGCCTCCAATTCCCCTCCAACTGATGGGCACCCGTCCCCCGCACCGGAGCCGCTGCAGGAGGGGCGCTCTCCCGTTCATGGTTCCTGCCCGTTCCGTCCCAATTGCGCAGGTGATTTGCCAATCCCTTAAGCTGATCCCGGTCCCCTCCAGACAGCAACACAAGAGCGAAGCTTCGAGGTGAATACAACTTAAGGCCGTCCATTTTCCACAGACACCAGTCTGCCCAGTACCTTATCCGCTACAACCTGCATATCGCCCGTCTTGGAGAACACGTCAAAGAAACACCAGCAGACCAATCGCAGCCTTCATACAGCTCTGCGTTGTTCCAGCCCCACTAAAACCGTGTCACGAGTTCTTGCCCCTCGCTGCGCAGCTTGGAAGCCAACAGGTCAGTCCAGCTGCTGACCGCCACGAGCCGTCGACAGCCGCCGATTACGCCCACCGACGGGCCATTGAGAGGGCGCACCGCGTCACGAAAAGCATGGGGCTGTTTTCGCGGCGGGAAAAGGCGCCGAAGCCGGTTGTCGAGACCAAATCCAAGCCATCACTTTCAACCTCCAAATCCATATCCTCCCTGGCATCCGGCGAGTCCAGCATCAAATCGCCCCTTGGACTCTCAAGCTCGCGCATCATGAATCGAACATCGGGAGGCACCTCGGGCTCCAATGGCCCCCCCACGCCCATCACGCCCTTTTCTCCGGGGCTTAGTCCCAAGATCGACATGCCGAGACCGCCAGACCCCCAACTCGACCCGGCCGGGTATCTACGGAGTTTGGGCGCTGTGCGCCAGCGCTCCAAGATCGTGACCGACAAAGCACTCAAAAACGAGCTGCGACACTTCGATGTTGACATGCATAAGTTCTCCGATGTTGTGACTTTTGTTGCCAACATTATCAAGGCGAGTAGCCTTCCAGTCAGACACTGCAAGGCGGAACATGGGGCTGACAATTCGGTTTTAGAGAGACTATGATGCCCCCTTCACAAGCATCCCTCCCCATGGCCGACACCAGCACTTCGCGGTTGGCGGGCGCGACCGGATTGCACACCTCCTCTCGACCTTCCCGGAAGATGTGGACAACACGGAGAGGTGCAAGCGCATGATCGATCTCTTTCTCGTCAGCGTACTTCTAGATGCCGGCGCTGGTAACAGGTGGAGCTTCAAGTCGGCCGAAAATGGCCGAGTCTACAGACGATCCGAAGGAATCGCAGTTGCCAGTCTAGAAATGTTCAAGCTGGTAAGCACCAACTCTATTGCGTATTGCCGATTTCGCCGCTAACATGCCACGAAGGGACTGTTCTCTGGCAACAAGAACAACAAGTATCAGGTGGACAAGGAGGGGCTGCAGCAATTGACGGTCGAGAAGCTCGCCCAGGGCCTGCAGTCGAAGCCAGGAAACGAAATGGCCGGCATCGAGGGCCGGGCACAACTTCTCCTGCGCCTGGCCAAGGCTTTGGCGGAAAAGAAGGAATTCTTTGGGGAAGATGGCCGGCCCGGAAATATGCTCGGTAAGTGTTTGCGCTTCGCTGACTCCTTCTGCGTTGCTAACTTGGACCCCAGACCACATCCTCTCTCACCCGTCAACACAGGCGTCGAGCGTGATCATCGTGCCTCTTCCCGTCCTTTGGAACGTGCTCATGAACGGCCTGGCCCCGATCTGGCCCCCGTCGCGGACAGCCATGAATGGTGTCTCCCTCGGCGACGCTTGGCCGTGTAGCTCCATGCCTCAACCCGCGCAGTCTCCCTCCAGCCCGACCTTTTCTCCTTTCCCGAATACCACTGGGCAGTCCAACGGCATTGCGCCATGGGAGAGCATTCTCCCATTCCACAAACTTACCCAGTGGCTCACCTACTCGCTGATGCAGCCCATGCAAAGCATCATGAAGATCCATTTTGCGGGACAGGAACTGCTCACAGGGTTGCCTGAGTACCGGAACGGTGGCCTGTTTGTCGACATGGGGGTCTTGACGCTAAAGCCGGACGATGAGGAGCGTGGCCTGCAACACTACGCCGAGTACTGCCAGCGTACAGGGTCCAACGGCATCGAAGTCGCGCCAATGTTCAGCCCAGACGACGACGTTATCGTCGAATGGAGAGGCGTTACAGTGGGCTTCTTGGACATCCTCTGCACGGATGTCAACCAAGCTTTGCGTAGTGAGCTCGCCGGGCACGAGCTAAGCTTAGCACAGGTTCTGGAGGCTGGAAGCTGGAAGGTTTGTGCACCTGTACACCCTTCTCCCTCTTGTCGTTACTAACCGCTGTCACAGGGTGGTCGTGAGATCGCAGAAGTCAGTCGACCTAACACCAAAGAACCCCCGATCCTGATCGACAGCGACGGAACAGTGTTTTAGTGATGTCATGGCCAAATAATGTCTCTCGCGGAACCGGGCCCGGAAGATGGTCCAGTAACGCATGGTCTGTCGATTTGCATCGGCGGAGTCACCGCATTTTTGGTGGCCAAGGTCATAAAACGGGTGTTTTGAAGGGAAGAAGGGCGTGCACGGGCGTCCCGCCTCCTTCGTGGGGGTGGTGTCCAGGATGACCTGGGTACTGCCCCTTGCGCTTTATTACTGCGCCTTATTTTCCCCAGGAACTAGCTAGCGGCTATATCTAGATTTACGAACGACCAATGAGATGTTGATGGACATAATTCAGAATGTTCATCTATAGGACACATCCCTCAGGGAGCATCGGTAGGGTCCCTAAAAGCCCGGTGGTTAACATCAGACCCCAAGCACACAACGAATGCGAATAGATTTTGCACGCATGAGACTCACCAGTCTGTGACCAGTTTCTCGTCCAGTCCGTCCAAGGTTTCCATATCCTCGGCGGAAATCTCAAAGTCTCCGACGTCCGCGTTGGCAATGATCCGGTCTTGCCTCACGCTCTTCGGCAGCGTCACAAAGCCATGCTGAATCGACCACCTAGGTATTGCAAGTCAGCCCTCATCAAACCACCCTCATCGTCCCCCCAGGCAAAACCCACCTCACCATCAACTGCGCTAGCGTGCACCCATACCGCTCACTCAGCCCCACCACCACCGGATGCCGAAACCGCATCCCCCTCGCCAGCGGCGCATACGCCTCAATCACAATCTCATACTTCCCACAAACCCCCCGTATCGCCTCCTGCGTGTTGAACGGATGCACCTCAATCTGATTCACCACCGGCTTAATCCGCGGGTGACTCTCCATCAGCTCCTCGATATGTCTCACGCCATAATTACTCACACCCCCGCTGCGCACCTCCCCTGCATCGATGGCGTCCTCGATCGCCTTCCATGAAGTGAGGCGCGCGGTCTTTCCGCCGTACGGCGAGTGCAGCAGGAAGAGGTCGATGTAACCCAGGGAACTGGCGCGCACAGAGGCGGTGATGGAGGCGCGCACAGAGGAGTAGGAGGTGCTGTTGGTGCGGAGCTTGGAGGTGTAGAAGATTGAGGAGCGGGAGAGGGTGGGAGAGGAGGAGAGGAAGGAGGTGATGGCGTGGCCGGCGGCGGATTCGTTGTCGTACCATTGCGCGGAGTCGAAGGCGCGGTAGCCGGCGGCGAGGGCGGCGGTTACGGAGTGGGTGGCTTCGGAGGGGGACATCATGTACAGGCCGAGGTGGATTTGGGGGATTGTGAGGCCGTTGGAGAGCTGGTGGGAGGGGGGTTAGTAGGTGAGTGGGTCGGGGGTTGGAGGGGAGAAGGGGGTTACGGTGAGTCGGCGGGAGAGCATCTCGTTGGTTGTTGTCATTTTGTGCACAGTTTTGGGGAGTGTAGCGGTTTGCGGTTGTTGTTTGTTGCTGGTGAGAATGAGAGGCTCACGTTGACTTGTGGGTGAGCTTGGAGTTTGGGCAATCACGATGAGGTCATCCCGATTTAGGCGGGAAAAGGGGCAGGGGCAGGGTTAGGGCTGGTGATCCGCATCCTTGCAGGCTTGCCCCTATCGATCATCTTCAATCTTCATTGCAGGGGATTATTGGGAGACTTTTGGCTTGATTGAAAGCCAAGATTGGTATATAGATATATAGGGGGTTCATCTCGGGAAGTGCTGTGTCCTAATCCCTGGCATCGAACTCGGTTAGAGCTACTTGGTAGCCCTTGTGTCTTCCTGTCATCTATAAATGACAGCAACAAGGAAAAGAAAATCACCTTCCTCTGCGAGATTCCCAAATCAGCATCAATTTGGCTTCCAGTCTACACTTCAGCTACAAGATCAGACTGACAAGCCCCTTCGTCCCCTCAGCAAGCTTACTCGGGTCAGGATTTCTCCCGAGCCCTCCCCGAACCGTGAACTGTTAGAACATACGCAACCTCTATATTTCCACGAACGCCTTTCCCTTTCATTCTATAGCCCAACACGCCATAACCAAAAGACCCCAATTCCGACTCATACCAGCACACAACCCACCACGCCCTCAATGCGACCAACACCCCATATTCTACCTTCATTGCTCTAATTCCCCGGAAACCCCACCAACCCAATCGTAAACAACCCCCTATCCCCCTCTAACACCCCCCTCATCCCCTTCAGCGCATCCACATCCCATGCCGCCCACACAAACCTTCCATCCAAGAAATCCGCTTCCCCACTCGCCGCCCACACCGCAAACGCCCCCGCCAAATCAATCTCATCAAACGGCATGCCCAGCCCCTCCGTCATCTTGCCAACCTCCGTCCGATATAGCCCCGGATGGTAATGAACCACCCTGACCCCCTTCTCTCGATTCTCCACGCCAAAGTGCTCAAAAACCCTCACCGCCGCAAGCTTGCTGGCCTGGTAGGCTGCATACCCCGGGACGTACGGGAGGTGCGCCATCGCGGTACTAACATGCAACACCACGGCATTGGGTGCCATAACCGGCGCGAAGGCGCGCAGGAGGTTCTAGTTGCCCTTTATGTTAATTTCAAACACGAGCCAAAAGTCGGTCGGGTCGGTGTCAGCTAGGGGGGAGATGGCGTTGATGTAGCCTGCGTTGGCGACGAGGATGTCGATTTTTCCAGAGGGGAGTGCGGAAGCGAAGGTTTGCAGGGAGGTGGTGATGGAGGGGAGGGAGGTCATGTCGCCGGGGATGGCGTGGACGGTGGTGGAGGGGTAGGCGGCGGCGAGGGCGGCTTTGGTGGAGGCGAGGGCGGCGGGGCGACGGCCGACGATGGCGACGTGGGAGGCGCCGGATTTGGCGAAGGCGAGGGCGGTTGAGGCGCCGATGCCGGAGCCGGCGCCGGTGATGAGAATGCTTTTGCCGGCGGTGGAGAGCTCGGGGCGAGTGGGGTCGATGGCGGGGTAGGCGCTTTGGTGGATGGGAGTTGGGAGGGCAGCCATGGTGACTTTGAAGAGTTTTGCTGTTTGAACTTTAGTGGGTTGGCGATGGAAGGAAGGACCAATGAGGTCCCAATGTCAGTTGTGGAGGTTTGTCGTGAGAGGTTGTTGGTCTGGTCTTTAGGGTTTTACAGCTTGGACGCGAGGTCATACAGCACAGTGTCTTCACTTGCTGTCGACTGCCAGGTAGGCGCAGCAGCAATGGTTTTGGCAATCGACACACACTGTGTACAGGATCCAGCACCGCTATCCAGTCTTTGTTGCTGCCGAAAGTGATCCTTACAAAGCACCTGAGGCGACCGAGGAGGCCTTGGCAGAAGACGCGACTAATCGCAAATCAGTAACCGGCCCCCAATCTGCCAGGTAGGTCTATAGGTACGGACTGACAGTCATGCAAAAATCGGCCTAAAGATTGGGTACCGAGACAAAGCAGTGGCTTACAGATCTACTCGGACATTGGATTCCTTTCTTGATATCAGTACAACGCTCTGACAAACTAAGCTAATCAGACAATCAGTTGTTCTTGAGCTGTGGGGTTGCGAGATGGGCACATTCATGGTGTTGTGGAACCAGACTATTGCACGCTGTGGATCGAAGGCTCTGTCATGAAAAACGAGTGTGTTGATTGCTTCAATCGGTTGGAAGCCGAGGGCTTGCAACCGCTAAATACTGCGTACAATGGGGTAGTTCCATTCCTCCGTTGTTATGGCCTGGAATGAGCCACGCAGTAATTCAACAGAATACCAGCGATCGCTCCAATCGCTGGTATGGAGGCTATTCAGGGATTGGATTCGTGTGACACAGACCGCAGGGCAACCCGCCCAGCGCACCTCTGTCCAGACCAAACAAGACGAGACCACGATGAAACCACTTACGGCTCAAGACTTTATGAGGTATTTAAGACAATCTACGGATCTAGTCTATGAGTCTAGTCTATGGGACGGTATATAGGTGCGGTGGATCAACCTGATGATATCCTGTCGTTTGAGACAGCCGCTCACATTGAGAAGCGAGCCATTGACGCCCAGCGTTTTTGTGCCCTCCATGTGGCGCAAATCAATAGGTAGAGATGAGTCCCATTCTCAGCAATTGTTTTCTCCAACCACAACGACATTCCATTTATCCTTAAAAAAAGCTGACCTGAGGTTTGTTCTCCCCCGTTGACCACACAATGGTTGAAAATTGCCCATGCGCCCCATGCGATGTCGCTGTACGCTGACAGTTTAAACTCCGTATTATGCTAGATAAAATCAAAACAATCAGCATGGATGTTGGATATTGAATAGGGTCTGGCCGTAGAAGACGGGTGCGTTGCACGTACGTCACTGCACCACCAGATGGCAGAGTCCCACGAACAGCTGACTCTTGCGCACTCCCTAGGGCCAGGAGCCATAGTCGGAGTGTCCTTGAGCCCGTCCAAGTAAAGGATGCCCTGGTAGATCCGCAGGACCGCGCCAAGGTCCAAGGGCCGAAGCAGTAGTGGGAGTTGTATTTTGGTTCCTTCGTTCCGAGCTTAGATTCGGCCGCTCTCTCCATGTCGACCTTGGTGCTGTTTGAGACGTTGAGAACCAGCTGCTCGAAGTCGGGGTTGATCTGGCTGAGCTGGGCAATCATCTGCTGAACTGTGCCGGTCACGTTGATGTAATCTAGAAGGGACTGTTGGTCATCGATTCCGCTTCGCGACCAGCAAATTTGACGTCAAGTAAATCAAGGCTGTGGTCACGGTCCCACCATCGGGGAAGGCTTGAGGTCACCACTCCATCTCTCGGACGTGGTAGCCGGGAATCGGGCTTTCGACGTTCGCCATAGCGACCTACTGCAATTTGAATGGAGCAGAAAGCCGGATGTCTAGTGGGGGAGGATAGGAGAGCGCACTGCACTAGCCGTCGCCGCGAGGACAAGCAACTTTGTGAAGATCATTTTGGAAAACACTAAACAAAAACTAGAGGCTACTTGTGTGCTTGAGTAGGGCGGATGTGTATGTAACAAGAGGTTGATATTTTGGTTTGGTTTTCAGCGTCACACTCGACGTTGCTGCAAATCCTGAAGCAAGGCGTAACGACGGACGATCGTGGATAAGGCAAGCGCGGGAATTAGTTGGAGGAAAGGACGACAGAGGGAAATTTTATCCTTCATGAAAACTCAAGTTCGACGTTTCTCAAAAGGCACGCCCCACCGTGCCTTTCATCTCAACAAGCTCGCCATCTCCATATCGGCTATTAATGCAAAAGATTTCTACCTAGAATCCATCTAAAAATGGAATTCTAAGGTATTTGATAGTTCTTGCGTCGACCCTCGAGGCGCAATAGCGGAAGCAAACACATGCCCAAGAGTGAAGCTTCCGTTGTTCTGCTCACATTTTATTTACACGCCAAGCTGCCGTTGCATTCCGGGGTTATGGAAGCGAATAACCCAGCTTCTAGAAGACTCGCATGCGAAGCATCATGCCTTACCCACTTTATTTTATCCGGAATTCCTCCTTCCGCACTCGTTTCGAGTCTGAACCCGCGCTCCCAAATTACGCCGAGAAAGAACTCAACCCGGCTGCGTTGCCCTCCATAGCGAGACCTCCAAACACGCCACGCAATCGAAACGGCACGCCCCCTCAATATCAGAGTATTGCAGCAGACATAAAGAGTGTGCAGCGGTGATGCATGAGCCGCACTCCCCCCCTTCGATCGTATTTTTCCACGAGACGGAGAAATGCTTGCGGGGCCACAGATCTCGGATCATTGCGGCGTTCATCTCTCCCGTACCCCACTCGATCTCCCGGAAAGCGCTTTCTCCCACCTATTTGGTCGGATGAGATGCTGTAGGTACTGCCGGTGCCGGGGGAACGGCGACGGCTGAGATATCGTGGAGCTTATAAGGGCACCATCATGGCCGTCGGGTGTCTTTCTGAAAAGGCTTGGTGAATAACTACACAGAGGCCATTCAGGATGAAATTCCCACTACCCGCCACTCTGGCGGCCTGCGTCGCCCTCCTTCCCGGTGTCTCGGCAACCATTTTCTACGCCGGTGTTGCCGAATCAGGTGGCGAGTTTGGCGCATGGAGTCCAACTGCACAGGTCGGGACCGGTTTGCCCGGCCGATTCGGTGTTGAATACGCATTCACCAGCAGCTCCGGGGTCGATGTCATGGCAGATAAACACAAGGTCAATCTGTTCCGTGTCGCCTTTCTGCTGGAGCGCATGTGTCCGCTGGCCTATGGGCTCGGTGCCAAGTTCGACGAGACACACTTCGACCACTTCAAGGAGTCGATTGATTACATCACCAAGAAGAAGGGTGCCTGTGAGTCAGCGTGCAGCTGCAGCCGCCGCGGCCCCTTTTGCAATTACTGATCGCAGCTCGGCAGATGCTATTCTCGACCCACACAACTACATGCGCTACAACAATCCGTCCTCTCAGCCCTACAGCGGGAGTGTCATTGGCAACACGTCTGACGTCACCGCTGCCACGACGGCCCAGTTCGGAGCCTTTTGGGGGGAGCTCGCCAAGCGTTTCGCCGACAACGAGAAGGTCATCTTCGGCTTGATGAATGAGCCGCACGACATGCCCAGCGCGCTCAACCTGGCAAATCTGCAGAGCGCCATCGACGGGATCCGCAACGCCGGCGCCAAGAATCTCATCATTGCCCCGGGCAGTTCCTGGTCGGGCGGTCACTACTGGACCAAAGGCGGCTCCGAGGCCAACAGCAATTGGATCCAGAAGTTGGTCGACCCCCTCAAGAACACAGCCGTTGACATCCACGAGTACCTCGACGAGGATTTCAGCGGCGGCCACACGGCATGCACGCAGGACCCCGCCAAGAATCTCGCAGGCGTAACGGCGTGGCTGAAGGAGAACAAGCTGAAGGCTTTCATCACCGAATTCGGCGGCTCCAACACTACGGGCTGCGTGACGATGCTGAATGATCTCATGGACTACATGTCCAACAACGAGGAGTACATCGGATGGACTGCCTGGGCTGCCGGACCTTTCTGGGGATCCGCCTCTCCCTGCTGCACCGACCAGAAGCAGTTCGGTAGTTTCGAACCGGGCAGCAAGGCTGCGGATGGCGGACCCAGCTTGTACGACACAATTTGGCTGCCTGTTCTTTCAAAGAAGGTTCCCGCCAAGCTCCAGTGGTCTGGGCCAGCGAGTGTGAACGGTGGCGAGCTCACTACCAGGTAGTTGGACGGCAGCGGATGTACAGACTACAAAACGTTAACAAGATTTTGGATACCTAGATATGCCACGCCGTGCCATCCCCATGCAATAAAACCGCACCATTGTACTCCATACCCCATCTAATCCCGAAAACCAAAACATAGTTCATCACATGCGTCATCATCGTCCCTCCTCAGATCAGAACCAAACCCCCACCCCTCCCGGCCCTGCCGCCGTTTTCTCCACCCACTGCTCCGTCCACCTCGCGACCCCATCCGCCCTCCACCGCGGCCCATCCCCAAAGCACATCCCATTCAGCACAAACATATCCACCAGCTCATTCACCATCTGAATCCTCCTCGCGTCCCCCCTTCCCGCCAGAGCCTCCCTCCACGGCGCCCACCCAGCCGGCGTCATCCTCAGCCGGTGCTGCACATACGCCTGGATCTCCACCGGCGTCATCCACAGGTGCGCCTCGCCATAGGCCGCGGGGTGGTCCGCCTCCTGCAGCACCGCCGCGAACAGCCGCATCGGCGCTTCCGGGTCTCGGCCCGGGTGGTCGCCGGCGATCCAGCCCTTGGTCCGCCACGTGAAGCGCGCGTGGATGATGTCGTGCACTAGGATGTCGGAGAACTGGCGCATCGTGGGGCCGAACATGCGCTGGATGATGGAGTGGGCACGGCGGACGCGGCGGAGGTAGCGCTTCTGCTTCTTGGCGCGGCTGGAGGGGCTCAGGGGGTGGGGATGTGGTTGCGTCGTCATCGTCTGCTGTTGCTGGCGCCGGCTGTGGGGTGTCTGTTGTGAGCCGTCGCCGAAGGCGTGGTCAGCTACTAGTCCTTCGTCGTATTCTTCTAGGATTTCGTCTTCATGGGGTTCGTCAAGGACGTCGTCGTCGGGCCCACCCACTACGACGGATGATACGCTAGAGGTGTTGTTAGTGGTGTTGTTGTGTAGGAGGAGCCGGCGTCGGTTGTTGGGCTGGGCGTGTCGGAATACGCTAAGAGAGAGAGCATAGTCCGTGTCATCATCGGCATAATCAGAGTCACCAGCAGCATAATCAGAGTCACCAGAGGAGGAAGAGGATTGATCGGGGTCGAGGACCACGCCGCGGAGCCGGGCGTTGATGATGGTTCGGAACGCGCCGAGGGAAAAGCCCATACCAGTCCAGAAGATGGCCCCCGCCAGCGAGCGCATGCCCTCGCCGACGTAGGGCACGATATCATGTGGCGGGTGGACGATGCGGATCGCACGGTCCGGCTCGAACCAAAGCCCGTAGCTGAGCCGTGGGGACATGCGGCCACCGCTGCTCGTGTCGCTTTGGGCTTGGTGGTAGGAGGGGGAGGCCGACGCGGTGAGCTGCGAGTAGATATTGGCGCTACTCGAGGTCGGCGGCGCTGGCAGCATCGGCGCGCCGAGAGACATGAAGTCGAGGTTGGGGTCGATGACCCCCCCATCGAGCAACACCTGCTGCTGTCCGAATCCAGGCGTACTCAGCGCCGGGTCGCTATCGTCGTCCTCGCTGGGATCGGTCAACGCCCTGGCGAGAGACGCGTCAAGGCCCGCGACGCGGAAGGCGTTCTGGATGGCAGTCTGCAGGTTTGTCTGACGGCTACGTGCCTGTGCTGGGCCGGCGGCCGCCGCCCGTGAGATCTCGTCGATGGCGTTCCGCAGCGCTTGGTTGTCCTCTCTCAGCTCGCGGATCGTATCGATCTGCCGCCGGCGAAAGGCGCGCTGCGCCAGACGGCCACGCTCTCGACGTTGCTGAGAGTTCGAGTTAGTTCCTGGTTGGTGGGTTTTCAAAAGGAGCCGAGCCTGAGGGCTGACAACGCCGACTCGGGGGCAGGGAGGGAAGGGTATTCATACCGCCAACTCTCCATCGTCGAGCATCTCATTCTCCGAGCCCGGCATTCTCGGAGATTCGTAAAATAAAAAGACAGGTGAAGGGTTGCGAATTAGTGATTCAAGCCAAGAGTTTGCCGGGGTTGTTGCGGGAACGTTAGGGCAGCGGGGTCTGAGGGCCTCAAGGGCAGTAAAATATACCGCGGTGGGTGGCAATTAGTAGTGGTATTTCGCTTGTATGTGCTCTATTTTATATTTCATCTTTGTGTGTAGTAGTTGCCCTCCATTGAACGGACGAATATCTCTCCTGGTGAGGATGGTGTTCGGGACTACGACTCAAAGAGGAGGCTCAAGTCGATGGCCCTGGTCAAGTACGGAAAATAGTGGGGCAGTTCGCCCAACAAGGCGTCATATTCCGCCAAGAGCCCGTGGAACCCTCCAGTCTCCGGGCAGTTGATTGGAGTGGGTGTGTAGGCAAAGAAATTAATCAGCCGTATCTGCGAGTCTTGCAGACACTAGGCCGCTCTCGAATGCAGGGCAGGCAGAGATGCAGACCGCATGGGCACGATACGGGGAAGCCAGGTCGCACTGAGCTGACTAAGATCGAGAACCATGTGCTTCGGGACAAAATATTCGAACCCTGGAGCTCCCGAGCTTCTCGCAAGGCTCGGGGCCTCTACGGATGTGAATTCGCGTAATGACGAGGGAAGAGGAACTTTCGCTCTTTTCTTGTTATCGGGGGAGGACGGGGGAGAACGACTGAGGGCTCTCCTCGCGGATGGCGCTTCCACGGATGGCGCTTCCGAAATGTGGCATGACAGCGAGGGTGTGATGGATGGAAAGGATGATTCGGGGGTTCTCGCGGCAACTTCCATACAGGAGACAAGCTGCCTTGCGGAAGAAGCCTTATTGGCGGGGGCGAGCTTGCGAGCTTGCGGCACGGCTGGTTGCTGACTGATTTCCTGGTCGCGCTGTTCTTTGGCCAAGTGGGCAAGATCCTCGCAGGATTCCAGAAATGCGTTCAGCCTTATTCTCCTGATTGAGGATAACAAACCTTAGCTCAGTGTCCCTGCGAGTGCAGCCATGACGTACGTTGCTGGCGACCGTTGTTATGGTTGTCTCTTCAGGAGTGTGGCGGATTAGGTAAGCTTGAGGTGCCTGTTTGTTGGAGGTTGGCTACCTGGCAGCGTCGCACGAGATCGGGGCGGCTAGCCAATCATGGCGTTTATGGAACGGCTGGCCCCACTGCATCTGGGGATGCGCCTGAAACGTTTCCAACACACCTTCTGGAACACGACAGCTGCCAGAGCTCCGAATGCTTGGGTAATCGTTCTGCTCGCCGAGGCTCGCGGGATTCGCGATTTCCGCCCCAGATACACCTCGGTTGAATTTAATCTCCTGCAGTCAATCGCCCGCAGCTGCGGCAACGGGATCAAATGGATCATCACCTCCCATTGCGCACAGCGACTCATCAGATGGCAGGGCAGGATGCGAGCAAGATGCGGGAACTCCTGGCGCCAACGCGAAATGCCCCCAAATCCGGGGGTTCTGCCGAAGAAGACCGCGAGCTCGGCGGCAGGGGCGGCCGCGGTGAGAACCGTGTTGCTGGTGGATTGTCGTGCTGGGACCTGGGTGCTGTGGGGAGTTGTTTGTGGCAACCTAGAGTAGAGCAGCTCACTCAGAACTTTATCTTATTCTCGGTATCTTCCAGGGTACGGCAGCTCCACCTTGGGCTGTGATTCTGGCGGCTCGGCGACACTGAGTAGTAATGGGGCGCAATTACTAACGGGAGATGCGCCGAACTGTCTCTGTGCCTCGTGGCATCAAAACATCTGAACCAAGAACGAAACATTTCTCACTCGAAGGAGCGGGCAGCGAAAATCCCCAAGTCCCCGATGCAGAATCCTCCGGGGGCTGGAGGGTGGGACAGATCGCGATGGGGCAAGTCGTTGCGACTTGTGTGCCGGAACACTCGACATCCGGCCGACAAAATCCCGGGCAGCTGGCCAAACAAAACCAGCGAGCGCGCCGCCGCGTGACGCTGGCTACCACTCCCGTCACTCCCGTGCGAACTGCAGCGCGATAGTGGGCGATTGGGAAAGGGGAATGGCGGGTGTGCAGAGGGGTTTGAACGCCCAAGGATGCCGGCAAGACTGGCTTCCGCGCCTCTAGGCAATTGGGGACGACGTCAAGCCGGTGCCGTGGGATTCTGCCCCAATAACAATCCCGCCTCGATGCTCCACTGTCGCCGTGCGGTTAGGTCCCGAACTAGCCACTGGCGCAGGAGGAAGCTCATCTTCCCGGCGGCGCCAGTCGAGTCCGTCCACGGGCGGGGCTTCTGCGCAACTTCCGCAACTGGAAAACTGGATGGAATATGGCATCCCGTGCTGGGCCGTTGTCGACCCGCGGGCCGGCTGCCACCCGTTGCCAGCTCCCCCCTTTCCCCTGGCTGGCGCATCTGTCTCTGGCTGTCACGCTGTCACGCTGTCACCCCACGACCCCTCTCTGCTCCTGGAAACTGGAAGCTTGGGCCACAGCAGGGAGGCAGAATCTCGCGTCAGCCAATCCGAAACCCGCAACGCCACTAGACTACGCCGGCAAGCCTCACAGCCGTTTTGCAACCCTTGACCCATCCGACTGTCGCAGGTGTTACAGATCCCGGACAGAGCCTGTGGCCCTTTGCAGCAACCTCGTCGAGTTTCTGTCCGTTGGTCAAAAGGGTTTGTGGGCCGCGTCGTGCCCGATGCTCTCTTTTTTTTCTCTTTTCTTTCTTTCTCTTGTTTTCTTAGCTTATCTATGTCTGCCGGCCCTCTTGGTCCCTTCGTTTGCTTCCCAGTCACATTGACCACGGTGTGGCGGCTGGCGGATTCTCCTCTCGAGTCCGCGCCCTTCGTCCCCCTTTCTACGTCGCCGGGCATTCATCATGCCTTTCGGGATACCGCGCTTCCCCTCGGTCACCGCTACGGAGTTGGGCACTCGCTGGGCGTCTGCAAGCCAGAAACGGTGGTACAGGATGCCGTTCCAGCTCTCCATCTTCCACATCACGGCCGTCGTCCTGCTCGTGATCTCGTCGGCCCTCCTCAACCACGGCAAGACCACGCCAGAACCCCAGGTCTGTGCGTCGCTCGATCAGCCGAATCCTCTGGCAGAACTGTTTCCGAACAATGCCACGGGTGTTCTCAATGCGACACTGGCGATCATTCCCATCTCGTTGGAGACGGCCCGCCGCCTGATTCCGCCCCAGTACGGCATCCTCGAACGGGCCTACCGTGCGCTCCTCCCAGACTTCCCCGAGGGCATGTATCCTGTGATGGTGCAAGCAGCCCATGACCATGATGTCCAGTTTCGGGCATATGGTATCACCATCGACGACTTCTCGGTAAGGCCTCCTTGGCATGGCATGCATCGCATGTCTAGGTCGTGTGAGCTGTGTATGCTAACTGCCACCGAAGCGCGTCGGCTTCGAGTTTCCCTTCCTGGACCTCCTGGGCGATGGGTACTCTTCGTTTCGATGGGCGCCTTCGCAATTAATCACTGCAAGCCACGCCATCGCCGTCCAGGGCTCCCGGGACTACGGCACCGTCGTTACGCCCGCCGAGTGGGACCCTTCCTGCGACGCTTATCGCGCATTGCCGAACGGCAATACTTTCTTCAAGGGCAAGAGCCTGAGCTCTGCAGAGTTTATCGAGGTAGAGATGTCTCGGCTCAAGGATCTCAGCCTCAACCCATACCCCCTGGAACTCTTCAAGAACATCACCAACCAACCGACGTTTGCGAACGCCTCGACATGCGATAACATGATCCGGTGGTTCAACACGTCCATGTCGGTTGGCGAGTTCGCCCCGGCCCCGGTTCTGGGAAGGATCAGGGCCAATGCCTTTCCCTACGAGGGAACAGAGAAGGAGTGGACCGCGGTGTACGGTGTGCAGGTTGCGACACCGTTTATCGAGAATAACTATCTCGACTGCCGGACAATGGCTGGATACGTCGGCACCGGCGGGCCGGGTGACTCTCACATACTAGAGGGCGGTAATATCATTAATCAGGACAGGGATACGGAGTTATGATGTTTTTGAAAGGGGCGTTAAAAATAATCGATACCCAGGCGGGAGCTGTCTGCTCACCGACCAAAGAAATAAACAAGTAAAATATGAAACTCAACCACCATGTTCCCTACTGTGTGTGTATGATGGCCGAGCACCGTGAACTTCGACCGTTGCGATCTTCCTACTCAGGCTCGTCACGATTGTCAGGGGGGCGGGAGTGTGAGCGACACTCCGTCGGTGACCGACCCATCTTCTCATTCAATTGTCGCCCAAATAGCCCCTCGTACTCGACCTAAAAATCGTATTATCATCTGTTTAACGTCCTTTCCAATGGCGTATTGTAAACGCTTGTTTCCTGAGATCCATCACGGACATCCAGCCAGGAGGGGTATGGACCGGGGTTAAAACCTTAAGAACTCTTGGCGGTGCCCCTATCTCCTGGCCGTTGCATCCACATGAGATGTGTTTTAAGGTGTGGTGAACCAGCTCGCCCCTATAATTAGACGTTTAGGTAAGATGTACAACGTGAACCCTTGCTTGGTGGTGATGTCAATCAACTTTAAAGACCCCAATTGAGCATTGGATGATTGTCTCGACATGCAATGCAGGACATCGGGCGATTTAGACTTACATTGTCACAAGCCGCACAACGGCTGCACAACAGCCGGGACAGCGACCATGTGCACTGCCGTGGCTTTTTGTCGTGCTCTGCATTGGATAAAATGGTCGGACTGATGGGAGTGACATCGGAAGACGAGCGAGCGGCACCCTTGGAGCCTGCAAACTCCCCGCATTTTACCCCCGCACGAGATGAGACACTCCCAGGAAAAGCCCAAGTCACTCCTCACCGCGGCAGGCATCCTCCAACCCCACCACATGCCAGCCGCGTCCCACGTTTTGGCTGGGTGGCCTCGGTGGTTTTTTGTTGCAAAAGATGGAATCCGCCCGCGCCTCGGGCAGCCAGCCGTGCCGGGATATTTTGGCGCCAAACGGTTTCTGGGGCAGGTCTCCCCACCCATGGATCGCGTCAAAAGGCGGGGTAGCACAGGGCCAAGGCTCCCCGTGGACCCTCCTTCCCACACTTGTATGGCCGGGCTCTCGAGGCGTCCACCTGGGCACGTTGAACGAAGCCACCGATGTAGGCAGCGCAGGCACGGCGGCACAGAGAACCTGGACGGCCAACACACCTTCCGTTCTCCTCATTTTACCCGCCCATGCGTTGTGGTTTTCTCCCTTCAACACCCAGCCCCAATCTACAATCCTCCATTGCTGGTGGACACCAACAGCACAACGCATGCGAGCGAAAGGTGAACCGATGATCACGCCCCGTTTCGCCTGCCGTGACAGCGCAACTCGCCGCCAGCCATGATATCCTCGCGGTCCCTCCTCCGGCCCGCGCTGGGCAAAAATGCCTCCTGCCCGCGACCCGCCGAGCGTGTCGCCTGCTGGACGGTAGCTCGCGTGCTAGGTGAGCACCTTCGCTCCCATTGACGTTGGATGATGTTGCGCTTTGAATCTGCGTGGCGGCCCCCGCCGGAGACATTGCTACGCTGGTCCCGTTTCTCAATTGGCACCGCCGAACCTAATATTCTGTCCCCACAGATGCCGTCCCAGTTCGCGCGCGCATTGCGGGACCCGCTGCGGGCTGTCAGAGAGCATGGCACAACACGCTCCACCGCGAGCGGCCCACGTCGGCCTCGCTGGCTCTCGCCGTGCCTAAAGCCCCGTCGCTGCAGCTTGTCCGCCATGCCTCGGTGCTGTCCGCCATCCCACCGCAGTCGCCAGCGCGGGGCTCCCTGGCAGCATTTTCCACTGTCGTGCTGCCCCCTACCACGCCGTATGCGGAGCTGACCGTCGGCGTGCCACGTGAGACGTACCCTGACGAACGCCGTGTTGCCCTGACACCGCAGAATGTTGCGTTGCTGCTCAAGAAAGGCTACAGCAAGGTGGTCGTTGAGCGGGGCGCCGGCGCTCTGGCTGAATTTCACGACCAAGCTTACGAGACGGCCGGTGCGACTCTCGTCGACTCGGCTTCAACTGTGTGGGCAGAGGCAGACATCGTGCTCAAGGTGCGGGGGCCTAGCATCGCCGAGGCGGAGGCGGCCAAAGAAGGCCAGACCATCATTAGCTTCCTGCAACCTGCGCAAAACAAGGAGCTGGTGCAGAAGCTCTCATCTCGCAAAACGACGTCCTTTGCCATGGATATGATTCCTCGAATCTCCAGGGCCCAGGTCTTTGACGCGCTGAGCAGCATGGCCAACATTGCTGGCTACAAGGCTGTCTTGGAGGCGTCAAACAACTTTGGGCGCTTTCTTACGGGCCAAGTCACGGCTGCGGGGAAGATCCCTCCGTGCAAGGTCTTGGTCATTGGAGCTGGCGTGGCCGGGCTGAGCGCAATTGTGACCGCGAGGAGACTCGGGGCCATTGTGCGCGGCTTTGACACCCGCTCTGCTGCTCGCGAGCAAGTCCAATCGCTTGGTGCCGAGTTCATCGAGGTCGAGCTTGAAGAGGACGGCTCCGGCGCTGGTGGCTACGCCAAGGAGATGTCAAAGGAGTTCATCGAGGCCGAGATGAAGCTCTTTTACGAACAAGCTCGGGAGGTTGACATCATCGTCACCACAGCTTTAATCCCTGGAAAGCCCGCACCCAAGTTGATCACGAAAGCCATGGTGGAGGCCATGAAGCCAGGCTCAGTCATTGTCGACCTCGCCGCTGAAGCTGGCGGCAACTGCGAGAAGACTGTACCCGGGCAGTTAGTCACCTACAAGGATGTCAAAATCATTGGTACGTGATGAAGTTCGTAGTTGACTGGTAGGGATACTGACTAGACATCTAGGTTATACCGATTTTCCCTCTCGACTTCCCACGCAATCGTCTACTCTGTATTCCAACAACATTACCAAGTTCCTGTTGTCCATGTCTCCGAAAGACAAGGAGTTTGGTGTTGATCTGACGGACGAGGTTGTTCGGGGCGCTATTGTTACCCAGAAAGGCGAAATCGTTCCTCCAGCCCCCCGACCAGCCCCGCCCCCGGCACCAGCCGCAAAGCCCATCGCTGTAGAGGCAGAGGTTGCCGCTTTGACGCCATTTCAGGAGAAGTCCCGGGAGGTTGCGATGGTCACCGGTGGCATGGGCGCCGCCCTTGCCCTCGGAAAACTAACTGGACCTCTGTTCATGGGGAACGTCTTCACGTTTGCTCTCGCTTCGCTCATCGGTTATCGCGTTGTGTGGGGTGTTTCACCTGCACTTCACTCACCTCTCATGTCTGTGACGAATGCCATCTCCGGAATTGTTGGTGTCGGCGGCCTTTTCATTCTTGGCGGAGGCTACTTCCCGCAGACGATACCCCAGCTCTTCGGCGCCGCATCTGTCCTGTTGGCCTCGGTCAATGTCGCCGGAGGCTTCGTCATCTCGAAGCGTATGCTTGACATGTTTAGACGGCCTACTGATCCTCCTGAGTATCCGTGGCTGTACGCTGTACCAGGGCTTGTTTTTGGCGGAGGATTCATTGCGGCTGCTTCAACGGGCGCGGCTGGTCTTATTCAAGCCGGTTACATGATCAGCTCGGTCCTTTGCATCACCTCTCTCTCGGGGCTAGCTACCCAAGCGACCGCGCGAATGGGCAATATGCTGGGAATGCTTGGTGTTGGGTCCGGCGTGATGGCATCTTTGCTTGCCGTTGGATTCCCGGCTGAAGTTCTGACCCAGTTCGGGGCGCTCGCCGCAGTTGGAGGTCTTGCGGGTTTCCTGATCGGTAAACGCATCACGCCCACCGATCTTCCTCAAACAGTCGCTGCCCTGCACTCCGTCGTCGGCCTTGCTGCGGTCCTGACGAGTATCGGCAGTGTCATGGCTGACGTTTCCGATATATCGACGCTGCATCTGGTCTCGGCCTACCTAGGAGTCCTTGTTGGTGGAATCACATTCACGGGTTCGATCGTAGCCTTCCTCAAACTTGCCGGAAAGATGTCGTCGAAGCCTCTCCAGCTGCCTGGGCGCCACGTCATCAACTCGACCCTTCTGGCAACCAACATCGCTACCATGGGCGCCTTCGTCACAATGGCTCCCGGTGCGCCCTTGATTGCAGCTGGCGCGCTTGCTGCCAATACGGTGCTTTCATTCATCAAGGGATTCACCACCACTGCCGCGATTGGAGGCGCTGACATGCCCGTGGTCATCACCGTTCTGAACGCGTACAGCGGGTTTGCTCTCGTCGCAGAGGGCTTTATGCTTGACAACCCCCTCTTGACGACCGTCGGGGCTCTCATCGGTGTTTCCGGTTCCATTCTCTCGTACATCATGTGCGTCGCTATGAACCGCTCCCTCACCAACGTTCTGTTCGGTGGAATTTCTGCTCCAACAACGTCAGACTACAAAGTAGAAGGCAGTGTGACGCAAACCAATGTAGAGGACACAGCAGAGGCCTTAACTAACGCCGAATCGGTCATTATTGTTGTCGGGTATGGCATGGCTGTCGCCAAAGCGCAGTACGCAATATCGGACATCACTCAGATGTTGCGCGCAAAGGGTATCAAGGTCCGCTTTGCGATCCATCCCGTTGCTGGCCGCATGCCTGGCCAGTGCAATGTTCTCCTAGCTGAGGCCAGTGTGCCATACGATATTGTACTGGAGATGGACGAGATCAATGACGACTTTGGCGAGACGGACGTGACTCTCGTGATCGGAGCAAACGACACAGTCAACCCCATCGCATTGGAGCCTGGAAGCCCCATCGCCGGTATGCCCGTGTTGCATGCTTGGAAGAGTAAGCAGGTTATCGTGATGAAGCGTGGCATGGCAAGCGGTTACGGTAGGTCTGGCGAAGACCGTATTCGGGGAGATCTAATGCTGACATGGTATGAAGCCGACGTCCCGAACCCCATGTTCTACATGCCTGGAACGAGAATGCTCTTTGGAGATGCTCGGAACACAACTGAAGGTCAGCAGTCGCGAACACTAGACATGGTATGGCGGATGCTAACCCAGTAGGAATAGCGATCAAAGCCGCCATCGAAGCTCGATTTAAGACTTAGAGGGGCCTCCCAAGCATATACAGACCGGCCGATCGTACATACGAACGCATCTTTCCGCCAATTGGTTCCCGCCACTAGACCATGACCATTGCTCGCATGCATATTTATCGTCAGATCCCACATTTCTAGAAGACGCGCGGGCGAGCATGAGAGCTTAGCTGCGTCGTGATTCGCTTTCGCATGCGTTTGCGTGCCGTTGCATTCTGAGGCTTGGTATTTTGTGATGTTGCTTGACTCGATTGCTTGTATACGCTGCGCTGTGTGGCTTTGGTGGATATGCGACGGATTTTGACAGATTTAGTTTATCGAGTTGGCAGAGTCAAGTTTATATGACCCTGCAGTATTTTCAGGATTACTCTCTAACTTGGATGATGAGTGATCTATCAGTAACCAAGTGTGATTTGTCTCCAACTCCGTTTCCCCAACCCGTCTCCGCAACTGTCACTGCATCTGCCTCACATGCATGATATGCATATCTTGCCAGTCCGCACCGCGGCGGCACGTTCTCGTCTTGCATCTGCGGGGTAGGCAGCTGAACCGGAGATAGTCGGGCAGATGGGTTCTCCTTTGCTGGTTCCCGGGGCGTACCTGCATTGACTGGCGAGCGTTGAAGAGGGCGCACCTGATATTTGACAACCTCAACTAGTTCATGCGGACTGCACCATTCTTCTCAGTTGCCTCGTCCTCGCTCGCGTGACTTGGGTGTATGCGTCGCTCGGGAGAGTAGAGTCACCTAGGGCAACATTCACAAACGCAAACTCACCCATGTGTTCGAGAAGCACGTGTCGAAGGCAAGAAAAGTTATCTGAAACCTCAGAAGACAGTCTATTCACCACAATAGCAATATGTACATCGCCGTCCCGTCCAGCGCTCCGCGGCAACTTATTGTCTCGCGCGGGCAAGGGGCTCCCAAGCCTTAATCTTGGGCTTCGTTCTGTGAATGTGTTAGAATCTGGTCCCGGTCCAAGAGGGACGCCTGATATCTTACGTGCTGTATGTCCTGAACGCTGTCGGCCCAAACGTCTGGTTAGGGATGTGCTCGGTGGACGCCCACGATCGGTTGGTTGTCGAGATGGGGTTTTGGTTCGGCGGGGTATCGATGCCGTACGAGATCCACAAGTGCCACATGGGCTCAATGTGAGCACTGCATGTCGGAGTCTATCTGTCAGCAATGTTCTGGGTAGGAGCGCAATGGTTCGTTTGGTTCGGGATCGGGCGGGGAAACGTACGCGTCAAAGTCGTGCTTCACGTAGTCGACCCATCGAGTGCGTACTGTCCAGCGGTTATTAGGAGTATTTCGGGGGAGCGGGCTGTTTTGACGTACGAGGCAATTCCTCGGGGTCCTCGAAGAATTTGTTGCCGAACTTGTCGACGCCGACAAGCTTGCCGGCCTTGGTGTCACCTAGTCTGCCGTCAGTGTCCATCCTCAGGTTCCCTCTCCAGACAGGTGGTTATGCTTACCGATGTACTGTCCGTCGAGAACGAGGGGTTAGCAGGAGTGCGGCAGATGCGGGAGCTCGAGGGCGGCGGGGGAACGAACGTTGAGTTGATGCCAGTATTCCTGCGGTCATTTTGTCAGCATGCTTGCGACGCTCGAGAGGGCGGCCGCGACACAAACCTTGAAGCCAATCTTGCGCAGATTGCCCAGGGTTCTGGTAATGTACGACATCGTGGGCTAGAGCTGCCGGTTGGCCGTGGCTGGACGTCGATGTGTTTCTGTTGTTACGGCGAAGTTCGGATTGACCTCACGGTCGCCAGCGGGTCGCTCTGGAAAGTGCCGGGCCAATCAGGCAGCTCAATTCGCGGCTGACGGAAGCTCGGGCCCCACCCGTTTTGCCAAGACTGGCAAGGGAGCTTCCGTCATTAGCTCGCCAATGCCATGCCCAAAAGTTGCATCACCAGAAATTTGGTGGTTTCCCATGGTGTCGTGAATCTACTGCTGATTCCCACGTATTGCGGCTATGCTGGTCAGGTGCGTTCCACGATGCGCTAGCAAGCTCAGAGTTCCGGTATCTCGGCCGGGCTCTAGAGTCGCACGCGCCCAATGTCGCCAGCTTTCGACAGGCCCGGGAGCCGCATTGCACAGCGCAGTCGGACCCCACGCCAGCGTACTGGCACCCTTCGTCAACGAGCTCGACAGGATAGCGCCGTCATTCAGGGTCAACGGCTCCCAGATCCAGGTCTTGCAGACACCTGCCGAGTTCTATGAAACGCTCAAGGAGAAGATTCGAAGTGCCGAAAAGCGCATCTTCTTGTCGACGCTCTACATCGGCAAGTCGGAGAAGGAATTGGTATTTTCGCCTACCCCTGACAAGAAAACTCCCTGACTCTAACCGTTCAAAGATTGCCACGCTCCAGCAAACACTCCGAGCGAAACCAGATGTCAAGCTCAGCATCCTTACCGATGCCCTGCGAGGCACCCGCGAGGCCCCTGACCCGTCGAGCGCATCACTCCTTGCTCCGTTGATCGCCGAGTTTGGCCCCGACCGTGTCGAGATCCGCATGTACCATACGCCCAACCTGACGGGAGTTCGCAAGAAATATATACCAAAGAGGATTAATGAGGGATGGGGGCTGCAGCACATGAAGCTGTACGGCGTCGACGACGAGGTCGTCCTCTCGGGCGCAAACCTGTCGAGCGACTACTTCACCGACAGGCAGGACCGCTACCACTTGTTTTCGTCCAAAGACATCACCGATTACTACTCGAGCATCCACAATGCAGTCTCTTCACTGAGCTTCCTAGTCGAGCCATCCGACTCGCCCTCCGGTTTCAATCTCATATGGCCAAGAACAAATCCTGCCGTCTCGCCACTGTCGAATCCGAAGCAGTTCGTCAACGATTCGACAAGCCTGCTGACCGGCCTTATATCGCCCCGAACACAGCCGCCAAAGACGCTCGACCAGGCATCGGGGAAACGAGACACCTCGGTATACATGCTAGCTCAGTTCTCGCAGCTGTTGTCGCCTGATACCTCGACTGAGTTGCCCGCGGTCAGTCAGGTTCTAAAGACACTAGCGTCACCGGAGTACGCCAAATCGTCCTGGACCTTCACTGCCGGATACTTCAACCCCGCGCCATCACTAACAAAACTCCTCATTTCGACCGCGTCAAATAACAACACGGTGATCACCGCCTCACCGTTCGCCAATGGGTTTTACAACTCTCCTGGTGTTTCTGGCCTCTTACCTGGTGCCTATACCCTTCTCGCTCGTCGCTTCCTCCGCGCCGTCCACCACAGCGGGCGTGAAGCTTCAACGGTGCTAAGGGAGTGGAGGAAGGGCACGGTTGGCGAGCCCGGTGGCTGGACGTATCACGCCAAGGGTCTGTGGGTGACATTACCAGAGAACATCAACCCCTCTATTAGCGTTATTGGCAGTTCCAACTACACAAAACGAAGCTATTCGCTGGATTTGGAAGCGAATGCACTCATCGTGACGGAGAACGAAGGACTGAAGCAACGACTCGGAGACGAGCAGCGCTGGCTGAAGGAGAACACAAGCATCGTCACACGGGATGATTTCGCCAAGACCGAGCGCCGGGTTGGACTGAAGGTGCGCATCGCCATGATGATGGTAAAGCTTGCGGGAGGGGCGCTGTGATCCCGCTTCGCAAGATATGACAGAGGATTGCTGCCAAGCAGTTACAGTATTTTAGCTAGTGCTCACCCAAGCAAGTACCGATCGCATCGGAACACTAATGCGGGCATCGTGGCTACGGAGGTGTGTACATCATTGTATGAGAAGAAGCATAGACTATACCCAGGCAACGAATTTCACCCTCGAAGAATCACTTCCTCTCAGCATCTCATATAACAGGAAAAATGCTCCTACGCTAACCATCCAACACCAGGATTGCATTCGTGTTACTTTCTAGCCCCCACAGAAAAATAGCATTCTTTGTCTGACCCGTTTAGTTTATGTGACTTGACGGGCAGGTAGGGCAGGGAGTTTATTGTATGAGTAAATCCTATGTATTATATAGGTACGGAGGTGGTTAAAGGGGAAGTCGTTAAATAATATTTGAGTAAATAGTTCTTTAATAACTATACTAATAGAAAATAAAATGATCTTATTGTTAAGTAGGTAAGTAGGACATAATCAAACGTAATCAAACCTCAATCCTCGGTATGCCTGACATCATTTCGCACACTGAAAGCTCTCTCACTATACCACTCTATTCCAGCATGATAACAACATCGATTCCCCGCTTAGTTCGTGCTGATGAATGTCGGCTACCAGCGCACAACGTTTGCCCTTGCCTACCTGGAAGATAGGTGCCCACGTAAGGGTGTCTTGGTTTATTGCGCGCCGATGGTGCTGACTGTTTGGGAAAGTGCCTTGGGGTAATTGGTGTTTCCCTTCTGGTCACTTGCTGGGAGAACGAAGAGCTCAGTTCTTGTGTTGCTGTGTGGCAATACTCGAGAGACAGGGGTAAACTGTGGGCACCATACTGTCCCCAAAGTTTGGCGTATCCTATTTCGCCCATAAGCTAACCAAGCTATCGAATGCAGCTACTGCGTCATCCCCCTCGCCTTTAACCCTCTGGGGGATCCGTGCTAGGCTGACCTTGTGACATGTCAACTCGAATACCCTCAGCATGGCCCATCATCTCCTGCGCTCTCTCCCCTTCGCCCAACTCTCGCAGCACTAAAGACAGCCTATAGCTGGAGCGGGCAATCTCGCCTCGGTGGAAGTCTCCATCCTTCCCGGACTTGTACACGTTCAAGGACGACTCCAGTGAGTCTCTGCCAGGGATAGCAGACAGGTGTCAGTCAAGCCCAGCATTTTTTCCCGCGAGGGGACATAATACCTTGCTTCTTTCTAGCGGCGCAAGCGCATGAAGTGCCATCCCATCTTATGCCAAGCATCGCCGGTTTTGTGGTGTTCTTCGCCGAGCGTCTTGCGCCAACACGCGAGTGCACTTTGCTGCAGATCGAAGGCCTCGTCGAGACGGGCATGGTCGATTCGCACGTTGCCCAGCACATACTTCATGTGACCGATGCTGGGCATGGCAGTCTCAGTATCAACCCGAGTAATGAGAGATGGGTTGAAAGTTTTGTGGGTGTATCTTACACAAAGTCTTCAAAGTCCTCTGGGCCGTATTTTGCTTCTCGCAGCCGAATCAGCTCTTCGAGTCGGGTCGAAGCTTCGTCGTTGGCGCCGCGGGCCCACTGCGACCGGCAAATGTTGATCTCATACGAAGAGTGCACATCATCCTTCACTTCGGCGTTGTCCAGGCAACGGCGATAGTACGACTCGGCCAGCAAAATGATCGCCTAACCCCTGGTGAGAGTTGGCAATCCCCCCCAGGATCACTCCAAGTCGGTCGTTATTTAAGGGCTTGTAGGTGCCGTCACGTACCACCGCCTCGTAGAAGTCCATCTGCTTCGGGAACATCCTTAGCGAGTAAAGAATACGGGGATCTGGAGTGATGACCCCGGATGTGCCCCCAGCATCTCCTCGCAGAACTTTCGGACCGATTCGATATGGTCAAAATACTCGAGAAATAACTTGCGGTCAACCATGCGCCCAGCGATATCCTTCGGATAGTTGTCAGGGTTAAGGGCCACTGATATGAGCCGTGCCACCGTGTCGAAAGCCCTCTGGTGACTCTCGTGTGTCATCTCCCCACGCAGAAAGTCTCAAAGCAGGCTGTGCATGTGGAAGGTGGACAGATCAGACACCACATGGCCCACCAGAGCCGCCCGCTCAGCACGCTGGACCAACCCCTTGGAGACCTTGACAATACAAAGCTCAAAGTCCCGAAGGAAACCGATATCCTCGAGGTCCTGCGGCATCGCCTCAAGGTCAAAAAGGCTCTCAGGAATGCGGACATTGTGCAGGAGGGAGAGAACGTCCATCAGAGCTCTCGAGTCCTCGTCCAGACCGTTAAGTCGGCCCAGAAGAGCTTCAGTCAGTCCCTGATGGTATGGCGCACAGTATCGGTTAACTTTGTTGGCTGACGCCCGCTGTAGTACTGCGCTGGGGCTCCTGTAGCGTTTGTTGAACTGCGCCAATGTTCGGCCAGACTCGTTGATGACGCCGAGACAGTGCTGAATGGCAAGCGGGAGGTATGCTACCCGCTGCACGATCTCACGCGCCTCCTTGAACCCGTGATCGGCATCGTTGCGTGCATGGTCTGATATCTGCGACAGCATCATATCAATGGCGCTATTCTCCTCGAGCGGGTCCAGCGGTGCCCCATTTCCAGCGAGGTTGCTTGTTCCGAACGATGGGTCAAGCGTTGTTACCAGTACGGAGCCCATCTCGCCGTGTGGCCATCAACTATTGATCAGGTTGGAATCCTCAGCATTGTCGAAGATGACAAGAAACGGCACCTCTGTGGAATACCCGATATCAGCATGCACATACATCCCCGGGGGGTTCACAACATGAGGTGGCTAGGGGATAATACCCACCCAATGATTTGAACCAATCTCTGAGCTGTTTTGTGGCCTGTAGGAAACCCACCGTTTCGTCTACAAGCCCTAGGCGCACGGCTTACGTGGCGCAAGTCTCGATGATACCAGCCTCTTTCCCCGCGTGGACCCAGAGAATGTAAGGAAAGCAATCGGCCGTCTCGTCCATAAACCGCCGAGCCGTCTGGGTCTTGCCGAACCCCTTGGGGGGCCCATAATGCGAAGGCCCGCCGTATCGGCGGTGCCGACGCTAGAGTGGAGGAGGGACTCATCGTGCTACTGGCGCATGTAGCGTTATCATCACCGACGAGATTCTTCCTGAGTGTGTGCAAGATGTCTCGCCGGCCAACGAAGTGGGGGTTTGGCGGGAAATCAATGTAATGAAGCCGTCGTTGAATGTACCGCTGGTCCGTAATAGTGGATGAGATACCTCTAGTACTGCGATGAATTGCTGCTTGGAGAAATTGCGTTGACTGCCTCAATATTGTCGCTTCGCTCAAGGCAGCATGGGGGAGCGATGCTTGCAGTGCAGTTGGGTTGCTCTCCCGTTCCCTGATCTTGACATTGTCCAAGTTTGTCTGCGGCGCATCTTCCGTCATGTGGCGCAGCCCCCTTGACTGCTGGAAAGTCTTTAGCTTCGATTGGATGACGCCGACGATATCCCGACGGATGGCCGCGCTGCAGCTCGCGATGCTGTGGTGGCTCTCACCCGACTCCAAACACGTCACGCCTGCTGGGGAAACAAGGTCTTTGTCCACGATCTGTTGGGTTGCTGTTAGCCACCCTTGTAGCGAAAAAAAAAAAAAAAGTGGAGCGGGGCGCGC
>Ga0247780_1000139_pt1 | contig 69307 bp, 44 predicted proteins | sample UWRJL079202R5_FD_179927 | JGI IMG/M metagenome (GOLD analysis project Ga0247780, IMG submission 179927) | Plant litter microbial communities from Arlington Agricultural Research Station in Wisconsin, United States - UWRJ-L079-202R-5 | ecosystem: Environmental > Terrestrial > Plant litter >...
CAGCCACTGCTCTAGCTACCTGCCGTCTTCTGAAGAAGGCCTAGTCGATTTCTCAAAGGGGGTTAGTTCGTACTCTCAAGAACGCCTCACAGTGCTTGGCGACCGCTACACCAGATCTGGCGATAGCAGCACGTTTGCTGACTCAGAATTTGATGGCTGGAGAGGTGGCTTCGCGTGGCTAGAGAGCGTGCACGGTCTCCAAGTAAAACCGGATAATTCGAGTCAATTTGGTATAAAGCCAGGATACAGCTAACGCTCAGCGCTATACAATGAGAACTAAAGCTTAGTAACCAAGCCGCAGTAAAGATCTACACCGTTAATAAGGATACCCTCCGTGACCGACACGACAGCCAGCTTGCACGACGCGACATTCCAGCCAATTCGCGTAAACTTACGGATTTAGAAGAGAAAACGATTATTCGATACATAATTAAACTATATGTACGTGCATTTTACCCCCAGCTTTCGTACGTGGAAGATATAGCTAACTGATTACTATGCGAATGTAACGCGCTCCTTATCGGCGTACGATAAGCTTATAACTTCGTTAAACGCCAGCTAGAACTTCAAATACGTTTTACATGTAAATACAACTACTAAAGGGCTAAATGCAAAGATCTAAAGGTTATTTAGGGGTGGTTTACCCTTATGTATAACATTGCAGTTAAATACAGTATCCTTAACGATAATATTTATAGTTTTAACAAGACTGGCTTTATAATAGGCATTATCATTGCTATTATAGTAGTTACTACCTCAGATAGCTGTAACAGGGCCAAACAGGCCTAACCTAGCAATTAAGAGGAGGTTACAGTTATCCAAAAAGTGAATACTTTAGGCTAGGCTTATTACGACCTATACTTGACACAGGCCTTAAGAGGACTGGCGCGGGTTAAGACAGAACGTATAGCAGGACGCTAATAGGTAGGGGGTGTTCCGAAGACAGCTTGTTAAGCTAGCACTCCTAGACGGGAGTTCGATGTCACTGTAGGTCGCTATCACTATAATACACAGAGGTGAATCTGAACAGTAGTATTACGACCTGCACCCAACACAGGCCTTAAGAGGACTGGCACGGGTTAAGACAGAACGTATAGCAGGACGCTAACAGGTAAGGGGCGTTCTGAAGACGGCTTGTTAAGCTAGCACTCTTAGATAAGGGGTTTAATGTTACTGTAGGTTGCTGTCACTATAATGCACAGAGGTAAGTCTGAACAGTAAGATATAAATGAATAATTAAATATTAGCGTAAAGAACCAGGGTCCCTTATAGTGGTTATAGGCATAACTATAACTATCTATACTAACTAACTGGGAGGTACTTTATACCTTGCTCGTAATGTCGCAAGTGCTTGTTGTGTAAGCACTTTGCACCGCGTAAGCGCTTTACTTGTGAGGTTTCTCCTGCTTGTAATGCGAGTACTCAGCATGCTGCGAGCAGCACCTTATTGGTTGTAGGGGCTTCGGGTCTTTGCACCCCTAGCCCAGTGCGCCTGGACAGTGTACACCGTCTTCCCGCACTGTTCCTTCTGCGGGGGATTTATCAGGCCGCCCTAGCCTAAGTGACGGCCTGCAGGGTCGTCACAAGTAGGACATAATAAACAAAGAATATTAACGTAAGGAACCAGAGTCCCTCACAGTGGTTGTGGTCATAACCATAGCTATCTATACTAACTAGCTAAGAGGTACATTGTACCTTGCTTGTGGTGTTACAAATGCTTGCAGAGCGAGCACTCTGCATTACGCAAGCGCTCTGCTCGCGAGACTTTCCCTACTCGTGGTGCGAGCACTTGGTATGCTATAAGTACCACTTTATTGGTTGTAAGGGCTTTGGGTCTTTGCACCCCTAGCTTAGTGCGCAGTACTGTACGTACTGTCTTCCTGCACTGTTCCTTCTGCGGGGGATTTGTCAGGCCACCCCAGCCTAAGTGACGGCCTGCAGGGTCGTCATAAGGCTATCCTACCATTTATTATCTTAGCTAGGCAATATCACTTTACTAACTAGTATAAAGAATGTAACTTCTTAACTAAATAGCGTATCATAATAACTAATAATAACTAGACTATAAATAACAAAGGCATAAATTAGATTTGGCATTTTGATTTCCATATAGCATCTTTTACAAAGGGTACACACTAGCTATTAATCCTTAATAGCCATAAAAGCCACCACTTTAAAGAATTTAATAACTATTATAAAAATCATAACATTATTACACTTCATCTACCTCTACACTCTTTATATATACTTTAACCCTTAGATATTAATATTACAACCTGCACCCAACACAGACCTTAAGAGGACTGGTGCGGGTTAAGACAGAACGTATAGCAGGACGCTAACAGGTAAGGGGCGTTTTAAAGACGGCTTATTAAGTTAACACTCTTAGATAGGGGGTTTAATGTCACTGTAGGTCGTTATTATTATAATGTACAGAGGGGAGTCTGAACAGTAGGATATAAATGAATAATTAAATACTAGCGTAAGGAACCAGAGTCCCTTACGGTAGTTATAAGCATAACTATGGCTATCTATACTAATTAGCTAAGAGGTACTTTATACCTTAATTACTGTGCTTACTTAACACAAGGAGTGATCACAGTGATTAGAATGCTCCTAATTACTGTGATTACCGTGCTTTTAGTAAGATTAGAGTGATTATTTAACAATTAGTCGTAAGGGCTTTAGGTCTTTACACCCCTGGCCCAGTGCGTAATACTGTGCGTACTGTCTTCCTACACTGCTTCTTCTACAGGGGATTTATCGGGCCGCCCTGGCTTAAGTGATGGCTTACAGGGTCGTTACACGATTCCCCCTCTTTAACGTTCTTTTTTTATAAAGAACTGCTTATATGTTCCTTCCTTTCTTCTCTAATCGTTATATTATCTAATTAGGTAATTAAGAATAGGAAAAACGTAACGCTTTTATCGACTGAGTGTTACATTACTAACGCTGAGTTTATTTTTACTTTCAGAATTATTATACCTGTAAAGTGTAGCCGCTGCCGCCGCCTAAACCTGCTAGACTGTAAGGTAACTAGTAAGAGTAAGTTATATAGTTACTGTATAGCGGCCAGTGGGACTGTATACTTATCTTATAACGTTTACGGAAACGACCTGTCTGTCTTACGCGGGGTTCTGGACGAAAAGAAGTACCTTAACGTTAAGGAGCGTAAAACCGCCCTCCTTCTCTGTAATACGGCCTTTAAGCTTCTACGTTTTAAGGATTAATAGAAAGGATTAGCGTAATGGGCAGACGAACTTTTTAACTATAAGTTTAATATTATAGCGGAGGAGGAGCGTAAGGCCTAAGAAGCGACTGTGTTAGTTCCTAAGTTTAATTAGGGAAACCTCTTAGTGGAGCTAGCGTGTGGTTTCTTTTCTAAGAGGTTATTATAGCTGGCGACTTCTTTTTAACTTAGTCTGTCGCTTTTTTTCTTTTAATAAATGAAAACGGCTTTTCCTAACGTAGTGGTAGCGTACCTGCTTGTTTTCTTTTTTTTTTTATTAACTTTTTTCTGACAGTACTTATTTTTATACAGGACGCACCAGGAACTCTGGAGGCCTAGCCTCCTTATTAGGTTTAAGGTCCTTTTAACCTTAGTTAAGGTCCTGATAAATATCTTCCTGTACTTATTAAGGAGTTTCTTACCACTTCTTAGGTTCTAAGTCCTATAGTGGTTTTACTCTTTAATATAGTAATTTAAATGTTAGGTCTTATCTTATTTCTAATTCTTATTATTAGTTTTAATTAGTCTAGGTTCTTTTAGTGGAACTCTATAATTAGGTTTAGGCACTTAAGGTTCTTAACTAGTTTTTATAAGTTGCTTTTAGGGCCGTAATCTAACTATTTAATAAGATATTTAAACGTGTTTTTTCCCTTCTATGAATTTATAACTTCCTTAATGTTATAATCGTCCTTGTTAGCGTTAATCTTAACTTTCTTTTCTAGAGGAACTCCCTTTAGGGCAGGTTTTAAAAGTGAGATGTGAAAAACCTTAGTCTGTACCTTTATGTTAGCAGGTAGGTCTAGTTTATAATTAGAGGTGGCGACCTTTTTCTTAATCCGGAACAGCCTGTACCTTTTAAAGTTAAGCTTCTTATTAAGTTATTTCGAATGCAGGTTTTGTGAAAAAAGATAAATGTAATCCCCCTTTTAAAGAGTTGGTCCCTTAACTTATTTATTATCGTAATAAAGTCCTTTTTTAAGTACTAGCTGTTTAGTTTGGTATTTATTAGTAAACTTTTTTATTCGTTTACGTGTAAACTTAAATTTAGCTTATAAGTAATTATATAGCTCTTATATTTAATTTACGTAGACTGTGGCTTAAGGGGTGCCTGTGGGTAGGCCTTAACAGAGCTTAGGCTCCTTACTGTAGTTAGTGAAGAATGGTAATATACCTGTTAACTTAACTAATGTTATATTATAAGTTATCTATACTGTTAGTAATAGCTTAAGTTAATTATCTTATTTAAAGTTAATGTAAGTTTAAAGATATATTATAAGTATTTAGTTAACTTACTCTATTTAACTATCTGTTTATAGGTGGAATGTTGTTAAAAGCTTACTCTTTACACCTATTCTTTATATTAATCTTTATTAAAACTTTAATATAATCAGCTTATCTTAATCTGTAACGATGTTATTTAGTTAAAAGTGTTACGAAACTACCTTTTTTTCAAAGATATAAGTAAGTTACTCTACTGTTATATCTTTTAAGGTTAGTAAAAAGTAAGCCTATTTCGTTAATCTATTAATTATTATAAGGACTTAATTATAAGTAACTCCTATAACAGGGTCCCTAAACTTTAAGATCTTAGTGATAAAGTTAAGTAAGATTAAACTCTATAACACCTGTGGTACAGGGAGTGGTTTAAAAAGCCTATAAGGTTTATAATGTCAATTCTACTTTTAATAGCAGATGTTACAGTTATCAATTACTTCCTTAACTAGTTTCTTTATTCCCAGGAAGGCGTACGCTTACTAGGCCTATATTAAAGTCTTAACTTAGCTTATATGTCCTTTAAGTTAAGATTTATAGATTTACTAAATGTACTCTTTTCTTTTAACCAGGTTATAAACGTACGGTTTCTTTTAATATTAAAGCTTTACTTTTAGTTTAGGTATGCTATTTACACCTTCTAATAGTTATTTTAGCTAATAATCAGTTTCGTTATAGTTTAGATATATTAAGCACTCCTTCTTACAGTTTTACATATGCCTTAAAAAGTCTCTTAAAGGGCACTTATACTTACAGGTTCCTTCCACTAGCCTTCTTATTTAAAAGTCCTGTTATTATTAGTGGACTTTATACTTTATTTATAAGTTTATATAAACGTTAATAATTTATTCCAGCGTTTAATTATCTGACACTTACAGCGTATGTTTTAATATACTATTTTTAACTTTATTAAATATAGTAATAGGGATTAGGACTAGATTAGTATCCTTATAGTCCTATCTCTGGCTAAGAGTATTAGTTTACTTATTATCTTTTCTTTTAATATGGTAAATCTAGAAGTGGAATAGGGTTATTAATTCTGCCTATCGTGTTTACTGTAAGCTAAGTTCTTTAATTAGGAAGTACTAAAGGTTATTATAATCTGAAAAGACCTGGACCGGTTCTTCCGTGCCACTTAAGTAAAATGCTTACTTACTAAAGTACTAAATAATCACTATTAGTTCTTTATTATAAATTAGATATTGTAAGGCTAGGCCGTAAATTCCTTTTAATAAGAAGGTAACTAAGTAGTATTTCCTGTCGTCCTGGACTTAACTAAGTTCTCCACTAATTGCGAATTCTAAAGAGTCTGTTTTAACTTAAAAAGGCTTTAAGAAATCAGGAAGGGTTAGGACTAATACCGTAATAAAGGCGTGCTTAAGGTCCTTAAACGCCTTCTACTGTCTATTAATTTACTTAAACGGTTTTCCCTTACCTGTGAGTTTATAAAATGGTTTTACAATTTTCATAAAATACTTAATAAAATAGTGATAAAAGTTTATAAAGTTAATAAAGGCTTATAACTCTTTCTAATTCTTTAAAGTGGGCTAATCCCTAATTACTTTTATCTTCTCTAATTACATTTCAAGCTTTCTAAGGGTTACTTTAAACTTTAAATAGTTTAATTCCTAAACGTGAAAATAACTCTTTTTTAAGTTTACTGTTAGCTTTGCTTTTTTAAAAGCTATTAGAACCTGTCGTATATATTTTCAGTATTCTTTTAAAGTTTTAAAGTAAATTAAAACATCGTTTAAATATATAAAAATAAACTTATTAAGGAAGGGGCGGAGAATACTGTTAATAAGGCTTTAAAAGGTCGTGGGGGCGTTTATTAATCCTATTAGTATAATACAGTACTGGTAATACCTATTACAAGTCTGAAAAGCCGTCTTATATTTATCCTTTTCCTTCACTCTAACGTAGTTAAACCCTATAAGGAAATTAAGGCTAGAGAACTAATTTACCCTAGTAATCCGTTCTTATATTTCTATAATAAGTGGCAGTAAGTAGCGATTTTTAATTATATCCTTATTTAACATTTAGTAATTAACAATTATATATAATTTACCATCTCCCTTCCTTAAGACAAACAGTACTAAATACCCTGTTAGGGACTAGGACTTTACAATAAACCCGTTCTTCAGGTTCTCGTTAATATACTCCCTTAAGGCCTTAGCTTATTAGGGGTTTAGGTAATAAGGCTGGAAGCTATAGAGCTTTACTTCTAGCTTCAGCTTAATTTTATAATCTTATAATCCGTAGTCTGGTAATTATAATATCTTTTTTTAAAACAGGGTGAATTTCCTATATTCTACAGGTATTTTAGATAAATTAACTTTTTCACTTATTTATAGGTTAGCTTCTTACTTCTTTTTACCTTCTAAATTATTATTTAGGTAATATAGTAGACCTTCTAATCCTTTAACTGTCTTAGTAAACTTAACCTAAACCATGTTTAGTTCTAAGGGTTTAACGTGCTTTTAAGTGTTTTACGCATCTCTAGAGCAGGTTAGTGCTTTCTTAGCTTTTTCTAAACAGTAATTACAGTTAGGGGACTTGTTAAAGGCAAGGTAACTACTCCTTTAGTTAATTATAAGGTTATACTTTTCTAATTAGGGTAGATTTAGTATTATGTTATAACTTATAACTGGTGTAACGTTAAAGTCTACTTATTATTCGTCTTTATCTATTTTAATTAGGAGTGGCAAGTAGTAGGTGACTTTACTGTTATTATACTGGTATAGGCCTCCTTCTTTATTTCGAATGGGAATAGCCTTTTTATATTTTTTATTAGGGAGTTTCTTTCAGTTAATTAGTAAAGGGTGTATTAGGTTAGAAGTATTTCCGTTATTAATTACTGCTTTTACTCTAAACGGCCTCCTTCTTCTATCTGTTATATTAACACTAACGGAATAATACTTATACTTCTTTAATATCTAAGTTATAGTAATTATCTGTGTTTAAAGTCTTATCTAGCCTAACCTTTAAGTGCTTTTCCTTCTTTTTAAGGTTTTTACTAATTAGCGAATTATTAGTTTCCGGCCTTTTTAAAAGGCCTGTAGCCTTTTCTTAATTCCTTTTAGAAAAACAGGTAACTTTAATAAACCTAGTGATTAACTTTTTTTAAGTTCTTACGTTTTAGCGTCCAGTTGACTTTAAACAGTACGATGTTCTGGAAGTCTTTAATAAGTTAATAATACGTTTTATAGGACTGGATTACAGTAATGTCTTTTTACTTTTAGATCTGTTAGTAATCTTCCCACTTCTGCTATTCCCTAGCTTTTCTGTTAAAATGTAGTAAACACGTTACAGTTAAGCAGTTATTAAGTACCCCTCCTCGCTAATACGTAATAAAGGCTTAGTTAACTACAGTAACTTTCCGCTTATTACTAGACTCTCTTGTTAGGGAATAGGAGACTTAGTAGTGGGTTAGTTCCAACTTTACCCTTATAACAGCGTAATCCCGTCTTTATACGTTAGGGAAGTGGTTATAAAGGGCCTTAGGTTTATAATGCCGGTTAAAAGTGTAGTTATTATATATATAGTTAATTTACAGTATGTCCCTATAGCTAAGGTAGTTAATATTAACTGCGGGTACTGCGGTTGTGGAGTATGGAATAAAGGAAGTAGCGCTTTGTTTCTTCTCTTCTTCCACTTACCTTTAGGTACGTTATTTTTCCTAAACCTTTTCTTAAAACTTAGGTAGTAATAACCTAGTTTGTTTTTCTACAAAACGGTCTTCTTTAATAAGGTGGTGTTTAAGCTGATTAGTGAAGCGAACTCTGTTATAAAGTTATAACTTAATTTCTACTACTCTGTCTTTAGACGTTATAGTAAGACTTTTAACTTATAGGTTTTCTACTTTATTTACCAGTTCTTAATATTTCTCCTGTAACTCCTAGACCTTTTACTAATATGTTTACTTTATACCCTCTTAAGGGACCCTTAGGGTACTAGTTTAAGGCATACTGGCTTTAGTGCAGGGCAGCTACTTAAGCTGTTCTTCTTTTAGGGAGGTGAGGGTGCTGATTTACTTAATATACTTAAAGTGTTTAAGAGTCTTAAGGGGTATTATTAAAAAGAACTTTCGTTTTTCTAACTTAATTCTTTCAGCCTGTTCTCTTTCACCTTTTAAGGCTTGCTTTACTGCTTATATAACCTAGAGGGCTAGTTCTTTAACTCTTTTAACCATTTTAATAAGGTTTAAGTTAGGGTCCTTTTTAAACTTCTTTAGTTCCTAGGCTTACAGGATAAGGTTTTTAAGGCCTGTAATAGCTAATTAAAACATCTTTTCCTAAAGTTAATCTTTTATAACCTGTACCTTTAACGGTTCTAAGTTTTTACCTTAGAGTTAGTCTGTAGCGACTTGCACTTCCGTAATTGACTTTTCCGAAACACCTTTAAAGATTAGGTATATTACATCCTGGGGTTCTTTTACTTTTTCCTCCTTGCTTTAGTTACACTTATCTATTTAAGTGTAGTCTTTTTCATTACTTACTATCCTGATATAGATATCTTTTAAGTTAAACTTAATGTGTTTTCCTTTTTCTAGGACGGGTTTTTAACTAACTTGTTTTAATAACAGGCACTACTGTGTTATGTGTCCTTTTCTGTTACAGTTAAAGTACTGGACTTAGGATAAGTCCTTAAGCTGCTTCTGCTGTAACTGCTGTTAAGGCTTATCGCAGTTAAGTTGATTCTGACGGTTTATTATATTAATGTCTATTGGTTTAGGGTGGTGACCTGTTACGGTTAATTAGTTCCCCTTTTTAGGTTTGCTTAGCTGATAAGGGGTTTGTTCCTTTTAAAAGTTCTTTTAATAATGGTGATTATAGTACTGGTTATTAACTTTAATAGCTATTTTAATTAGTTCTTACAGACGGTTTAGTTAGTCTTTTTAGTAAAGATCTCTAATAACGTGTTTCTTTAAACTACTTTAGAATAGTATTATTAAGGCCTTTTAGCCGAGCTTAGTCTTTACTGCTTCTAATTTGAAGTGTGTGGAGAACTTAAGGACTAAGGATGTCTGTCTTAGGGTTATAAGGTGTTACTTAGCCTGCTTAGGGGTGTTTAGTTCTCTAAATTTAGTCTGGAGTTAGTTAATAAAAACGTTAAAGTTATTGAAAAGGGCTTAAGTCTTACGGGCCTTTTTACACACTTTGTTTACAGAGAGGTTATTAATTATTTTCACGTAAGGTTTATATTAGTAAGCGGTTATTTTATTTAATAAGGCTTTAGTAAACCTAACCTTTCTTTTTTCCTTAAAGAACTGTTTATCGTAATAGGTAATATAGCTCTAAAGCTGGGCTATTTAGGACTTTAGCTGTGTAAAGTCTCCTTTAAAGTGTAAGGGTAGAGGGAGCTTTACTTATTTCTTCTGTAAGCCTTTAAGATTATTATTCTTTAACTTAACAACGTTAAGTTAGGTTTAGAGTTTCTTAATAAGACTGATACGACTTTTAGTGTCTTTGGGGAAGGCTTTATTAAGCTTTTTAACCAGTCCCTGCTAGTTAAGGTTTAAATCTTTAAGGTGTATAACTAACTTATTAATAATGGGGAGTTAAGGTTAAGCTTATACCCTTTTAATCTCCTTACCTTTTCTAAAGGTTAATATGTTAATGGGAGAGAGGTAGTATTTAGGAATTTAATAAACAGCGTTTAGAACTAAAACGCTAGTATTATATTACAACTTATACCTGATATAAACCTTAAGAGGACTAGTACAGGTTAAGACAGAACGTATGGTAAGACGCTAATAGGTAAGGGGCGTTCTAAAGATGGTTTATTAAGTTAGCACTTTTAAACGGGGGGTTTAATATCACTGTAGGTTATTATTACTATAATATATAAAGGGGAGTCTAAACAGTAAGATATAAATGAATAATTAAATACTAGTGTGAGGAACTAGAGTCCTTTACGGTGGTTATAGGTATAATTATGGTTATTTATATTAACTAGTTAAGAGGTACTTTATACCTTGATCACTGTGCTTACTTAACATGAGGAGTGATTATAGTGATCAGAATGCCCCTGATCACTGTGATCACTGTGCTCTTGGCGAGATCAGAGTGATCACTCAACAATTAGTCGTAGGGGCTTCGGGTCTTTGCACCCCTGGCCCAGTGCGCAGTACCGTGCGTACTGTCTTCCTGCACTGCTCCTTCTGCGGGGGATTCGTCAGGCCGCCCCGGCCCAAGTGACGGCCTGCAGGGTCGTCACAATTAGTTGTTTTAAGCTGTTAAAAAAAGTATATAGCTGCTAAATTAAACAGTTTATATAGATAAACATTACATACATTAGTAAGTTAGAGTTTACTTATACATTCAGAGAGGCGTTTTTTACTTTAATTATAGAAAAGAACATTTAAAGAAGGTTTACTAAAGCTAACCGTATACTGTACGACTTAAAGAGGGTAATATTAAAGCCAGATATACATATTTAGACCCTCACACCCTTAACCTTAAGCTTAACCACAGTATTACCTTAGGTCTCCTAAACGCTACATAACCCTTAAGAGGCTACTTTACAGTTAGCATTTATTAAAACTTGAATTTCTAACTATTAGGATAACCCTTTAACCTTAATACTAACCGCTGTAAATCGATTAGCTAAAGGTATAATAGCTGTAATGTATAAAGTAGCTCTTCTCCATATAAAGGTCTCTATATTACAAAAGGCTAATAAGGGGCTTAGTAAGCGACGGAAAGTTAAAAAAATACATATACGGCTTAGAGGGTCACTTATTGTATAAGAGGTACAGGAATTACTGGATTAGAAAGCTGTGGGTGAGCAGTTAGCTTAAGAAATATAACAAAATAGTAGTAGTGTAAGAGTGTCTCGTTTAAAGGTTTAGTATTGTAGCGTGTGTGGCTAGCCTAGCTATAATATACGCACGTGTAAGGAGGCTGCAGAATCGTCTGATTCATCTGTTTCTAATTCAGTTGTTGTTATTTCCTAATGTTATAGTTATGTAATTGACAATAGTTTAGAATTGGTAGTGGAAAGTGGCCAACTCGCTTGTCTAGCTGACTCGCTTATCACGTACGTTATAGAATCTAATTTTTGACAAGGTTAATAAGTAGAACTAGAGGAGACTACTCAGTTAGACCACGTCTTCCTAAGAGACTAATGCTAGCTGAATGAGTTGTGATGTCTGTTCACCAGATGGCATAATTACATATCTTTAAGGGCTCTCGCAAATATAATAATATCCGTCGCACTGAATATTAAGTTGTGATACTTGATAATATTACTTAGGTAGGCTCCTAAACTTATGATTCTGAGTAAGTAATATGCTGTTTTTGAAATAACGAATTCCCTATCCCAGAACTTCAAGACGAATATAAAAAGACATAAGAAGATATGTCTTGACGCTATGACCTCTACATGTTAGTCGGTCTTGGATTTGAAATATGCACTTAAGACCCTAATCGGATAGATTCGGTGGGAAAAGACAGTCCCTAAGTTAACCTCCATCCACTAAAGTTATTGTCCTAAATGTGTGTTCCCGCGGGAGTCGACTAGCGACTCTTATTGTCTAACTCCGCGACCAGACGGCGTTGGCTTGAGGAAGTCAGGCTGGATGAACTGTTACTGCTGGATCTGATCCCGCCAGGGCTGCTTCTTGGCAATGGGGGTAGTCCCGATAGTCTGCTCCCCGGCCGTCTAGTTGTTTGCGACGGGCTCAGAAATTAGCCCGGGGACGGGTTTGTCTGGTTGTCGGTCATCATGAGGCTTCGTAATACTAGACTGTGCTGAAAGGGAATCTGAAAATGACTTTGTCGATGTGATGTTCAAGTTGGTTTATGAGACCCAAGTGAAAGAGGGATCAGGATGGGAAGGCGGAAGTTGAGGGGACCTGGAACCGCTGAGTAAGTTGCTGGCCTGTAGGAGCCATTTTGAAATAATTTAAAGCACCTTGCTTCATGATTCCCTCAACACTCACCTGATTGTAAGTTTCCCGCGAGACCCTTGCGTTTGAGTGAAACTGGTCCACAGTGTCTGACATCGCGCCACACAGTTGCTCACTGTGAGGTCCCGGGTATGGATGGTGAGCACCCCCGAGACACCAAGATGCGCTGCGAAGTACAGTACAAGCACAGCAACGTACCAGGCATACATGCATGGCTGCGGTGGTGTGATGATAAATGTGGGCAATGAATTTGGTGATTCTCCGGTTGGCAATTGCTGATTCGCGTCCGCACACTTCTCCCAAAAAAATCGCACTGCTTCCACGTATTTTGTGAACGCTGACTGGCCTTGGCATCAAGTGCTTTTCTATGCCGCCTGCGCCTTCCCTGTGCCAGGTGCAACCTCAGGCATCAATTGGTTGTCAAAACTGAAGCGACGGAAGGAAATCTGGCGGCCTCCCCTCATCCCAACCTCAAACGGTTCCCCGCGGGCTCAAATGTGACCACACGCTAGTTTAGGCCCAGAAGCGGCAATTTGAATGCCGAACGCACTCCACAATGGGGAAAACCTTGGCGGTGTTCGTGGTCTTAGCCTGCGTCTTCGCCCATCACTGTGAGTGTGCCCCTAGCGCCCAGCATTCCGAGTTTGTGATGGGTGCTTTTTGGCTGACCCCAACCTCAGTATTTCCCACCAATCAGGTTCCCCGTTGAATGATATTTCCGACAACATGACCGTTCAACATGAGGTCGTCCCCAAGCCACAGCGACTGCGTGAAATTGTGGAGAGTCACCGGCCGAAACTTGACCAGTACGCCGATTTTTATCGCGACGTGCATCAAAATCCCGACATATCAGCCATGGAGGCAAACACAGCAAAGAAGGTATGTGAAACGTTTCACTGAGAGTACGGAGCTCATGGGAGCAGCGGAAGTGCAGTTGCAAAGTGACTTGACTAGGTAGAAAGGGGGGCTCCCTGTGTGTGAGGAGAGCACATGACCAAAGGCTCCTGCGCTCCAGCCTAGCCTGGAGCGGTAAGGCGCCTGCGCGCCTGAGCGCCAAGAACTGCCGCTGCAGTTCGACAAGGTAACATCGCGCCTCGAGGGCTTGGGTTACACAGTGCACTCCAGTATTGATGGCCACGGCGTTGTTGGGGTTTTTAGCAACGGCGCCGGCAAAACCGTTCTCATGCGCGCCAAGCTCGATGCACTGCCCATCCTGGAGGAGACAACCTTGCCATACCGTAGCGAGCGCCGCATGCTCAACCGTTACGGCAACACGCGGCCCGTAATGCACGCCTGCGGCCACGACATGAATATGGCGGCTCTTCTCACTGCTGCCGACCTCCTGAAGGCCGCCGCAGACGAGTGAAAAGGGACAGTACTTGTCGTCTTCCAACCCGACGAGGAGGAAACGGGCGGCGCGCAAGCGATGGTTGACGATGGCCTCTACGACCGAGTTCCCATACTAGACCTGATGCTCGCTCAACACGTCGTGCACTCACGCACTGGTACCATGGCAATACGATCTGGCCCTGTCTTGGTAGCCGCCGATTCACTTCGCATCCGATTCACTGGTGGGCCTTGCACGGGCAGCGTGAACCCGCAAGTCTGTGTGGACCCGATTCCGCTGTCTATGCGCATCGTTTCCGGCCATCAGGAACGATATTGGGCCCCACGAGGACGCCACTGTCGCCTGTTGGGCCTTCCACGCCGGTGAGCCGGGCAATGACTACGTCGCCTACGCCGACATTCTGCTTGACATCAAGACCGTCAAACCGGATATTCGCCTCCGCGTGCTTGATATCGTCAAAGCTAAGTTTCTTGATGAATGCCGCACCGCCGGGGTCCCGCGTGACCCGGATTTCAACCACACGGCCCGCGTACCGCTGACCAGCAACAATCACTCTATTGCCGGGGCCGTGAGCCAGGTCTTCCACAACTACTTTGCTGCAAATGCCGTCGATATGGTTTTCACCCGCGCCTGTGAGGACTTTTCAATCCTTGGCGCCGCTTAGGATGTGCCTTACGCGTACTGGAACTTTGGGGGTACACCAGGGGATGTCGATGACTCGGAATCATTGCCCTCGAACCATTCACCGTTCTTTGGCCCCGATGTCAATCTCACCCTAAAAACAGGAGCGGATGCCATGGCGCTTGCGGCACTGTCGTTTCTTGTGGGTTAAGTCGGGTTGAGCTGGGTTGAGTTGGGTAGGTGGGATTTGAGGACGGAGTTCGTACGTATTCAGGCAGGTAGATTAAAACAGCCTTGAATTACTTATGTATCGTAGGAGGGTATGGTCTTTTGTGGTGATATTGTGTGAAGTGGGGAAAGGGGGGAAGGGAGAAAGGGGAAGAGATGATGTCTACCAGGCCACAATGATTCGCAGGTACTTCTCACACTCCTTTTTTGCCACAGGACATCCCCAAACTCTTTTTGAGGGACAGGGCACTGCATCTGTGCCCGGGGTCTGGCAGCGAGGCCGGCAGCGACGCGACGGCATGGGACCTCTACCCTGACGCCGCGCCCATGGCTGTGTGCAACTAGAAAGTGCGTTGTCCAGACAACCTTCTCAAATAGGAGGAAATAGCCCGCCGATACCGTGACCCCGCACGAATCACAGTTGGTCCCGATCGTGTGGAACGGCCAGGTCACCGACATCAAGTCGTGCCTCGTGATTGATTGAATGAAAGCTCAATTCGCCAATGACATTGGATGAGCTACTAGTGCTCCCAGAACTAGCACACGCCTTCCCAGTGGCTAAACACACAGCCCTCTCAGTGACAGTTACGTCCAGGGACGTCACAGACCTCGTCATGAACTTGATCTCAGTCGAAATACTCGAGAAACCGGCTTCGCTATCCAGTGTGACACTGCAAGTTGCCATCTCGGCCGTCCTCTTGGACGTATCGACCGGGGAAAGTCCATGTGTCTGTTGGGGTTGCGCTGATGGGTGCGGGAGACATCAACGCGATTTCAGGGTAATGAAATACTTCCGGGCTGCGAGTTGACTGGGTACCTTTGGTAAAGATGAAGATCGGACAGAAGATTGAGGTCACTCGTGCGAAAGGGAGTGGCGATTGTGCCAAGGGAGAAAAGGACTGCTGCTGCGCTGCTGTGGTTGGAATTCCTGCCGCAAGCGCGAGGGCGAAGGTGGTGTGGTGGGATGGGCGCATTTCAAGCGTGGCTTGAAGGAACTTGAAGCGCAAAGTGAGATGATTGTGACTGAAGAGAAGTTCATTTTAGGGATTTGCGCGAGGCAGACGCGGCTTGGCGAGTCAGTTGGCGCGTTGGCTGGCTCCCTCCATTGACTTGCTGGGCCGCATTGCTGCATGTTGCCTCCGCCGGTTATTTTACCCGACCTGCTAGTTATGTGGGACAACTCTAGCGCCGCGAGGTTGTCGGATTAGAGACCATCGACACCAAGACGACGAGATTATGTCTGCCAGGATCCTTTCTAGGGGTAATGAGGCTATGTATTTGACTGGATACCCTCATTTGGCACTGGTTCAAGTAATATGCTAGTGCAGGATTGATTCTCATCGAGTGATGATTTGACCTTCAAGTCGTGGTCATATTTACATAGAATCCATGCTCTCCCTTTTCCACCGTCCTGCAGTTCTCGGCGATGACTCTCCAATTGCTTGTCAGAACCTACGCTCTCAAAAGGCGAGCAGTCTTCGTCTTCTCAGCCTTCGCGGCCTGGAAAGCCTTGACGAGAGCAGGGTACCAAACGTTCATCATCTTGGTGTCGCCAGCGTCATTGGGGTGCACGCCATCACGGTTGTCGCTCGAGCCGCTGAAGCCGGTGTACTGGTCCACCACCCAGATTGGAGACTCGGTCGTGTTCTGTTGAGTTGCCCAGGTGGGGATCGCGGCATTCAGCTGCTGCACCTTCGTGTTGAAGTTGCCCATGCCCAGGGGGATGATTTGGGCCACCTAGACGTTTGCCATGTCAGAGAATCGGAGCATTTGCATATCAACTGAGAAGAAACATACCACAATCTTGATCTTTGGGTTGTGCTCCCGCATTTGCTTCACCAGAGTCGTGAACGAGGCAATGATATCGGTGACAGCCTTGCTCTGCTGGACGATGTCGTTCGTACCAAGATGCATGCTGATGACATCGGCCGGGTTCTTCTGCAGCCATCCGACCAACTGCTTCTGGTTTGCGATGTTGATGGCAAGGAAGCCGGAATGTCCTTCGTTGTCGCGGTCGTACTTGGTGTCGCGGCAGTTGTTCTCTGTCTTCCCGGAGCCGACAAAGTCTACCGACGACCACTCGGTTGTCTGGAGCTTGTTCCACAGCTTTGACCGCCAGCAGACAATCTCCGTGATGGAGTCGCCGAACGGCATGTATCGGAGTTTCACGTCCTGCGCAACCGCGCTCCCGGCTACGAGAACGCTGAGAAAGAGACTGATGGCAACCATTTTGGCGGTGGGGGATCTGCAGACCGAGAATCAAAGAGAGCTGAAGTGCAACTAATTCCATGACAGCTCGTGGCAAGAGCCTCGCATTTAAGTGTGTCGGTCGATATGGATGCGTCTCCTCCCCGCTGCCAAATTCGGAAACTGTCCGAGTCTAATTGTCGACAATGCGGACAATACGTACGTTCTTGAGATCAGCCGTCTTAGCCGAGTGGTACCAAGCCGCCCCCAGCGGGTGAATAAACAAGTGTAAAAACGTCTGGGAAGCCACCCGCCGCTTAGTGTTGCAGTGACCCGGTTAATGTGTTTGACCCCACCGGACATTCGATATGGGTAGATTGCAGGTAAGGTAGGTAGGCGCGCATGAGTCTTGCCAGAAAAGCATAGATCGGGCTCACGGGCATGGCTGCCCAGCGAAATAGAAACTATGGGATGCGTTGCTTCGAAATCGACGTCTTCATGGTGTCCAAGTTCCCACAATATCCATCAGTTGCCGACAGCATAAACTTTCCTCACTTGACCCAACCCATCCTGAACGTACACCAAATCGACGGATGGAAACGGATCAGGGTCCATTTTGCGGGCGAAAGCAACATCATCCGGGCGACCGGACAGCTCGAGAGCCCCGAGACTAACAGAATTCCTACCACTAGATGCGAGAATACTAGGCCAGACTGGCTTTGCAATATCCTGGGTCTATTAAACCCCTCGCTGCTTTGCACCTGATTGAACCACGATTCAGCTGGTTATTAATTGCGTCGGATCCAGGATCTGTCCATCAGCTCCGCAGCTTCCGCTTCCCCGGGACCCTGCCCTCTTGCTATAAATGCAAATGGCTGGGATCTCCCAACCAGGCGAGCAATATCGTCTACCGAGCCGAGTTCCGAGCGATTTCCCCACATCGGAAAGTGTTTCGAAGTCGTACCTAGGTAACATTAAAATGACGTCGAGGCTCTTCGCTGGTTGCATGCCCGTGGATGCTAGCTTCTTCCCCTCCACATCGAGCCATTACTAAGGTGCCAACCGAGAATCAATTATCAATGACCTGCACCCACTCTCTGCATGCGCAACAAACGACAGACAAGCCCGCCCCATCAGAGCCCCATATGCTCCACACGCGAAGGTTGATATGTGTCAACCTCGGGCTCTCCACTCAACAATCCCAGAAGCTCCGCTGGCTTCATTTCCTCGTGGCGTAATTGGCTAGCGCGTCAAACTATTAGTATATAGGCGCTATACCCCCCCTTGCTCCCCAACGACGAGCATCTCCCCTGTGTGATGCTTCGTCTCCATTCCCTCGTGGCGCAATTCGCTAGCGCGTCAGACTGTTACTTGAGTTGCAATCTGGAGGCTGTAAGTTCGACCCTTACCGAGGGAGTTAATCTTTTTGCCAGTAACCATCAACGTTCAGCTCTGACTGAAGGTGTTACTCTTTTTGCATCTCCAACCACTCTCATGAGGCACGGTGTAATCTGGAGGCTGTAAGTTTGACCTTTATAGAGGGAGGTGCTCCATCTATTAAAGCTCGACGGCGTTTATATCTTTACTCATTTTGTTTTTCTTTTCTCTAGGGTGGTATTGCTGTATTAAATATGTCATGCCTTAATATTTAACTATATTTTAGTGCTCCAGCTATAAGAGTAGAGTGTAAGGGCTTATTTTAAAATATTCTGTTTCACCCATACTTGATATGTGATGCAGCCCTCTAACGAGGGGATAGGAAGTTGATGCCGGATGCAGCCGAACTCCACAGTCCATCAACATCTCTCACAGTATCCTCCCCACTAACTATCGGAAAGACCACGAAGCCTTCCCATCTTCATTCCCCAGCCGATTAACCCTTAACCCTCTTATAGTCTCTAGGACACACTAGCCTCCCACAGCATCCTGTACCCGCTCACCCAGTCATCAATGCGCGAACCTAAAGTCCAACCTCTTACTTCCCTCATCCTTCGTCGTTTCAAGATAGTGCAGTTGTTCCTTTGAACTTCGGGTTAGCGTCCCTTTTCTCTCTCTCAGACGCGAACCTGAAAAATACTCACATCCTTCGAAAGAGCAGTCCACTTCTTCTCACGCGTCTTGTTCCTCCAGACGTAATACGACTTTACGAATAGGTAGATGACGATGTTCATGACGTTGATTCCTAGCAATACGCGGTTGCCGCGGCGGTCTGTTGGGGGTGTTAGGCTGTCTCAAAAGTATCGAAGATGTGGGTTGATGGGGATTGTATGGGAGGGGGGAGGTTGGGAACATACAATGTGGTCGGTCATCGGCGCGGTAGATGTTGGCGTGGATGATTCCACCTAGTTGGACAAACATGTTATACATGGCGGCGGAGACTGTTCGAGTTCGAACAGTGTTGGAGTTGCGGCTACACCAGCCGACCTGCATAGCATGGGCTGTTTTGTGCGGTCAGTATCTCGGACTTTACCCGGATACCCCAGGGTGCTTACCAGACGGGTATGACAAGAGTACAGTCAACACAGAAAACTTGGCCCATGCTCCCACGTTGTCTGGTAGTGCAAGTAATGCTATAACAGTGGGAAGCAGCCAGAGCTGTCCGAAGATGGCGAGAAAGGTGCGTTCGTTCCAGATCTCGGAGAAGTACGTGAGGGTCAGCATGGTGAAAGCGCCGATAACGTTAGTAGGGATGCTGAGCAAGTTCGCGTCGAAGGTGTTGAAGCCGATGTTTCGGAGTGTTAGTGTCAGGTATGCGTCTGGGGGGCCAGCTGGGATCAGGAATGTCATGCCGATCAAGTAGAGCGGCCAAAGGTCGTAATCCTTCAGCGATGCCCAAAGGAGTTTGAAGTCAACGGCCTGCCGATTATGCATGTCGCCCTTCGATGGATCATCGCGAAGAATCCGGTTCACCATAATGACCTCCTCTCGTTCGGTGAACCAACCCTTCTTATTCCACCATGACTTTGTCTGTGTTGGTGAAGCCACCATGGTAAACCACGACCAGACACCAACGATTAGGGTGAAAATCCCTTCGAGAAGAAACAACCACCTCCAGCCTTCGTAGCCGCCAACGCCGCGGAGTCGGAGGAGGCCAAATGCAAGGATTGGTGCAAGTGTATCAGTTAACCGAAGGCTGCACCAGAAAAGCGCCAGGCGGAAGGGGAGCTCCGTTCCCTTGAAGAAGTAGGACTAGAAGTCGAATCCAAGTCAGAATTTCACTCTCACAAGACTCAAATGAGCTGAAGACATACCAGATAAAGAATGACGTCGGGGATGAACCCGCCCTGGAGCATACCCAGAAGAGCTCGTGTTGCCAGGAAGCTCGCTCTGCCCGACAAGAAGAACTGAGCTGCTGACACAATGCTCCAGAGTACCATGATGGTAGGAATCCATCGATCGGGGCCTGCGTTGTTCCCTTGTTAGACATCCATTGATGGCAAGGGAGAAAGTGAGAACTGAGGAGGCTCGGGCTGCGACTCACCAACTTTCTTGCTAATAAGCTGCGAAGGGAGCTCAGCGCAAAGAAACGAGAGTCTAAACACAGTATTCCCCAAATTGAAATCATTCGTGTCGAGGCTCAGATCCTCGAGAAAGTTGTCGGTGTTGGCCTGGCTGATGTTGCCTCTGTCGAGGTCGAGGGCAAAGAAAGCGATGAAGGCCCACAGTGTGACTTTCCAGTCTAGCTTGTTGATGAGAGGCTACGGTCTGTCAGTCAAGTATTAAATTCTGGAGTTTGTAGAATGGAAAAGCTTACTAGTTCCTCTCCCCATGTCCAGCGCGCAGCGGGGTCAAATCGGTGCAGATTCTCGTACTTTGGCATGGGCTGGAAGTACTTTGCTGTCTCAGGGTCGTCATACACCGACGGCTGCGTGGCAATGGCGTCTAGATCGGGTCTGGGACCCTTACGGCGGAAGAGGGTCGTGATGGGGAGAACTGGGGGCTCTGTCTTCTGGAGTTCCTGCTGCTCGAGAATGCGTTGTCTCACGGCCTGGATGTCTTCCTCGTCGGAGGTCGACGAGCCGATGGTTGCTTCAGAGACAAGAGGTAGCCCGGTAGACTGTTTGGTTGTAACATCCACGGTTGGCGGTTGTGGCACCTGCGGAGGTGCTTTCTCGGGATCGGCCATAGTGACTATGTAGTCGTGATACTGAAATACCACTGGAATAGACTTCACGGCCCCGTTTCTGCGGCCAGTGAGACTTGTTGTCCTGTGAGTGAAACGGAAAAGGGGACGAGAATAGTGGCAACATTAGTACTCGGCAAAAAGGTGACTCTCTCTCAACCACTGCCTTCGCCGACGGCCACCGGACACGGCTATCGGATGACTGCAGTAGGCGTGGTAGCACACCTCTGCAGGGCCAAGGCGCTGGAGTTGAGATATCCAGATGACGAATACGCTGGTAAAATGAGACAAGACACCGTGATTCATATTGAAATGCGTGGTCGTTGGCCTATGACATGCGGCTCGTCGGCTTGCGTGAGGCTTGGCGCAATGGCGGGATTCCACTTTGGTGGCATTCGGCCTGCGGGAAGCACCCTGCTCGCCACCGTCAATGTCCTGCATGCAACCCAACATCTCCACACCCAACCCAGTTTTCATGTGGCATTGAGGCCGTGGGGGCGAGCTAAATACTGAACGGTGCCGGTGCGGAGAGTACTGGTGCCCTAGGAAAGAAGAGGAAAGGCATGGAAATGCTTCGGACCGGGTCTAGGTGCCGCTGAATCAGTCGGGGAACCAGAGGCGCTGCATTCATTGACTGAAAGGAGTGCTGGGAAACTATCATGGCAACTTAACAGTGAACCCAAACGACCTGGGATATGCCTACCCAGCTAACCAGATCTAAAGTTAGAGGCGCTTAAATGAGATAGACCAAAGTTCGGCGGACCTAAACTATCATCATGCAACCATCAGCATTGCGCCGCGATTTTCATCGAAGTGGTCCCATGCATGGTAGTGAGTTGAAACAGGAGTGGTAGCCGATAGACCACAGGCATCTTGCTGTCTCCGTTCACGGTACCAGGTCGAGGTGCATCATCTGGGATCCCCACACGCCGAGGCCTTGGTAACTGGCCATTGCCTCCCCAGATGCGGTTCCGAGCGGATGGGCAGGTTGCAGCCAAGAGCTGATATCCCCTAACACCGAGGTTCCATGCTATCTTAGGGTGGCTTCTTATTCCAAATGTCGAGAATATCGAGAATTCGCCATATCAGCCAAGCGTGAGGGCATGGCGTGAGAAATCATGTCATCGGACGGCGTTCTTCAGCAGGCTCAGCCAAGCCCTTGGCTTCGACTGCTCGCGAATCACGATGTAGAAAACAAGCGCCTGGACAATCGTCTCTCAACTCCACCCTTCCAGTGTATGGTCTAGGCCCGGTGTTGGCCGTCCGTACCCCCGCATGGGCCTCTGTGGGGGGGCAGATTGCCAATTGGTCAAGAACGCGACGACGGTCAAGTGATTCTTAGCGCCGGGAAGGATCACACTTCGTCGTGCACACACCTAGCCTTCACCTCGGGTGTCCAAATAAAAACAACGCGAACACCTCGAAGATGTGAGTTGGGAAAACCACCATGTGGCAGTGATATTTCCACATTTCCGTGGGCTACTCGCAGGTAGCTTGCAACTCGCAACACGAGTCAAAACCTGTCATATTCTTACAACCTTGATGAGTTCGTTCCCGTAGCAAGAATGAGTGCAGAAGGAATCGAAAGGAATATTTCGGATTGGGGTGAAACGTAAATAAGTTTTGACCGCGAGGTGCTCCCTGCCTTCTCGCAGTTCAAAGGGGCCAGCATGAGTTGCGAGGACCATTCCCAACACTGCTTCGACATCGGGCTGATGCGGTTCAAACGGGGCCCAGAAAATACCCGCTCGGCTCCCCTTCCCTCAGCCATTTCAAGGCAAACATCTCTTTGAAACTACCGCACTGGTCTCTATTTCCTGGGTAATACCGGGGTGAGTACCGGCGCAAGGGGGGGATTTTGCGGAGAGTTCGCGTTTAAGTTCAATCTAGGTTGGTTCCGGGGGTAGCATCGGGCTCAAACTCGGCAACGGAATGCGGCAAGCGGCAGGGTCGTTCAGGCGAGACTCGGATATTGTCCGATGTCACTAACACGTGGATTGGAGCGGCAAAGTTGACCCATTTAGTAGACTAATATCCGCACATTTACCCCTGGGTAGAACTAGAACATCAAGGTACCGGCGAAGTTAGGTCAACATATATAGAATCTAGGGTGAAGATGGCATTTCTCGAACAGACTCATACACACCTCGCGCTCATTACATCGACGAAAAAGTAATACACCAACCATGCTCGTACAACTCACTGCCCTCGCGGCATCGCTGTCACTCTGCTCGGCAGCCTGCACGCGGGATTTCCTCAAGGCCGAAGCCGTGAAGTACGTCGCGGCGCAGACAGCGGGAAAGCCCAGCACCCTGACAGCGAATGTCACCGGCACCATCGCCTATACGCAGGACTTTAAGGTAGTCGAGCTCGGAGCAGGAATCCTGTCCAAGGCGCTCAAGGTCGACTTCACCCGCAGTCTCTACGACACCACGCAATGCGCCATCTTCACTGAGATTGTCGCCGCGAGCAACACGCCCCCGTACGTCATTGGCACGCAGCTGCGGTACAGCGCCGATGGAGTGCTCAACAAGGTTGAGACGCTTGCGACGACCACGGGTGACTGGTTTTTCAACGCGGCGAATACGCTGAAGTACTCCAAAGCGGAGGAATGGTGCGTTCTTCTCCCGAACTGGGTCCAGGCATTGAAGTGGACTGACATGAGCAAAAGGTCCGAATTTCCCGCCGACAAGCAGAGCACTCGTGCCGCAATCCAAGCCGCTGGCGACGCATACATGGATCTCTTCAACGACAAGAGCGTCAAGGTCCCATGGGGCAAACCCTGCGCCCGTCTCGAGGGTGGCACGTACATGCAGCCCGACTGCAACGTCGGCGTGCCGAGCGGTCTGAAGATGACCAACAGGCGTTATGTCATTGATGAGGTAGTCAATGCCGTGGATATTTTCTTGGGCTTTGGTGGAAATATTCCCGACAGCCATTCTTTCCGTCTGGAGGGCGGGACGATCCGATATGTCCACACGTTGACGATCATGAAGGCATAAGCGGATGGAAACACTACCTAATGTACCTAGATACCTAGCTGGTACGTGAGACTTGAAAAGTCTTGCTTGGAGGGAATGTCGAAACAACCCTGACAGATTGAGAACAGCTGCACATTACCCAATTGAATTCTATTCGTTGCCTACAACTCCTTTTGAACTCTCAGATCACAAACTGCCCTTCAGTCCCGGCAACAAAGTATTGTCCGACCACGTCCAAATCGCCGTACTATCATGTGCTACAAACGTCGCCCCCGTCCACCACGTATTCTTCCTCCCCTGTAGTCCATTCAACTGCGCATAAAACCCACTCCCAATCTTCGAAAGCGGAACCGTCAGCCAAAACGGCTGATGATTATTGAACCCCACAATCTCCGGCGTGCCAGTGCTAGGCAATCCATTCGCCAGTCGGATCTTGGCCAATGCAGCCAGCGTTTCAGCCTTGACCTGGGCATCAGTCTGGATGCTCGGGCTGCTGTAGTATGCTTTGGTGTAGCCTACAATCGGTGCGGGGAAGAAACTGTACAGACCGGGCAGCGCTGGAATGCCCAGAGGCGCGTTGATGTCGATATTTGTAACAGATAGGTTGGATGGAATGCCCGAGTTCTTGATGATGATGTCGTAATAGTAGCTGTTGTTGAACTGCTGGAAGATGTTAGTCTCCGCGAGTGTCAGGTCGAGTCCGATGCCTTGGAGGGTTGATGCCTTGGGCTGGATTGCCACGAGGAGTTTCTTCGCCGAAATGAGTTTTGGGCCGGAGGGAGTGAGAATCGCGACAAGGACGCGAGGCCCGCTGCGGTCGATGATGAGGACTCGCGAGTTGAGAAATACGTTGCTGCCGCTGCCGAGGTAGGCGAGGGCCTTATCGTAGAGAGCCTGAATGTTGGAGTTTGCGCTGGTCACCGGGGGAGGAGCAAGGCCGACAAGGCGTCAATGGTGGTTTTTACGAGAAAGTCACCGAACGGGATGAGCAGGTCTGCGGGGACGGGCTCGGGAGGTTGTAGCCGTCGGGGAGGGAGGGGTAGTTGGCGACTTGGGCGCCGTAGCCCAGAAGTGCGGCAAAGACGGCGGCAGGATCCGTCCAGGGGAGTGTTGCTGGCGGGGTGACAATCTTGCCGTCCGTCTTGAAATTGGCGTAGACGTTCGAAACCGTGGCGTCAGCACCGGCAAATACAGTGAGGGCCTCGCCAAAGGAACCAAAGTAGTCTCACGATACTGGTGTTGAGAAAGGCAACCACTCCGTAGTCGAAGGTCCCGCCCGTTGCAGGATCGTGGAACGTGTCGACATGGCCGCCGAGTCTGGACTCCTTCTCAACTACGGCGACTGAGTACCCGGCCCGTTTGAGATGGACGGCCGCGTAGGTTCCGCTGGATCCGCCACCGATAACAACGATATCGCGTGAGATAATGGTACTGGATGAGTATGAGCTTTGGTCGATGACTACGGCATTGACACTAAAAACAAATGACAGCAGTGCTGCGCAGTACGCAACGCTAGACAACATAATTGCTTGACGAACGTGATTTGCTCAGTAAGTGAGGGTTGAAGATCGAACGAGTTTTGGACCTGAGTGCGGCTTTAACAAAAGGTGAATGTCCCTTTGTATGGGTATGTAGATTGGAGATATCACTCCGCCCCTGAAAGTGACAGGCCCTTCGGGAAGCATGAAGAGTCGGATGCCTACCTATGGCATCATCCTCAGTGCTTCCTTCGTACAAGATGAACAATCGGCGCAAAAATGGTGACATGCAAGCCAAAAGCGACATTGCTGACCTGCAATGCTACACACTAGCGCCGCATCGAGTCCGCAACAGCATGCATTCGTACTCCCCTAATCTCCGAGATCCAGGTTCAGCCATTGTGCCGCGCCTGCACAGTCTCTCTGTGTAGCCTGCCCCTGCATCCTGCGTACCAATATTTCGGTGCTTTCAGGGATTCCTGCTACCCGGAAATCCGTATTTGGCTTTGCATTTATACTTGTATTGACGGGCGAGTAAGACCCAGTCTCTCTTCCGGCGATCCACGCGCGACGAGTGGAAGCGTGGCACACTGTTCTAAGACCAGGCCGTCCCGTCGGCACTGTTGTGCAATCGAGCGATTAGGAGCTCGATGAGTGTCGGGAAATCTGACATGGAGTGACCTTCCATCACTACGCCGGCGGGCCCGAGTTCCACGCCCCGCTCTCGCTTCCATCCGGAAACCAAGGTGGAGACAGAAGTCCCGAGACTCCCGGGCCGAGAGTCTTCCGGAGCTTCCGAGGCACGGTGCTGCACGTGACATCCCGCCAGCGCCGATGTTTCTCTCTGGGGAGTCAGGGCCACACCAGCTCAGGGTCATAGGCGCGAAACTTTTTCCTCTGCGATCGGATGACTATGCAAAGTCTGTCAGGTCGAGTCTTTTCAATTCACGTCTCCAAAAAAGCCGAAGAAAAAAAAGAAGACAAGATGCTGGCCCAGCAACCCAAAAACGTACGACGCCATGGCTGCCAATGCGCGCTTCACCGTCCTGGTCGGGTTCGGACCCACTTCCCCATCCTCTCCAGGAAAATGCCGCCCGATCCCCGCGCCCCGCCCGACGGACTTAAACCCGAAGCGGGGCTAGGAATGACCCCCGTTGCTCCGGCAGTTCACAAGGGCTGCCCAAAATACGACCCTGAGCCCGGCGGTCTGGATGTGGCGGACAACGATACCCATCCATGCGACTGTATTTAACATGGTGATCGGCGCATTTGCATTTGGTGGGACTTGTTTGACAAACGGGTCATTTTGAACTGTAAAGACTCAAATCTGTGACCAAAACGAGCCAGACCCGGAACACAATGGGGTTCAAATACAGAGACTGGGTCAGCAAGCCCTTTCTGACGTCCATTTTTCTTGGAATAGGTGGGTTTCTATACGGCTAGTACGTTCCCATTCCCATCTCAGCCGCTCACACACCCTAACAATCACTTGCAGTGACTCCGGAATCATCACGCCCAGCTTGGCGCTCTCTTCTTTTCTGACGTATTTCGGACGCCCCGATCCGGCCCTCCGCGGATCCATTGTCTCGATGTACCAGGCCGGAGCATGGCTTGGAAGTGCTTCAGTTGGTATCACGAGTGATCGACTGGGCCGACGAAAGGCCATTGCGTTCGGGTGCATCTGGGGTGTTCTTGGTGGAACTCTGATGGCTGGTGCGGTACATGTTGCTATGTGTATGTTTCTCGAACTGCTAACTAACAAACTCGGGATAATGCTGACTCGATGTAGTGATTGTTGGGCGGTTGTTGGTTGGATATGCCGTTGGCACTATTACCGGAGTTGCCCCCGTTTTCGGAGCCGAAATCGCAAAGGTGAGTGCGTTGCTGCCGCCTTGGTGCTTTTTAGCTTGCTAATAGTCACCACAGACAAACGAGCGGGCTAAGGTGACGGCAGTAAACCAGATGATGGTCGCCTGGGGCTTCTTCGTGGCACTGTGGGCCGGGGTAGGCGAGAGCCGGTGGAAGAACCCCAACCAATGGAGACTAGGATTTGCCATCCAAGCGTTTCCAGCTCTTGTGCTGGGAGTTGGGGTGCTTTTCATTGGAGAATCTCCACGATGGCTGTGTCTCAAGGGACGACAGGAAGAGGCAAAGGTGGCTTTCCGAAACTACCACCACGATGGAACGAACGATGAGTGGTGCGACAACGAGTTCGCCATCATCCAACAGAGCATCGAAGAGGAGAAGCAAGCTCAGGGCCGTCTCTCGTGGGGCGACCTCTTGAAGACTCCGACCTTCCGGAAGCGCATGTTTGTCGGTTCATTTGTCTGGGCAGCTGCCATGCTCTCGGGTATCTCGTTCGTCCAGTACTACCAGACGGCCATCTACGCGACCCTTCAGTTCAGCGAAGATCGCCAAATCCTCGTCAGTGGTCTCTATGGCACCGTTGGGCCAGTTGCATGCATACTTTCGCTGTTCTTTGTCGACCGCATCAACCGGAAGACCATCTTGGTCACCAGCTCGGCCTTGCTGTCGATCTGCTACATGATCATCACCATCATTGCCGCCGTGTTTCCGGCCCGGCCTGGCCTGCCGACAAATGAGGCTGCGCAGCGAGGTCTCATCGCCTGCATCTTTGCTGTCTCGGCCAACTACTCCGCCTTGCTCGGCCCGATGACGTGGATCATTCCGTGAGCTACCCAGCCTGTTATTTCTCAAAGCTGCAACTAACATTGATGATTCTAGCCCCGAGGTCTTCACAACTGAGCTCCGCGCCAAGGCAAACGCTGTAGTCCAAGTCATCCACTACTCCATCAGCTTGATCATCACCCAATGCTCGCCGATTGCACTCGCTGCCATCGGGTGGAAATACTACGTCCGTGACCTAGTCGTTCCCTTACTCCCATCTTAGCTAACACAGTCAGATCTTGTTCATCCTTACCAACGCATTCTGCGCCGTAATTTTCGCTGTCTTTTATCCAGAGACAAGAGGTTTGTGGCACATGATTTCCGCAATACAGAACTTTAGGAAACTAACAAACCGCAAAGGCAAATCATTAGAGCAGATCGACGACATCTTTGGGGATGTCAAGCCTATTGTAGAAAGAATCGATCGTGTCTCCTCAAATGAAAAGGAGGTTGTCGAGACCGTATACGTTACTGGAGCAAAATTTCATGCCAAGCGCGAGGGGCTGGTTTGATGATGCTCTGGCAGACTAGACTCACTAGGGCTTGAGTGGACGACAGTGATTAGAGTGGGATTTATTTGGCAATGAGATAATTCTTTCAACTCTCGACTGGCCACGCCACCCTTAATGTTGCAAGCATGTAAAAGATGCAGCTAATGGGACGACTAAATGCTATACGCATATGAACATAGTCCTTCCTGTAGAAGGAGCGAAGTAGCGGAATAATATTGGAATTGGTGCCTGTGATCGGTACTTTTCAAGTTTGTCAACGATACCGAATTAGGTAGCCGGCGGGCCAGAGTACCTTAGCCGACGAAGGGGTGAAATTTGCCATCTAGCATTGGGGCAGGTGCAATGGGTTTTTATGCGGGGTCTATCGAGGCGGCGCCCCAAACATTTCCTCATCACCACACGGAGCGCAGAAAGAGATAGCGTCCCATAATGGCTGCAACCGGCGAAAAGAAGCAGTACGACGACGTCGCTACCGAATACAAATCTTATGACGACCTCCCAATGGCCCGTCTCGAGGCCGAGCTCATTCGAACCGCCCTCGGCGATTGCACCGGCCTCGCTGTCCTGGATCTCGGCGGGGGCTCAGGCACGCACGCTCGGCAGGCAGTCAAGGCCGGTGCTCGCCTCGTCGACGTCGCCGATATTTCTGAGGCCATGATGCAGATTGGCAAGGACATTGCATCGCTGACGGATGAACCCAATCATATCCGCTGGCACGTTGCCGACGCTTCTCGGCCACTGGTTGACCAAGACGTCCATCTTCTGCCGCCTGCACAGTACGATCTGGTCATGGCTAACTGGGTGTTTGATCACGCCCACACCGAGCACGATCTCAGGGGCATGTGGAGGAACATTGCCACGCATCTCAAGCCGGGCGGCAGGTTTGTCGGCATTCGCGTCATCGCTCCTGGGATCTGGGCCGCGCATGTCGAGACGGGAAAGTACGGCGCTGCGTATGAGGATATCGCTCCGATCTCGGGTGGCGTGAGGTGCAAAGTCATCTTCCGCACCGACCCGCCGTTTTCGTTTGGAGGCACCATGATGCACGATAGCTACGCCATGGTCAATGCTATCCCAGCCGAGTTGGGCATGGCATACTTCAAGATGATTCCTACCGAGGACGCTCAGGTTGTCAAGGAAGATTTGGCATTCTGGAAGGAGCATCTGGCTGAGCCACTCTTTGCCGTGGTGACAGCAATCAAGATTTAGGTAATTCATCAGCTAGTTTACCTTGGTCAGACGTAAAAGGTGGCCACCAGCGTTTCCCCTCTCTACCGCGATTGAGTTCTTCCCAGAGCTGTTCTCAATAAAAGGTGCCTCTCTTTCCAGATGATATTTCTGAACCCCCAGGTGCGATCAAATAACGTCTCTCAGACGTCGTACTCCAATCCCCGCAGTTAAAAATCCAGCAACGTCCCCAGTTCTCCCTGCCGGCGCCGTGCGATCTCCATACCGACCCTAGCCTCGGCCACCAAGTGTTTGCATACACTAGCAGTGCATGCGCACCTCTTTCTAGGCGGTCTGTCGGCCTCGGAGTTGATCTCATCGGGGGCCGGGTCGAGCGCTACCAGGAAGTTGGCCGTGCCTTCGATAGCGTCGTAGGAATCAATGACATAGAACATGGTAAACGTCAGCGATTCTGGGCGGTTTTGCATGTGCCACCACAGACTGATAGTACCCATGGCACTGTATAATTTTGACTGTATTGGATCTGCGGTGGCGGCCCTTGGTTTTCCTCGATGTCTGACTCGTAGCCAAGATCCTGGATGAAGTTCAAGAGCACAATGCTGTCATGTAGCCTAGGATGATACTACAGGTAGTAGAGCGTTCCGTCGTCATCGGCAACCTTTGGGCATCATAGTCTGTCGAAAATTACAGGAATAGTCAGGGTCGCCCATGGGTGATCGACGCGCGTGGGCGCATTTTGCGATCATACCGTTACTCACCAACTCCCCATGAACGCTACGAGAGTCTCAATACGTGCCTTTTAACCACAGTCACGTCGTTGTCGAGGAGGTGGTCTTCGTCAAGCCCATGACCTTCTGTTCCACGTCCGACTCGTAAGTTCAATTAGAATTTTGGCAAAATGCCGTGCGGCTTGACGCTTCGGCCATAAAAACGTTCAAGTAATAGAAATAAACCCGGCCTCGGTGCCAAGTCACTGTGGACGGGAATAGCTAGCGAATACATAGGTGGCATGGGCTGTGGTGTCTACCTACAACAGTCTTGAAGATTGCCGCCTTCGCTAGCATGTTAGCCGGTTTGGCTTCATCTGGTTTTCAATCGGGCACCAAGTGTCTATATCAACAGACAGTCATACCGCCCGCACCACCCAAGCTATTTGAGGTAGCCCACGACCTCAAGACTATGCGGGTTCGAGCGGTATGGCCCAATTTTTGCCGAGGAAATCTAATTATGTAATTGTCATGCTTATAATCAGCTAAGATGGGTGGATTGAGGCCCTAGATAAGAGCTCGGAGCAAATACACCCCGAAAGATCTAGTCTGCTACGACCACTGCCACATATGCTGCCTGATCACAGTCGCACGGAGTTTTCAAGGGCGCAGCTGATAGCTTAGAGCTCGGTAGCCTGTCACCTTGAAGAAAACTTGGGAATAACTGGGGTTGAATTAAAATGGAACCTTGACATACTACCACAGTATGCATGTGCACATGCGGGGTGAAAGTGCTTTGACCCCTGGCTGCCGATCTCTACGCTATCTGAACTGCCGCGTTCAACCGCGTTCAAGGGGCCGTTAAATGGCTGGTCTAGCCGTGGTGTGCAGGGCAGTTTGCGGTCACATCAGGAGGATGGAGGTTTATGGTAACCACTGAAAGAGTTGATGGAATTGTCCAGGGGTCAACGTTGAGCTATTGCTTTGTTAACAAGCCCATGGTATATAGCCATGTTAAGCCCCTCTCTTAAAGCACAGCTGGTGTGGTGACCTTACCGAGTCTTTTTTTCTTTGCCGAGCCGATTGGATTGAGAAAAACAGCAGTTAACGAAACGGCTAGAAAGTCCTCCAAAGACTTGCCGTGATACTTGAAACCAGCATGCCTACCGCAACAAGGATCTCAGAGTTTTCACTCTCCAACTGGGGACCACTTTCGACAACCTTCACTGCCAATGCGGCTTGTGCTACATCGGGGATTACCGCGATTGCTACCAAGAGTGCCGATGACGTCCTCCTTCTCGGCTTATATCCCGAGTGTGCTGTATTAACCTTGGGATCTTGTTTTCCATCTGGGACCAAACTTGACGCATGGGTCTCATCGGTGTACAACGAAGCTGGTCAATCAATCATCGTCTACTTCTCACCCGGCTTGGTATGCCCTTTAGGATGGAAGACGGTAGGCGTCGCCGCTCTGGTGTCTGATGGGTCTGTTCGTACGTCTGGCATATATGAACCGCCTGCATTCAAAGAAAACTTTGGTGTTGGGCCGTTCTTCAATCCATTTGTCAACGTCGTCACTGCCGGCATTGAGGCGGGCGAGACCGCGGCCCTCTGCTGTCCCAGGTAATTCCACGCCCTCCTCGCCTCGCCGGTCTGCCGGGCGCGATGCGTCCCCCTCTTGCAGGACGGCCGCAACTAGGCATGAGACAAAATTGCTTACCTATATACACGCAGCTCCATGACGGCAAATATAGATGGGGGGTGTGTCTCCACGCTGCCCGACTACAAGCTGAGCACGGCCTACGATCGTCTCATTTCGCGGGGTGACATCGTGACGGTGACGGCGCCGATTACCATCTTTGGGACCAGGACTACTGCCAAGCTGCTTACATTCGTCGGCTCGGGAGGCATTGCAACGACTGGCACTACCAGCCTCACTGGCTCGCAGACTACAAGCATGGTTGGTGTCAGCTTTATGCCAATGGTTCTGCTTGTCCACCGCGCAGAGGATACGGGCTTAGCTAGCGGCGACACTGGCGGCCCAGGCGGAGGAGACGATGGCGGGAAGGATCCATCGAAACCCAAAGCCGCAGATTCTGGAAGAGCGCAGGCTGCAAAAACGGGCGTCTGGTGGGGCCTGTTGGCCTGTATTTGCGCGGCCGTGATGGAATCTATGCTTTTCCTTGCGGTGTAGGTTTGTCTGTGGCTCTGCTGACTTGGCTGGTGATGAAGTCCAATTTTTCGGAGGGAAGGGTCGTTGGCACACCGAACGTCTGACGCCGTCCAAGCAACTATGAGGTTGAGATGTTGCGAGGACGTAATCTGAACTCGGATATGGTTAGGCTGCAAGACAGAACACCTGAGGTGTCGATAGTGGTGAACAAAAGGTGGCGGGTGCAGGTTGTAACACTTGGTTTAAGGACCATGAACCGGAATTGTTCCCGAATTTGGACTGAGCTTTCCCTGGTTCTTCCCTAAGCTAAGGTGACCCGATACGCGGCCGCTGCACCGCCCCCAGAGGCCCATTTTATATCCCTCCCTATTGTAACACCCATGGCCGAGATAGAGCAAAGATGGGTCTGCCGTGTGGATCCAGTGAGTCCAAACATGGGAAGTAGTTAAAGAAGTCAAATTAGGTCATCGGGAGATTATAGAGCGAGGCCACGGTTTTCTAAGGGCTTAGAAGATCAAGGGGGGCTGGCGCTCCCTCCGATGATAACGGAGGTTAGACTTCGGTTAATCTATTAACATACCCCTAAGATTAGGGAGCGACTCGATATAGTTATGCCTCGCTTGGTATAAGCTCTGATGATCCAGCACTACGGGGTTATCAGCAGATTACAAGACTTTATGGAGATGGTCCTCATCCTGATTAGGGGGACCACGCAAGCCGAGGTAACCTCAAGCACAAAATGCCACGGGATTGGCAGAGTTCCTATCAAGATCGATAATATTTATCCTTACAACCAGGGCAATCTGCAACATCGCAAGACGGGCATCGAAATGACCACTTTGTGCGGCACGTCCAGCAAAACGTGCAACCCCTCCTACCGCTCTTCCTCGGCCATCCGAATCGCGGGTGGGCACATACGGACACTTTTGGTACATTATCGTAAGATCGTGTACCCTGTAAAACCCGCGTCTCGGCCTCTTCACGCATCTTAGTCCAACTCTGACAGATAGTATCCTGCTTCTCCTCGATGCGGATGGCCTTGAGACGCGCCGTGGCCACCTTATACCGCTCGAGCTAATCTCTCCTTGCTGCTTCTCTGGTCCTTCTCTCGGCCTCTTCTTCCTTTTGCATGCGGAGCCGCTCTGCGGCCGCCTGCTCCTGTTGCTCGCGAGCTCTTCGTGCCGCTTCCCGAGAACATTCCTCCGCCATTTGTATCTTCTCCCGTTGTCGCCTTCGATTTTCCTCCTCTTTCGCGGCCTGTTCTTATTCCTGCTTTTTCCTAACCATCTCAGCTTCCGCTGCCTGTCTCTCCCGCTTAGCTTGTTCCCTACCAGCCCGTTCCCGCTCTTCGGCATGCTTTACTTCCTCCTCTTCATAATGCGCCTGCTTCCACGCCCTGCATAGGGCGACCTACTCGTCGTATTCTTTCCGCTTCGCAGTGTCAAGAGATTCTCGTAACTTCGTGGATCTAAGTCAAGGCTTTAGGTTAAATAGCGCGGTGAGAAATGTATGCAGATGACCGACGAAGAAGAGGAAACTTACCCTACGGAACTCGTAAGCATCGATTTTCTGACCCGGCGCCCTTTTATCGGGATGGGCTGTTTTCGCTAGTCTGGCAAAGGCTTGCTTGACCTCTCGCCGGCTGGCATTTGGGGGGATGCCGAGGTCATTGTGGTAATCCGGGAGCTCTGATGGAAACCTGCGAAATGAAGACATTCCTCCGTACTAGGAGTTGTGGAAGCTAATCCATTAGATGTATTGTGATCTTCTTTTTGGCAGCTGGACGGCTTTGTGGAGCAGAGTGAGCCACGATCGGCCAGCAGTCACAGATGCTGCAGTGAGGCCTCCAATAAACAAACGCAACATGGCTATATTATGGCCATCAGTGATTGGATTGACGGGTAGCTGCAGTTTTACACTTTCTTTCCTCGACGAACGGTGCTCGTGAAACAGGGAGGTGCTGGTTGAGTGTTAGGCGGACGCCGTCTTACGACCACCCCTGCAAGCATCAAAGGCCATGCTCCCTACACCATGTTGTGGCATTTATCTTTTACATTAGTCAACCCCATGTAGGCCGACCCCAGGCCATCGTGGCCGTTATTTGACGCTTTTCTCCTGGCATAACCTACTACCACAACATCCAGAGACACAGCTTAGCGAACTCGGCCGCCTCAAAGGCATTGCCCTCGAGCTCAACCTTCAGCTTCGAGCGCTAGGGGAGTGCCTCCTTCTTGCTGGCCTCGCTGGATGCGGCCATACCCCTCTCCCCGTGAATGACGGAGAGTTTGTAAAGGGCTCGAGCCTGTTATCCCTCGCCCTCGACAAAGGTCTCGGAGATACCTACAATCTCCTCGTGGAGTTGCCAGAAGTTTAGTAGGTAAGCAGGTTTGGAGTCACGTTACTTTTACAGCAATCTAATCAAGAAGAGAAAGGGTGGAGGGGAGAATTAGCAGCGGATGACGGCCGCAAACAAACTGTTGATGGTCAGGAAATGGAAGCAAATAGCCTATATTGTTGGTTGTGGTTGCTTGGAGGAAGCAGCCAAAAACTATCTACATCACGGCTATTTATGGAGGCGGAAGTTTGCCAAGGCCAACAGTCACTGCGCCAAACAAACCTCTAAGATGTTCTTTGGATTGATGGGAAAATGACGCTTCAATTCCCCTCAATTTTGAGCAGGAAATAAGTGACCAAAAGCAACACAGCCCCAGCCTGAAAACACAAGATTGATAGATTGAAAACACAGAGTCAGCCACGGTTGAAAAGAGCACCAACACATCTCAGATCAGTTTCCATACTCCTGGGCCACAGCCCAGGAGAACACGGCCCTGCTCCTACCCTGCGGTCCACGAAAGGGTGATGAGGACTTTCACGGCAACTACTGCCCGAGGTGATATCTGTCGGCAGACCCACTGACATCGAGCCCCTGGAGGACGAGTAGGGTGTCGGCCTGGCTCCTTGCCACCAGGTGTTGTCTGTTGGTCTTATTGTTAATCGCAGACCGACGACTCGTCTCAACAAAGTAAATCCTGCTTACTATCACGCAAATCCAATAAGCTAGTGTAAGGCTGTGTTACGACCGCGTCATCTTTCCGTACTGCCCTAGCAGTCGTCTGACGTGGCCCGCCAGCTGTTCGTGCCATGTTGCTCGCTGATGAAGATGATCCGAAGAGTTGCAGGCGCTCGGCCGGGGTGTGGGCAAGGTGTGAGGTGCTTGTGATTGTCGATGCGCCGAAGGAAAGCGAAGAAGCTGCGCGTTTCGCCATTCGTCTCTCTCTGGAAGGCAGGAAAAGGCTCGGTGGTGCTCGGAGCGGCATGGATTGCTGTAACTGAACGAGAATTCACGAGATGATCGCGTGGGAGCAAATTGGGGAAAGATGGCAGAGAAGCCTCCCAGCGTAGTCGCCATGATACTTATACTCGTTGAAATCTTCGTCTCGGTTGGGTCCTGATATGAAGTTTGGACCGGGCAGGTTGTGCAGTTGCTGACGAATGGCCGCCCGATGACTCGGGGGCCCGGTGAACAGGAGGATTGGAGGACCGGAGAATCAGAGAACCAGAGAACCAGAGATGAGCCGCCTGTATCTTCCGTACTAGCCCTGCTCACCGGCTCGCCGATGATTGTCACGTGCTCGGTGTGTGAAAAGAATGTGGGCTGTTTTAAAGCCGAGGCGGCAAGGATCGGGAATCTTCGGCCCTGCATTATTATTGGGTAGACGCACGCCCCACTAAGCTCCGCTCTCTTCAGGGAAAACAATTAAATGGTTCTTTGGGCCTTGCAAACAGATGTTCGATTCGCGTCGTGTTCTAATACAGATTGTCGAACTGCAGCGGCAGTTCTTGGCGCTCAGGCGCGCAGGCGCCTTACCGCTCCAGGCTAGGCTGGAGCGCAGGAACCTTTGGTCATGTGCTCTCCTCACACACAGGGAGCTTTCTTTTGTATTTAGTCTGAGAGCTTCGCTCCCCCCCCCTTTCTACCTAATCAAGTCACTTTGCAACTGCACCTCCGCTGCTCCCATGAGCTCCGTACCCTCAGTGAAATGTTCCACACAGATTTAAACAGAAACTCAAGGAACGTCTGTGGCCGCGTATCACGGTACTGAGTGATGTGGTAGATTGGTGTTGGATTGGCTGTGTTGGACGTTGTGTGAGACTCCCTCGCCACGGCAATCTATTTATCTGCTGGTCTGGCCTTTTGTGGGCCAACTGGCGGCCTCAGGTTAGGCCCCGCTGGGGACTGCCCAGTGGGGACTGCCACAATGTCGCTTCTTGCAGTCACATCCTCTCAAATCGTCCGGATCGGCTTCCAGTCGGGATTGTACAGCTGTGCGAGAAAGTAGTATGGGTCTTCGAACGCATCACTCTCTCGGATGGATTTGAAGTGCGCGGCTGCCATATTTTGTCAGCCTTTACTTGTGACTATATAGTAAAGTTGAGGACCGAGTTCCTACCTTTCTGCTTCATATGCTTTGATGTTTCCTTCAAGAACTGTATCTGCCCAGCGCTAAGGTCGGCCAGAAGGGCATCGGGTGACCACTCCCAGTCCATCAGAAGAGGATGGCTCCCTTTGTTGCAGTAATGGAAGTACGACAGGAGGATCGTGGAGCCGTAATGGAGCTCTTGGACAAATTTCTCGTAGACATATCGCGACTGTGGCAATTGGTAAGCCCCCTGGCCATTTAGTCGTTGCAGCTTAGCATGGCTTACCTGACTTCCATATTTCCTGGCCTGTTTGTTTTCGAAGTCGGTCAGCAGCGCACAGCTGTGCAGCAAGATGAAGAGGCACAGATAGACTGTGAACCACGATTTTGTCTTGTTCCCCTCCATGAGCTTGCGCAGAGGCACCAGAACGGCCTTCCTCGAGGGCTCTAAAACCATGGCAGTGGCCATCAGCTCTATCTGGGCGCTCATGACGGGCGGAAGCAGCACCTGCCCATAGTTGCGGCACTCTGAATCGTAGTCCTGGGGAGAATGGCCGAGTGTCTCCTCGCCGACGATTCGTTCCGACTTCGACTCCATGCGCACCGCGACCCAAAGCCGAAGGGCTGCACGCACAAGTTCTCGCTCTTGAGCATCGACCTAAAGAGCGCTGGTTAGCCATACCGCAACCGAAGAAATAGTTGTTCAGATGGATAGGCAAAGGGGATACCTACTTCGGTGTCGTTTGAATATTTCAGAGCCATCAAATATGTCTGGTAGAGCAACCAGTCAGATTTTTCGATGTAGTGGTCGATGAAGCTGGCGATGCTGCCATCCACAAAGCTGACCATCTCGCGGCCGGTCTGCTTCATGTCTTCGATGGCGTAGTTCTTACACGGGTAGCACATTTGGACTCCACCTGTCTTCCAGGTTCGCTGAAGAGAGTCGCCTTCCTCGGGTATAAATTCCCGAACACGGAATGGATAAGTCAGTCCGGCAACATCCTGCGTAACGTGGATCGTTTTGACGTCAGACGTCGCCCAGTTCGTGATGTTCACAATCTCCATAGACTTCCATCGGCGAGTCCATAAAAACTGCGGATGACTGCCTTTGTCAAAGAGCCTCGCTTCGGTCACTTTCTTGCGAACGCATATCGGACGGATGATGGCGGTTTCTTGGACAGATTTGCAGGTAAAGCACAATGCGTTGGGGTTGTGAGGGTTGGCCGGATCCGGTAGGCACTGTCATTAGTGGCATCAGCACCTCAATTTGATAAACCAAAGCGGTGACCTTGAACTGAACCTAAGACGTACCCGAATCTTTTGCACGCGGCAGCGTATGCATGCCCCAATCCTTCTTGTCACACCGGTCTGCTCTCGTTCACTGGGGTCCTGGAACGGCCCGCGACGGCCAGGCTTCTTGGTAACGATCTTCTTGGAAATGACATGCGCCGACATTCCCGGCCGATCGCGGCTCACTTGGGGTGCCCGGGCATATCTGCCTGCGGTAGGGGGCGATGAGGTTGGGCTGTCCGTGTCGCCATTGCTATCTCCCATGTTCTCCTGCTGCTCGTTATAACCACGGGGGGCTTCCAAGTGCCCAGGAATGGTAGGTTGGAACACATTTTGGTCCAGAACTGCGGGCTGCGTGGCTCCCACCACATCCAAGTCTGGCCGTAAACTTGAGTTCTCTGATGAACTGGGTGTGGGTATAGTGTTGAATGAGAGTCCGGTATCGCATTGGGACGGAGAGCTGGTTGGTAGCCCGAGCCCCAGAAAATCCAAACTGTCGCCCATATGCCAGGCACCAGAGGCGAGAAGTTCTAGTGGGGGAGGGACAAAAGTGTAGCTTGGCGTTAAAGCGAAGGGGTCTGACATGGGCGGTGGCCCCACCACCGATTCGAAGCTGGGAAAGTAGCTTGCGCCAAAGTCGCCAAAGCCCTCATCTGCGTTGGATAAGAATAGATCCGGCTGGTAAAATACAGGGAATTCCTCAGCTCCATGTTCCAGAGCCATCGAGCCGACCGGGGTTGCCTCCGAATTTGCGATAAGCAGGCTGCCGGAAGCAGTGGGGACAAGCGGAACCGTTTCTTCGTGGAAGGAAGAGAACGGGATGCTTGACTCGGGATCGGGGACCGACACGTTCCTGGAGCTGCCATCATAGAGCAGGTAGAGGGCTCTGGGGAGCACGCGCGGAAGGTGGTGGACGGAGGGGAGTCCAAGAAGGGCAGCTGCTTCCCGAAGAACCTGGAGCTGCTCGTCGGTCCAAGGTCTGCTTGTCAGGTCCGACTCTGCCTGTTGGGTTAGATCAGCATTGTTACCTGTCGCCGGCCGTGGCGGGGCTCGAGCGGTCCGGTCCCTGCTATTAGAAGGGGATGGACTACCGGTAGGAGTCTGATGTAGTTAGTTAGTCCGTGCCAGGGGTGAATAGCGCGAAAAGTCACACGAGCACAAACCATCTAGACGACGATGCAACTAGCCCCCATAAGTTACCCCCACCTGAAACGCGCGCCGAGCGCGGAATGTCGCCGCCGCCGCTGCCGTAGAACTGGGTGTTGAGTTCTCAGCTTCGATGCGTCAAGTCCCGCATCCGCGTATCGGTGAGACGGTGTACGACTGGGATGGAAGCACGGAGCTGACGACTGACTCGCCCCTTGTTCTCTAGATTGATCCTCGCAGTTGAGATTGTGTCAGGATTGTGGGCCGCAGGGTGGTTCCAAGTATTGCAGGACTTTAGCCTGCAGGCTCTACTATCGGGCACTACTTTGCTACCTTAGCTTCCTGCTTTTAACCCCACCACACCTTTTGAGGTTTCCTTTCACCGGTCACGTGAATCTGAGCACATTCTCACACCGGTTGGCTGAAGCACATGCAGCCACGCGTTTGATATTCGTACGTCGTGGGGGCTGAGAATCAAGTGGGCCAGCCGCATCATCACCGTACAAATAGTGCATGTGGCACATGTCTCGATCGCCTAAAACTGGAGCAAGTCAAAAGTGCCGTTTCACCACCCTCCTGCCATGGCTCTGGGATTCCGATGTCGTTCCTGCGTATGCAATGCGATGCCGTCGCGGAGTGTGAGAACTGGTGTGGTGCGGCTCACCATCGGTGTGCTCCTCTGGTTCTTTTATTCAAGCTCTCTCTCCTCGACCCCCGACCCCAAACCTGCATCCGACTCCACCGACTCAACCCCCACTATCAGGACTGGCTCCAAGTCCAGCTCACCAACCAAACTCGACATGCGGATTCGTCCAGCAACGCCGGCCGATCTCGATGCTATCACAGCACTGGGCCTCGCAGCGCTCCACGAAGATCCCATCTGGCCATATCGCTTCCCCCAGGCCAAGGCGTTCCCAGACCACCACTACAAGTTCAGCAGGATCCGCTTCTCTGAGTATCTCGATAGCGTGAAGGCAGGGGTCTATCAGAGCATGGTTGTGGAAGTCCCAAGCATGGAGGATCCGGCTGTCGCAAAGGTCATTGCCTTCAGCATGTGGTCACTACCTACCAGCTGGCGGCCCCCAACATCCGGTGCGTATTCCTGCTAGTAGAGTACCTACTACGTTTTGGTCAGCTAGTTTATCTGCGAGAGTAGGAGTCAAGCGCCCATCGGACCACCCTGAGCGACTCGACGCAAACCCGGCGCGGATGCTCGAGTTCCGAAAGCAGCTGCACAAGGCCAAGACAGCGTGGTTTGACTCCCGATACGGCGATGAGCAGCTCAACCTCATGGTCCTCGCCACCCATCCCGACTACCGCCGCCGGGGAGCGGCCACCCTGCTGGTCAGGTGGGGGGTGGACCAGGCTGCCCGCAGAGGGGCCGCCATCACCTTGTTTTCGAGCCCGATGGGCTTGCCCCTCTACACCAAGCTGGGCTTTCGTCCGGTGGGCCTGGTGCATTGCCAGGTGGATGGAGAAGAAGAATTCGTCGAGCTACCGGGTATGATATGGGAGCCGTGGAGGCGCACCATTTGAAATATGCTTACTATGGTATGCCAGTGAAATTTGAGCTGGCAAAGCGGTTTCTGTTAATACCTCGCTGCCTATTAATATTGATATTGAAAATTGCCCATGTAAGCCTCTGGGCCGAAAGGAAACACATTTTGCTCGGCGTGCTGCGTCAAGATGCATGCTGAATGCAGCTTTGAGAAGGAGGAGAACAAGGTATCCAAATCGGCCGTGAACATCATTACCGCGCTACATGTATAGGCCTCGTACTCATATAGGCAGGTAGGTACAGAGTGTACCCGCCTCCCACTCTCCCATGCTAGATACCTCATGGCGACATCCGCTCCGCCAACTGGAACTTCAATCTCGGCTTATACACAATATTCCAATCTTCCTCAACCAATCCTTCGTCGCCAAACACCCTGCGGTTCCCCTTCTCCAGCTCCTCTGGCAGACTCCACGCCAACTCGGCATTCTTGAGCCATAGCCGCACCACGTAGCGTGTCTGGGCTGGCGAGTCCTCAAAAGCTTCGCGGGCGTGCAGGACGCCGAAGTTGTTGACAAAGGTCAAGTCCCCCGGCCGCATCGACAGCGAGTACTGGTGGGCCTGGGCGATGCGCTGCACGGCGTCGAGGGCCTCGACCTGAAGTGGGGTGAGACAGGGCAAGCCTTTGGCCCGCGGGATGGAGGGGATTCCGATTAGGGGGTCCCGCACCAGGTTCATCATGACGTGGCCGTCGTGGTAATAGAGGAGCGGTCGGATGTCGGGAGGGGTGAGCTTTCCGCGTCTTTTTCGGTTGGGAAAGAAATGTTAGTGGACAGATGCGTACAAAAAGAAAGAAAAAGAAAAGAAACGAAAGGAAAAAAAGGGGAGGGATAGGGGCTTAGTTACGTGTCGAACGGCCAGTTTGGAGCAGCAAGAACGGCGACCAAATCTGGTCGAGTCTTGATAAGTTCGTTGTAGATTGTCGCGACCGAGGACACAATGTGGTTGCCGCCGCGGGCGGCGCAGCCCCGAGTCTGCATGGCAACAATGTCGCAGAAGAGGTCGGTGTGGAATGCCTGGTGGAGCCTCCCTGTCAGTGCCAGCCTCCCATCAAAATCATGCACGGCGTATGTCAACACCACTGGTGTCTGTCCTACCGAAGCAACATTGGAGTCTCGGATTGGCCTCTCCTGCTGGGTTTCTTCCATGTAACTGGCATATCGAATGTGCGCTGAGAGTCGCTGTCAGCGACGGACGGAAAGCATGGCAGAAACAGGAGACCATGGACGTGACGAACCAAACAAATGCCCCGAATCATCCTGCTTGCCTCTCATCTCGCCAACATACGAGGATATGCCGAGGAAGATGATGATGTTGTCTTCTCGCGAGTACTTGTTGGGGTCCAAGCCGCGCAAGGCGAAGAAGCCACAGCCGTGGTGAAGCTCCTCTGCCAGAGCACGAAGAATTGGGGAGAGGGTGGGAAGTGGGAAGTTCTCCCGGGCTGTCTCATGACCGTCCAATCCCAGTCCTGTTCGGGTGACGCCCCGTGTTAGAAACTCTATAAAATGGGCCGTCGTGTGGGACGGAGCTGTGGACTGTACTAGTAGCAGAAGGGAAACTTGCCCTTGAAGTGTTGTAGAGCGCCTTCAACCTCGGCTATCTCATCACCGTCGAAGCTGTAGGCATACTGGTCCTCGTTGCGGAGTCTAGCCCCATCCCAGGCTACGGCTGGATTGCTGACGGTGGGCGATCCAATCAGAGGGGGTTGGGACTTGAGCTGGGAGGAGCTTCCACTCCCGAGTTGGCGTGCGGTCTCCATAGGAGAAGGCATGGTGGTGACGATGTCGCTTAGCTTAGTTTTTTTTTTTGAAGGTATTTTCAGCTCGCACACAGCGCACAACGCTCAACGAAGCTGGTGATGTTTGCTGGCCTGAAAATTCTCATGGCCGTGCTTGCCTTGTGGCCTGGGTTTGAGGCCTTAATGCCACAGGCCAAAGGCAACCAGAGATCAGGTGGGCCCCCAAACGCTGGGCTCGGATGAGGCTCAATCAGACAATTGAGCCCCCCCCCCACGATCATTATTTGATCATGGGAACAAGATAGTGAACGGGTGGGTGTACGTAAAGCGGGGTAATTGATCATTGAGGCTCTGCGATAACGGGACATGGGATCGCAAGGCTTTGAATCGGGCCGTGAGAGCTCGTCAGGAATGCCGCACCGCACAGCTTGAGCCAATACCTATTGATATTCTAAAAATTGGGGACTCCCACCGGCAGGCATCTTACCGGTCCACCACTTTCTCTCCAATGGGGTGTGCACATGCAATATCGGAAAGGCAACATGCAACTCGCGTCCGGCAAGTTGGGGGGAGGGGGAGGGGGGTTGGGGTATGTCATCAAAGATGCGACGAGGGTGCCCCGTTGCTGGCACTGATTGGCTTGGGCCAAAATCTTGTATTACTCGACCACTTGACAATATAGGCACTTTGGATGTTAGTTAGACCTGGGCGAGCAACGGCAAGGAGAGAGCAGCTCCCGCGAGTTGGTTTGATACTTGTTCCCTGCGACTCGTATCAACTCTGTGCGGTAACCCGAGACCGCTTCTCCTTTTTTGTCTTCCGAGCCTGGGGCTCGTAACCCGATCGCATAGATTCGGGTACCTAGCCTAAAACTGGATATTTCATCCTGTCTCCAGAGTCAGCCAAATCATCCCCCCCGAAAAGCAAAAGTACGGAATATGGATCCAACCTCTAGCATGTTCGAGTCGGTCATGTATCCGACGGCGTTGTTCTCGGCATCCCTGAGCGACCCGAGCCTTGAGGCCTACGGTGGTGTTGACCCGCACGAGACATCGCCGGCCAATCCCAAGAATCGACTCGACTCGTTTCATCTGCCGAAGGACCTCCAATGGAAGATCGACGATGTGGATGCCGACGGGACTCGCTTCTTTGCCGTTCCGAGCTTTGCCGTGGGAAGGCCCCCTTTGCGGGTTGACGTGTACATTCCAGACCAGCTGTACCACCCGCCAGCACTCCGGGCCACTCTTCAACCCCACAAGGCGCTTCTGGTCGGCGGAAGACAACTGTCCAACCTCGGAATATCGCGGCTCATCCTCCAGAGGCTGCACCATTGGTCCGTTACCTACGGCCCCGACTTGGAGGCTGCGTACTGGAGCCTTCCGTTCGGATCTCGCATCATCTTCGGCGCCATCTGTGGGAACCTCGCCAAGATACCCGTGCACCTGGTCCCGAACTACGACATCGAACGGCAGTGGCTCACGGTGCGTGAGCTCCAGGAGCTGTGGCAGCTTGTCCCAGACCAGTGGCCGCCCATCCTAGACCACGAGGACCTTCAGCTGGAATGCCAGGTCCACGAAGCAATATCCGTGGTCCGGATAGCGCGCCGGTTAGCCTCCGAGAAGTATGCCTTCAAATCCGTTAGCACGGACGTCAAGTATCTTTACCACGAGCTCCGAATGCTCCTCACCATGGAGCGCCATCGCCACATAATACCACGACCGTTGTACGTTGTCACCAAGAAGTGCCGCTTCGGCGGCCGGATAGGGGTCTGCGGTTTCGTTGTCCAGCACTTCCCGCTCGGCACGCTGCGCGACGCCCTTCAGCAAGCCGGGTCGCCGCTGACTGCGCTGTCGACTCGGACTCGGCGCTTCCCGTTCGGCGATAGGCTGCGGTGGGCGCAACAAGTCCTATCCGCACTCGAGCACATCAGCAGCTCTCCGATGGGCTTCTACACGGACCTCAAACCAAACAACATCCTCCTCTCCCAGCTCGAGGACGGAAGGATCGGCGCCATCCTCATCGACTTTGAGCAACGCGGCTCGTGGTACTCTTGGTCGCCGCCCGAAGTCTACTACGTCGAATACCTCGAGCAGCTCGCCGCCTCCCCGCTGGTCCCCGAGACCGACGCCAAGAGGTACGCGGAAATACTGAAGCGCTACATGCCGGATTGGACGCCGCACAACCGCAAGTCTCGATACAACGCCACGAGGGGCTCACCGGTGCGAGGATACAGCCAGGCGTGGCTGTCGCTCAGCGCGCAAGAGCAGCAATCCGCGCAGGTGTTCATGGTGGGGAAGCTGCTGTGGTGCATCTTCGAGGCGTTGAGCTTCCCCAACAGCTGCGTCACGGTAGAGACGTTTCGGGAAGAGCCGTCTAACCACTCGTTTCCCGAGTTCCGGTTGACTCCAGCGCCGATTCGCGCCTTCATTCGGCAGTGCACGGCAGGCGCGCCCGAGTGGAGCGGGCGTCTGCCGTATGTTGTTCGCGTTGGCAATAAGCTGTTTCCCCGCAACATGACTGGGCGGCGCGGAGAGCCAGAGGGGACGCTGGAGCAAACGCAGGAGGCGGCGAGGTCGTGGTGGAGGGAGGAGATTAGGGACGCGGAGCGGCTTGTCGCGGCCAGGGCAAGACGGCGGAGCGGGTGCGAGGAGCCAGAGGACGCTCGGCTGCTCGAATTCCTCCAGTCGAGACCGTCACTGGCTGAAGTTGAAAGCGTCCTCGGTGCTCTTGGCGGGACTACCGGTTAGGTCGGTGCCCGCAGCATCAGGTACGCCTTCCCTGTTCGACATATATTTTTTATATTCGCAAGTTACCTCCTGTCATCACCTCGGACTATTTTGAGGGCCGCTTTCTCGAAGGCGACCTTGACCTTGTTAAACTTCGGGGGGTGTTGACCTTGGTCGAGAAAGTTGGAAAGTCTAATAAACTCTGGTGTAACAGATGGCAGTGAAGTGAACCAAATTCTCTGGGCTCTTTCGCACAGATGGCTGCTTACATGGTGGAAATATCACGCAAAGCGGGACATGCCCGATCCGACATGGTGAGGTATTCGTCCAGAGCATGAACGATGTGCTTTTGCCGTGAGCATCGTCCGCCCATCCCCAGATCTGGTGGAGGAGCTTGGCTCGGGTATCAAGATAGTATCTTGCGTTGTGCTCCTCGGTGAGAGTCGAAGGCTGCCCGCTGTGCGACTAGCTAAATGCGGTTTTGGATTTAGAGATAGAATAAAAGTCAACAAAAATACTTCCGCAACTTTCAAAGAGTAATTTGAAGCTCCTATACTACTTTCGTATTATCTCACATTGCTCCCGTCTGATTGGCATACAACGGCGCCAACTCCTCCTTAAGAGCGAATGAACAAATCCCCCCAGCCGAGCACATTCCCCGCATATTACCTCCCCCCAGAAAACGCTGCTTGCCCATCATACCATACCCCTCGCTCTGGGACTAAGAGACGAAACCGGAGCGTGAAATTCTGTGCTAGATTCCAATATTTCGTGTCTTGATTCTCGCTGCTCGGCTCGGGGAGAAAGTGAATGACCAAGTCCCGTTAGGCACCTCAGTACAGTTGAAGGGCTTGTTGTACGGCGGTGTGCAGTAGGGGATTTTGGCGATGCATTGGGTCGGCTGCGGCCCGCTGAGTTCAGGCCGGGATAGGTGCTTGTGTCTCGGATCTCAACGGCGATGGTGTTGAGTGGGTCGTAACAGGCTGCCTCGCTCCGGTAAGGCAGGCCTGAGGAGACGAGTCTGGTGATTTCCCTTGGGCGAAGTGGTGCTTGGGCAACTGCGATTGAAATGACAAAGAGCGTGTATACAAAGACGAACAGTGAGGTTTTAGGAAGCATGGTTTCCCTTGTGCTGCAGCGATAAGTGCTGGTGCGCTCTGGAAATCCACTCGACGCATCAACAATATAGTTTGGACGACTCGGATCGTAGTCATCCAGCTTCTTTAGTAAGACGGCATGATTATAGCCGTTCGAGGAAACGTTAGCCCTTACTGTGCAGCCCCTTTCCATAACTCTGGATAAATTGAGGTAACTTTGCGTCATTTTAATTTAAATCTATTTCCCAGTGCAACAACAAAACGAACACGAAATTCAAGGTAATGCCAGAGAAATTTGCATCACCTAATACTTATCAGAAAGAAACGAGTGAAGCTTCCCGTACTTATCAATCCTGAGCGTCGTGTTGGTAGCCCCCACATAGCTAGCCTTCCCAAACTGCACCTTCGTGTCCACGCCATTAGGATGCAGCTCCTCCATGATCTCCCGGTCCTCTGACTTGGGCTTCTTTTGCTTAATTCTCAACTTCTCGAAGAAAACATATGCTGCATAGTACGTGGCGTTAGTATTTCCCGCCAGGGGGCCCTTCTGCTTCAGGAAGGCATTCAACGAGACCGACTGGATCTTCTTTGTACTGGCCTCTCCGTATGTAGCCGTGACGATGGCGCGCAGGAAAGCTGCCTGTGTGATGCCGTCCTTAGCGAGGATTGCGCGGATTTTGCGCCGAACGGTGTCACATGTGTCGTAGACGGCGACGACGCCGTCGTCGTCCTCGTCTTCGAGGGGGGTAGGGGCGCTGGAGACGTCGAGAAGTTTGGAAGCAGCATCTCTGAGGGTCTCCTTGGCGGCCTTTGCGGCATCTTTTGTGGTGCGTGATTTGCCTTTGGTCTTCTTCGCGGCCGGAGGAGTGGTGGACGCAGCCTCGGTAGACTTGCGCTTCTTGCTGGTGCTCGCAGCAGTTTTAGGGACAGGTTCAGCAGGAGCCTTCTCGGGGCTGGCTTGGGCTTCGGGAGTCGAGCCCTCGGGTTTCTGGGCCGCCAGTTAGTGTTTGGGGCATGATTACTGTGATGATGGACAAACCTGGGTTGTGGTACTGGCGTTGGTGTCTCGAACAGTGCCGAGAGGCCATCTAATCCTTGGCATTGTGACGACTGTGAACTGGACTGGGTCCTTTAACTGCAGTAACGTCCGAACAGTCCGCGTTGTCACAGTTGGAGGTTGTTTGATGAATGCTGTCGTCTGTTTTGCAAACGCGTGAAACACGTAAGTTTTTTGTGGGGCCCTTAGTGGGATGACGTAAATCCCTGAATCTAAGGTTTGCACTAGGAAAGTTGCTAGCCAATCAGAGGTCTCCTTATCTCCTCATCTCAGTTCGACCGCCTACTGGGGATACTCCCCGCCCTCCTCCCTTCTGAGTTACCTCCTATCCTCTCAATAAATCATCCTTCACCAGCCAAAGGCGATCCTACAGGAACGCAACCCGTCGCAGAATGCTCCCCAATCCAGCCACTCGTTCCCACATCTCAACCAAGTCGCCGACGCCCCCATCACTATCTCCTGAATAACCCACAACCCCCTCCCAGTACTGCCTGCTCATCAAGTCATGCAACGCCAACCACGCCCCACCACCACCCAGGAAACCCCCTTCCGCTCTCAACGCCCTTTCCACCTGCACCCCAATGTCATCACTCCCGCGCTCACTCCCACACGCACCCCTCCCCAACGCCCCTAGATCCCTCAGCAACTGCATCCCCCTCGCACTCGCCTAGAGTGGTTGAATTCGCTTGAGAAGGCGAAAGTCGACAAGGCGGAGAGGAGGTTGGGGGTTATGGGGTGGGGGTGGGGGTGGGTTGTTGAGGATTATGTGCGGGGGTCAATGCTGGGATTAGGGCTGGGGCGAAGGGTTGAGAAAGGGGAGGGTTCAGAGTCCCAGAAATAGGAGAGAGCGGAGAAGTCGCCCTATTTGAAGCGGTGGATGGAGGGGGTGGGTAGGTGTGGGAGGAGAGCGCGGTGTTGGATCCATCTTCGTTGGGTGCGTCGGGCTGTCTGTGTCGTGGCGGGCCCGGGAGTTATGGAGGCAGAGAGGAAGGCGCTGTAGGCGGGAGTGAAATCGGTGAGGGAGGAGGTGGCGAGCGTGCAGTGGATGGTTTGGGCTAGGTTTGTGCGCAACTCGGGGAGGATGGTGAGAAGGCGGATTTGGTTGAGGGTGGGGGACGAGAGGGTGGTAGATGTTTTTCGTTGTCCATTTTTTCCGGGTAACCTAAAGAGTGTTAGCCGAAGTCTGCATAGCAGAAGCGAGGACTGGAAGCTGTGGGCTGCCTGCAGCCGTACAGCCAGAGGGTCCTAGATGATGGACTGGATCTCTCTGCATGGCGAATCCGACTTCCTGGGCTATCCCAAAAATACCCCGAAATATTTTGCACTAACGAGGGACATGTTTGTCAAATCATCACGGCTGAGGGGCGCAAGGTTCTTCAGGAGGCATGTTGAACTGCGCCATGTTCTTGATTTGCTTGCACTTAAGGCCCTTTTTGATGACCGGAGGCCTTTTGATATGGCTTTGAAGCCATTTTAGAGGCACTGAAAGCCGTTTGCCACGTTTTCGACGCCTTTGCGCTGCTGTCAAACCGAAGATATGGCGCAAATAGACTCTCCCTCCTCCGACCAACCTGCCATGGACGACGTTGAAACTGACCTGTTGCAGTCATCAATGCCTCGCTGGCTCTCTCGGCTCTTCTTTCGTCACCCCTTTTTGATCTTCGGAAAACATATTTCATCATCGCCGGAATTGCAAGTGTCAACCCCAGAACGGGGAGTCTGGGGACGGTAGCTTTTGCCAGATACGCCGTACAGGTCGACCTTCCGTACGAATTCGACTCTCGGGAAGTCCCTGACGACTGGGTCACTGGCTACGTTCCTCTCGGTGCTTCGCATCTATCGGAATATCCAACACAGTTCTATGGCACCAAGGTATTCAAACTGAACGACCGGCTCCGCAAAGTAATCCACCTTCACAAACGAACAGAGGGACGTCGAAGATCGAGGCCGAGGTGTCTGCACCCAGGAGTGGAATGGCAAAGGCACCAGTTTGGCCAGGGGATCTGGGTCGGGAATTAATAACTATTACCGCGAGAGATCATTATAAGTGGGAGCTATGGCGGACTTTAGCGCAAATAAACGATACCGGAAGATGGAGCACGATACGGCTTGAACTTTCAATGCCGAGTTGGAATAGTAGCCGCTCATGAGAGCCGAATCCAGTTCCCGCTCCGATTTACAGCCTTGGATAATGCAAATGGAGGGACACAGATGCACCTGCTACCAAACCCGAGTCAGCTTGACTAAATCCCCGAATAATGGCCGAGAATTGTCCCAAGGAATCATGTGCTAGAATTTCGCAGGGTATCCAACGTTAAGTTCAGGTTCGAGCTACCATCCCTCAAATGATAGCTTCTTACCTGCCTCTTAATGCCCTCTCCACCCTCAGCCAACTCGCACCCCCTCTCATACCCCACCCCCTGACGACGGCTTCAAACCCCCCATCTCGATCAACTAACCTAACGTCTTGGGACCGCCAACCCGCCAACCCCCTAAATTAGAAGATGTGGATGAGGGTGAAAGACAGCCCAAAAAATAGATCCGAGGAATGCATGCCTACGAATCTACGCTAGGCCTAACCCCACAATCAGCATTCGACGAGACTCATTTCCCCCCAAATGTGCCGCAGTCGGACTTGTTATCTTCCAAATCGGCGTCTTCGTAGTTGACGCTGACCTTTTGGATCCGCAAAATCCCGGCATTCCCCGGCTCCTTGGAATCCTTTACGAGCTCCTTATCGCTCCAGCTATCCCAGTTCTGCTGGGCAGATTCCACTACCACAGTGCAGGCAGCCCGAGACCGCGATGTCTTCGTGCCATGGTGCCCTTTAGAGGCCAGGCGCCGCGTCCCGCTAGTGTCGCTCAGCTTGTAGCCGCTCTGCTGCAGCCGGGATTTCGACTTCTTGGCGATATCCTTAAAGGCAAGTCGATAGTAGGGAATCGAGGCGGCCATGATGGTCACGGCCGTTTCACAACCGGCCCAGATGAGAAGGTTTGCAGCCATATCTAGCCCATTGTCAGTGCTCTGTACGTGTAAGGCGCGGGACCCGCCACTGGGTGAATCTCACAGGTAAAATCCGTTGAACGAGCAATATCATTTAAGTATGATGTCTTGACGGTTGCCGCTATGCCAGCCCTGCCGCCGCGTTCCTGGGTCAGTACGAATAGTCTAAGAGGGGGCGGCGCGCAAAGGACTTGGACTTACAAGACTCCGAGGCTCATGGCCACCGAGACTCCGAGTTTCTCACGCCTCCCCATTTGGATATTCCACATCAGAACCCATGGAACCAAAGCCAGCGCAAAGTCCATTGCTGCTGAGTATGCTGGCGGTTTGGAACCAGATGTCAATACACTTGGCCAGAGCGTGCGGGGATGAAAGCAGGGTAAAACTTACAGCCAGCAAATATGGCATATCTTACTTGGATCATAGGGTCCCAGCAGGTGCCGGGGACCTCGAGGTCCCATAGTTTGTTGACTGGGGAGCATTGTATGTATTGAAACAATCCGCAGAGCCACATGACCACGTTCACAGAACCGATGATGTACCACAGCACGTATCGCTGCCAGGGCTGGGTGGCCAGGCGGAGAAGCGTAACGGCAAAGGATGACTTGCTTACGGCGACGGCGATGATGGCGAAAAACTCGCCGGCATAAAGAACTTTGACGGCCGCCTTAAAGTCATCGAGAGGAATGTCGACAACATGACTTCCGATGCCATGCGTGGTGGATGCAATGGTCAGGACTGTGTACAGCAGCAGGAAAATCTGATGATGGCATGGTTAGGGACAGAAACGCCGAGTTGCTTGCGACTGGGCACCTACCCACGATGCGGCGAGGATCACGTCATCAACGCCAAACTGCTTCCCGTATCTCCGCTTGCACAGAAATCGCAGGCACATCAAGATGAGCGACACCGCTGACATGACCCACAAGGAGTGGACAATGCGAGGGGCAGTGGTTTCGGCGGCCATAATGGAAGTGAGTCGCACAGAGACAGGCGACCACGCAAGCAATGCGCGTAGACGGGCATGATGTGTTGCTTTTAACGACGCAAGCATCCATCGACGTAAACAATTAGCTATCACGTCGTGAAGAACGGGTTGAAGTGGCACTGGGCATGACTCGCGGTTCACGTCAGTGCGCGCGCGCTGTCAACCGCCTCCGGGCAACCTCCGACGGCTGGTTGCCACGCTAGCCTGCCATTGCCGGCCGGCACGCAAATACAGGGCACGCGATCGACACATCACCTGCACCTTCCCCGAGGGGTCGGCTCCAATCTTGTAGGGCCGGATAGGGGCGTTTAGAACTGTTGGAACGGAATCGACCCTAAGGATCCGGCAGTGGAAATAAGCTTAATTGCGGACGCCCACCGCTGTCTGTGCGCGTACACATTTATGGAGCTTGTTGGCTGAACTTGACATGCCCACACCCCTCACCCCGAAATGGCCAGATTCTCTCCCGGCATTTTTGCCAACCCAGTCGGCTTGGAGAGCACCCTGGCTTGACTTTAAGTCTTTCTTGCCACGGGGGGAATGGGTTGCCGATAATGTCATAGAAGCCAGCTCTCCTGGCCACTTATCAAAAGAAAAAGACAGTTCTTCCTTATCGCTTCGGGCTATGGAAGTGTGGCTTTCGTGAAACTCATGTTTCCACCTTTGACGGAGAATGCCGGACAACTCGTGCATGTGCAATGCTCGCAACGAATCAGAGCAAAGGGAATCGTGATTTGTCCCCTCACCGGTGAGGTGAGACCCTACCAGTAATGCCCATCCGCAACGGTGGGCCGTGATTTTAGTTTCCCAAGCTATACCCCTTTCAATCCTGCTTGGGTTCTAGTGGAATACGGTGGCGTAATCGAGATGGTGCCTCTGCAGCCACCGTTCGCATCGACAGGCGCCTCACAACTTCCTTCTCCGCGGAATGACTCTGGTCACACAGGATCGTGAGCTCGACCGGGCCGCTGCATATCAGTTCCTTTGGGATGGGATTTTTTTCCTCTTTCGCATCTAACGTGACGCACCTTTGAACTCGTTGTAACAAGTGTTTCTTTGTTGTCTAATTCAGGATGTCTATTTCATTTAAAGCTTCCCGATGAGAGAACCGCGTGACGCCCCGGCATCGGTAGACTCTGTTGTTGACGTCTCTAGGCTGCTGACTTGTAAACTTACAAGCTGGGCCACGTCCGCCAAACCCGCAATTAAGCTCTCCTTAACTACCTAACGCCTTGGGATTTGTTGAGCATGTAGCGGGCGGAGTTGCGAAGGAAGCAAGCCATAAGGAATTTGACAGAGGTATCCTTTAGCGGAGTTGCCAAGGCCATCGACCCTATTGCCCCACCTGTGCGTCTTCGGGGATGGGGCAGTCGCCCCCCTGCAAGAGCCTACCCTTTGCATTCAAAGTCATACAGCAGGGCAATGATGTGAGGTTGGTTGAAAGTTTAGCTTTTCATAACTTAAGGTGGTAGGCACCATGTCCGTCCAGAGGGGCCTACTTTGTATTCTCACGAGCTGAAGTGACTTGGAGGCGTTGGAATTAGGTATGCTGTATCTGCCTGTAGAAATTCAGGCCTAAAGGAGTTGGCGGAGGTAGAACTGCAGAGGGAAATCTTAAAACTGTCCGATCGGAGCTGGAGGGCCGGATCCACAGAACCAGGGACAACCCGATGACCCTGATAGCTCGGTGCCATCACTTCAGGAGGAGGGGAATTGAATGAGAACATATCTGTGTACTGTAAGCAACGTCCCCGTCACCAAAACTGCTATATATAACCCTAACCCCCGGACACTACCCCCTCCCCCCCCGTGATGCCGTGACAGCTGCCAGACTGCAACCGCATTTAACCCCCTTAATTAACCACACCGTAAACAACGCTTAAATAACGAAATTTGCGCAAATAAGGCCAATTCTTCCATTTTTACAATAATCCTACAAATAACTATTAACTATCGTGCTAACTAAGCGCTTACTTAGCCTCTAATTGGCCCATAATCGCCTCTGTAATCGACTCTATTACTTATAACTATGTAACTTAAGTGCTGTTACGCGTGGTTCGTGTAGTTTTTGTGACTCTTGTAGGTCTTGATGTCACTAAGGCCTGATAGCTTCTAGATGCCGTTACGGAACTGCCTTTATTCACACGGGTCCTTCCGCCGCCTCTAGGAGCACTGCTTAATAATGTGAGTCTTTATTTAACGTGTTGCTAAAGCTACCTTAGTAGCTGAATTTTTCGTTAAAGGGAGTCATTTCTGTGAAGAATTAGTAAGGTAATTAATTAGGACTGTTTTCAGCTTACTGTAGCGATTTATTATTACGTGGTTACGTGGCTGTAAAGTAGTAGTTGTTACAAAGTTAGTGATGGAGGCTTTTACACGGGGTGGAAAATTTTCGTTAAGGTGTGTATTCTGGCAGCTGCTAGAGATTAGGGTAGTGTCCAGGGGTTAGGGTTATCTATAGCGGTTTGGTGGGGCTATAGTATACAGGGACGTTACTTACAGTACATAGATATATTCTTAATTAAATAGCTGACATTCCTTTATAAGCAAACCCTTAACTTACACGAGCTTATAAGTATTTTAGCCCACTTAAAGGTATGTAAGAGTAATCGTCCTTTAAAAGATAAGGTATGTTACATCTTTTACATTAACTTTATAATAATAAGATCTAACTGGGAATGCTTATTTATACACTAGTGTTATTAAAAATCGAAAGCAGTGTAAGTTAGTATCTTTCACCTCCGCAGCATTAGTATATGTAGTTAGTCTAGTCTACCAGTTAAAAGAAAAGGTCCTACTCTGTACTGTTAAAATGTTATTTATATACCTTACAGTCCCTTATAATAGTGATGCTAACTGGGATTACCGCAGTGCTATATTAAGGTATTTTATAAAGGACTACTATGGAACTTCTCCTTTTTAATTTTAATGTTAGATTAAATAATTTAATAACCTCCTCCTTACTAAATTAAAGCGTAAACACGCTAACATAACATATTTAAGTTTTTAAGTCACTTACTGTAATGACATTTATATTAAATAAGATAAAAATTATCTATAAAGTCCTTACCTTTTTCATCTTATACCTCTTTCGTCTTGCCACTTAGAGTATTGACACTATCCGTCACCGCTAGATATAGCATTCTATGTTAGACGCTAAAGCCGTCATTGTGTTTAGTAGCTCCTTTGTAGGTATTAAGCTTATAAGACAACTTTTAGAAACATTATTAACAGGTTATTAAGTCGTCTTAATTAAGAAGAACTTACACTTTAACTACACCTTTAACTTCCTACACTTTACTATTATAACAGGTTATAAGTATAAGGCTTTTATACCGTATAATGTTATTAAGCGCGCTAGTCCCATTAGTATCCTTATGTGCATTTAAGATATAGCTGTAGGTTTAACGGTAATGTAAGTGCGTATTATATTAGGAGAGGCAGTTAATTATAGCTATCTTACTATTATAACAGGGTTATAATAGCTACTACTGGCGTAAGTAATAGCTACTAAGTGTAAAGAGGCATGTTATAAGCTAAAGGGGGTTTAGGGTCTTATTAAATTAAGTTTCAGGATTGTTATCGTGGGTAAGGGGCGCTGTTAAAGTGGAGATAGTAAGTGATATTAAATATTTCTACCTTAAGGAGGATATTATCTTAATTCACTTATAAAACCAGCTTATATACTGCTTTAGCAAGCAGCTTAAGAGCTACGTATTGGTAACGTTACGTAATAAGCTTAACGTACGTATTATATTAAGTAAGTGGCTTACTTTATTTAAGAAGGGGAATATTATAATAAGACCAGCTATAGTAGACTTCTCAGATGGAAATATAAAGGAATTTAACCTTATCGTATATCCTATTAAGTGTTATTTATCCTTATACTATCTCTCTATGCTTTCTGCCTTAGGGTTAGGCTTATTCTCTTTATGCTTTCTGCTTTAGGGTTAGGCTTATTTCTCTCTATGCTTTCTGCCTTAGGGTTAGGCTTATTTAAAGATAAAATTATATAGAATTTACACATTATGATATTTCACTAATTTGTAACACAGAACTTAAATCCGTTATACGCTAACTATTTTAGTTAATTAGTTAAATATTCTTTAAAAGTGCAAGTTTTTCATTTTTTCACTTAAAACACCCCACTTTAAAACCCTACCTAAGCAATAACCTAAAACAGTAATGACTCCACCTAAGCAATAACTTAAAGCAGTTTAACTTACGCATATACTAAGACCCCACATATACTCCACTTAAGCAATAACCTAAAACAGACAGATTCTCCACCTAAGCAATAACTAAACGCAGCCTAGTGCATACACGTTCCACCAACCCACTAGCCACCACCACTGCCACAGTATACTGGCTAACAGCCACAAACTCCCCACCTAAGTAATAACTAAATGCAGCCTAATGCATACACGTTCCACCAGCCTACTAGCCACCATTACTGCCATAATACACTGGTTAACAGCTACAGACTCCCCACCTGAGCAATAACTAAACGAAGCCTAGTGTATGCACGTTCCACCAGCCTATTAGCCACCACCACTACTACAGTGCACTGGCTAAAAGCCACAGACTCCCCACCTAAGTAATAACTAAACAAAGCTTAATATATATACGTTCTACTAGCCCACTAGCCACTACCACTGCTATAATGCACTAGCTAAAAGCTACAAACTCCCCACCTAAGCAAAAACCAAATACAGCCTAATATATACACGTTCCACCAGCTTACTAGCTACCACCACTGCCACAATACACTGGCCAAAAGCTACAAACTCCCTACTTAAGTAAAAACTAAACGTAACTTAATATATACACGTTCTACTAACCTATTAGCCACTACCACTGTTACAGTGCATTAGCTAACAGCTACAAATTCCCCACTTATATAAACACGAAATACACCTTTAGGTATATATATTCCAACCCTATTATAACTAATACTAACATATATAACTACTATTAACATCAATATATAACCGCTATAATACACCACTTTTATAAAACATTATTACTATTATTAATAACTATAATTATTATTATAATATATATAAAACTACCTTTTATAATTTAATACTTTAAAAGGTAAGGGTTAATAAACTACAGCACTTTAAACCAGCTGGTTTACTATAGGGCATTTAAAGGAAAAAGAGTCTTTAAATATAAGTTAAACTAATATATTAGTTAAATAAAAAGTAAGTGCAGATTTTAAGATTCCTAACGTTTCACATAAAACAGATATTAATCTTAAAAGGTCTTCTTCTCCAGCTAAGTTATAAATAACTTAAAAGCTGTAAAAGCAGTTAATATAGATTACAGAACATTAAAATTTAACTTATTAAGACTTTTAATAAAAAATGGGATTATTCTAATAATAATATATATAAGGATTATAATGGGATAGCTAGTTTATATATATAGGAAGGTGTTTTCCTAATACAAGAAGGTTACACAACCTTATAAGCCGTCACTTAAACTGGTACCGCCTGATAAAACCCCTGTAGAAAGAATAGTGTAGGGAGGTAGCATATACGATGCTGCGTATTAAGCTAGGGGTGTAAAGACCTAAAGCCCTTACGACTAATTAGTTATTACTTAGTTTTGGTAAACCTGCTTACCTACTGAGCATTTATAGGGTTACTGAGTAGGAGGTGCTTAGTAGCAGGGTGCTTAGTCCCTCGCTAAGCACAACCTTATTAAGTAAGGTATAGAGTACCTTCTAGTTAACTAGTATAAATAGATATTATTATGCTTAGGATAGCTGTAAGGGATTTTTAATTCCTCTTACTAATATTTAATTATTTATTTATATCTTACTATTTAAACTCACCTTTATTCATTATAATAATAACGACCTACAGTGATATTAAACCCCTGTCTAAGAGTGCTAACTTAATAAGCCGTCTTCAGAACACCCACTTAATCTTTAATATCCTGCCATACGTTATGTCTTAACCTGTGCCAGTCCTTTTAAGGCCTATAATAAGTGTAGGTTGTAATAAAAGGTTATTTCCTAATGTAATAAGGCCTTTTTATAATGTAAGAAGGCCTTTTCCTAACGGAAAAAGGTCTTTTTATAATATAAGAAGGCCTTTTCCTAACGGAAAAAGGCCTTTTTATAATGTAAAAAGACCTTTTCCTAATGGAAAAAGGTCTTTTTATAATATAGGAAGGTGTAATATCGCCCGTTAGAAAGGACTTTTAAAAGGTAACCTTATAATAGCCCTTATGCTGCTTCCAGTATGCTAAGCCTTAAACACCTTAAGTTACTAAGTGGCGTATTATTTAAGTTTAACACTTTAATACCCTTTAACATACATGTTATTATATCTCTCAGATTTATTTATTCTAAGTTAAATATTTTTACAGTATAATCTGGAAGTTTAGTAGGTCTGTTTAATACACGTTATTACATCTCTTAAATTTATTCATTTTAAGTTAAATACTTTTACAGTATAATCTGGAAGTGTAATAGGTTTATTTAATACACACCATCACATCTCTCAGATTTATTTATTTTAAGTCAGATGCTTTTACAGCATAATCTAGAAGTCCAGTAAGTCTAAATCTGTTTAATACACGCCATCACATCTCTTAGATTTATTTATTCTAAGTCAGATACTTTTATAACATAATCTAAAAGTCCAGTAAGTCTGTTTAATACATGCTAAATCCTCTTACTTTAATCCTTAGGAATACTAAAGGCTTAGCCTTATTAAGGCCCTTATACGTCACTTAGCAGACGTATCAGAGCCACTTCTTATTATTATATATTTAGATTAAAATTCCTGTGTTAAGTAACTACTAGCTTTTAATAAATGTGCCTTAGATATCGTAGGTTAGGAACTGATTAGACTCTCTTAGGTAAGATTTACAAAGTTCTTAAAGCTTTTTATTACTATCTTTTACCTAAACTTTTCTTTTTCTAATAGCTCCCAGGTTTTTAACTATCTAAACCTTATCGTTAAGGTTGTCGCGCTAATCCTTATTATACGTATAAGATCTAGCAAAGACTTATTAACATAGGGCCACGCACGTGACTTTTTAAACCGCACCCACTAAGACTAAAGAACCCCACTACCCTTACTAAACACACAGAGAAACTATAATATCCTTTATATAATATATATCCTATTAAAGTAAGTCTTATATTAATAAAGAGGTATAAGTATAAGGATTCTAATAATGTAAACTGTTTTATAAGTAAGTAATTATCAGTAACATAACAGGTAGTTAAACCTTAAGTTTACTTAAATTATTATTATATTCACAATTCTTTAATAACTACACTTTAACAATTAGGCTAAAGGTTACATATTTTATATAAAAGAATACCCTAATCCTCTTTAATCACTTTATTCAATTTTTTAAAAGATCTGAAAAAAGGTGGTAATATAGTTTATAATAAAGGGAAAAAGTATATATTTCATTATATAAATTATAAAGGTTTAACATATAAATTAGCTCCTCCTCCCATCTGCATTTAAATATCCTTAAAACTAATACACATTATAGATAATGTATAAAAAAGCTCTAACTAGAATTTAAATATATTTACACAGGAATTATAAAAGTGTTACATTATAAAACTTTACGATATAAGTAGATGTTAATATTCAGGGCACCTTTTAATATACGTATTAACAGCACTAAGCAGAGCTTCACTAAAGTAACACTGTACACACGTTATATATAAAGAGATATAAATAAAGGCTTTATATTATTAATAAACTAGTTAATTTACTAAAATAACTACTTTAACTAGTTTAATAACTATAACTTATTAGATAGTTTTAAAAAGGTAATAACGTAATATTATTAATCGTCACAATTACGAAAACACGGACGATAAACACCTTATTATTATCCAGAGCTAATATTAAAGGATTACCCTGGATTGACTATAAAGGGAAGAAGGTTTTATAGAAAACGCGAAAAACTGTATACTAACAGATTACCACTGTTAAAAAGTAATATATTAAGCTGCTCTATTAGTAAGTTTATACAATTAACACCTATTACTACAGCTAGCTTAGTAATGTAATATAGTTTATTTTAAGTTATATATTATTAAGGAGGAAGTAAGAGCAGTTAGAAAAGAGTAAAACTGATATAATGTGGTTAATTAAGAGAGGAGATAATGTGAAGGCGTTTTTATAAGACCATTAATTAATTACTAATAATTAACTCTCCTATAAATATAAGTACAGATAACTAACCCAGTTACTAGCATTATTACAGATAACAGTTTTCCTTTACTACACACGTTACCATTAACTCCACTACCACGTTTAACTGCCGTTAATAACTTACTGTAAGGTTACTTTTAGTAACCATTTACTATACTTATTAAAAGAGATAATACTAGTGTAACTAGACTAACAGCACTAATATTAGATCTTATCCCAGCTAATCGCCCCTATATTAGGTCCCCACCGTTACAGTAACTTATATACAACCAGTTTAGGTTTTCACTTATAACACTTATTATTAATAAAAAAGAAGGAGGGAGAGTAACGCTAGCGTAATAATAAGTATGTTTCCTAAGTAATATACCCACTATAATATAATCTCTTTAACCAGACGTAATAATTAGCACCAGCTACTTACCTATAATAATTATCTATTATAATTATAATATAAAAAGATATAAACTAACTAACTTAAAATGTTACTAATAGTAATAATTAATATAAATAAGCTGGTGTTAAAGGGAGTAATTAAGGACCTTTTAGGGAAACATAAGTAGAAGAGACATACCTCTTAGAATTTAAAGAGCTTTTAAACAGCAGCCACTTTAATAACGTCTTCCCTAAAAACGCATTATAAAACCTCTCCTAACAGGTTATAAAATGTAAGACTGTAAAGGTAGAATTTATAACGATATTACACGATTAGTTATTATTAAGTCCTACTATGTAGCTGCTAGTTAAGGTTAGGGATAATAAGGACCTAGGGCGTTAGAAAAATAAAGAAGTTCTTAATAGTAAGAAAACCCTTAAACTAACTAATAAAAAGGTATTATTAAAGGCAGCAGTAATTAGCTTTTATAATATCCGTTTAATAATAATAAAAAGCCGTAACAGCTTACAACTTAGTAACCTACTATAATAATAACACCCGTTAACATTACAGTTACTAACCCTTCTGCTAATAATAACCAGTATATAAGATAACCGTAACTAAACGGAAAAAAGCGATAACCTATTATAACATTTACAGCCTACCTTACTAGCTACTGGTAATTAATATATAAGCAGGCTGTTATTATCTACCTTATAACAGTCTTACCCTACCTAATACATATTAGCTAACACTTTTAATATCTGTAATATAATGGTAAGGGTAAGCACTAAGCTACCCTACTCTTAACTTAGCTTACCTACTCCCATCACTACCTAGTAACGTTAACTCCCATCTTCACTACAGCTTCCCCCCTTACTATTAGATAATCTTATATTATAAAGTAGCAATAGAGGCAGGGTTAGGAGTATTAGCTAAGCTAGTAAAGGTAATGGAAATGGCAGCTTACTAGGGGATAATAAGAGTAGTAACAGGTTATCACTATTTAAAGGTAATAAGGGTACATTATTTAACTAAGATTATAAAGGGGTATTAAAAGCCCAAAGTAACGCCTTAAGGTCTTTATCGCTTTTATATCCCTTTATATTACAAAGTAATAACAGTTATAAAGTTAAGAGCGTTAGTTAAGCTAGGAGTAATAACAAGTTATTACCATTTAGTAATAAAGGTACGCTATCTAGTTAAGGCAGCAGGTAGTTATTATAAATTTAAAGCAGTATAGCAAGGTTAATACTAAACCGTTAAAAATTACCCTTATATAATAATTAAGGCGAAAAGGTAAAGGTTAACGTTAAGGATGTAACTTATAACAGCCCACTAAAATCACCTTACACCTAGCCAGCCTACAGGAAGCTACTTTACGTATTCTTAATATAGTAGTTATAATAGCTTTTTACCTATACTGTTAAAATATATAAGGTAGCTACTAACCTTCTTTCCCTTAAGCACATAATACTTTACTAAGGTAAAGGAGTCTTACTAAATTACAGCTTACTAATAAATGTAACTAATAGGCTGTAATAATAATTAAGACTATTACTTACAGCTTAGGGGCAGCCTTAGCAGGATAACTAGGACCCTACTGTAATATTTACAGTAGCAGAAGGGGGCTTAATACTAAACGTGCTTAATAGTGGACGATTAGGCCTTATTAAATACCCTCCTAATCTCGACTACTATGTTACTTTTAAAGGCCACGATAGCTGGAAGGATAAAGATGTACCGACACGCCTCTGTATAGCAGTATATTACAGTATTATAACTGCTATTACCCTCCCGTTATTTATATCTTATAATATCGACAGTATATATGCGTTTAAGACGTCACTTACTGCTATCTGCTAGGGGATCTGCTAGTACCCAGATAGGTATAATAATAAGAATATCATTACTAACGTTTATTTTAATATCCCTGTCCTAATAATACCAGACTTGTTATTAGAGGAATAGGTCCCTGTACCGCTACATTATATTTTACATTATAACCTTAAGTAAGTGATAGGCTAGGATATGATAGGTGTGTATATATTCTTTCTTAAGTTATATAAGCACCCTATTAATAAAAGGCTGCAAACTAATATTATTATTAACAATCTAACCTGTAAGCTTATATTAACACTGTTATTAAGTAAACAGTATAACTTATAATTTAACGTTATACTAGCTCCCATTATCCTTATAGCTACTTTAATACCTAATAAGAACAGTGTAATAATTTATAATGTAAATATTACCTAGTATATCTTATAAAGTTGCCAGGCTGTAACATATCTCACATATGCACCGGGAGAAGTTAAGACAGCCCGCCCTTAAGGTATAGTTATTAAAGAGGGCAGTAGTAACGGTAAGGATTATAATATACCTTAAGGTATAGGGAGGATATAATATGTAAGGCTTACGTTAAGAGGGTAACACTTTAAGGTGTTAACTAATAGTATTTAGGTAAATATTAAGGGTAACCTTAAGTGTTTTTCCCACTTTAAGGACTTTATTATCTATATTACCTGTAAGAACACTAAGTTCTAGTTTATATTATCAGTTAACTATAAAGCAGTAATAGCAGGTAAAGGGTTTAAACTTACAGCTAATCAGTTCCTAAAGTATTAAGAGACTTACTTTAACTCCCGCTTCCTAAACGATAATAAGACGTTCGTTAATTTAAGGAAGCAGACTACTATTATACTAACTGCCCTACTATATAATGTAGTGGATAAGGTGGTAAAAACGTACTTATACTACACTTATTACCTAAAGGCAATCCTTAAATCTTAGGAGAAGTAGATTAAAGAGCAGATTATATAAGATTTAGAAGACAGTAATTATAGGAATAATAGCGGCCTAAGTAGTGAAAAGGAGGGCACACCCTTAAATAAAGAAGGTGAAGTTGCTAGTCCTTACCGCTATAAGGCCTTTACATCCCCACTTAGGTCCCCTAAAGAGGGAGCTAATAGGGCTATTAACCAGATAACAGTTAGGGTGGAGTAAATAATAGCTTAAGGCAGTATACAGTTTAATAATAATAGAGGTAAAAGCAGGTAGGGGCGGTGGAAACGCTTAAGGAGATATTAAGGTGGTAAAGATAATAGGGAAGATAAGGGACCTCCTAGCCCCTGTATATTTAAGCCGCTGGTAGCTTTCTACTTATAGGCTATAACCGGGGAGGCTAGTAATATAACAGTAACCTTAGCGTTTAGGGGGGTAAAGATTAGCAGTAGGCTTATCTACTTACAGTAATATAACTTATCTAAAGCCCTGTTCGACGCGTAGAAGGTTTACACCTTACAGCTACCCACTTATAAAAACCTAATTATTAACCCCTTTTACGTTAGGTAGCTCTAACAGGTAGGTAAAGCTATTATTATCTACTAAGCCGCCTTTAAAAAGAGCTACCTACTTTTAAAGGTATGTACCACCTTAAATATATAAGAGTGCTAGGGCCACTTTTATAGCGTGTGAGAGAAGCATTATATAATAATAACCCTCTTCTAGGAGATATATTAAGTTTAAGATACCCTTAATAACAATAACGCTAATACGCTTAATCTAACAGCAGCTAACTACCCCCTTACTTAGTTCGCAATCCTTACTACTACTATGCTTAACTTCCTCTATGCCTAGATTAACCGCTATTACTTCCTGTTTAAGTACATCCTTAGCCGAACAGGCCTTATATTCTCACTTACCAACACAATACTTATAATTATTACCTTATAATACCTTTATTACTATTATAACAGTAATAATATTTATAAAGAGCCGCTACTTTTTAAGGATAAGTGGACTTAAAGGGAATAGATATCCTGTAATAAGTTAGAAGAAGATACGCTAACTAACATTATTATTAGTTATGTTACTGCTCTTAATAGGGGTATAACTGACTTAAATATACCTTAGTTAACAGAGAGGCGTTAAATAAGGCTAGGGATATATTATTTAATAGTCTGCTACAGTTTTAAGTAGTAACGGTAAGGTTTATTCTAATAACTATTTTAGTAGTTTACAAAAGTAATCACCTAGAGGCTCCTTATTAGTAACCTGTTACTTTATATTAAGTACTATAGGTGGTAATAAGCGGTTAAGGAGGTTTAGCATATTTAGGTACAGTTACTCTAGGCCTAGCTGTAATATTAAGATAAGTAAATTAAGAGTAACGAAACAGCAGTAATTATATGGATAAAGTATCTAATATATCTAATACTCTGCTAATTTAACTAAGATGTTTAGGATAAGATAACTTGTTAGAACGAGAACTTTAAGGAGCTAGTCCCTACTACTAACCAGGGTCTTAACTGGAAACTGCCAATATATTATTAAAGTATTATATTTAGGAGGTTCTTTAATAAGAACGCGCCCTTAAAGAAGCCTTACTATCCCTACCTTATTTATAGTAATAAGGCTGGTATTATTAACTCTTAAAAGCTTATCTACTTTCTCTTTAAATAGTAAAACTAAAGGGCACAGAAGGTATAATTAGTAAAGAATTACTAAGTGGTAATATAAAAGATATTTAACATACTTAACCATTTCTTTAAAGTAACAGCAGCTAATAAGTGGTTTTAAAACCTTTACTACATTATCCTGCTTACCTAATAGATCCTACCCTACCTAATAAGAACATCATTCTTCTCCTTTAATAAAAGTAATAAAAGGACCTTTAAGTTTAAACAGGTTATATAGTTCCCTTTAACTATCCTTACATTTCCCTTTTCTTATATAAAGGGGAAGGGTAATCACATAACTAAGTAATTCCTTTCTAATAACATATACTACTATAATAACGGAAGATAAGAGCCATATATAGTGTTCCTTAGTAATAATCTCTAAAAAATCTTATAAAAGTCGTACTGCTCCCTCAGTCCTAACAGCAACGGCATAAGCGGGCTATATTAGGGAGTAGATAATGTAGTTATGCAGGACGGTAGTGACGAGGACAAGGAGGAGGAGGAGGAGGAGGAGGAGGAGGAGGAGGAGGAGGAGGATATATAATAAGCTAGTAAGACTCTTAATATACTAAAACTGCTAGACGTAACAGTATAGTTACAGGATATTAAAAACTACACTTAAGTACTCGGTAAGGCTCGCCTCCAACTCTTATAATATAATATACTAACACTAATAATTAAGGTTAGTTTCCTGCTTTAGATATTAACGTATAATGTTATTACAAAGTCGCTGTTAATAGATGAACTTAATATCTGGTTTAATAAACATATAGCTCCCCTTATATAACTAGCTGTACCGGCAGTAACAGCACCTTAGATTTAAGTTAAATATAAGATATAATTAATAAATAAATTATTATTATAAACTGTAAATAATAGTAATGTTAACGTACTTAATATTCTTATATTTTATCTTTAATATCACTTAAAGTTTCTCCTTACTATAATGACCTTCCTTACTATAATAAAAACTAATAACAATAGCTTAACCTAATAGTATTATAAAACGCTATTATAAAGGAACCTTTATCTTTTACACGTTATAAATAATAATATAAATATAAAATGAAACACTTAATAATTAAGTTTACAAACTAATAACTAACCACTCTGTTACATTAATTATTACGGTTCTTACTAAACCTAAGCAATAGTAGACTCCTTTAAGTTAATTTACTAAATGTGGCAACCCTAAGATATATTTACTTTTCCAGTCTAAATTAAGCTAAGGGATATAATAGGCTAACACCAGACCCGTAATACTGCCTACTACACTAAGTAACACTACTTAGCTATGATGATCTAAGCGAATTATACTACTGGAATTAAACGAGTAAACGTATTAAATCTCCACTAAAAGCATAGCATTACAGATCTTACTGTGGGTAAAGGCTAACCTGTCACATTATAACACTTAGCCGCTCCGTAAGGTGAAGCAGATAGCATCACTAGTTAACACTAGACTTAAGATACTATATTACCCGCAGTGAAATATGTGAAACACCATTTAAACTATTATAACTAATTAAGTTACTACATTAGAATTAAATAAACTGATATACTAAACCTCTATTAAATATATAACATTACAGACCCCTTAGCCTGTAATAATATAAGTGTCGATTATGCTAGTAACTGAACAAACTAGAGCACTGGATTCCTACTACACATGTAATATAGTAAACCTTATTAAAAGGCGAGAATCTGCTCTAAAGGCACATTAGTTTTTAAAGGCAACGATTAGACCAGTTAGTCTATTTACAGGTATAAACTTTAAGCTGTAATTAAATTAATTAATCTACAGGTGTGAACTTTACTAGCCCCAAGGGTATAAATAGTACCCCACCCCCACCTTATGCGACTATCGCGCTTACTCCTCTTAAAAAAAACTATAAACTTCTAAAGAATAGACTAATAACCCTTATTAATATATTAATTTCCGTAAACTAACTGGTTTAATCTCTGCCCCCAACCCATTTTAATTAGCTTATTTTACTAAAGCTTAATTATTAATTAACTAAACTTTAACTTTACCGATTATAACACTATGCTTTACTAATCACAACCCCGCACCTTAATTCGCATTACCCCTACTAACCGCAACCATACCTCTAAAGGCTGTTAGAGCTAAAGCTAAGGGCAAAGGTAAGGCGACTACTAGTATAAATACTGCTAATATAAAGGCTTAAAAATTAACTAAACAGACATTTATTAATATAAATATTAACCTTAAAGGAAGTAAGAAGACAGTATTCTTTTCAGTCTTAAAGGACATCACTATAATATAGCAGGGGTTTAAGCTGGTAATTTAAAGATACAATATAAATAATATGTGGAATCACCTTTTATACAGGGTAATAAAGGCTAGTAGAGAGAAAGGCTTTATCTATAAGTTTATAATTATACCCTACGTTAGATTCCATAATATCTCAGCTCTCACGTTATACTGCACAAAGGCACCTGTATAGTACGTAAACGTTATATATAAGATAGTTAAGTATAAGTCTAAGTTTATCTCCTTAAACTTCTTAAAGGAGTACCCCAAGATCCAGGACAAGATACTCCCTAATTAAATATTTACATACATGTTAGATATTAACAGCTTTAGAAATAATAGAGACTTCACTACTGTATTAGGGTATAAGGATAAGGCTAACTTAACTAAATATTTAAACCTTAAAGGTAAGTTATATATTAAACTAGTTAATATACTACTGCCAGTATACTAACTAGTTTAATATTCACCACTTTTTAATAAATTAACTGGTTTAATATTTACCACTTTTTAATAAACTAACTAGTTTAATATTTACCACTCCTTAATAAATTAACTGGTTTAATATTCACTACTCCTTAATAAACTAACTGGTTTAATATTTACCACTCCTTAATAAATTAACTAGTTTAATATTTAATAACAATTACTAATTATATATCTTTTAATTACAGACTACCTCGGCTTCTAATGTTTCTTAAAACACAGTAATATAACATTTAAGAACGGTGATCTTTATAATAACCCTTTAGGTAGAGAATCATTTCCCAGCAACCTGTATATTAGAAAGGTGTGGATAGATATCTACATAAATGTTCTAATTATGTTTAACTATCCTAAGGTTAGTAAAATCTTAAAGGTATTTGTTAAAATAGAAGGGGATATCCCAGTCCTTTTTATCTGGCAAGGCGATATTAGTAACGTTAATGCGATTAGTAAAAAAGCTTAGCATTAATATTATATTATAGTGACAAATATCGCTATACTATATACGTATCTCTGTAACGTAAAGATTTGTTATAATTAGAATGTAACGCCTTGGTACACTTACTATCTTAATAGTACTTTAGATATATAGGGAGGTTACGTTACTAATAACTAGTTTTATACTGTGTTACATTTACTATACTTTAATAAGTGTCGTTTATATATATTCCAGTTACCTTTAAATAGTAAGGGTTTTAAGAAAGGTTTAATATTTAAGGTTATAAGAATAAGCGTAATATCTATCGGTAAATAGCTTAATAAAGAACAGTATAAGTTAAGCGAGGTTAATAAATAAGGTGTTATAAACCTGTAACTCTATTCCCTAACGATACGTATATTAGGTAGGTTTACTATATCCCTAATTAATAAATTTAGATATAAGAGGGTATTTAGTAATTAGATTAAACGTCTTCGCCTAATGATTACTAAAGCTGAAATCTTAACAGTTTATATAAATAAAAACTAAGGTTAGTACTTTATAGATAATATTAATATAAAACCTATTAGCATCCCAACGTTAATTTTGTTAATAAGGAACCTTTAATATATAGGATTATTTTTAAAACCCGTTATTTGTAAGCTAGATAAGACCCTTATTACTTAGTTTAGTTACCTATTTAATACTAAGTAAAAAGTTAACCTAGTGTAATTTATTACGTTATAAACGACTATTTTGGAAAATCTTACTAATATCTCTGTAAATACTAAGCTGGAATATAATAAAGATAATTATCTAATTAAGTGTTTATAGAGTAAGTGTTTTAAGCTAATAAAGGCTAGATTTAAAGGATTATACAGTATTAAGTTGTTATTATCACAAGCACATCCGTTCACTAACGTTAACAATAACCTAAACATCTTAAGTATAACACTTAATTACTTAGAGTTAATTACATTAAATAATTTTAAAAAGGTGTTTAATAAAAGTATTAAAGACTCCCTACGTTTTAATTATAAGAAGATAAAGAATAAATATAACTAGGCTTAGAATTAGGAAATCTGTAAAGGAACGAAATATCTTCTCCCCTATTAAATAATCAGTAAGTCACATATTATACCTGTTAATATATTAATATAATAATCTAATTAATTTAATACTTAAAGTTAATTATAAAAGATACATACGTTATGTTTAACCTTTCTAATTTACTAATTAAGTCCTAATTCTATATAAATAAAGTTAGCACTGGTAAAACCTTCACAATAGCCTTAACAGTGCTTATATATTACTACTAACTTATTAGAGAGAAGAAGGTAGGTAAGAAGATTAGGGTTAGGGTTAGGGTTAGGGTTAGGGTTAGGGTTAGGGTTAGGGTTAGGGTTAGGGTTAGGGTTAGAGT
>Ga0247780_1000140_pt1 | contig 68721 bp, 75 predicted proteins | sample UWRJL079202R5_FD_179927 | JGI IMG/M metagenome (GOLD analysis project Ga0247780, IMG submission 179927) | Plant litter microbial communities from Arlington Agricultural Research Station in Wisconsin, United States - UWRJ-L079-202R-5 | ecosystem: Environmental > Terrestrial > Plant litter >...
AGAAGCTGGGAGGGGGGCTGAATGCGGTGGAAAAGGGAGAGGGGCCGGGGTGGAAGGCCTGAGGGGGAGGGGATGAAGGTTGAAACTGGGGAGGGGTGGTAGATGCCGGGGTAGGAGGAGGGGGACGCGTAGTGTTGTGTTGGGATGACCCAAGACCGGGACCTTGTTCTGAGGGGTTGTGTCGGGAAGACGCGAGACTAGGGCCGTCTTGGGGCCGCTGGGCTTGCGGGAAAGGGGAAGTGGAGGCGCGGTGGAGAGGAGCTGTAGGCCGTCCTTGGGTGTTTGGATGGTGATACCGGTTGCTACTATAGCTTGGGTGTGGTGTAGATTGTTCCTCTGGGTTTGGCGTTTGGCGTCGAGAACTTGAACCGAAGTTGGGGCTGAACGGGCTCCCTGAGGAACCCCCAAATTGGTTGGTATTAGTACTAGTGGTAAAGGTAAAGGTAGTACTAGTACTAGAGCGTCCCTGAAAGGATGGCCTTGGTACATTTTCGCTTGGCCCAGTTTCCCAGAACTTTCTCTTCGGCCCTGGTTGCGGCGCCGGCTGGGGCGGTCTCCGGGTGTTGGGTCGGAACTGGGGTCCTGTTTCGCGCCCGCGGGAGGGCGGACGTGTGGGCCGCGATGCAGGTCGTTGGGCAGCTCTTTGTTGGTCAGCCGCTCTTTGTGCTGCGGCTCGTTGCTGAGCACGAACCTTGAGGTCGTACTCAGCGCGCTTCGTTGTGTCAGATAAGATTTCGTTGGCTTCATTGACGGCCTGGAAGGCTGCCTTATTCTCAGGAGTGTCCCCTACTTTGTCAGGGTGCGTGGTGAGAGACTTTTGCCGGAACGCCGCCCGGATCTCCGCGTACGACGCAGTCCGTGCAACCCCCAGGGTCGCGTAGTAATCAGGAACATTACCGGATGCCATCTTTACGAGTCTACAGATACTTTTCTACAGACACTTACCTTGATGAGGAGATATGCCAAGCTAGCTGCTTTGTCTCTGCGATCCTCAGGAGTGCAATGAGTTGCTGAGAGAAAATGAATGTCATGTCGCGTGACAGTTGTTGTTTTATGTGTCTAGAGGCTTTGTTCCCTGCCGTTTCGTGTCTCATCAAAGGGACTAAACATTGGGTATTTAGACAAGGCGGCAGTTCTGTCGCGATGTCTTTGTCGCCGAGCCGGCACTCCCATATCGGGCCAGAATGTCAGACTAAGAGAAAAGCATTGTTTGTGAACTTCCGCGAGACAGTTTCTTTAGATAGAGTCTCAGTTTAGACACCCTGAATATATTGTTCGATCAATGATCGCACTCTTGATTATTTCATGTAGGTATGTTAGGGTTAGGTCATAGTTCGAGGTTAACTGGACAAATAGAGAGGTAACCAGACAAAAAGAATTCTGAAAAGCAAGACATTTGAGCCCAAATGGCACGTACATCAGAAGCACAACCATCAGTTGCATCATGTGCACACCCAAAGCCCCTCCCTCCTCCGTGTCAAGACCCAAGCTTCTCATTCTCCGTCTCCCCTCAATCCGAAACCTCGAGCATGGATATTTTGGAGCTAGGGACCATAGGTATATATAAGGGGATTTAAAATTGATCCATTTACTCCTCTGAATCGTCGTGGCTGTTCGGCTTGTAAATCGCTACAACCACGCAGCAGCCACTAGCCCCTGAACTCTTGAATATCTTAATCAATGCCGTGCCACGGAAACTAACGATGCGGAGAAGACTGTGATGATGATGGAGGAATTGAAATACGAACGGGAAAAGGGTAGAAGGAATAAAAGGTTGGGGTATGATATTGGGGTTGAGGAAAATGGGTATCAAAGGGGGCTCCTGGGCCCGGTGTTTGCGTGCGAGGGAGGGGAGGTTATTATGGGTGTGTGTGACATTTCGGAGATCACGGAGACGGAGGAAAATAGTACGATGGGGATGCTGCTTTGACGCTTAGATAGTAGTGCACATATATTACCTATTCACAACGGGTGAATGTCAATGGGTCCTCGTGACGATGGCAATCCCTTTGTTTTTAGTGTTTATATTGTTTTCCTATGCCACCTATTGTCAGATCTTCGACAATCAGGGAGTACATCTGCAGTTCGTAGCTCTCAGCATTCCAACCCTTCCTCGGCCTTCACTCCCGATAATTGATCCGTAGGCATCCTCACCCCCTACACCTGCAACTCCTCCAAAGCTCTCACCAACTTCCAGCACCAATCCGCGCCCTCTTTCTTCCCCAAACCCCCCTCCACCAAAACCCCCATCACCTCTTGCACCCTCCCCACACTCTCCATCCACTTCCTCACCCTCCAAGTCCTCCAATCCGCCTCCACCAACCGCTCATGCACCGGAAAATTACACCCCGGACAGTAAATAACCTCCTCCAACCCCGCCACAAAAACCCCTCTCAAAAACCTCTCCAACCCATCCGCATAGTCCCAAACCCTACTAGCATGAAGCCACATTGCCAGGGGGAACATGGCCGGGTACTTCGTCTCGAGGACGAGTCGGTTCTCGAGCAGGGAGAGCAGCGTGGCGGCTAGCCAGGAGACTTTCTCGAGGTCGGCGAAGAAGCCGGTTGTGTAGGAGGTGCGGCAGGCGAGGCAGAGGCAGTATTTGCGGCCGCCGGAGACGAAGGAGGTGTTGTGGGGGATGCGGGTGTGCGGGCGGGAGGGGGCGTGGATGGTGCAGAATTGGGCGTAGCTGGGGGGGGAGGTGCCTGTGCCTGTGGTTGGGGGTGTGGATGGCCCGGTTGAACTGGAGCTGGAGTTGGAGCTGGGGCCGGATCCAAAGGGGGAGTGGTGAGGGCGGGGGAGGGTGGAGTCATACCAGGCGCGTTCGGATGGGTTGGACAGGACTTCGTAGGCGTGCTGGACGGCGGAGAAAGTGGTGTTGTTGGCGGGGATGTTGCCGACTTTGTCGGGATGGGTCTCAAGACAGCGCTGTCGCCATGCCTGGCGGATCTGCTCTGTGGTGGCATCTCGAGAGATTCTGAGGGTGTCGTAGTGGGTTGCCATCTTGGGTTGGGCTTCTGTCTGTTGGAGTCGGTGACTGGTAAATGAATACCTTAGTGACTGTACGGACAGCGGGCTTGGGTGTTGATGGCGATGGTGGGGGCAGTTTTTTGGTGAAGAGAAGAGGCACTTATAGTCTTATGGTGACGGGTCTTTGTCATTTGGGCCGTCCGAGTGGTCGAGCATTGTGGAATGGGTCTGTTTACAGTGGCGCTGTTCATCACACAATCTTGGCTGAAAATGCACACATGCACCTGGGACGGACTCCCGAACATTAAAATTCAAATAGCACGCTTTAATCTTTTTGTATCCCCTCTTTCCGTGACTGCCGATATGCCCGTCTAGCCCCTGAGGGAACAGAATTCTTGAAAGCAAGATTCCTCGTTAGCCTAGACGTGCGAGAAAATCGCGTATCGATTCGGCGACTCGGGAAAGAATTTTAAAGTCATAGCTATCACCGGCGCTTGGATGTTCTTAGTTGTCTCGGGTCTTGCAGCTGATAGATTGCTGATTGTCGAGGATTGTTGACGTGAAGCTTGTTGAATTCAACGCAGTCAACCAAGAACACAGTAATTACCGCCATCAAGTCTTGTTCTATTCCGGGAGCCGTCCTCTCAGCCAAGCGAAGCTCTGGTGCTCGGCCGCGCTGCGGTTCCGTGGCGCCAAGGCGCGATTACGTAATTTGACAAAGCTGTCATCAGTCACGGAAGCCACTCTAGGGTGTAACTGAGCCGGTTGTATATCATCCACATCCAAGTCCAAGACTTTCAACTTGGTATCTTGGCATTCTTTTAGAAGATTAGCTTATTTAGTGTGTAGGTCTGACTAACTGCCGTCACTTCTTGCCTTCTCGTTTCATCAGAGCAGCAAACTTGCGGCGGTAAATAGGTCGAAGAATAAAGCAAGGGAAACCCGGGCCTGACTCTTGACTTTCTCGAAAAAGATTCTCGGGCTGGCACCATGGCTGGATTCATTAAAAGACAGTTCCTTGTAAGTACCAAAACACTCTATTTGAGCAGAGACTGGTGATGAGATTTGACGGCGCAGATAGTGTTAAGTGTGGGATATACCTCTCTCGGCCATAAATCACGTCCCGAAAAATTGACGTCCGGTTTTATAACCCGAAGACCAGGCAGGCTTCAGTTCCCCCACCCCCTTATATGCCTATTAATTAAGACTTGTTAGCAAATAAAGATGGTATCGAGATCAGGTGCTTTTCATCCATCTCCTTGCCATACCCGGGTATTACTATTTTCAACCCTCCACGGCATCGACATGCTGAGGGCGCATTCCCTCCGCCTTGGTGTCTGTGAGGGGGCACGGTACAGATAAACCTTGAAGATGAAGAGCAATGCCTGTGTCCAAGGCACTGTTTGAGTCTGCGATGCAACTTAAAGTCTCACGGTGCCTACGCCAAAATGCTCAGTCTCAAAACAGTCACCGCCATCAATATGATTGCTGCTCTGCTTCGTCCGTACGCGTAATACTGTCAGGGTGTTGATATTTAGCCTCTCCATGCTTCTCTGACTTCGGTTTTCTACATGACAATACAAAAGTTCTCCTGAACCCATCCATATAACGTCTGTTTATCCTTGGTGTTCCGCTTCTTCTTCTCCTCCGCCGACTTGTACTTTTGTTCAAGGTCGCTCAGCCTTTGGTCAATCTTCTTACGGTCTTCTTCCTCCTCCTCCCTACGCTTTGTTTCTGTCTTGATACGCTCCACCCTCGCTTGCTCTCTTTGCTTTTCCTTTTGTCTCCTCCACTCTTCCTCTATCTTTCTACACTCCTCCTCCATCTTTCTACGCTCCTCCCCCATCTTTTTGCGCTCTTCCTCCACCTTCCTACGTTCTTCGTCGATTTCTTCTCTTGCCTGCCGTCTTCGCTGCTCCTCTTCTTGCTTCTCTTTCTCTTCTCTTTGCTTCCTCTGGGCTTCTTCATTCTCTCGTTCCTTCTTCTCTTTTTGGGCTTGCTGTTTCTCTCTCTTTCTTTCCTCCTGGGCCTTTTTCTCTACTTCCGCCGCCATTTTTGCCGCTTCCTCTGTAGCCTTTCTTGCTTCGACTTCTTTTTTCTCCACTTCGGCCTTCTCGACCTTGAGCCTCTCTATCTCCTCCTTGATCCGCTTCATCTGCTCCTCGGCCTCCCGTGTATTCTGGTCCAGTGTCTCTTCCAGCACCCTCCCGGCCTTGGTCCGAATCATCGGCGTGCCGTCGGCCATCTCATCCTGGATCTGTAACGAGTCGGGCCGCTTCTGGGATATAATGTGTCGGATGATCATGGTCGCCGAGACGGATCCCTCGTCCTGGCGGGCCACGCGACAGCCATATCTGACAAGTTCTCCCCAGGGTCCTTCTTTGCTGATCAGCTCCTCCTCCCGCTGCTGGGCCTTCTCTCGAGGCGCCAGATCCCACATGCTTGTAGTAAGCACCACGCACGACAGGGCCTTCTCTCCGCAGAGCTCCTTGAACAGGCGGATGTTCTGGGTGCTCTTGCCTCCAAAACGGTTGTCGGTGATGCGGTGCAGGTAGACGATCCCGGCGAGTTGCACTTTGTCGTCATATGACTTTTTGAGCCAGGCGGCGATTTCGATAAGGATCGAAGTATCGCTGCGGGTATCATCATCAAACCCTGGCGTATCGATCAGATAGACGTCTTGGCCTTCGATGAAAGCGGTATGAATGCCGATGCTGGAAGTGCCTGATTGGTAAGAAGGGCGCGTTAGTTAGACGTGTAGGCAGCAGGGCGAAAGAAAGAAAAAAAAAGAGAAAAAAAAAGAAAACGGGATGCCTTGGTTCGCTCCAGCCACGGGGAGATTTGAACTTACATGACCTAACGCTGCGGCCAACCGCTGCCGTTTTAGAGAAATAGGATATGAAGGTGCTTTTCCCCACCCCGGTCATGCCCATGACAGCGATCACAATATCGTCTGGTCTGCGAAGTTACCGCCACTCTTGTCAGCACGATAGGGAACTAGGGGACTTTCAGAATCTGACTCACTGGATGTCGGGAAGTGAGATGGGGGGTGGACTGCCTTGGGGACCCTCGGAGGATCTCCTCTTGGTGTGTGATCCCCTAGTGAGTTTGGCATTGTGACCACTCTGGGAGAGCCAGCGTTTAAAGTTTGGAGTATAAATGGGGTTAGCAGCGCGTTCGGACATTTTGCGTGTGTGCGGTGTGCGTCTGGTGTCGTGTGGTATCAATGGTGTGTGTTCTATAAGGAGTCCGGAATAAAGACCACTTCAAGTTTAGATTTCCTACTTGAAGAGTGCGCTTCATTTTCATGAATTTGCCTCAAAATTCCTGTCTCCACTTGTTTTTCCATGTTATGCTATCGCTTGGGATAGACTGTTGGGAATTGACAGCATGAATGAACAACTGGCGGTGTTAGATATTTTCTCCACGTATTACTTATGCTAGGCTGCAAACATCAATGGCTCGCTAAGGTTGGGCGGCTTGTTTTGCATGTTGGGTGTCACCACTGGGCCTTGGATTTTTGGCCAGTCGCACCGCTCAAACTGATGTGGAGGCTGGCTGTTGGCTTGCAGCTCGCCTGTGAAAATGACGTTGATTAGCCTGAGCATTTCCGCCCAACGATGTGGCATCTGATGCCTCGTGCCACGCTAAAGCATGTGAAAACTGAGAGGGTGGGAAAAAGAGTTCCCATGTAGTCGTGGTTTCAACAGATTCCTATTGCAGGGCAGGATGAAACATCCCCAAGTTATTTCGCAGTCGGCTCTTTCACCAGTATTGACACCCTGCTATCCTTACATCGGGATAGGGCTACCGGCACGGAGAGAACGCCCTTGCCCCGACTCAAAATTTTCGTCCTCACTGCCTCCTTTTGATGTCGCACAGCTAAGTCCATGAGTAGGGCAGTTGACCTAGCCATGGCTGGTCTCGGAGTGGTCCTTGTGATGGGCATGACAGGCGCTGGGAAGAGTACATTCATCTCTCACCTGAAAAAATCCGAAAAGTCAATTCATATCGGCCATGGGTTTCTCTCAAGTTCGTTTTCACTTACCTACCCTTCATGCCATCCAAATCGGTAGGCACAGCACTCGGCTAACTTGCACTTTCTACACCCCATGTTAGAGACTGCTGATCTCGATTTCTACGAGGCATGTGACATAAACGGCAGACGGGTACTTCTCGCCGACACACCAGGCTTTGACGACACGGTCAGGCCAGACACAAATGTTCTGCAGAGCGTAGTCAAGGGACTGTGCCAGTTGCATAATGGGGGTAATCCTGTCCTCGGGGTCATCTACCTGCACAATATCACAAACCCAAGGCTCTCGGGTGCCGCCGTGAAAGCGCTGAAGACTCTCGAGAAGTTGGTCGGGACGGAGAACTATAGCAAGATTGTTTTTGCGACGACCATGTGGGAAGATGCCCGATATTCACCCCAGGGGGGGAAAGACGCCGAGCAGCGGCACGATGAGCTTGAGCGAGATTTCTGGAAAAACATGTTCGCGGACAAATGTGACGTCGTCAAGCATGAGTGGGACAAGGAATCCTCGGCCCAGCAGGTTCTCGGCCGCCTCCTCAGCCGACTGGAAAAGCTTCCCGAATCGGTCCGTGAGAAGCCGTTTCAAATCCTGCAGGAGATGGCCATCGAGGGGATGCCTATTGAAAAGACCAGTGCCTATCGTCGCGCAGAGAAGGAGCACCCCCTCGCTGGACAGGGTAATGAAGCCGGCGAGGACAAGGACCGAGACTTGGCCTACGGATCCTGTTACGTAAAGTACGGTACGAAAGTCAAGAAGATCGGGGAGGATAACAATAACACTCTATTGAAGGAAATAAAACGGAAAGTTGTCGGATACTTTCCCACTCGCCGCGGAAAATAACTCTGAGATGGGGATAATCAGGCAAAGACGAAAGGAAGAAAATATCGATCACGAGGTTGGCGGGTGGAATGGTAAGGTGCGAAAACCAGATGAAGAATGGGGAATGGGAAGATTTATCATATCACTGGGGCCATTTTTTCTGTATCTCTTGGGATCTACAGGAACGCATTATTTCAGCAAGAAAGACTGGTTTCGATAGCCGTGCGACGATAGTGGGAATCTAGGCATTCCGGATGTCGGATACCGCGGTTGCGTGACGTATTCCAACATCAGCCACGTAATGAATCGCCATTTCTCGAAACTATCCAGAATCTTACCTTTTTTTGGCAAGCATGTTGATATGAAGCGCTCTTGGGCTGCTAGAATCATTCATGACGAGCCTTAACTCCTAGGGCAAACCATGCTATATTCTGCTGACAATAAATAGGATGAAGTGTCACTGAGGAAGTTTGTGGTAACATTTAATTACACGTTGATCTAACCTCACTTTCACACCCCCGAAAAAGGAGGGTTAGGTACCTATATCTAATCCCTGAACTGAAACGGGATTAGGGCTCCACGAGACGAGTTTTTCACCAGACACCTAGGGCTATATACTAATTACAGTATGCAGATTACGCCGCGACGTCCAGGCGGGCACACAAAGTATTGGGGTGGGAGTATCGACTGAGTCATCAACCTCATTTGGTGGCATAACCTTGGGGCGGGTTGATCGCCAAGCGATCCCAAATGGCACAACCTCACAACGCTATGCATCAACTCAGAATCGCTACTGAGGAAGGAGGCATGTGCGGCAGGTATGATCCGAGCCGAGTGGTTAGGCCTAGACACGAGCTTTGGCGCGGCTGTGCCAGGCACATTTGTTGGGCAATGCGAGAAGCCATCTTGATCTTATAACTGGATCTTGCAGAACAGACTAACGAATGGGAAAAGCAGGTATCTAGGTACAATATAACACCGAATGCCATCTTTTGCCTTCCACCAAACCCGATATATGTCTCCCTCTTAGCCCCATCCCTCAGTACAAGTTTAGATGTAAGTCAAAGCTTTATGGGCACCGACGTTGGCTGGCGAACGCAAGGATGGAGTTCGGTCAGTGTGTGCATGGACGGCTCAGGCCTGTCGAGCAGAAAAGACGGACCAAATGGGAACGTGGCATGCGATCGGGGTCTGCTGGGCGACAAGTCAGAAGTGGAGGATTGCTTAATAAGCGAAATCAGGCGCAGAAGCCGAGGACAGGAAGAAACTTACAGAAGGCGGCTCGTCTTAGCTTCACCCACACGGGTACTAGACCCCAGCATCACGATGAGATGCCAACTAATCGCTAGGGGCCTTGCAGGAGACGCTGGGTTGCCTTACATTCCTTCATCCGGGGCTTTGAAGGCAGAACGAGGTTCTGCTAACGGCCCTATCACTCTTGACCTGAGGGGCTGCGGGGAGTTCAGTATGCGCAAAGCACTGTGAATCTATTGGAAGGGCGTCTAGAGAGGTAATGTAGGCCCTGGATTGGGAAGCTGTGCCTTAACCATTAAGGGTTACCTGTCTGGTAAAGATGAAGATGTCGCCATCCATGCGATTAAATATCAAGGAGAGATCACTTACATTGGATTTGCGTTTAAGTCACACATTTCCGTATCTCCCATGTAGTTGGGAAACCAATCGGTACTTATCACGCCGGTTTGCCATTGCTCTCCGTACTTAACCCGACTCCCCCCCCAGCTGCTTCGGTGTCCGCAGAAAATGCCAAGGCATTTTATTAAATCGAATCAATATATTGTCCACGCCGTTCGCTTCAGACCTCGGGGTCTGCGGGGCTAGCGGACAGCGGGTTGACGGTTCGCATGCTATTATTTGTCATCTCGGTCCCTGGACACGCAGAAGCATGGCTAAACCCCAGAAGCCGCTTCCGAGTATCATTTAGTCAACTCTAGGAAGATGAACATAAAAACCATGTTGTCTCCGTTCTTTTCAGTACTGGGAATGATTATTAGTGTACCTTTCTTCTTCAATTCTTAAATATCATCATAGAAACAGTTCTCTTCGTCGGGGCCACAGGCAACATTAGCGTCTCGGCAGTCAAGGCCGCTTTGAATTCCAAGTGCCAAGTTTTAGCCATTATGTGAAACCATGCTTCCGCGGGCAAACTCGTCAAATACATCGGCTCATCCGACGGCAACGCCTTCGTCGAGGCTGACAGATTTAAACCCACCCTCAACTGCTGCTGACATTTCTCTCTTCCAGTCGGCGGCGAATACACAGAAATTCCCCTTGAGGACATAACCACCCAGCGGGTGCGGTACAACATGACCGCTTCATTCGAGTCCAACTTTTGTAATTTAAGTGGGTTACAGTGGATAAGCCCTGTAGTGGCTAAAATGCCAAGAAGGCGGTGAGAAAAGACTTTTGTTAGGGTCATCCGTAAGTGAATAGTGCAGACTTACCAAGGCATGGCAGCTGTTGCACTACTGTTGCGAAGGTCCTATTTATTTATAGCTCTTCTTCTGAGAGTGCTGTTCGCCATCATAACTGGTTCGATTGTGCCATGTGGAGGTTAAATAATTATAAGGTAATGGAAGTATACCCAATCAAGGGTGGTCACAATAGCTCTAAACAAAAATTGGGGATGAAAGATTTGAGCCTAGCCTTTGTACAAGAGGTCGAATGCCTCTGCCTTAAGTACAGGGCAGCAAGGAGGTGCGCTGGCCGTCCTCCTTACATTAGCCATATTTACATATGGGGCCAGTTCTGGGCCGCCTCAGCTAGAGTTAAAGCAATTATCATATTGTGGCGCAGCCTGCCGAAAATGACAATTAGGATGAGCAAAGGCGAGTCAGCCTGAGCAAATCCTGATCAGGGACTGAGCCGAGCCTGAGTCGGGGTGAGCAATGCCAGGTGGGCGAGATACACAAATGGAAATATTTTGTGCCCAGATTCGTCGCATATTACAATGAATCTTTGTACCGCCACACCAACACTGTCCAGCGCCCGAAACAACGATGCACAATGGGTTTGTTTGTGGACAAAGAAACTTGCAGTGGGTCTTGAGCAAGTCATGAAACGGGAGGCCATTCTAAACGGCCTAGCAACCGTACCTCGGTAGTATATTTCTGGCTCTCTCAAGTATACCGCGTCCCCTGCGAAAGTGGACTTCCCCAGCTGAACTGGAACCACTGCTGCCCCGAGACCTCTTCTTCAACCGCCAAACACCAAGCCTGTCCCCTATGCCAATAAAACCACCCAAACCCCCAGCGACGATCAACAGAACCCAGCTTATCCGCTAACACTCTCTGGCTCCTCACTGTCGACGTACCTCTGAAATCTCCCAAGAGTCTATCGCTACGACACAGATAGAGAACCTGACTCGCCAGCGTGCCAGGCCGCCTCGGCAGGAAAGGCCTCGTCCTCCCGCTCAGCATGACAAAAAACATGTTACATAAAATCACCAAGTGCACAGCAACCCCGGCAGCCGCCAAAGCCAGCGCTGACGCGCCAGACATGACCCCAAACATCTTCGCCGGGAGTGGCGATCTCGCGCCCAGCCCGGCGGCATAGGCTAGCTCCAGCAGCGGGGGCACAAAGACAGTTGCGACGTAGACCATCAGCACCGCGAACGAAGCCCACAGCTCGATGATCTTGCGCCTTGCCACCGCCAGGAATAGACTTGCCATGAGCCCCAGGCTTGCAAAGTCGCTTTGCACAAGGCTGGCGTAGGCGGAGACAGATCTGCTCTGGTTTCCCTTCCGCAGTCGCTGCCATGGCTCGAAGATCTGCAGCTCGCGCTGGACGCTCTGCCACATGACGCCGCCAACAGTAAGCGACAGCGTATATATGACCTTAGCAATAGTCGTCTTAGTGCTGGTGCTGCTTCCGCTGTCTCCGTCACCGAGGAGTTTGGTCCCGATCTTGGCGACTTGGTACAGAGCGCCGACGACGGCGGCCTGGCCCAGCCAGATGATGCACTCGGCAATGAGGACGGCGCGCTTGGTGAGGAAGAAGCCTGTGGCGTCCCGCCGGTCGGGATACAGGATGCGGTCCTCGGAGCGCTGGGGGATGGTGTAGCCTGGGTCGGTGGTTGTGACGAGTTGGTACGTGAGTTGGATTGACCCGTCTTGTTGGACGACAGGGACGTGCTGCAGCCGGAAGCGAATCCCGTGCAATGCTCTTCGGATGACGTGGGAGTGGGCGAAGGAGGGGAGCTGACGGAAGAGGTGGAGGGCGCTTTGGTGGATGTAGTCGGACTCGCTGATGAGGGACGCCACTCCGCCGATGCCCTTGGGATCGTGGTACAGCCCGCTCTGTCGGAAGTGGAGCGTTGCGGAGAGGAGCAGGGCCCCGGCGACAACGAGACCGTGGAGAATCTGTGTGGCTATGGCAACGCCCGGGTTGATCGACACGGTTGCCCACTTTGGCCCGTCGACTTTCTCGGCCGAGTACGAGAGGCTTGCCCACTCGATCCCCCACATTCCTCCTGACAGGGCCGTGATAATGGTGGCGACTACGACGAAGATGGTGGAGGAAATGACGACGGCGTAGTGCCGGCGCCGTAGCGCTCGGAACGGGACCGTGAAGCTGAATGTGCCCGTGTATTCTAAGCACAGGGCGTTGTCGACATCTCCGCCCTCGGGCAGAGACAGCTGGTGGAAGGGCTCGAGTCGGCGGACGGTGAGATCGAGGCTCTCCCATAGGATGGCTAGGATTGTGGCCAGCGCGATGGGGAGGTATTGCCATGTGAGATAGGCGTTCATGTTGCCTTCGTCAAAGACGAGGATGCTCTGCGGGCTATCGACGGTTTCATTGTTTTGGATCCGTTGGATTATTTCAGCGTCGCTGCCGCTCTTGTTTACGATGAGTTGGATTCCCACGATGTAGAGAATGTGAAGAATACAGATGAAGAGGATGTAGAGGGGATGGAAAGCCCACGGTTTCCAGTTTGGGGAATGTGCCTGCAGCGAGTGTGTTGGGTCCGGACCGCTCAGGCTACGCTTGAAGCCCGCCATTGCGCGACATTAATGGAACAGAACGGGCGAATACCCAAGAGGATGTTCTATTCATTTTATCTTGGGTCAATTCTATGGCGGGGTAATATTTGGCCGATGTTTCATGTTCTGACTACTGTGTCAAGGGTTGGGGGAGAATGCAACCACCCTGCCCCAGCACGAATAAATTGCAGTGCTACCCTGCGCTCTTCAATTGTGACCCAATCGCTTGGTTCTCATTCCCGACTCGGGTCAAGGCTGCAACCCTGGTCTGAATACCTATTTTGAGATGTAAACCTAAACGAAAGAGCCGCTCGATGTCGGCCCGGAACTTCAAGACTGATATCATGCCAACCAACAATCGCCCGTTTACGACAAGAGTAAAGTTTGTATGTCGATGCCAAAGCGGTTCGAGACGGCCAGGCGGACCCACTAGTTAGTAATGGCCGAACTCGTCCTGCAGGGCAGCTAAGTCACTAAGACGGGTAATACTACACGCCCCGCCGGAGAGTACCTAGGTACTTTGACAGAACAGCCAGTACCACAGAGATAAAGAATAGGGGAGGGCTGAGCTTGGCTCTCTTCAGCCGCCAACTCTCGTAGTTTTGAACGGGCTTCAATATATGCAGTTCGGCCTCGAGAACATGACCTGACATCTTGGCGTGCTTCTGCTTGGCCATCGACCGACTTCGAACAGCAAAGTTCGTCACCTCAACGAATCGAGCGTTCCTGACTTCAACGGCTTAAAATAGGTTTCGGATACCGGAGGCGTATACCTAACGCTAGCTCAAACTCTGCTCGGCGAGTGTTCACAGGGTTGGGAGTGACTGCTGCAAGTTGTAAGTCGGCCAACGGTCAGCACGCCGGAGTTTGCACCAAACCCGACCTCTTCCAATGCTTTTTCTGCTCCTTTAAACCGAGCAAAAGCCTCTCAAAATATGAGCGAGGCCCGGAATACAGAAACTTAGGTCTTGAAGGGTTGGTCGCAGCTCTGGAAGGGTCTATACGGTGTTAGTCCAGCCCCAGCCAATCAGGAAATCTTGGCGGCATAGGTGCTGCCTTCGCCGGCGAGCTGAAGACGCACTGCCTGTTGGATTGGTGACTGCGAGAACGCCCTGCCCAACCAATCCATTCTGTCCTGGAACCCCAAGCAGCCGATCTTCACGTGACTGGAATCCGACCCCTCCTCAACTGAAGTCTCTGAAGACCAGTGCACAGCCCAAATTGACGTTGCAGCCCATCGCATCCCAAATCGTGCGGAGGCCGCGGCGACACCACGAAAAGCCGATCAATCCCAACCCGATGAATCCGGTCAGTTTCTACGGTCATGAAAGTTTACCGCCTTCAGAAATTGCCTGCTCGCGCGGACAGGCAGCTGGCCGCGGAGCTTCTCGCGGCGTGCACGGTCGGCGTCGCACAGCACCAGATCCGCATCTTCTCGATCGCGCTTGTGATCGACCCATGGATACAACCTCCCACCAAGACGGCAACTCTGACCATTGCCGGCTTCAACCCAGACGCACACGCGCAGTTCAGCTCCGGCCGCGATGAGTGGGCGTTGCCCGTCCCGGGGTTGCCTGAGCCTCTCGTCCTGGATCACCACTTCAACGGCTTCACCCCGTTCAACAGCGTTGATTCCGAAATCCACCAGTTCGAGTAAGGGCCCTATCCCTGCTGTCAACATGTTGCACTTGCTTGCTGCTAACATGGCCCCACAGCTGTATTGTCATCTCGGGGCTTGCCAGCCACCCGTTCGGTTCATGGCAGCCACACGGCGGTGATAAATCCTTCATGTGGATCCGCGACACGCTGCCTCACCTTTTTCCCATGATTAGGTTCGCCAGCTACGGCTATGAAACAAAGCTCTATCCCAGCACGTCGTTCCAGTCCGTGCCGGACCTCGCAATCTCTCTTGTGGATGCCTTGAAAAGCTGCGGCTGGTCATCGCCGACCGCAAAGCCCCTGGTCTTCCTTGCCCATAGCCTAGGCGGTATCGTACTCAAACAAGCCTTGGTGATGCTGGCTGGGAGTGGTGGGACGGAGAAATTCATCCACACACTTGTGCGCGGCTGTATCTTCTTCGGTGTCCCGAGTCGGGGTATGCCAATGAACGACATCAAGATAATGTTGGGCAAGCAGCCCAATGCCGACACTCTCGTTGCCGAAATATCAGACACCTCCGAATATCTCCAAACCCTGGAACGCCAATTCAGCGGCATTTCCTTTCTCCGCACAGTCAAGGTGTATTGGGCGTATGAGACCAAGACAACTAAAGCGGTTTTGAGGTAAGTTGTATTGTATATTCATCTCTTTCAACTCAGAGGCTGACAATGACTTGTTGTCAGGAGGTCGGAGGTGGATTTACGAGATCAGGATCCGATGTCATTCTTGTCACAAAGGAGTCTGCGACAGGAGGGCGTTGCACCGAAGACCCATTGAGCACGGTGCCTGTCGACGAAAATCATTCTGACATGGTAAAATTCTCCCATGGGGACCACAGGATCAGGAACTTTGCGTATAAATTAGGGGAGATTTGCGGCGCCACACCACAGCCGATGGTTGTCGTCGATAACCAGCTTCACGTGGACAGTCCCCCACAAAAGCCGGAAGATGGCCCCTACAATACAGCCCAACTAGCAATGCCGGAGTTCCCGCAATGGGACAACCAGAGTAAGTCTTACCCCGGTCTCGCATCCTACTTACTGTCTACCGCAACTTTCTGAGGAGCGGGCCCCTATTAGGTAGGAGGTGGTCAACGAGTATCTCTGACATGGATTTTGCAGGAATCATTGCAGCACTCCGTGCCCCCGAACTGAACTCTCGGGCCGAGCAGATTGATCCCCAATCTAGTCATACATTCCACTGGGTCTTTGATGATCCTTCTGTCGGTTTATGCCACTGGCTACAGCATGGCAGTGGGGCTTTCTGGATCAGCGGCAAGCCTGGGTCTGGAAAGTCGACACTCATGAAGTTCATCCACCACGACCCAAGAACGACAGAGCTGATGCACCAATGGAATTCCACCTCCCGGCAAGTGAAAGTCAGCTTCTTCTTCCACTACCGCGGCACAGCGCTCCAGAAGTCGTTTGAGGGGCTCTTACGAGGTATCATCACCCAGCTTCTAGATGCTCAACCCGAGCTCCTAGCGATTTTGCGGTCTAGCCTCAGTGTTGTCTTCAACCAAAGGTCTAAGCAAAGACATATAGACAGCTTGCGGGAGGACCTTACCCAGCTCATGAGAACCTGCCAATTGGGTACCTTCAGAGTCGAGGGTCATGACATCGAAGACATCATAAAGAGCCAGGATCCACTGTCATCACTACGAAAGTCCTTGTCTTCCTTTAGTCACTCTGAATATGTCAGCGGCTTTGAATTTGTCGAAACAGATCTATCACGTCGAAGAGACCTACATCTTCAACAGGGTCGGGTGCCCAGGGAGCAGGACTTCTTGGACTGCGAGTGTTGGGCTCGCATCAATACTCTTGATCCTGACGTTTTTGTTTCAAAGTGGCTCGGAGAATTGGATCTAAATGCCAAACTTCGCAAGTTCTTGGAAAAGTGTGGATTGGAGGTGGTGAAGCGCGAGCCCGACATTCAGTTCCACTCAAACATCGAGAAAGGCATCAATAAGGTACTGCAAACCCAAGAACGGCGCGAGCAGCTCAGCATTGAAATTCAAGACGGCGAGTGGTCGAAGCAACGATTGGAGGATATCTTCCGCCAGATATGCGCGCAGGACCTGTTCGACCTCGATCTTTGTCTTTTTCTTGACGCACTGGACGAATACGACGGTCGCCCAGAGTTTGTGTCGCGATTTCTCAAAGTGCTCTCAGAAGAAGAAGCATTCCCGAGGACAAAAGTCAAGGTGCTGTTCTCAAGTCGGCCCTGGACCATATTCCAAGAGGAGTTCGCCGGGTGCCCCGGATTCAAAATCCACGACCACACTAAAGAAGATATGTGTCAGAATCTAGCACTCATGGCCAATTGTGGTGATTGTTTTTTTTATTGTTGTTGTTCTGTGGAAGAGAATCTCTGGCCTGCAGGGTTCCCTATTGCCAAGCCGGCTACTTCCGCGAATGGCTCCAATTGCTTATATAAGCTGACAATATGCGCAACTACTGTTTTGTGCGACGAATCTGGGCGCACAAAATTTCCTTTTTCGTACCTCGCTAACGTGACACAGCTCACCCCGGCTCAGGCTCGGCTCAGTCCCTGCTCAGGATTTGATCAGGTTTGCTCACCTTTGATAACCCTAACTACCATTTTCGGCAGGCTATGCCACAGCATGCTGGATTGCTTTAACTCTGGGAGAGTGGGCCCAGAATTGGTCCCATATGAAGATGGCCAAAATTGGTCCCCTGTCACGGCCCGAAGAATGCATCGCACATACCGATACACTATAAACGATGAACAGTTACCCCCTCCGCAACACCTGCAAACCCTCCACTGTCTCCTTCACCTCTCTCTCTCAAGTATGCTTAATAATACAGTGTGAAGGCATCGCGCGTAGCGCGGGTGTTCGCATGGAGGGGCACAAGGACAACGGGCTATCACTACTTCAGAGACGAAATCTTGGAGACGCGAGAATTTGAGAGTGTGGATCGGTAGTAAGGAGATCTTGCTCATTGGCGGGGGATTCAGGGTTATGCTCAGAGACGACTTGGAGCTCCTTCCTTTCCTATCATCCTTAAGCCAAATCGATGATGCCCCTGGATGGCCCCGCTTGATTCCATGTCGCGGTGCTAACCGTAACAGTAGTGGCCCTTGTATGCGTTCCGCGACCACCCCTGGAAGCCTCAAGCCCTAGCAACATCGTGTAGTCGCCGCTGGCCGTACTCATATCATAGACGCGAAGAAAGATCATTGTGCGATCGTCAAGTAGGGTCATATCGTCCAGAAAGACTTGGCCGTTAGCAACTTCGCAGCCAAGCCACTGCGTCCGCAGTTGCACCGCTCCTAGCGCAGCCATCTCGCCCTCGATCCTCAGCACGCCCGTTGAGAATGGACCAGGCCCGCTCAGCGCGTAGCCTGCTTCCCACGGCCACACGATGCAGGATCGACAGTCCATCTGCGACGGACCCAGGTACTCGAAGAAGAAGTCACTCGCTGCCCAGCTCCAGCTCGGAAACCATGTCCGCTTTTGAACGCCGGCGGCGTTCGGCCAACGTCCTCGAACTGCCCGGTGTTCCCGTACTGTGCTCTCATCCACTGCGGTAATGCAGCCTGGGGCGTACATTGCAAACACGCTCCAGCCGAGGGCGATGTGAAACCCGGTCGTTGGTAAACCCCAGCAGAAGGTCCCTGAAAACGATGGCCGTAGGTGCTCAATGATGCCCTGGAATGCATTCAAGTTGTCACACTGATACGATGCCTGCGTCTTGCCGTATCGGCTGGCGGAGGACAGATACTGCCCAAGCGGCGGAGCGCCGGCAAATCTCTCGCCCCATGCAGGCACAACCATTCGCGTAGGAGCCTCTAGATATAGGTCCATAGTCACCGAGGACAAGTCCAACACCTGGCTGAGATCCAGCATCGAACGCTGCACCTCAGTAGCATCGACTCTATCTTGGCAAAGCTCCAATCGAACGCCAGACGGGCACTGGTAGAATGCCAGTCCAAATGCGATGATCAGGCGCTTCTTAGCGAAGAAGTTCTCTTGGAATGTCCACGCCCTTCCCGCCCACTCGCTCTTCACCAGCGGAACCGTTAATGGCCGAGTTATCACTTCCACCCCTCCTAGTGTTGCTTCAGGGAACGATAAATTGCGCGTCCCGATTCTAAACCCTTCGATTCCTGCGTCGGCATTGTCGCCGCTCGCATCATGATGGTCAGGTAGTCTGACACGAACTGTAACAGTTGCGGGCTGGCTAAGCAGATAAGCGTCTTTAGTGCTATGGAGAGTCTGTTGCTTATTACGTTGAATAATAGCCTAGCGGGTACGTCTAGTAGTGCTAGCGGCGGTGGTGTTAGTGGTAGTGATAGTGGTGGTAGTAGTGGTAGGTCTGGATCGGTGTTAGGATCTAGTGGTTAAACAAGCCTTTATCGGCAGGACAGATGCAAGCAGTAGGTTGGGTGTTTGCCGTGGCTGCGTCACTCTAGCTCATGGAAGAATCAGGAGAAGAAGCTCAGGACGACGAAGGAAGATGGAAATTTCGTGTGCCCAGGTCCGTCACAGACAACTAGGATATTCCCTCGGGACGGGCGTGAGGCTTGATCTTGCGACAGGACATTCTGTTGACATATCCTAGCCCCCTCTATCTAACAAAGCAAAGTCTGACAAAACCCGAATGCAAACACCGCACGTTGCGTGTCCTCTTAACTATCATAGGGATGATGGAGCAGCTGGATGCCGCTCTCGAGGGCGACTGCAATAGGAATACTGAGGATCCGTATTCCCCGGCGGCTTGCAGCGAGTGAGTCGGTTGTCCGATGGAGCGAGGCGTCTCGAGCTGCCACACGAGATCACATTAGCTAGGAACTGAACTGGTAATTTTGCGTGTAGTCTGGTCGATGGGTTATGAATCGGCACACACCTTCTCTCTGGCGGGCCCTACGGCAACGCTGGATGCACTTCCACAAGAGGAGAATTGTGGATGGAAGTGCTGCAGCCAGTGCAACAATGGCGATAATGGCCTCGAGTGTAAAGTCCATGATCGAAGCTCCGATTCTTTTGCAACTCGCCAAACTGCGTTTATGGGCAAACTTGGAAAAACCAGGAGGCTTTACAAATGTTGAAGTGGTTTTGCAGTTGGTGCTCGTGGATTGAGATGAGGGAGTGCTGAAGGAGTTAAATACCTGTTGAAGACAGACAGAGGGCGACCGCAGCCCGGAAGCCCATGGCTGCGGAGAAGCAGATTATGGACAGAACCAATTGAAGGTCTATGTGAAGCCACTAAAATGAGAGCTTGTTCAGAAGCGATTTGCTCCAGGAGGTTTTTCTAGTTGGCTGGCATTGCTGGTGGGGCTGTTGGAGCCGGTAGGCCGAGGTCCAAGCCCCGGAGCTAGGAGACTCGCTCCAGTAACAGCAAAACCCCCCTCCAAGAGTATGTAGGTAGCCAACTGGCTGGTTGGATTGGATGTTAAACTGGAGTCTTGCCTATATGCTATAACGCTCTACGCCTTACATGCATAAGCGCATTTCAGATTGTGGATTGAGCCAATCGCAGCCGTTTCGTTTCAGCACCTGCACTTTCATCCGACCTCACCGCCCAGGCTCGATAACTGCCAATTTTCATCCGACAACCCGACAGATTCCGCTCTGAATTTTCGCTCAAACACGCATTCATTCGCCATCTCAGCCCCATCGTTGTCACTACAATCATGAGCTCTCTCACCAAGAAGACAGGCGCGCAGCATTCCGAGGCAGAGTGGACGAAGCATAAAGACACGATCTGGCGTCGGTACATCATCGACGAGGCTCCGCTCAAAGACCTGCTTATGGAAGTGCAGGGGCTCGGGATCTGTGTCACGTGCGCTTTCTCTGCTTGCTCATCTGCTTTGCCGAAACGGCTGATGGAAGTAGCTGACGACGATGCTCATCTAGGAAGGCACAGCTGGAGTACAAGCTGAAGCAGTGGAATTTTCGCCGAAACATCGACAAATCAACATGGAATGAGATCGACAGCAAGATCAAGAAGCGTAAACGCACGGGGAAGGAAAGTGAGGTTATTCACAACGGAAAACGACTGAAGCCAGAAAAGGTAGCCAAGGAGACCAATCGCCACCGAGATTGCAAGTGGATGACGAGCCAGACAGCTGTGCAAGCAACTGAGAGTATGGCCTTCTACATTCCCGTAAGTATTGCTCATTTGAGTACTAACTGAACGGCACAGTAGGTTCAACCCAAACATCGCTGCCAGAGCTGCATGTTGCTGTTTGCACCCCGGCTCCAATGCCGCTGGAGTTTTCTTGGCCATCAACTCTACCCTGGTTTCGGGTCCAGACAGAGCTCTCTCTCGGTGAGTAGACTGATTGCCATGGTTCCGACTTCGGCGAGCTCTCTAGTAGGTAGCCGTCTGACTGACAGAAAAACCAGTACTGAGCAATTCGATCCCTTCTCCTCCCAGCCGCATTGACAGTGCCGATCCCGGTCTCGTACTAGACAGACTATGCTACACAGTTAATCAGCGGCGCATATCGAGACAGACTGAAACGTCTGTCACAGACGCCGGACTGTCACAACTTGCCTCAGTCATTGGGGTCACCATGCCCGAATTATACGAAGGCGAGAACCTCCAACGGGCCGCTATTCTAGCTGGGCTACCGAGACCAAGCATCTTTCATGAGCTCCTGAAAATCACCATCTATCAACTATCAAACTGTCTCTACTCGAGCTCATCCCACCGGGAAAGCTGGAAACACATCAACGACGTGATTTGCTGGTCTGGTTTGATGCGTCACCGATTTAATTTCTCCGCACTCACCATCAACGATATCTCCATCTCGGCGTTTGTGGAGAATCTATTCGGTGCTGCTGTCAACAGCGATACAGTGGAAGCGCTTGAAACAATCACATGGCTATTATCATGTGGCTATGACCCTAATAGCCCAGTTCGAGACGCTAAGCGTGGGCCGGGGGCATTTACTGCCCTCCAGATCTCCGCAATGCAGCGAAGACCAGATCTTTTGCGACTTCTTCTGGACCAGGGGGCAGACCCAGATCTCAAGTTTTCTCACAAGCAAGCGCCTCTCGAAATCGTCTTAGCTGGTTCCTGCAGGCCACCTCGATGGCAGGAGAACAAGTTGGAGATGGCTCATCTTCTCATCTCTCGGGGAGCGAATGTCAACAATCCAGTTCAACACCCATATCCGTCCATTCTCGCCTTGGCTGCTGCGAAGCTCGGAGATGCGGAATTCCTCAAACTCCTTGTTGGAAAGGGCGCGGATCTTCAACAAACAATGATGTGCAACAATGGCTTTGTACGTCGAGCCACTGCTCTGAGTTGTGCGGCGGGGTTCCAAGACGAAGGCGAAGAATTGAGCGGGAAGTCAACCGCGCTCGCCATGTTACACTACTTGCTAGAGGCACACGCCACCATCAACTGCCGGATATATCCTCCTTCCGACTACATCACCGCCGACGTTTTCATCACAGCAGCTCTGGCCGACAACTGTGACGTAATCCGCCTCTTGTTCAGCCACTCACCCACAACCATAGCGACTTCGAATAGTATTGGCATTACGCCATTGCTCGCAGCTGTTAATCATGGCAGGGTCCAAGTCTGTAAGCTGCTGGCGGAGCTGGGGTGCCCGCTGAACTCGATGGCAGGCGATCTCTCTCCACTCATGCTGGCCTGTCAGGAGGGTAAAAGCAGCATCGTTTCGCTTCTTGCGCAGATGGGCGCATCGACGAACGAAGCACTTCCGAACTCACGGCCTTTTCCTCCAGCTATGGATTTCTTCTGGGGGAGGAAAATTGGCTTATTCCCATACGACTCGGAGGTAAAAAAAGTATTCCATGCGCTACCTTTTTTCACACCGCTTCGACTAGCGCTAGTTTTCAATAAGCTTGACTGCGCGATCAACTTACTCGACTATAGTGCTAAGCCACTGGGAGGAGAAATGCGGCTGGTCGCTGATATCAGTCCATGGTTCCAGGATTATCCCGATCTAGTATCGGCCTTGGTGAAGGCTGGTGGTGATCCACGGGAACACTCCGAAGACGGGAATGGCATCATTGCCTACCTGATGTCTCGGCATTACTTCTTCGGTAGTGACTTCCTCGATAAGAAGTACCAAAATACATTTGAGAGCATCAAGTTCCTCCTCCACAATGGAGCTCATCTGGATGGTACAGAGCTCCCCAAAGCTCTCCAGAGCGGCGATTGGCGGCTTGCTGAGCTTCTCATTCAGTTTGGAGCGTCAACGAAAGCCAGCGCAACCTTGAGATCGCCGGTGCTTCAGTCAGTGCTTCTACTGCGAGATAGTTCGGCGTTTGGAAAACTCTCCCAAGATTATCCCGACTTGATCCAGTACACCCCAGGATCCCTATGCGCGGCTGTGCAAGGGGAACACGACCCAACCGTCATCTACCAGTTGCTCAAGAAGCGACCGGATGATATGCCGCTTCGCATTCTCGAGGCGACAGCGGTTGGCATTGCAATTTGGCAGAGAGCGGATACTTCACTTGTTCACCTACTTGACATCAATTCGTCGCGCCCCATCGCATGCAAGCTCCCGTTTAGTCAAGATGACCTTGACATTTATGCTGATTGCGATAAGACACGACTAAACTGGTTTTGGGGGATCGATCCAGATAACCTCGACTCGTTGGTTGTAGGTTACAAACATGAACAATGGAGAGGAACCGTGACATGTCGGGCACTCGAAAAAGGCGCAGTCCGAGGATCTCTACTCACATATGCGGTCCTTGCGAACGACGAAGCCGCTTTCCTTCATCTCATCGACCGCGGATTCAAGCCAGATCGAAGCACTTGGCTAGTGTTAGCATACAACGGCCTTGTGTCTATGGCATTAATACTCCTCCAGAGGCAGTGGGGTTTTGCATCGGATGAAAAAAGTGGCATTCCGGAAGAACTGCCCCTTGTTCTCGCCATATATTGCCGATCAAAAGAGCACCGAACGGCCATGGTTCAATATCTCCTAACGGCCGGATTCCCAGCGACATACGCCAAAGCCCGAGTCCCTCCACTGTGGATTGCCGCCATAGAAAGGGAGTTGGGCATTGTCCAGCTCTTGATTGATTTCGGGGCAGATGTTAACGCCCCTGGGTTAAATGGGAAATGGACACTTCTCCATCACGCTGTCTGGCGCGACGACTTGGCAATTGTCCTTGCTCTAATCGATGCTAGAGCTAACGTCAAAGGAGAGCTTCTGCATGCAATAACCCAGAACTCATGCTTAGAAATCGTCAATGCACTAATCCGCGCGGGCGCGGATGTTGATGCAATGGACTACGAGCGAGTCGATGCCAAGGCTCGTGCCCGCACACCCCTCCAGCACGCAGTCGAAGCTGGCCAGCTGGACATCATTCACATCTTGATAAAAGCAGGAGCCGACGTCAATGCGGCAGCTCCGGGAGAGGCTGGAGCAACTGCTCTTCAATTTGCTTGCATCACAGGTCAAATCGGAATCGCAAAGCATCTGATAGAACTTGGTGCAGATGTAAATGCACTGGGATCTCCACGCAAAGGTCGGACCGCCCTCGAAGGTGCTGCCGAGCATGGAAGACTCGACATAATGCAATTGCTCCTTCATCACGGAGCGAAGACGACAGACGATGGGCGGCGACAATTTATTAGGTCCATCGCGCTGGCGGAAAATCAAGGACACATGGCGGCAAGTAAGATGCTGAGAGCCTATGGGGAGTGGGAAGTTGAGGACGAGGAAATGCTGCGTCATGTGCTGGAGGAGGACGGAGCAAAGAACGGTGTATCTGAGGAGGAGAGTGAATCAGAAGAGGGGAGTGAATCAGAGGAGAGTGAATCAGAGGAGTGAATCAGAGGAGTGAATCAGAGGAGAGTTATTTGTCTAAATTGTGGGTGATTCACAGTTGATTCACATCGATGATGGTATGGGAAGGGTAAGGTACTCGGATAAATGTATTCTCACTTGTTCCAAGAACTCTATCTGAGACTAGACAGTTTTCGGAGTCTCATCAATAAGGTTATGCCGAGGCAGCCGCTATCGCCAATCGGCCCGCTGTCAGATCCGGGCGGCCCGTAGATCCCAGCAACAGCCGTAGATGTGTAGGGGACTCAAAAAACTTATCTCCCTTTTTCAGCATATACGCATCTTAGCACACTCTTGTTTCGATTCACCATAAGTGCCAGAAACGTCGCTTGGTGCTCTGTAATCTATCTTGTAAGAAGAACCATACTGGTCTGATATAAGAGGGTTAGGGCACGTTCTGTCAGAAACACTGCACACTGGAAATCTGTGGGATTAAGGGGGTTTCGACTGCTTGATTGAATTGCCTCTGTGCTGTTGGCTCTGGCTTTCAGCCAGAGCCTTCTGCTTTTAGACCTCTCTGTAGGATTCTGACTTCGTCACAATGGTGGCTCAGGTTCACTGGCGCTCTGGCAGTGCCAGGCATCCAGTCCGCTTCGCTAACTAGATGGCCGGGGACCCCTACTTTTCTCACAAGAACAATTCGCTTTCTAAAGACGGGGACCAGCGTAGCCATTTTTATATATGGGACCAATTTTGGGCTCGCTCGGTTAGAGTTGAAGTGGTTGTGGATGCTGTGGCGCAGCCTTCCAGAAATGGTTCAGAGGGTGAGAAAGACTGAGCAAGACTGAGCCGATCCTGAGCCGGCCCTGAGCCGGGGTGAGCGACGTCACGTAGGCGCGGTACGAAAAAGGAAATTTGGTGTGCCCAGATTCGTCGCAGGAAACCAGGCTGTATCACAACTATCCCGGAAGAAGTGAGGGCAGTATGCAACTTCAATAAACTCTTAGAAGACATTGTGGCACGCTCGAGCGGGGTTTTCCTGTGGGTGAGGCTCGTTGTTTCGGATCTCCAGAGGGCCGTGGCCGACGAGAACCCCAGTATCGCAGATGTCAACGATCGGCTCATACAGACCCTCGCTTCTCTCCCAGATTAGCTCGATGACTATTACGCAACCATAATTGAGCGGATACCGCCTGGCCTACGATGGAAAACCTACGTCGCCTTGGAGACCTTGGCCAGGTCCGATATGAACTTCTCAGCGTCCAACCTTGTCGATGTAATCGACACTTCCGGCTACAGCTGGGGTCCTAACGCATCCCCCAAAGGCGAGGAGGGTTCTGAAAAGCTCCTGCGGAATGTCTCGGGGGGGTTAATAGACATCTTCATAAGTTCACCAGCGATGCTCCACCAAAACCTGGGGTTGACAGAGAGGCATGTCCAGTTAATGCACCAAACTGTCAAGGAATTCGTTATTGCACCTGGCTTCCGGCACCTGGTACTTGGAAGGATCCGAGCCGAAGTAACGGAAGAAAACGGGCATTCGTTCATCTCAAAATATCTTTTAGCTCTGCCAGATGACGATTCAGCCCCTGCGAAACAGCAGGCCCCTGAACGACTACTCTGGCATATGCGCCAAGCTGAGCATACCACCGGCACGAGCCAGTACGACCATTTATACAAGCGTTTGAAATCCGTCGAGCTCAGATACGGTATCACAGACCCCGCGTCCTTTGCTATCAAAAGCGGTCTCTTACTTCTTCTTGAGGACACATACAAACATAACCCAGGATGCGTGCAAATTTCTAGGGATCGACTTCTGAACAGTTTGGTATGTGGGATGCAGGGTGATCTGCTACCAGAAGTGGTCTTTAAAGTGGCAGAAAGTCTTGCCTCTAAGGGTTGGGTGGTTGGACCCAACGGATACAGTAATTTAGAGTCACTGTTGGGAGGGATGTTCCTCTCCAAGGATCATAACATCAAGCAGGACCGCCCAGACCCTTGTTATGCTAGAGTCGCACTCTTAGTTCTGGACCGCCTCAAGAAAATCGACGTCATGATTCCTTGGAAAACATCGCCAAGCGAGTCATATTAATTAGGTGCGATGATTCATCTGGCGACTCCTGTCATTGCAGCTCGTCTTTTGGCTCGTGGGGCTAGCCCAAACGCGCTGACATATGGCCCTAAGAAATTGTCTCCTCTGGATCACATCATTCACTCCACGTCGGTACATCCACCATCAGTATCCTACCTTTACGGGTTGGCCCACATCCTTCTCAGGTACGGAGGGAAGCCATACACGACGACAGGAAAGGAATGGGGTGTATTCTTGATGCACTTGTCGATGCACGGGTTTGACGTTGACTCGGATCTCTGGCATCCGTACCCACTGGGCCACGGGAGCCCGGAACTAGGAGGATCAGCAGGTACAATGAATATATCACCGCCGCGGCAATACTTAGCATATTCCCCATACTCACAAACTGCTCAACGCGTCAGATTGGTGGAGTTGGTGCCCCAGCACATGAAGGGGAGGCAGAGGAGGAGGAAGTGTGGTGTGAGCGGGAGGGGTTAGTAGATGGGGTGCTGTTAGTGGTGGTGGGAGTGGACTCGGGCTTCGTATGGGTTGGTGGGTTGGTGGACTGGGAGGGAGGTGGGGGTATCGGGGGACTTTCGGAAGAGGGATGTGAGGCCTGAGAGGGCTTCTCGGAGACGGGGGAGGTCGGAGTGTCCTGTGACAGGGGCGGCGTGTGGCTGGTGAGAATACGCTTTGAACAGGGATTTCAGACGTTCGATGCCTCCGGGGCTCAGTTCGCGGTAGTCGTCGTAGATGGGGAGGGAGCAGTGGTTCTGGTGTTTTCCGGCTCAGTCACGCGGCTGACTGTGGCATTTTGCAGTCAGGAAATCAAGAAAGCAGATACTGCCCGTCATGATACTGCCTGTTATGACCGTCAGGGGATTGTCGTCGATGGGTCCGGGGAGTCTCATTTCAATCGGATAGGTATTAAAGTTTTGGAAAGATGCCGAGGAAGGCACTAATGGCGGGCAGTTAGAAATGAACCCCTGCAAAAGTGCGTTTTCCACCCGTTCACGGGGTGATATGTTGAAGGCGCTACATAAGTAAGGCCGCTGCCTCTGTGTACTGTGTACGGACCCTAATTAATACTTGAGAAGTGCAAGTCGATGAACGGATAGGTAATCGTGCCGTCCTACCGATAGTCCAAGCCCCCTCAGAATAAGCCAATCCAAGCCGGCACTCGGCTCGAAGTATTGGCTTAGCCTGGGGGCCACGCTAAGCAAATGTTTCAATATTCTGCACAGATCCCGAACAGGACTAGACTAACCCCTGCATGCTCGAATGGGTTATGCGGCCCTCGGGCCCCGCGCTTGGAGTTTTCAGCGCAAAACCCGAGCATCTCGCCATTGTCACAACATCCCTTTTTCACGGCTCAAAACTGGCGACGTAGTACCGGGTGGTTGTGATACGGAGGCCGCAATATTCGACCAACCAATGCAGCCGATGGCCTTCGGAAGCGACGCTACAAGCGTCCTTTCCCTTGCGCAGAACGTCGCCGACGAGTTCTCGCGCGCTCCCGCCGTTTTCTCGCCAGGCCAGCGCGCTGCCATCGATCTGATTTCGGAACTCAGATCCTACCAGCAATTCCACTCCGCCCGCAACACCAATCACCCAAACAGCCAAGCCAACTTCGAATCCTCCCTAACTGCGAACCTTCGGCCATGCCGCGATGCGCTCGCAACTATGCTCGACATTCGCCGAAAGTACGGCCGCAGCGCCAAACTAGGAGTCACAGACAGCATCCGTTGGAGGCTAGACGAAAAACAGTTTGAGCAGCAAGCAGCGTCCCTCCGCCAAGACACGGCGAGGTTGCGTGAGCTCGTGCAGGAGTTGCGACGGTCGGCTGTTGTGAGCTCGGCGAACCAGCAGCAACCCATTCGTGATCGCGGAGTCGAAACGCCTTCATTCGAGACCAAGACGATCGTCTCCATCAGTGGAATGCAATATTCCCCTTACCCTCATCAACACACCCCAACGCCCCCAGCCCCCGGTATTTCCTCTGCCCCCTGGAACCAGAAGCCGGCCCCGTCGGAGATGTGTCCCAACGGACCGGGATGTCGAACACCACGCTGCCACCTGATCTACCTGCACCCCCACGCCCTAACCTGCGTCGACGGCAAGAACTGCGGTCTGAGAAACTGCGAAAAGTGGCATCCCAAGTCAGCCCTTTGTCCAAAGGGCCCGTCGTGTCCGATGGTGGGGTGCGACAAGGCCCATCCATGGCCGCGCGAGCAACCAATTTTCCCACTGTCGCACACGTCAAATGAGAGCTCGTTCAGCTCGCTCAGCAGCTACGTGACTGATGCCTCTAGTACCAGCGGGTCGCAGTCGTCGCAGCAACCATCCGAGTGGGATTCTAGGAGTGCAGCTCCTCCGAGACAAACGGCCTGGCGGGGACCGGGGACGAGAACAACGGCTTGGCCGGCGCAACAGCCTGGGGGCTCGATCGTTGTCCAAGGTAGGCTAGCCTGCTTCCCTCTCACTTTGAAGCCCATGTTCATAGTCCTGCTGCTGACTTGGGAAAGTTCAATCCACTGTCGGAAACAGCAACAGCATAGGCAGCCAGGGCTGGTGCAAGTTGAGATTCCAATGTCCTGGCGGATACAATGGAGCCTGCCGATTCAAACATCCCAGAAGAGCTGCCTGTCGGGATCTTAGCGAGTATGGGCGTTGTCCGAAGGGAGCCTCATGCACTTATGACCACAGCGTAGAGGCGCCGGCTGCTACAGTGGAATCCTGTGAAAACTCGCAGAGCGGCGGATCGCATTATATCGCCGAGCTGCCAGCAAGGAGGTAACTTCGAGGATTGTCCCTGGTACAATAACTGTTCCTTTTGTATACATTAATTAGTCTCTGAGGCAAGTTAGCTCCTCCCGGTCCTTAAACCAAAATGATGACAGTGCCAAATAACCCCCAGGTCAACAAGCCGCTCATACGGTCCGTTGTTAGCTTATAATCTAAACCGTTGTTTAATGGCTTATTGACCTACTGTAGATTCAGTACTGGATGTGGTTAGAATGATACTCGGTTAGCTACCTACAGAAGAGAGTTATGAACCTGCAATATGGTAAAGCCAGTGTGTTTCGAGCCGCGTCGTAGTCACTGTATCATGCACTGTGGTAGCATGTCCAATGACGGCTTTCACAGTGCGGATGGCGATCACTGCAATTTGAGCCTCGAAAGGGGGCATCAGATACCCCTAACCCCCATTCCCTTGCACAGGATGTGGAGACGGAACCCCGCACGGTGCATCCAGGCAACAATGGCTTGGCGTTGCACTGCCCAGAGCCTCGCTTTCTTTGTTGTTTTACCCTAAAGTTGCCCTTACCAACCCCCAGTCACCCACACCACCTTGCCACCTTACTCAGGCACTGCTCAGGCGCTACTCAGGACATGATCAGGGAAACCACTAAACGTGGTTTAGGCGAGTAGGCAGTACTCTGTAACTTGGCGGAAGTCTGGAAATTCAGACGGCAAGTTTTCGAGAGGGAGCGGTGTTAGACAACCTGTGTCCCAAAACTGGGACCACCCAGCCCCCCCTAGGGTCTGATCTTCTCGTGTCAGAAACACTGCACTCTGGATTGGGTGGAAATGATGGGGGTTGCAACTGCTTGATTGTATTGCTCCCGTTCCTTCCAGAATTGCTTGTCCTTGCAGCTCTGGCTTTCAGCCAGAACCTCCTTCTTTATAGACCACTCTGTAGGATTCAGCTTCGTCAATCTCCGTGGGTGAGGCTCACTAACATTCAGGCAGTGCCAGGCATCCAGTCAGCTCCGGACTGGAAGCCCAGGGCCCCTGAACCTCTTTCTTTCTGACACATCTAGATCTATAATTAAGTAGTTGAACGTCATAAGGCAAATCAAAAATCCGTACCTTCGCTCTCTTTCATAAGCTATTGCCCCCAGACATCTTTTCTTAGTTCGCTCTAGTCAGAGGGTGGCATATGAGAAGCCCAATAGTATTGCAAGTACCTACATACTCGCAGACTTAATTAAATGCACATTTAAACGTTATATTGTAAATGAAATTAACGGGCTAGCAGTCCTCCCTAACTAAGGAAATGAGTCATTCGATAAGAAATGATGTATGATAGTGGCATATACTCCTATGCCTACAGGGCGCACTTCTTGCTGGGCAGATACAACCACTGCAACAAAAATATATAAAAAAGGAAAAAAGGGGGGAAAAGGGGAAAAGGAGAAGAAGAAAAAAGACACCCCTGCAAACTTTGAAACACTAAGCCTCCAGGATAGGGTTTAAGTCTGTTTCTGCGTAACTTTTCGTGTTCGTGTGGACCTGCGGGCGATGGGGGGAGCAGTTTTCGCTACTCTCGTAGCAGTGCTGCTTGCCCTCGGTGGCCGGCCGCGCCGAGGTTTTGGTGTTTCGTCCTTCGCCACTTGTGATTTCGGTGGGCGGCCTTGACCTCGTAGTGATATACCCCCAAAGTCTTGTCGGTGAGCTCGCTCACGAAGCCTTTTGTTGCGTTCTCGTGTCTGCCGTGCTTTGTCTTGTCTGGTTATCTTCGACTCTTCTTTAAGTTTGAACCACTTAGGATGCCCCGACATATCGAGTGCCAGTTGCCTGATAAGGTCTCCGGAGGGGGAAAAAATGCTGGAGCTGTCAGAGTCCCCGCTACTTGAGTCTAATTCCCAGTCTGCTTCGTCAGAGTCGCTTAGTTCCATATCCTCGGTTGTGTCGTCTGCTGTAAAGAGTGCACTGAGAAAGTGTTCTTTTGCGTCCTGAGACTTTTCATGCCGGGTATGCCATGCCTCTAAATGCTTCATGACAAATTCGCGATGATTCTTGACAGCGTATTCGTGTATCTGGTCGATTATGCAGATCAAATCGAATGCGCGGCTGAACTCTTTGACGTCCCCTTCCCATATCGTCTCGACAAACTGCCATAAATATTAGCAGAGAGAATCCGTTGATGAGAGACTGAGATGACTACTTAGACTTACACAGTCGTCTAGGAACTTCCAAGCTACATAAATCTCCCAATAGGAACCGCAAGATGTGAATGCGAAGAGTTGGTACTTAGAGCTGTCTGCAGTCTGATATTCGGCCACGTTGTTTGGATTGCGAGCTAAGTCGTCCAACATGGCGAGATAAGTCCGGCAAGCGTGATAGATCTGACTCTCGGCGGCTTCATAGCTCGAGGCTCGTTTTTTTGCCTCGTAAACCGCAAACGGGAATACGAGATCAGTTTTCCCCCATACACTATCAACAACTAGAGCACACTCGGGATTGTGCATCATATCATTTAGCCGGTCCTCTGAAAGCCTCTTGTCGGGTTGTTTGGTGCTATGGTCCTCTTTGCAGTCAGGAACACTACAGAGATACCCGCGTTTGAGGTAGAAGTCGTCATATGTTCTAAGACCTAGCGTGCAGTCTGGAATTCGCGTTTTCACGGTGCTTCGTCCACTATCATCCTTTTCCACGTACTCATATGGCCTCTTGTCCCTGAAGAAACTATGTGTCAGCTGTCATAGGTCTAGAAAAACTGCGGGAATCGCAGATGTACGGACATCCTAAGGCTTTCATCATCCATAATCAGACCGAAGACGTCGTGCCAGGCGCACACTTCCCAGCCGAATTCGGAAGACTGTCCAAGCTGATTACTGATCGCTCTCTTGAACAGCTTAGTTGCCCTTTGATCGAGCTCCGTTTTCTTCTCTTCACTCAGAGGCTCCCTGTATTGTGGAATATTGAGGTTTGGGCAAAATCGGGCCCATGTCTTGGCCATAGTCAAGTCACTACGAAAGAAAACCGCCTGCCTCGATATGCTCAGATTATCGAATGGCTCGGGCACTAGCGGCATTCTCCGTTTCCTGGGTCCCCTATGGAAAGGGAAGGTAGAATAGTCAGTACCTAGGCAAGTTCTCTCTGCAAGATCAACCTACGACATCTCGATCGCGTGGAAACAGGGAACCCTCCGGTATGGATTGCACTGTTTTAATGGTGATCTAATGGAGTCGGCCTTGATGCTAGTGGTTTCTTGTGCGTATTGAACTCCATTTGACGAAAAGCGAAGGTTCCTTTCTATATATAACTGTATGAGATTAGGCAGCAGCAGGCTCCAATGCAGGCCGTCGATGTTACAGCCAATCAGATCGCGGCGGTTTTATGGATCGCCCAGGCTGCCAGGCTGGCGCTCTCAAACGGCCAATTACGCAATCAAAACAGGCCAAAACGAGTGCAAAAACACGTAGAAACCGTTGCTTGATTACTCTGAACCGAGCCCTGGCGATCCATTTGGCCATTTCTCACCGTATTTACCCCTCTTTTCGGATTTCCGTTGGCCGAATTTCCAATATAAACCGCTGTAGGCGGCTTATTCCATTGCCTGCCGACACAGGCAGCCACTGACGCTATGTCCACTGGTGTCCAGGTGGCTGAAGAGGGAAAGGGAAAGGCAGGGGGATTTAATGCGCGACTGGCAGTTTAAAACAATAGATACTGCAGGGGGGGACGAAGGAGATAAGATTAGAGGCGCAGGATGACCTGAAGTTGAAACGGGTTGTGGCTTTGGCTAGCTTTAATGCAACGATCCCTAAACTTGGCACACCGCCAGGTCATTCCGCTCGCTTGGAGGTCCACCTTTCTCAGAGGTTTCCAACAGGTCACAACACTCCACTCGAAGCTGTGCCACTCGACGCCCACTCCAACAACCTCATCGCTGGGCCGCCGCCGGCCAACTTCACCAATGCCGACTGGAGACTGGTGCACGCAGGAGACGACGTTTCTTCCAAGTCCTGGAGCGACATATACCGAGGCATGGAGGGGTGCAGGTACCTGCACAACATGCTCGAAGACGCAGCAGTCGACCAGAAGCGCTTTGCGAAGCTCAACATCTTTGGTCGGTATTTACCACCGGATTGTGTCGGGGGCGGGGACGGCGTGTTATTACTGGAGAGGCCTTCGGCGAAACATCTGGCGGATTTAGCACCGGCGACATGTCTGACTTCTTTCAAAGCGGCTTCGCCCAGTACGATGCCTGTGGAGAGGTATGAGGCTTGGGAAGCAGTCTATCCATCACTGACACCGGGCTGGTCCCTTGATTTCCAGGAGGCGTGTCGTCGTCTCGGCGCACGTTCTTCATGTGAAGCACCCTCGGATAGAGCAATCCGGATGATGTGGCTCAACTCGGCATGTGCGGGAGCGGCCAACTTCACTACTCTCCCGAGCAACTGGACCAATCAGTTATGCAGCAGATGGTCTATGACCCGAAAAAGCACCTTCTCCCGTCGGAGATTGTACACCCGCCCTGCACGAGAGCACAAGGCTGTGAGTTCGAACTGAACAGTATAGTGAATAGTCAGAGCACTGCCTACCTATGTCTGGAGCACTTTCTGGATCCAGAGGCCTCGGTTGAGGGTCGATGCCTCGCAAGAAGGCGTTGACCTGGGCTGGGTACTGCTCGGCTGTGTCGTTCAATCAACCTGCCCGGGCCAGGATGAACACGTCCTCAACTTGTATACTTCAATGTGCTGCTCGCCATCGCCATTTTGATCGCTGCTGTCTGAATCGCCGGCAGCGTCATTAGATGGAGACTCAGTTTCCTCATTCGTTCTATTAGCAGGATTTCTCGCGGCGGTGTGTCGGTACTTCCGTCCCCTCACGTCCTGATTCCCGTCCCGAATTTTGTGCTAAGGTCTGTGCCGAGTCCTCGTCGGGATCGTCGGCATTATCAGTGCCTAGTTGTTTCGAGCCGCCGTCTATGTTGTCATCAATGTTTTCAGTAGCCAGTGGGACGGACATCTGGGGATCGGCCGGCCAGGGGCGGACCGGCCGGGGATGAACTGGATGATCTCAAGATGCCATCCATGTATTAAGTTTGGATAGTGCGATTCTCTGCATTTCTGCTGACTGGTACTGACAGCGGGTCATCCGGAGGTGTGTTGTCTTGAGTAATAGGCAAGGCCGGGGTCGGGGCCGAGACCGTGAGTGACGAGCCATTCGGTTGACCGCTCGACGTCACTGATTCTGGCATCTCAGACATGCCTTTATCAGCACTGCCAATCCCATTGCTGTTAGCAGAAGCCGGAAAAGTTACCGGAGGAGTCCCGGCTGAGTCCAGATTGGCCGAAGGTGTACTGGCCACAGTAGGTAGAGTTGCCCACAGGCAGGGGCGCGCCACCATCTGACATCTTGGATAGGCTGCGGCGAGTTCTGAGCCGTCCGTTGCGATGCGATTGTGTGTTTGGGGTTATGAACCTGATGTGGAATGCCAGCTGTCTTGTCCAAAGCCAAGCGCTTTCAAGAGTCTCGGGATACCATACTCGCTTGGTGATCACCGTATCGTGCCTTATTGCGGGCGGTTACTCTATTTGACAGCGTTCGAGACACCACTTGCAGAACTGCGATTTTGGAACTTCGGCCGGTTGTTGGCAGTTACAATAGCAACCACATATGATAGTGACGGACGTGGAACTGGACCAGTAACAACGGCTGGCTGGATTCTGATTTCCAGGTCGTGAATGGAATGCTAGAGGGCGAGGAGATATCAGCGGAGGAACAAGTGGAGAGGTTTCTAGCTGGCGTATTGAAAGCCGAGATGTCCCCCAGAATACTACATACTATTGCTTAGGGACTAGATCATAAGATGGAGGTGACTCTGGACGGTGAAGATATCGTGGACGTAAACAAGCGGAGGAGGTCCTTGTTCCGGGCCGGTGCCCATTCCCATTCCCCAACTACTCCATCACGGTTCTTCCAGTCGCAGACGGGTAGGGCCTCACAGATTTTTGTGCTAGGAGGACCCAAGAATAAGAATAGGAGCCAGAAGCTATGTCGAATTAGTGGCCAATAGGCATTACTATTGTAGCAGGGAATCCTCACCACCACCCTGTTTTTGTGGGGAACAACACTTACTGCTCGTAGCTCCTCTACCTTTCAGAATCTACTACATATCGCCATAATGTTTTCGGGAACCTGGGTTACAATATAGTGTAATAGGGTTAGGGAGCTAGGCAGTACAAAGTTTATACACCTAGGTTATTCTTCGATCTTCCCTATAGTTGGTAAACAACACATATTAATAAAATCCTATTTTAGGACTCTAGCATAGCTGCACCCTATAGGGTATAATTAGTATAAACTGAGGAACGCACCGGAATCTCTGTATGGCAACTTTAATCCAGGGTCCAAAATTAGGCCACACGGCTATGCAGGATAGGCTCACCCATAGCTCACCTTAGCTCATGAGCGGCTCAGGTTCACGCACGAACATGGAAATTGCTGACGGCAACTTTAGGGTAAAACATAGAGCTGTTGTTTTACCCTAAAGTTGCCCTTACCAACCCCCAGTCACCCGCACCCCCTTTGCCACCTTGCTCAGGCGCTGCTCAGGAAATGATCAAAGAAATCAACAAATATGGTTTAGATGGGTAGGTAGTACTCTGCAGTTCAAATGGCAGCTTTTCGCGAGGTCCCAGGTTTGGGACACGGGTGGTCCAAAACTGGAATCACCACCCACCCCCTTTTCGCTCCTCTTCCCTTCTCTCCAAAATTATATAAAAACCCAGTTTATGTCCCCATTAGGTCTCCATCCCCGTCTTCCTCATTTACGAAACTAAATAAATCTCACCATTAAGCTGAGATAATGTCACGATCCGGAGCGCTGGTTGGAATCTAGGCAGGAACGACTGGGTGGGAGAATTGGGTTTGGAAGATTGGTTTGACTTCGCGCGACCGACGCTAAATCGCAGGATGACGTGAAGGCTAGGGATTCGCTCCGAAATCGCCCCCGACTCCTTTATATGATCACGTCGAGAACCGGTTAGCAGAAGGAAGAATCCTTCTGCAAGGTTCAGTCAATGTAACCACTTGACGATTGCTTTCGTGATTGGTCCTCCCATCTTAACCCAGTGACAGCTAATTTGGAAATGGGTAAGAAAAAAACGTTAGAGGAGAGATGGAAGTATACTAAGGAGAATGGCTTTAATGATAATAATATGGATGTTCATAATAATCTCATTTTACGGAATATTTCAATCATACTAAGGGCAAATACGACGTGAAAATGGAGCTTTGGTTAGAGTAGACTACCTTCCTGGTATTCCAGTCCCTAACTACTCACAATCGCAAAATATTGACTTGGGGCGCCTGCACAGTGGCGCCGCGGCGTTGCCGGTCACGGGGTGGATCCTGGAGAACCTGGAAACCCTGTTAGAAAGAAGGGGGGGTTCTGGCCAGGGACCAGAACACCACCGGACGGAGTGTGGTGGAAAACGGCTGGTCGGAGCTAAGCAAAGCTGATCAGAGCTGAATGGAGCTGATCGGAGCTGAACTGCCACAGCCAGTTTAGCTGAGCAGACCACACAAGTATATAGGCTGTCTGGCGAAGATGACTAAGGGGGGGGTTGTCATGGCCTTCCGAGTTTTGAGGCGACTGGCTGGGGACGACCCCGACGGATGCGGTAAACCACAGAGAAAAGTCTAATCTACAACGCCAGAGGAGGTGAGCGCTGTGAAGAGCCTCCTAAAGCTGCCTTGGTGGACGCGAATATGGATGGTACAGGAGTCTGTGTTACCAAAACGACCTTATCCTCATGTGCGGCACAATGCAGATTCCGTTAAAATACCTGCTCCAGACTTCAAACAACTACGAAAAACTTTACACGCGACATTGCTGTGGCAACCGACTTGAAGAATTGTTACACATCCTTTGGCGCACAATATACCCGATGGCGTACGTGAGAGAGTGTAAGGATGTTCACGTCGCATCTACGCTTTTCGCAAATAGTCTCCATATGTTTAGGTACAGAGAGGCGTCAGATCCCAGAGATCGTGTGTTCGCCCTCTTGGGCCTCGGCGCCACCATTACCGCCGACTACTCCTTATCATGCGACGAGGTCTTCATTGACTCAGTACGTCAATGTATTGTCGAATCTCGCGAACTCTGTTTTCTAAGAAGAATACAAGAACAAAACCGACGCTATGGGCTACCAACATGGGTTTCTGACTGGTGTGCAGAAGCGATTGGGGATTTCGAGGATTCGGCGAACTGGTTGGAAATTTACTACAAGTACGATGCGGCTGGTGGGGTGCTCGCTACGATAGAGGACACATCTTCTAATTCAGTTCTTTCTCTGCGGGGATATATGTTGGATCGGATTTTTGGGGTCGGTGGGCACTTTGAAAGTCGGGGCGAATGGATGCCGTAGCCGAGTGGAAGAATATGATGGCTGAAAGCCCCCACTGCCCCTACGAACAGGGTTACGACGAACCCTTCTGGCGACTGATGATATGTGATCTTGTGACTTTCGAAGATGCAGTAACAAATGGTTCCGGTTTTAGGAGAAGGCGCGCGGTAGAAGCCGACGAACTGGGATCTAGGAAAGAGTGGGAACCCGGTTCGACGTCGGGGCGAGAAGTTATCTCCTTACCGAACTCACAAGGCAAGCGGTTTTTCATGACCGACAGCGGAAGGATTGGGGTTGGAGACACGGATATTATGGTCGATGATGTATTCTCCGTACTCCTTGGGGGGAAGATGCCTTTTATACTGCGGCAAGCGGTGAAGAAGGATGGCGGCACGTTTCATCAGCTTGTTGGGCAAGCATATGTCCACGGGATCATGGATGGGGAGGTCACGCGAGAGGGGCGCGACGTCGAGTGGGTCAATTTGATATAAACCCAGCTTTCTTTCTCTAGAGAATGTCACCTTGCACTATGGTCCCACACATAACACAACTGCAGCCAAGACTTAGGATTTTATACCATAGGCCCAATCGCGTTCTTGAGATGCCTACTGCAACGCAGCCAAGGACGCCCACAATGCAGTCAAGGTCTCTCATCATCTTCTTCATTACCCGAAACATATCTAGGTACCTACAGGTAGACATCTATCAATGAAAATGGTCAGTACCACCCCTCTCATCTCCATAAAACACAACAAGCGCTCACCGATGTCACCGCTCACCGCTGAGGACATACCTCAGACAAAAAGCTTAGTACATCATGTCCATCACGTCCCCATCCTCCTTAATCCTCCTCGTCTTCCTCCACGGAGGCGTCTTCTCCGCCCTAGCCCCGTTCAACTTCCCCTTTCTATCCACACAGTCACGCGCAATATGCCCATTACCACCACAGACGCGACAGACAATGTTGAACCGGTATTCACCATCGCCCGTTCCACGGTAACCTTCATCATCTCTGAACGTGCCGTTGACGACGGCAAGAGCCCGGAGCTGTTCTCGCTTCCGGCTGTTCTCGTGCTCCGGGGTGGTGGTAGCCATCTCGATGGTGTCTTGTAACAGCGACTTGGCCTGGTCGACTTTACGTTGGTTATCTGCAGTGATCAGACAGTGCACCGGCTCGTTCATACTCTCATTTAACCTGTCGCTGTGGCCCCTGTCCCTGTCTCTGCCTCGGCCGCGACCCTCCTTAACAGAGCCTCTACCCCGCAACACAATCGTTGCACCGGACTTGTTCGCCATGTCGACAAGACTGCGACCGCGCGGGCCGAGAATCTGGCCGATAAAGTTCACCTCGGGAAAGTCCTTGACTGGGATGTACAGCTTCTCGGTGATGCTAGCAGGCGCTGTGTATTTGAAGCCGGCGGGCGGGCGGTAGTTGGGAATGAGGTGCGCTGCTTGGCGGATTAGTGACTGCTGCTCTGCGAGGAGGCGGCCCCGGTAGCGGTGATGGCGGCTGTTGGTGCGTCGACCTGAGCTGTCATATTCAGGGGTGGGGGAGGGCGATCTGGGGATATGGTCAGCAGGGACAACATCGTCGACTTCCAACTTTTGGGTAATTTCTGTGATGCGCACATGAAGAGCATAGGCCTCGACCTGCTCGACTGTCATCGGTACCTCGATTGCAAGGTTCAGGTTGGAAAGGCTGGGAGTTGTGCTCTGTGGGCCCCAGCGAGACTGGCGACTACCCGTCGATGCCATTTCGAATGTTCAAAGTCGGTGTTGTTTAAAGAGATTGGTTTGCGGTGTTGAGTTGCGCAAAGAGGCAGATTAGGGATGGAGCGTGCGTGTATTCTGGGGAAGGTAATGCAATTTGCGCCGGAGTAGGTGTGTCTTTATACTCGCGCTGTTTTAATCAAGGTTTTCTTCGTTTCGGAGATAGAATTCGACGTTGCCAGCCACCGCCGTGAGACCCGCGGCAACAATCCTGCTTCCTCTCCCGAGCCACCCTTTAGATACCCTGATTCAATCGTTCGACATCCAGCATCAATCAAACATCTCGCTCATCCCTGGCGAAGCGACTTCCTCGGGACCTAACAACATCTGAGCTCCATAAAGAATGAGATACCCACCCTACCAGCCAAGCCCCTGTTCTCCACATCGAAGTCACCACAACTCCAGATTCCTACCCTATAACAGGCAAAAAGCCTAATTAGCTCCCGCCACATATCCCTCGAAGGCCGAGAACCCAAACGAAAGGTGACTCACCACCACGGCACCCCGGTGCCCCTTCCTCTCATGATCATCCCGCTTGTCCTTCCTCGAGAACCCTCGCCCCCTCCGACAACCAGCCACGCGGCAGAAATACAGCTGCAGCTGTTGGTGCATAGACCGATGATGGCGGGAGACTTCCTGGTGTCGTTTGAACTTGCGGTGGCATGAGGCGACAGTGCACAGCCATGTTCCGTCAGCAAGTTGAGCGGAGATAATGTTCGTATTAGCCAGGGTGTTAGTATTAGTGTTAGTGCCAGTATAGGTATTTGCCTGGGTGAATTGGCCGTTGTTCGGGTTAGTCTCTAGGTGAGTGGCATGTTGGATGGGGAGTCCGACAGAGAGGTCGTTCGGGCCGGTTTGGTTAGTGCAGGTGGTCAGGAAGGACGGCATGTCAAAACGCCATGTCGATCCGCAGGGAATGAGATATGGGGCGCCAGATGGGATGCTCGATGTGGTGTCCAGGTTACCTTTGGATATGGTGTGCCAGGTACTCTGGTTTCCGTGGGTGTGGTCGACGGGTAAACCAACATTGAATAGCGGCGGTTGAGGAGGGAGTGTCGTTGTCGCAGGCAAGTAATACGGTCCAGGAATCGTGTTCATCGAAGGTCCTCGGTCCTCTAATAGCATATTCACACTGGCCGGTGGATCGAGGAGTCCCAAGGAGCGGTCATCCTGGATCCAGAAAGTCCTTTCAGGTGGGGAGATGTGGTTTATATTAGAGGCCGTTCTGTAAAATCGATGGGAGGCAAAATCGCTCAATACCGTGCTCAGCGTGCTCGTCGTGCTGTTGTTATGCTCGCCGATTTCGTGGCGAGAGAGGAAGATGACTCCTGTCACCTAGGATTGTAGACGGGATAGAGATAGCAGAGGAAGCCTGGGTCCAAGGTCCGGGTCCGGGATCCGGGTCCTGTGCGACTTGCTATCTCTAACGACGTTGTGAATACGTTCAAGTTCGTCGTTTGCATGTGCGATAATGCCTCCCATCGCGTTGTGTTAGCGCTGGATATCAGGTGCAGCACATCTTGTAGAAACCAACTCCAACACCCGTGATGGGGGAGCCAGGCTGGATGATCTTACGCGACGCAACCTATTGCGGCAAAGCCGTGACAGCACGTCGAGTTTGACATGTTCGTTGGTAGCAAGCACGACCTCTGGTGGTGTTGAGGGAAAGTGTCAGTGTTCGGGAATCTGGGAAGGATGACGTCTAAAGTCCGAGCAGATGAAATCCCGGCGACGGGAACCGTAACATTTAAAACATCAACTGGCAACAGTCACGCACGCTCGTTGGAGCCCAATGGCAGTGCTAGGTGCCCGCCAGTGCCCCTCGGTGCCCTTCGGCAGTATCCCCGCCCAATAAGAGCCCTTAGGCACAGACGCTCATGGAAGCTGATGCAGAGGTCGCCTTCCGATTGGCGGCCGCGTATGCAAGCCTCACTTGGCTCCCTCCCAAACAGGAGTCACAGCGAGCAATGACAGTGTGTCACGGGAAAGGAATTCTCCCCCTAGAGTAGAGCAAACCTGCAACCGACTCCAATGCATCACAATTCGCCACTGACATTCTAAACCTAACACCAACCTCTCACGCACCATGGCGACTTTTGACCACTACCATCACGAATGGGAAGAGTACCTATGAAGGGATGTGGCTTGGTGTAGGTAGTTGGTGTAGTAGTTTGTACGTATTCTAATATTAAAGGATGGTTTTCTAATAGAATCTCAACATCCAAATCGTGATGAGGTAGGTACTATTTCGAACTCGGAGACCCAGTCCCGTGTCTATCACTAATGAAATCGGCACTCCCTTCAATCAGTCCATCCCGTGAGGCGCTGAGCAATATCACTGACATAAGCCGCCGTCGCACCTCTTCCATCGCTCAAATCATTACTGTTAACCGACCCAGAGTTATACTCCCTCAGCGCCGGGTAGATGGACTCGCCACTCCACTTATCGCCCCAGTTCTTAAGATTACCCTTGAAATGCTGCGTACCACCACGAACCATGGCCGTGATTTGGTCCTATTATTTCACCCCGTCAGTCTCGCCCTTGTCCACATGATCAATGAGACAGCGGCCGGAATGGCAACTCACCTGGCTCAGCGCATGCCTCCCCGGAAACCCCTGACACCCACTACACTGCATCAACCCCGCGGTCGGAATCCCCCCAGGACTAATCGTCGTAATCACCCCGACATCGCCATGGCTCTCCTGCATGATAATCGCCAAAATCACCCTCTCATCGACCCCCAGCTTCGCGCTCTCCCTGATGGCGACATTAATCCGCCCGATATCGTCCCACGTGCTGCCCGTCGACTTCATCGAGTTTTTGTTGCGCTCGAACAGCTGGTCGAAGGTCAGCCAGGTGTCGATGGCCGGGAAGTTGTACCAGGGGCCGGAGATCCAGCGGGGGGCGGCCATGATGCTGAAGGAGTCGGAGGCGTTTTTGGCCGAGATGCCGCGGTCGGTGAGGAGGGGGACGGGGGTTGGGGAGGCGAGGGCCGGGAGGGCGGTGGCGAGGAGGGCGAGGAGGGGCGTGAAGGCGACCATTTTGGCGGCGGTGGGCGGTGGGGTGGTTTGTTTGGGGTTTGAAGTGAGAAGGAAAGGTGGAGAGGGATGATGGGTGAGACGGTTGCTTGAAGAATTGAGATTTTTGAAGGCGTCGTGGAAGCTTTGTTATATACTCTTTTGAATCTCGCCTGGAGCCCTTCGTAGATTGGGGTTTAGTTCTGCTCACGTGAGCAGGGCTACACTCTCCATCTCGACGTGCAGTTACGAGATGATTACAGAACTGGGGACACATCGAGACGTTACTGGCGTTGACGGGGTAGAGGTTGCATCGCAATAGGGACTTCTGTAGCGAGGTCAGCCTCGGTGTCGCCGCGCAGCGGGTAAATGGATTCACGTGTCCGTATGTAGATGGAACTCTTACAAGGGGGCGGAACGGACTGGCGCAGTCAATTGGCGGGTGAAGGCCAATTAATTAAAACAATAGGGGTTCTTTGCTGACAGCTCAGGGGTGTGTCTTGGCGCCGCCCATACAACTTCTTCAGTCCACATGTGACTGACGGGAGGCCTGTTGCGGAGAATACGACACCCTAGAACTGGCGAACACTCTTATTGCAGTGTTTCTCGATTCGAAGAGGGAGACCTCTCGTAACTACTACCTCAAGTTGAGAACAGTTTGAGTCTGGTATCATGAAAGTAGAGTTTGTGAGTTCCAATCTCGTTTTGGCGATGCTGATGACTGATGCCTATTCCAATGATACTTTCTGGCCCTACAAAAACGACGCGATCACACCCTCGTAGCCTTATCATTATTGAACCGTCGATGCCACCTTCCTAGAAAGTAGCCTCGCCGTGATGTTGTAACGTAACGCTTTTGCGAGTCTGGCCGAGATTGAAGCTGTGAAGACACGAACAGATGGGACGTCGTTAATTGATATTCACGTATGGCGCTGAGTAAGTAAAAAGATCGGCAAACTGGGTTTACGGCGCAAGTGACCTCGCCGCATGCATCATTTACTTTAATGATTCCAAAGAGAAGTGTCAGCATCTGGTATGGAAGCCAATATTGAACCCGTGCGACCCGGGCCAGAGAGCGGCAGGAGCCGAGGTGGGATGGGTTGCGACATTTAGGGCTGACCTAGACGACCCCTAAATGACGCACCGAACGATGCAGCCTTCAAGGTGTGCGATAGTGCCCTGACTACATAACCGGGCAGCGGCCCAGGCACAGAATGGTTGCAATTGGTAGCCCGGCTCGGCTTGATGACCAACTCGGGAGGAGTGGGGCCGGCTTTGTCAGAACGTCCCCCTATGTCAGGTGCATCTTACAAACTGCTCTCGCACCTCCAAGACCCTGGGCGGTAACGTCATCCAATTTGGCCATAGGCAATGCAGTACTGTTATTAGCCAGCCGTCACTCGCCAAACTCAAAAGGCTTGGGACTCGAGTCTGTAAGTCCAAATCTCGCTTTTCTCATTGGCCAGCCGCTTTGCTGTCGTAAAAGCATCCAATAGCCTCTCTCGGACCACGCCGGTCTCCACCCTATGTAACAAAGAGACAATTGATCGAGTTTGTTGCACCCCGAACATGCATCCAGCACACAAAACCGAGCCAGGATAGCACCCGGTCAAGTTCATGGATTTTCTCCATGTCAGCGCCCCTTTTCCAACTGACGACATCCCTTTCTTCCCACAGCATTATTAAGCTCTGGGTCCCGCCGTGCCAGAACTGCTTCCATTACGGCATACATCTGGGCCCAGGGTTCAAAACGCTGTTTGGGCAGAGTAGGGCGTGGAGGTCACGGCGGTGTTGCTTTGGTTGTCCGGTCCTGAAAGCGCCCGTCTACATGTAGCGGCCTTCGAGGGCTGAAGAGATTGATCGTTTCTCGCGTGCAACACCGAGGCGGGTTACTGAGTTTTGGTGTAGGCTTTGACCGCTGGGGTGGATTGATAGGTACCTACTCAACTCGACGTGCCGCTGTGTGATAGCCTGTCGCTTCTTGTGATTTGCTCGACAACAGCGCGCAAGATAGTGGTCGGAATGAGTGCATGTACGGCGGGAGATTGTTTGTTTTACTTGAACAGGCTGCGCTGGACAGAGTAGCACTACGCTGGTACAGAAGCGTGGCTGCCGCGACAAACATGCTGTTACATGCCCTCATTAGTCAAGTCTCGGTCGTGTCGATAAAACATCCCATCGGGTGTCACAGGGGCGGAAGTTTCCTGGTCTGTAACGGTCATCACGGCCACCAAAGAAAGGTGGCGCTTGCACGCAGTCACATTTCGCGGCACGTATCCTCCAAAGGGTCTGAATTTTGTGGAGAAACTCGACACGAGTTTGAAACCTGGCAAATTATTGCTTCGATTCTTCGGGAGGTCCCACTCGTCTCACTTAACAACAGCTCCGAGGATTGTTTGTCTACTGCCCCTGATCATGTTCCCTGAGGAGCCTGAGATAAAACCGACTTCCCGGCCCGGCACGATGCGCCGTTCTGTGCAGGGAAATCCAAGTGCCCGTTGACAAGACTGGCATTGGAGCCATCCAACGGAAACTTCCAGATGCTGCCGCTATCATCATCGGTGGCGAAAATAGCATTCTCCGAATCAACGGCAAACAACGCGCCCCACCTTGAGTAAGGCACGCCTTCGTAAGACCTTGTGATTTCCCAGGATTTGGTGATCTTGCTGAAACGCGCCAAGGACGCGTCATTCGTCATCGTGTAGAGATAGTCGCCGCCGCCGGAGGGCAGGGACATCCAGTCCATGGGGTCCAATCCCTGGGTGGCTGTTAAACCAGCCTCGAGCCTTTGACCATAGGAGGCGCTACCGGGGCGGAGGTCAATCTTCGCCCATTCGAACCCCGTTTGTTGGTTATTTTGGCCAACCCAGTAAAATCCATCGCTGTCGACATCGCCCATATTCCAAAAGTTGCTAAGCGGGCCGATGCGCGTGACAGTACCAGGGGCCTGGACGTCGATGCGAGCGAGGACGTAGGCAACATCGTCTTCATTGTCGGGATTTTGGTAATACTGGGTTCCGTAAACATAGTCGTCGAGCACATTGTATCCCAGCGCGATGGTGCTGAAGCCCATGTTGGTGATTATCGTGACCAGAGCGCCAGTATTGACGTTGACGCGGGAGAGCCTCTGTGATTGAACGACGAAGCCGCTGCCATCGCAGGGGTTGCTGGGCTGCGATGCTGCAGATGACACCGCCGAGGACGGTGTCACCGAGAACGACGCAGCTGATGATGGGGGTGCTGATGATGGCGAAACTGCGAGAGATGAGACCGCCGGCAATGATGGCGCAATTGAGGATGACACAGCCGACTCAGACGACACGATCAAGGAAGGCAGTGTGGAAGACAAAAATGCCGACGCCGATATGAAGGATACCGCCGGGGAAGAAATGACCGAAGATGACGCCGCCGCCGACGAGGACGAGGCGGGTGCAACAACAGCCGAACTTGAAGACGGCTTGTGGGCACATCGCGCCAAAACTCCTGGCGCTGACGCCGTGAAAACGGCCAACATAGCTTGCAAGTGCATGATGACGACCTTGAATGCCTGAGAAAAAAAACGAGTGACTGGGCAAAAGAGCGACGCAGAGAAACCGAGATCAAGCGCTCGCGCGCAGAACAGCGAGGCAAGTCCATTAATATTCATCAATGCCAAACAAATATCAGGGCAAAAGGAAGCTTGTTGGGGTCAGCGGCATCACTAGTGCGGTCTCGACGGTCGGGAACGACTTGGCTACCGCAGGAACGGAGCTGCAGGGATTCGTTCAGCTGTGGTGTTTAGGCCTATTTGAGTCCCGTCCCACAAAACCCCCTGCGCAAATCCCGACTAGGCCTCGATCTAGAGTTCGCAATCTGGCTCAGCTTGATGACATTGGTCAACATGCGGTCGACTTCGTTGTGGCTTGATATTTGCGCTATCGATCCCACTCTGCTCGATTGGGCCCGTAACGTCCGACAACGGTTTTTGCGGTGGGGGAAACATTGCTGTCATGGAAAGCCTTTTTTCAGAGTTTTCGCTGATCTTGGGAACCTGCGAAGCATGCTCAGTAGTTGGCCAGGTGTCCTCAAGATCCCAGGATGGCGGAAGCCACTCGCAGTGATTGAGTTTGTGCCGCGCTCGACGACCTCGAACCCTAACGTGTTTGCCGTGCACGTTGTGAGGTCGGGTGTGGGGCAGTGGATTGTGACCAGAAGAGCGACCGCGCGGTTGGGTCCTGAGTCGCGCGGCACAAGTGGAAGAGGGCCGAAGCGCGAGGCGCGCGGGAGTGGGAGCGGGAGCTGAAAGATGGTTATCTGGATTAGAGTTAGTGTAGCGCAGAGTTCGAGGGCCGGGAGTACCTGTCTGATCGGTGACGAAATGGTGATGAAACGGTGTATCATCATGGACGCCATGAGCTCCGGAGCTGATCACGAGACGCTGAATAGGCACCCATGTGAACGCTCGTGTCCCCTCGTGATCGGATAATGCAAAAGTTCTGGCGCCTCAGCTGACAACGTGGAAGCGTCATCAACAAGTCCTGATTTCTCTCCAAGTACGAAGACTGGGGCCAAAAGAAAGGGTCCCCTTAATTAGTGCGAAATTGCGTTTTTGACATCTTCACACGGTCCTGCTCTGAAACGGTAAGGCTTGGGCTTATCGCATTACAGGCCGTTTTGACATGCAGGAAGGCCTAATTAAAATGTAGGAAGGCCTTTTCAACATACAAAACGGCCTTTTTGGTATTCATATAGGTCTTGTAAGAATGGGAGATGGCCTGTAGTAACGAAAGCCATAGGTTGTCTTTACAGTAAGAAGGCATTTTCGCGCTGGTCAATGGGACCCTTTCTTTTGGCCTGAGCCTTGGTACCCACATCGGGGTAGAAGAATACAGGGTTAGGGTTGTCCTGTCTCAATTTGCAGGGCTTTCTTTGGTGACGCCCTTGTGAGGATCAGCTGACAGCGTGTCAGGAAATTGAGAAGGCGCGTCTTGCAACGCGAACATCTCCACAGCCAGCCGGGTGTTCGAAAGTCAACGGTACCGCCTGCAGCGTCCGAATCCACGCTGGCATTCCGGAGCATCAATTGATCGACTGCCGCAATTGACCTCCCGTTCCAACCATGACGATCAACGGGTTCGTGTCGCGCCAACATCACTCGAACCTTCTCCCAATGGCAGCAGCGCTAACATTTCCCCGCACAGATTATGGGAGGAAACCAAGAGGAAGACGCTCGGTCGCGAGGTCCCCGTCGCGGTCCTCGCAGCAGGATGGTATCGGGAACACGGGCGGCCGCTCCGCATCGCCGTCGACACCCCGCTCTCGCTCTTCGAGCTGAAAACGGCGACAATCGCGGCCGACAAGACGGGCGGCATGAACCACATCACTCGAACATTCATGTACCAGGTGCTGCATCTTCTCAGCGCCGGTGTCCAGCCGATCTTCGTTTTTGATGGTTCACAAAAGCCGACCGAGAAAGGAACTGCCCATCCTGCTGCTGTCAAGCTATGTCCCCATGTGGCTGGCCTTGCGGAGCATGGGCTGTCGTCTGCTTCTCGCCGCCGAATTGATGTAAGCTCGTTGAGGACTGAAGACGACCTTAAGTGCGAACGCTAGCTCAGTCATGTTATTCCGCTTTGCCACAGCCTGCTGGAGCATCTCGGCCTTCCGTACCGAAACTCACCAGCTGAGGCCGAGGCCGAGTGCGCTGCTTTGGGAGCTGCGGAGATCGTGGATGCCGTGCTGACTCGGGACGGCGACACATTCATCTTTGGCAGCAGGCGAGTCTTGCGGAAGTTGGTCGCAGATGACAAATCAGCAATGGTCCACGAATTCTGGATGAAGAACTTGGAGCCCCAAGGCATACGACAAGACGATTTCTTCGGCGCTGCGATGTTGTCGGGCGGCGACTACGACAACGGTATCCCGGGCTGCGGCGCGAGGATTGCTCTGGAGGCTCCTGCCTGCCACATTTTGGCTCGCAGCTGAAATCTGTCATGAAGAACGACAGCGTGGAAGCTAAGGGGCGATTGATAGCCAAGCTGGTGGACGAGCTGCGACACAATCGGAAGGGCACCTTCGGCACAAAGCATCCTGCCGTTGCGAATGCGACTGAAAGAGCCACGAAGACCGGCTTTCCATCAAAGCGAATCGCGGACTTTTACCTCTAGCCGACGATGTCTGGCGAACTTAAGACACCCGTGGTCGACTGGACCAAAACAATACCCATTGTGCGTTTTCGCTAATTTATGGAGGAGTTTTTCGACTGGCGTTACAGACTTCTCGCCAGAAAGTTTGTCCGTAATATCTCTTTGCCTCTCCTCACTAGGAAACTCTTGGCGCACGGGTCAGCGAACACGGATGGTTCGGCGCTCATCAACACGATCACGATGCACAAGAAAGAAGACGACTTTGAGCAGCTCCGGGTTGGAATCGAAATCCGTCCCCATCGATATTTCAGGGAGACCCATCGTGGAGGGCTACAGAGCCAACCTAAAAAAGGAGTTCAACCCCGGGGAGCCGGTGACAGAGTGTATTCCGTACTGGATTGTGGAGTACGGCGCGCCAGATGCTTTGCGGAAGTGGAAACAGCAGAAAGCACAGAAAATAGACCCAGCAAAGCGGAAGGCAGCAAGCTCTTCCTCGGCACAGACCGGCTCACCCCCAGAGAAAAGACCTAGAGGTCGAACTGGAAAGAAGGCTCCGGTGCTGGAGCAACAGGCCACAGAGCCTGCGACTGAGCGTCCCAAGTTCGCAGGGCAAACTGGGGCGGCAGTGTCGAGGTCGACTGATGCCGGACATCCCGGTGCCACTGAGCGCACGCAGGTCGTGCAGCCCGTCATCATTGATCTCCTCAGCGACTCAGACTGAAGGTCGATGTAAAATCTCCCATCTTTAGCGAAGGTTGTGCTCTTGTGAGCACCATATCCTTCTGACATCTTTATCAGCGTCCATAAAGGCGAGAAACTGGCCACAGCCGTTCCGAACCCATCCCAAGCCGAGCCCCGCTAACAAATACTGCTTTCGAGCGGCTACAAGAACCTCATACATCATTTCAGAGAACTTCGAGCCAAATACCTACCATGATGCATCCGGACCCTTCTACGTTGTAGTTTCGTGTTTTGGGAGGTATGATTCAGCCCACATGAGTTCCTCGCCCCTAGATCGGGCGTTGCTGACCATTTTCATGGAGGTGCTCAGAAATGCTGGGAGAGTAATATCACGCTAAAGTTGTGTGCGGGCATGTACTGTAGGTCGCCAGGGGTTGAGGAAAGCGATCTAGGCGATGTGCTTTACACCCTGGTATTAATGAAAGTGGAGGTGCATTGGTCGGCGAACATGGAAAACTGTCCTCTTCGGGTCGAGAAGGCGAGAAAAAGCCCAAAGGCTTGGGTCACCATCAGCGTGAAGTTTCATGTGTTCTTGACACCTCAATGTTATCCCGTTTGCCGAAAGCGCAAGATAAATCTTTCCTGTCCCTCTTGCATTCCCTTCGGGCCACTTTGCAGCGTCGCGTGTCCCACACAGAGCCGCCCGTCCTCTCTCTCTCTCTTCAGCCCCCACGGGAATCTCTCTCTGCCCCCGGATGAGGCAATGAGTACCCCGAGGAAGCGATGTAGTCGGGGGTATAGAGGAGGGTGGAAGGTGACGATTTGTCTTCCGTTTTCTAATTGTATGTCGACGTGAGAGATATTTGTAAGGGGGGGATGCGATCACCACTGGTGTAACACTCGCATATCCAACCAGTGAGTATGGAGGAGCCCTCTAGGATGTTCTCGAACGGTGTCTGCAATCCCTTCCGGAGACCCGGTTTTAATGGCGTGATCATGGACAGATATCTTGCTCAAATTTGCATTAAGCTCCCGGCTGCTGTGCATTCTGGAGAACCTCTCTGAGCTCTGAGAACCGTGATAACTATCCCAGTTTATTACCGGCCTCATGGACATGGTGAAGGTCATTTTCTCTGTCAAGTGGAGCGAAAAAAGGTGCGTTTTGCTGAGCCCTAGCCACGTGGTGCCCTTCCCGGAAGGATATATATTTGATCAGGATGTTCCCGCAGTTTTTAGCGTAATTGGCAGGCTGAGGAGCTTTATCCCGGGGTTCAACGTACATAATTGCTAATAACTATCAGTATGGTGTGGGTTGTGTGGGGGGAAGTGACACCAAAGCTCCTCGGATGAAAGATCATGTGGGACGGTGGCCACATCACTCCCGTCAAATGCGGCAAATACTCACGGCAGGGATGAGCCAAGTGACTCATGACTCATGATACGAGCATGTTATCAAGGTCCTTGAGCACAGCCACAGTGCCGAGAGACGTTGGAGAGTGAAAGCCTCAATACTCCTAGCTTTTCGACGGGGGCGACGCAGTCGAGGAACTGAAAGCGGATCGATCCTTGAGACCCCGAGAGATAGGTGATCTGGTTAGTTGTAGCGTCAAGTTAGTCATCGGGATCCTCCTCCTCTCTCTCAATGACTCCATTCGGCTGCTGCTGTAGTCCTTGCAACCGGATGTTGCTTTGTTGTCTCGTCAGATCGGACAAGATGTGTGCCCACCAGATTATGCGGACGGTGAGCTCCTCGTGACCAGACCCCATGTTTGGTGAACCTTGTCCCCTGCTTGGGCTTACACTTGCCGTCGGGATGAAGCTGTGGTGTGCGCAGACAGGGGAAAGGGACCATGATGTGGCCAACGTAGCTGCTGCGTATGATGGCGTCGGCTTTGCGGGATTTTGTTGCCGTCGCACAGTTTCTAACTGGCTTAGGTCTGCGAAATTATCCAAAACGCGACTCGGATCTGGCCGTCCACATCCATGTATCGAGCTGTCTAACCGCACAGCTTGGATTCCAGGCACCGCTGTTCCCAGGCAGTCGATCTGCCGCTGTGTGGCATTCCAATCAGTCACATCGACTACAGCACACCCACCAATGCACAAATGTTTCACCGGTGGAGGGAATTCACCTAGGTAGCTAGTTAGTTGTGCACCGGCTGCTAGAAGGCTCCAAGATACCTAGGGGTTGTCGCCATCGACATCCTGCATCGCACAAAAAGTGCCCCCGACGCTCACAGGGGAGGAGAGCAGACGTTACAGATAGATAAAAAACTGAATGTCGCTTGACTAAAGGCCGGCCCAACTCTTGGCCTTGTCCAGAGCCCTTAAATGACTCGACGAGCCATACATTATTACTGTGCTCACGCACAAGAAAGGGTGAATGGGTATCCATATCTCCAACGCTTGTAGGGCATCTTTCCTTCAACGCCAATAGAGAAACGCTTGACGCCTTTCCGTCCAACAAAATGCAGCCTATCTTATTTTTTACGCGTAACACCCCCTAAACCCCACCCCCCACACGTCTTATTGAATGCAAGCCGCAGCCATGGTTTCAACCAGCGACTCCACCTCACTGGCACTCGTCTTTCTCGTCACAGGTGTCGGCACCTCCACCTTCACCTGCGCCGACATCAGCATGGGCATCGGCGGGGCGTGCAAGCGATCGATCATAGTCCAGATCCGATGCTCATCAGGGGCCTTCGAGCGAATAGGAGACGCTTTCAGATGTCTTTTCAAAACATCCAGGCGCTTCCTTGCCGCCGCAGCACACGCAATGTCGTCCGGGTTCTCGAGGTAGAGCTCGAAGCACTCGATGGTGTCGTGGATGTGGTTACCGTAGGAGTTGTTGTCGTACTATCACCGACTCGTGAGTGGATTGAGTAAATAAGGGTAGGTATGGGAGGGGATCAGTACAGACCAGGACGGCCAGGTTGTAGTAGGTGATGGCCCACCGCTCGCTGCACGAGTTCAGAGCACGGACCAGCGATTTGAACGCATTGTGTTGGTCGTCGCAGCGGAAGTGGTAGTTGGCGCTCGTGATCCAAAAGGCCACGCTCTTTTGCATCGTGGGCTTGGCCTTCTCGAGGCACTCGAGGCATCCAGTTTGGTCGGCGAGGAGGAGCTTGCACTTGGCGAGGAGGAGCCATTGCTCGGGGTTGGATATGTCTGTTGTGGTCAAGGGGTTAGTGTCCGGGAAAAAGGATGGGTACCTGGGTGTAGTGCTGTGAAGTGCTGTGTTGTGACTTGGTGATGGATAACCCCCTGGTGCAACTTGTAAAGACGTGGCGATGGTTAGACGAGTGCTTTTTTTGGTCGATCGGGCGAGGAAATCTCCGCCATCGAGCCCAAGCCACGTACTAGAGATCAAGACACTTCTTGACCACGCGGCTAACAGCTGTATGATAGCGGTGTGGTATGGGATATGTAGGAGTCCCCATATGTAGTGTATCGAAGTTTGGACTCAAGGACACATCAAGGTCAGCAAGAACAATGACACCTCACCATTGATCGCAGCCAACATGAAGTGCTCCCGGACTGTGCGGAGAAGCTCATTGCCCTCCTTTTCGTCCTTTATGCCCGGCATCCGCTGAAGATAGCAGTAGCCCATGAATGCATTGGCAACGGGATCGCTGTTGTTTGCAGCGAGTCTTCTTTCTGCCTCGCGTCTGTAGCGGTTTATCGTATCAGGCGAAGGCGGAGGCCGAGTGGGTACCTTCTGGCCACGATTGACCCACGGCTCCTGAGACTCGGATCTCACAAAGGCGGTGCAAGGCGAGGGAGCAGGGATAGGGGTACCGGAGAAACACATCTTTCGAGTGCGTGTAGAAGGTCTGGGCTCGTGGGATGAAGCGGTCGATGGAATTGGAACTGTCCTGGGTGATGAGAGAGGTTTCGTCAGTGACAGGGGCGAAGAGAACCGGGAATCGAGAAGAGAAGGGGAGCAGGGAGTCCGGAGCATTAAATACCTTCATCTTGCCATGGAAAAGTTTGTTTTAATGATGGTGTTGATAAAACAGTTCGTAAAGTCTAAGTCTCAGCAAAAAGTGCGGTCGATGTCGGAGTCTTGAACGCAAAAGTGATTCGGCATTCTGTTCCCTTGATGCTTTGAGCAGACTCGACGCAGCCGCAAACTTTTCGATGTTCGTGGTTCTTCCACCGCGCGCGCTGTCGCGACAATCCAAAACCACCGCAACGGCGATGGCAGATTCGTTGTTCAGTAGCTGAAGGTCGAACAGGCTAACCACACCGCTTTGCAGACGCTAGTACCTGACTGTCAGCGCCTGGTATGACGGGGATTTGCAGGAGCTGACTGGCACATGCTGTGTTCCGACAACACCTGTGTGGAGGCAAGGCGTGATCGGTCAGTCTACTCACCTACCTCGGAATCGATGCTTTGTGTGGCGAGGCTAAAACATCCACTTTGCCCATGGACAAACACCTCGCCCCCTTATGCTAGGGGCAAGCAGCCATTGAGGTCTTTTCGCCGCGCGCATCGGAATCTTGTTTGGTTGTGTGGGAGACTCGTGAGCAGCCCCCAACTATAAAAGAATTTTTGCGTGGGATATCTGACTTTGAGGGAAGCTCCAGGAGAAATACTTACCCGGAGCCTCGGGCGGTTCAAAGACCCCGAATTGGTGGGGTCTCAGGAGGCGAAGCCTTCGTACCCGAAGAGTCAAATTCGACTTCCGGACAGAAAGACCGCCGCATCCTCATCAAAAACTGCGTCGGGTAGGCAAGACATACCAGGTCAGGCTCCCAGCAGGGCCCCCAAGCGAATGAGGACGCTTGCTGCCCATCAGGCTGCGCCGGAGGTTGGGCGGCAGGAGGGTGGTTGCGAAGTCTTCACAAGGGTAGGACTTTGGCTTGCAAAGGCCCCTGCATTACCGGCTGCTGTGGCCGGCCACGCCAATTGCGACTTGCGTGACTAAGATTCGGCTAACTAATTACCTAATTATTTATATAAAGTGTTAATGAATAAATGGTATCACAGTTTATCGACCACACTTTGGGTCTGCGACGATCATCACCCTCGTGTTTTTTGAGTTTATGTTTTTGCTCCATCAAAACCTAAGGTAACTTCCCGCTGCGAAAAAACCTTGGGAGTCGATTTGGCTCTTCTGTCCCTTTCCATGTTTTTCCATGTCCCTCTCTCCCCTTATCCCACCATCACCTCGAAACTCCCCTCTCTACATCCTCCTTCCCTTTCCTCCCACCAAACATCACCGATACAGTATCAGTCCTCACAATGCCATCCTGGTCCTCCTGCCTCGAGTTCGGCGAGTGCACGTCGACCTGCGTCTCATATAGGATACTCTTGTCGCTGCGGCTGTCCATGGGATGAAAATTCGCGTCCCTGTCAGACTTGCTGAGGTTGCTCAGGGCGATGTGGGACACCTTCAATCCGTGTCGGCCGCTAGCTGCGGTCCTACTCATGCCTGTTTGAGAGCGACCTGTCTTGCTGAGCGTGGAGCGGACATCTCGGATGAGGACGCGAAGTACGGGGATTGACGCGGCGATGATGGTGACCGACGCCTCGGCAGTATCCCAGATAAACAACTGGACGGTGTCGTCTGATGGAGCAAGTCAGCATATCCGTTCCACACCTCACAGACCAAGACAACCCCTGGCCAACCAAACAACACAGAAACAAGACAAAAGACGGGCACTCACACATATCCGAACTATTATGCAACTTATCCAAATTCACCGTCTTCACAATCGCCGCTCCGCCCGCAAAGAACCCCATGCTCATCGCCAGCGCCGCCCCAATCTTCTCCTTCTTCCGCATCTGCAGCGACATCAACAGCTTCCACGGCAGGATCGCCAGCGCGAAATCCATGGCCGCGCCATACGCCCCCGAGAAGACATTATACCGATACAATATCACGTTATCGATGCACTTGCCCTCGACTGTGGAATCCCACGCCGCCGCGAGGGGCGTGCATTGCACAAAGTACAGCAGCGCGGAGATGCCGAGGGAGACGTTGACGGTGACGATGACGAACCACACGGCGGTTTTCATGTGGCCTTGCGTGAGGCGCAACAGAGTGACGGCGAAGGCAGTCTTGGACCAGGCGAGGGAGGTGATGGAAAACACGGCGCGGACGGCGACAGGGAGGGTGAACTTGGGGAAGTTCTCCAGCGGGAAGTCCCAGATGTGGCGACCGTAGCCGAGCGAGACGACGTAGGTGGTGATGCACACGTCGATGAGCAGGCAGACGAACGCGGCGATTAGGATGCCATCGTCCCACCAGAGCTTGCCGGCGAAGAGGGATTTGCAGTACACGCGCGCGGAGAGGAAGGCGGCCGCGAGGAGGGTGAGGATCCAGACGATGGCGGTGAGAGAGGGGCCGAGAGTGTCGTGGGGAAGGAAGGCGATCTGCTCTGGTGTGAGAACAGGCCCGCTGGGGTATGCCATGGCGCTGGAATCGGGTCAAGATCGGTGGGAGAGATCGAGAAAGCGGCGAGAAAAAAGAAGGAAAGAAAAGCGGAGTGGAGGCTTGCGAAGGGGAGGTAGGATCTGCACCTGGGAGGAGCTGGGTCGATGGGGGCTTTTCTAGAATTGATGGAATGGTCGCGGCGAGCGCTAGACACATGGCTAGCTCGAGGGGAGCCGGCCCTCGGACGTCAAACTATCAATTGCTCTGGCCGCCGGCGACAGTGTCGCACCACTTCTGTGAAGCAGATCGCGCAAATGGCACAGACGCTTGGGCTCGTGAGATTGGGGCTCCAGTTGTCGCTGGCCGTGCGGGCACCAGTCGCCGCCGTCAGACGCACCGCAATGTGACCCCTACGGAGAGAAAACCGTCAAGGCGCACGTTGTGGTGTTTGCGGGGGAAAAAAGGCGAAAAAAAAGAAGGTCAATTCGCATCACGGAACGCGATCGCGGGATTGGGGGGAACGAGGCGCGTTCATGATTGTGTGGTGAGGATGCAATGATAGGGTTCCATTGATGCAAGAATTCGAGACCCAGGTTGCGATTATCTGGAACTAATCTGGGGTAGGAGTGCTGTCTCTGCGGCGGCAGGCGCATCCGTGCGTGCATGGCGACAGTTCCCTCGACAGCGTCTGTCGGTTCGTGAGCGGTCGGGATGGAGAATCGGCAGTTTCCGGGGTGTTGAAGGGGTTCCCTGCCAATGGGTCAAGGCGTCGGCCGCCGTCACATCTGGCCAACGACAGCGCCCATCATCAGTCTGCAATCGTCGGAGCGGCCGGGCCTCGATTGGTCTGATGCGACGCAAAGAGGATCCTCGGGTCGCCATCCCAGAAGGCGCTTTAGAGCAGACGGGACGCTAACATTGGCGAGGCCCTCTAGTTCGAACGAATATTGGCTTTATCTTTCTCGCTTCCAGAATCGTGCCAGACGTGGGGTCGGCGCCGTCATCCAAGCTAGCAACCTGGGACCCAGGAACCCAGGAACCCAGGAACTACGTAGCCCATGTGCAAATCGACCCAGCAGACGCGAGCGTTTTGGATCTAGGGGAATCCCAGCAAGAGGATCTTACACTCGAGCTTGGATGAGACGCTAGGCAATACCAAAGCTCTCGGTCCTCCTCCTTCCCCGCGTCTTGACAGCCATATCTATGGATGCGGCTGCTGTTACCCTGAGGGCCTGTCAACTCAAGTCACTAGTGCTGACAGCGACAGAGGTTTATCATGATCATCTTTGTCAGGAAGGCGGTTGACACGATACCTCCAGGAGGTAGCCACGTGGCTGCCAAAGCGCAGGAGAGACGGCACCAGCAGTCTCGCGCCAGTGTGGGTTCCCATGTGGTGAAGTTGAAACGGTTATCAGTGGCGGTGGGTCATACCACTCGAGCAAAAGGGGGATCGCTTAAACGCATCTGATAAAGAAAAAAAATAGAATGATCACCCCACACCCCTGAGCTCGGATCTCGGCATCCATACTTACAAGCCCTTCCTCCGTCGCAAAGCCGGCCTCAGCTGCGTTCAATTGGCATGTGAAATACAGTCTGCACAACACCTCTCGAAAAATAAAAAACGCCCATGCATGCGAATCAAACAAGCAACGTCAAGCAATGCCGCCCACACTTACCGAGCCGTGGTTGCGCTCCCGAGCTCCGTTCCGTAAAGACGCCACAAATGGTGGGTGCCGCTGTCAAACTCAGGCGGGCGCACCCCTCTCCGCGCGTGGCTGGCCAAGCGATTGCTACACGGACGCGACGTGCCGTGTCATGGCGGGGGCGGGGGCTGTTGGTTGGGTGGTTGGACACAACCCGCCCGGTGAGGGAGCAATGACCTTCGAATTGGCTTTGACATGCAGCTTGTGACACTGCGACACTTGACAGCCGCGACTTCATCGTTGAGTGTGACTGGAATAAATGCGCACCCCCTTTTTATTTTATTTTCCAAACCGCGCGTGGTATCGCAGAGGAGTGGCTCAGTAGAGAGTTTGCACTGCAGGCTTGAACCTCCAAGGTCACGGTAGGCTTGCGCACAGCAACTTGAAGCTCCCGGGCAGCTCGTCAACATTGTCGTCTTCCTAGGGCTCGTGCGTGCCAACTTGATGATATCTCCATCACCAATCAGACGTGAATATACGACCTTCACTTTGGCAAGAAGTCACAACCCCTTGGTACATCAAGACGCCTTGAACGAAATGTCTTTCTTATATTCATTCATACCTCATAACGCAACCCCACACCTAGCAAGTAGCAAGCGCCGGCCCAGGATTGACATAGCTCCTCGGGTTGTTGTACAAGTTATACTGAATACCAGGGTCGGTTGCCTTGTACGCGCCCGGGAAGGAGACCAGCGCAGGGGTCTTGATGCCGCCGGAGCCGTTGGAGATGGCGAGCTGCGCGCATGACAGGTACAGCTGGGCGCCGCCGACGGTACCGGCGCCGTGCAGGGCGATGTGCTCGACGCGGAGGAGGTACTCGCCGCTCTCGACGCATCTGGGGATGGGGATGGCGACTTGGCCCTTGTCTGTGATGGAGTTTGTCAGTCCTTGTATCCTGCTTGTGGAAATTGTGAGGGTAAAAGTGAACGTACTGTCACTAGGCCACTTGAGGTTGCCCGTCCCGAACCCGGACGGCCCGTCCTGGTAGATCTTGAACCACACGGCGCCCTTGGCGTCGAAGTTCTTGGCCGTCTTGCCCGAGGGGACCTTGGCGAGGTAGGCGTGCAGCGGGCCGGGGTGGAAGATCTGGCCGCCGCCGACGGCGATGGTGACGGTGCTGCCGGCACCGACGCCGAGGGTCTGCGGCGCGCCTTGGCCGGGGTTCATCTCGTAGCATGTCATGGCTCCGGAGTTGAGGTCGGTGACGGGGCCGTTGGAATCCTTGTTCTGGGCCAGGCGGACCGTGGTCCAGTCGGCGGCGCGTGCACCGTTGTAGATGGTGCTGGCGAACGTGTAGTGCGCGTTGACACCGGCCGCTGCGAGGAGCGCGAGTGATGTGCTGACCTTCATTTTGGCTGTGGACGGACGTGGACTGGATGGGCTGCAGTGGTGATCGAGGGCGCAGAGGATCAAAGAGGCCGACCGTTGATTTATACAAACCAGCTCATGCTGTTGAGTGTGCGCCAATCCCACGGTTCCACCCAGTTGACCCCATGATGTCCCGCGATGTCCCACGTTTCTGGGGTTCTGGGGTTCTGGGGGAGCGCCGAGGTGACGTCTCGGAATCTCGCCGACGGCGCGGCTCGCCGGCGTCGCAGCTGTTGGAGGGGAAGAACCCAATTCGAAAGCCTGGGAAGGTGAAAGAAAAAGAAGTGGCGCTGATTGGCCCAGAGCTGTCTCTGTGACCCGGTTTTGGGCAGCAGCGAGCGGCACTGTGATATTGCGGGGTGCAGCAGTTATGCAATTGGGAAGGAGCAATGTGAACTGTTTGGGCGCAACCGGCGACCATTCCGGGTCAGATCCACTGATATTCCTACGTCAATTTCGGAGTCGGCAATGCCACAATCTATTTCTCTGACTTGCGACGTCCAGATTGGCTGGCTTGCAAACCGGGTTGCAACGGAGCGGCAAAGGCGTTGCTGGGCATCGGCAATGTTCCTTCCATGATTGCCTGTTTGGGTGCTTCCACTCCGCACATTCGATCCACTCGCAGCATCACAACCCCAGAGCAGCATCTCATGGCGTCGAAGACAAGTCGAAAGTCGATTGTTCAAACGAGACTGCCGCTTCAACGTTCCGCCTTCGCCGCCTGGGCTTCGGTCCTCCATCACCAGTGTGTTGGCATCATCATCGAAAGCATCCATAGTGGCAACATGTTTCTGGGCTGACAGCGGTTCTGCACCAGCTACAAAAACGACCCGTCGGATCCTCCTGCATTTTCGTCGAAAAACAAATTGAAGAACACTGACGGGTCCACGTCTGTTGCCCCGGCCGGCTCGCCTGGCATGCCAATATCCAGCATGCTCGTGCTGTTATGTGTCCCCAGGGCCTCGCCAAATGGATGATCCGAGTCTCGTTCAATTGATTCCTCGAGGATACCGCGGCCACCCCGTGATGCCGCGACCTGCCCCAGATGCATCTCTGCGACGGGAGGATATCGGGACTGCATGCCACCATCCAGGTCTCTCGAGGCATGACCGGTGATAGGACCTTCCAAATTGGTGATCTCTGGGCGACCCACGGGCTCAGCCGTAGTGAAAATGGTGTCGCTAGGCTGCGTTGGCATCTGCGCCGGCCTCGACATGGACACCAGGACGTCAGACTGCACGCTGGTGTGGCTGGAAACACCAAGAGAGTTGCGCATCGATAAGAGTGGGGAACTCAGGTTACTACTCCCGATAGACGAGTGCCCGCTGCGACTTTGCACACTCCTGGTGCTCACAGTATTCGTGAGGCTCAGGCGGGGCGCTGACAATAGCGACTGAGAGCTCGAACTACCTCTCATCTGCCGCAGCACCAATCCCGAAACTGGAGCCTCGCTTTGGCTGTGCCTGGATGGCGGCGTCTTGGAAGCTTTCTCCCGGGACCCTTGAAACACGGCCTCAACACATTCGGTGAACAGCACTTCAAGTCTTCGAAATACGAAATCGCGTGGCCCAGCTGTGTCACGGCCCTGGATCGTATCCCAGCCCGAGAGCATGGTCTCCAGCATTGACCGAGAGAGTAACGAATCTAGCTCCACCTCGAGTAGGGATTTGAAGGTAGGGAGCCGGGATGCGTACTCTCGTTCCACTTCGGGCAGCTCTACGATCTGGTGGAATACTTGGTTCAAAGTTAGCTTCGCGTCTTCATGTCGCGGGTCGGGGTTTCTAAAAGAGCATACCTGGTTCGGGGACGTCTCGGTCACCTGGATAGATGGTCTTCCACAGCTTCGGCCAGTCGTAATGCTCTGATCTGTTCCTCAGTTTCTCGGCGGCACTCTTGCTGACCATTTCGTCGTCCAACGATGACAGCGGCCCCACGGCACATATCTCCGGGCCTTCGGCCCTCATATGTGCCTGCCACTCCTCGAGCCGGGTGAAACCCGCATCGCAGCGCACACACGTGTGGATGAAGAGCTGCTGGACGTGGTGTTGTCGTATGTGCTTCTTGACGTCAGGAATGCCCTTGAAGCGCGCCTTGGCGCAGGTCTCCCATTCCTGACAGTTGAAGCGCCAGGGCTTCCTCATCCGAAAGGGACATGGAAACTCTTCCAACTCTTCGACCTTGGCTTTCTTGGTGGCTCTGTTGCCAGCGTTCCCACCACTGCCTTGTCCGGGCACTTGGCCGCCTCCCGTGTTTCCCGCGTTACCGTTTCGATCAGATTCGTTTCCGTCCCCATTACCGCTTCCGTTTCCTGAACGAGGGGCTAGTCGCTTCATACCACCACCGGACGATCCTTGGTATGAATCCTTTGCCCCATCAGATGGCGCAGATCCATCCGCGTCGACACTCCCACTGGACTGTGGGACATGGTGGCCTGCAGGTACAAAAGCGCCTACGGCTTGGACTTGCTGAAGGGAATATGAAATTCGATGGAGGCACTCACGCACCGCATCAACTGCGTCGGGTGGTGGCTCGGAAATCCCCAGACGAATGCTGAATTCCCGGGCAAGGATGCTCCTCAGCACCCTCTGCACTTGCTGTTCCTCGAGGGTACCGACAGCAGGGCTATCGCTGATTGTACTCGCGATGCAGGACAGGCGGTCCAAGCTGTTGTCCGAATAATTTGAGATGTCATCGTGTTCCTCAAGCCCGAGGGCTGTCGTTTCATCGCAAAGATTGGGACCGTCATCGTCGCTGTCATCGTCGTTGCTATCGTCGCTATCATCTTCCCAGCCATCAACATCTCGGTCGGCAGAGCGATAGCCGGAGTCGAGATACGATGGCTTCCTCTCATGAGTTTCAGCTTCGTGAGCACTCATGCCCGCATCTATTTGGAGTAATTGATGTGACAGGTCGGCGACACTCGCAACTGAGGGTCCTGGCAAACTCATAGCGGTGTCGTCGTATGGGGAAGCAGCTGCGGGAGCCTGGTTGAGGGGAGAGAATGGCATGAAAAATGAAGTCGTCGGCGTACTAGCCAGTGATAGATTGCAGGAGCTGGTGTGTGACGGGAGCGCGGTCGGGTCACTGGGGAGTGAGCGCGGTATAATGTCTGCACCATGGAACTTGCGTATCGGGTGGACGGTTGCGCTCTCGGTTGGCTGCATGGTGTCGACGTGCAGTGTACCATGATGGCGGCTTCTCTCCCCGACATCCGGCGCACCTGCAGACTCCTCATGGGCATTGGACGCGGGAGGGTCGCCTCCGCCGTCGGGCGCAGAGTGAGAGGAAAATTCCATCAGGGGCAAACAAAGAAAGTTGAAAATGGCGCTCACGCGAAAAGAAGGAATATGTGGGTTGACGAGCGACGCTACCCGAGGATGGAGAGAAAGGAAAAAGAAAAAGACGCAAAAGAAATTCCGCCAGTCGCAGTCAATTACAATGAAGAGGTGTCGCAAGGCTGTGGCCAAACCACACACCCCTGTCAGGGGGCTGCTGCCTACGCCGGCGTCATCGACCGCATTTCATTGGCTTAGGTTCTGGATCCCCAAATCTCGAATTCAGGAGCGCTCCGGGCCGGGGCACGGGTGCAGATGTGCCCCAAAGCTGCTTGTGTAACCAATAGATCAGCCACAAAGCCAAGACCGCTGATTATGTCCTGGCCAATTCCCTGTATTCTGGAGGCGAGCTCCATGTTTGCTTCTCCAGTATAGCCTGAACTGGCTCGGCCGGTCCCGACGAATGGCACAACAGCATCAGCGTCGTTGGGCGTTGATGTATGGTTGGTGCCTGTCCATGCCGCAACCACGTCGAGGTCAACAAGAGTTACCATGTCACAATGCTGGCATCTTCAAGCGCGCCAGAAAACGTATAATCTCCATTGCTTGCCATGCAAACTCTCTTCAGCTCCCAGTTTCCAACCAGATCCACAACTCTGCCCTAATGTTGAACACCTACCGTGACCATGGACAACGCCTACCGCAAGGGCTTCTCCAAAGCCGACGACAACTACGCCAACAACCCACCCATTTCCACCGCTGACATGGATAAATGGCCAACCTCCTAGCCAGCCTGTACCAAGACATGTTCTACCAGCCCAGAGACCCAGAAACTCCCTTGAACACATTAGAGTCCCCCCACACCGTCGAAGACTGGGCCGAAGATCACCAATTCCACGATCCCTTTGTCACACGGATGTCCCTCTGGATGGCAATCTTCGTACTCTCCGCGGCGGTACAACCGACTGGTCGAATCCTCCGCCGTGATTTTGATACGCCCTGGGCGGTGCGCTGTTTCCCCATCATCTACGCCGCGGATGCCGTCGGATGTTTGGTAAGCTGGGCACGGCTCGTGATGATATCTCGAAAGGGGGTGAGAGAGTCGGCCACGCTGGTGATGAAGGAGCGGAACTCTGGACCAGGGGCGGAGGACTGGGGACCGGCCTTGGCGGGGATGAAAGCGGCGATGCCGGCGAGGTGGGCTTGTTTTGTGGCGGGGGTTTTGCCGTGTTTTGCTAAACTTTGTTTTCTGAGGGGGATGGTGCATGTGCAGATTCTGGCAGGGATGTATGTTGGGGGGTGTTTGGTGTTTGCTGCGACGGTTGAGGATGGAGTTGTTACTGCGACGGCGAGAAAGGGGGTCAACATGATCACCACGGATGGGGAGGAAACTCCTGCTTCAGGGGCCATAGGAGATTCCAAGCCACCAGGGTGGAACTCAGCAGGGAACTCGGCAGAAGTCGTCTGCCTAAATAATTCGGACTCGGCCACAAACAACACGCCATCCTCCCCCTCCGAGTCAACGGCCTCAGCAACCAGCACCCCAACCAGCACACCACCCCACCTTTGCGAAGCACACTCATCCGCCCACCTGTATCCACGCCACTGCATCAATATTCCTACCTTTTGTCAGCTGCCGCCTTGTCGAAACAACAACAGCGCGTTTACTAGTACTACTTCTACAACTTGCGAGCAGGATTTCGATCTCGTCTGCGCAACGCCTCTCAAACGCCATGGACACCACTGCTCCACCCGCCGACGGTGGCGAGGAGTATCCCGTCTATCCTGACCTCTCCCCGGCCGCCAGGCGACTCTTCTGGACGCTCAACGGCCCGCTCGAGGACGCCATCCGCGTCGCGCCCTCGCGATACTACGACCCAGGCGACGTCCTGGAGCCCTACTTCCGTCCAGGCTCGCCCTCGCCCGACGCGCCAAGCAGCAGCAGCAGCAGCTGGCATCCGGTGTCGCAAGAGAGCCTCGTGGAGCCGCCCATGTCGTCGATCACCGTCCGCGTCTGCCACATCGACGAATGGGAGCTGATGTGGTCCGACCAGCACTGGAATGCCACCGCCTTACTGACGCCGAAGCCGAAGCCGAGGGCCTGTACCCGCACCGCGTCGGCCCGCGACCTGGCGATGAGACCCTCGACCCCTTTGAGTACACCCTGGAATACTGCGGGGAGAAGCGGCCGGGGTCGTATGGTGTAGAGCTCAAGGTCGAGGCCGCGGGCGATTTCGTTACCGTGCACGAGTACGTCTCGGCGGTGCACTTGTGGCTGATTGACATGCGCGACAAACTGCTGGATGTGCTGGGTAAGATGGAAGGCCAACCGCCGTGGCCGCCTGAGATCAGGCTGGCCGTGTTTTACTTTGGGCGGGCGCAGGTGCGCGTCGGTCGTGAAGAGAGGTTGGCGTGGTGGCACAGGAGGCCGCCCGCGGCGAGAAGTACTGCTGCTGGTTCGGAGGAGGAGGAGCGTAGACGGAGAGTTATGGCGAGGCTGATGACGCAGTCGGCGGCAATGATACGGGAGCGAACGGAGGAGGCGGCGCGAGCCGGCCTTTCGGAGTAAGGTGGTGTATAAGAATTCTCTTGATAGGGCAGCACCCATATTGTTACTTCGTGGGCAGCCCCTCCCGCTAAAACTTGGAAGATAGGCTCAAGGCCTTTCAAGATAAGCTCGAGGAGTTTCAGAATAGCAGCAAGGCGCTTAAGGATAGTCTCAAGGCTGTCAGAAAGAAAGGGGTTCTGGCCACGCAGTGCCAGAACACCATTTGGTGTGGGCATTCGAGCTGAAAGTGAGTCCAGTCCCGATTTCGGCACATCTTCACTGCAGAGCACTCGATCATCCAGTCCGCACAAGTACCGAGGGTAACTTCCAGTTCTACCAACAACAATTTACTTCAGATCCACCATCTAGCGAACAGGTGCTTTGATCTTGTTGGGTCGGCCCATGCACCATGCACCTAATTTCTTAGGCACGAGAGTCGATGGGCAATCGGGCCTTGTAGCAAAACACCCGGTCTCGGCTTCATCAGGGCCGCGAATTGCCGAATGAAGGCTCACCACATTGATGAACCCCGCGTGGTGTTCCACGTGATGGTTGCCTGAGACTGGGCGCTTTTCTCCACCGCGTCTGGCGCAGACAACCCTGGCGTTTTTTTATCACAGTTCAAATAGGTATTCGACACAACCCCACTGGCTTGGTTTCCGAACCCGCATAACGACCATGCGACTTCTTAACTGTCGCAGCAAGACTCTCAAGGTCTTTTCGGGAGACCATGCTCCTCGCTACGCCATTCTATCACACACCTGGGAAGAAGAGGAGGTTGTCTACGAGGACCTCATTGCCGAAAACATCGGCCACACCAAAAAGCGCGGCTGGTACAAGATCGAGAAAGCATGCGAGCAGGCTATCCAGGACAGATTTGAATACCTGTGGGTAGATACGCTCTGTATTGATAAATCTTCGTCAAGCGAGTTGTCTGAGGCAATCAACTCGATGTTCAACTGGTATCGCGACTCCCTTATCTGCTATGCCTACCCCAGCGATCTTCCCCGCGTCGCGCTCGCCGACAGCCGCTGGTTTACTCGAGGATGGACCTTGCAGGAGATGATTGCCCCCCGAAATATACACTTTTATGATAGGCTCTGGGCGTTTCAAGGATCAAAGTCAACCCTCGCCGACCAGCTCCACCGCATAACCGGCGTTGATCATATGGTTCTAGGAGGAGGAGACCTTCGACTTATCAGCGTTGCGAGGAAGATATCGTGGGCATCCCGCAGAAAGACCACTCGATCCGAGGACATGGCCTACAGCCTTTTGGGCCTGTTCGGCATTTCCATGCCAATGCTGTACGGGGAGGGAAACAGGGCTTTCATTCGTCTTCAGGAGGAAATTGTGAAGCAGTACGACGACCAAACCATATTCGCTTGGAGGGTTAATCCCGACAACGCAGCGTATGCCTACGGGCTGTTTGCTGATTCGCCTGAGGCCTTTTCTGACTCGGCAAACATGGTTGTCTGCCATTCATATGGCCACCGGACCGAATCAGTTACGATCAGCAACCGTGGCATAAGAATCGTTGCTCCTCTCCACGAGGTGACAGGGCAAAGGGACCGAACATTCATCGTGAAACTCGATTGCAAACTCTTACACTTTGACACCGAAGTGGATGACCGAATCGGTATCGTCGTAACCCAGGGGTTGGGGGACGTCTACTCACGAATCATGGCCTACCAGCATCAAGTGTATGCTGCACACCTTGAAGGCAACTTGGCGACTATCTTCGGCTGGAAGGAACGTGTCTACGACGATTCTCGTTTGCTCCATTCGCTTGCGTTCTGGGTTCGAACGCTCCCATCCTGGCCCAACGGGCAAGACTACCAGTTGGCAGGTGCTCTTCCACGTTGGTGCTGGGATTCCGAACAGAAGATGTTCCGGGTACCGTACAGGCTTGATAGCTCAAAGCCACCTTGTCTTGTCTTTCACAGGGCCGCAAGCACGGGTACCGACCAAGACTCCTATTTTTTGGTGTTCTTCAATATTCCGGATTTCAGCCAGGGAGTTTTCTCGGCACTGAGCCACGTCAGCTGCGCCGTGGAGTTTTATTCTCAATCGAATTCAGTTATCAAGGATGTGCTCCGCGACTTAGAGTCCGGACTGGAATGGCTGAGTCACGAGCCACACCCTCAAAGCTGGGGAACATGTTCTCAGGATGGTGTCGGCGGCGGTGTGACGCTCAAGTGTCAAGTCCAGCTCAAGGCGGTGGGAAGCAATCATGTTTGTGTGGCCGACATACAAGCCAAAGCGGATGAAGCATGATAATTAAGGCTGGATTGAAGTCTTCTGGCCCCGTTTCCCCGTCACGGAAGCCTCAAAATGGCGAATGTATTGGTGCTACATTACGAGTAACACGAGTCCAACGCAGACGGCTTTCACATATTCAAACCCAGCATTCCAAGCCCAACCATTACACCCAAAGCCGTTGGTAGAGCATTTGCAACGCCCCTTGCGCTCGACGGACGACTTGCAACACCTCCTGTTGCTCCAGCAGCTGTTCCCGTGGCACCACCAAGGACCGCAGTTGTTCTGTTTCATCCATCGTCAGTCTTTGAAGTCTTCAAGCATCTCCGCAATACCAATCACTTACTTCGCTGTCCCAGTGGCACCAATCCCCCCAAAGCCCGCCGTCGGCCCGCTCGTCGCCGTCGCATCACCACCGCTTCCACCTCCAACTCCACCACTCCCGCTCCCACTTCCACTCCCACTCCCAGATCCCGTCCCCGTCCCCCCCGCCGCCGCAGCCTCACAACGCGTCTCCCAATACTCGGGATTTACAAACTCCACCGCCTCCGCACACAGCTCCGGAAAGAACAGTAAACAATACGAATAATACCCCCTGACCACCTTATTCGCCGCGCCCATGCGCTGCGTGTCCACCGCATCGCAGGTGCTCACGCACGTGTTCACGAGCTTGCTTCCCGTGCCGGCGCACAGGCATTCCCCGTAGGAGCGGTCTTCGAATGTCCCTGGACAGGAGGCGGTGGCGCGGTCGAGGCAGGAGTTGCATTCGGCGTAGGGGAGGGGGATGAAGACATCGTTTTGGGCGAGGGTTAGGGTTGCCAGAGCGGTGAGGAGGGTGAAAAAGGGCTTCATTTTGGTGGTTGGGGGTTTTGGGGCGGAGTTGAAGTCGATGTTGAGAGATGGCGTTGATGTCTTGACTGAGGCTCTGTCGTCACGGTGGTGCCAAGCTGGGGGATGATCGGCTGGGAGTTCCGAAATCGAGTCCACCAAGTCAACGAGAGCAAAGAACAGCAACAAAGGGCCTTTATCTCATCCAGCGAGGCTCTGGTGACAATGGGGGATTTACCCCCTGAAACTCGTGAACCCGCGCTATCGACACCGCTAAACCGCTTCTCCCTCCCCTGCAGCGCATCTCTGCCGCGCCTGTTGACAAGACCGGGTGCTAGGCGCCGGGTCCAGCTGGATCTAGACCGCTCTGCTGTTTGGCGCTAGCAGTCTCGACTCCCAAACGGGATGCATCGATCCCTGTTTGAGACTTCAGCTCTCAGCCCCGCTAGGGCCTTTTCCCCTATTTGTCCTGCGGAAAGGGGCCAGTGACGTTGAGATTGGGCCAATTGATTCTGTAGGCTGACTTGGCATGGGTTGACTTTGGTGGCGGTTGCGGTTGGGATGTGTAACCGCCGTTGCTTCTGAGATGAGGACCGGGAGTTTTCCTCCGGTCGTTGGTGGCGTTTTGCTGGTAGGTCTTATCGACGAATATCCCTGTCACCGCGATAAGGCTTTCGCTGTCACGACGACGTTGAGACCATCCTCTCACCATCGACTTAAAACTTATCAGCCCTGGCTTTTGGCGCTAGCTGTCACTGAGTCCTACCTCGTCGGACTCCAGCTGCTTGCAGCACGGAACCGAGCGACAACCATTTCACAGTACCGATATGTTCATGCCTTCTAGGCTATTCACCAGAACGCAGAACTCAGCAAGACATGACCGGAACCGCATTGACTACCTCACTGTCAACCAAATTGCATCGAAGCCGAAATTGCAGTTGCACAGCGAGCGGCGATGGCATGGACTAAAGTTTGGTCGTGCTAAGAGATATTAGATCCATGTGTGGAATGATTGAGGATCTGCTCCGTAAGACGGGAACAGCGGCTCGCCGTGGGTGGAGCCGACGCGCCGGAGCAGCCCCCCGCCGGTCTCGGCAAGCTTGCAGCGGTATTGGCCCGAAGGATCCGACATGCTCCGATTGAACACCGGCACCCCTCCTAACTGTTCAATTTCTACCCATAAGTCCACGACGCTCGAACACCCTTCACTCCTTCTTCCCAAGATCCATCCTCAACAACATGCCATGCCAGTTCTCCCCATCCGGCTTCTCCGCCACAAAGTCCGACACCCTCGTGAACCCCTGCCCCCC